>Ga0207952_1000659_pt1 | contig 22576 bp, 15 predicted proteins | sample SubbioR12Aug_8Ca_FD_184831 | JGI IMG/M metagenome (GOLD analysis project Ga0207952, IMG submission 184831) | Serpentinite rock and fluid subsurface biosphere microbial communities from McLaughlin Reserve, California, USA - CR12Aug_8Ca (SPAdes) | ecosystem: Environmental > Terrestrial > Deep...
TCCGGCCGGGTATCCCGCCACCCGGGTGCGCGCCCGAGCCGCAGAGCCAAAGCCCCGGTACGGGCGTGCGATAGCGGCTGCATGCCGGTACCGGGCGCATGAAGAGGGCCTGGTCCAGCGCGAGCTCGCCATGATAGGGGTTCCCGTCGGGGAGGCCGAACTGGCCTTCCAGGTCGAGCGGCGTCAAGACGTGGCGCTGGCGGACCAGGCCCGGAAGGTCCGGAGCGTACTCGGCCAGTGTCCGGATTACGTGATCAGCAAGCCGGTCTCGTGAGGCGGCATCCCACTGCTGGATCCCGCTTGGTCCAGCTCCCTCGCCGGCGTCGCGCAGCTTGTACGGGGCGTACTGCACTTGAACCGACATCACGTGCTTGCCTGCGGGCGCGAACGACGGATCGTCGAGGGTCGGGATGAACACATCGAGCCAGGGCTTGGCCGAAACGCGGCCATACTTGGAATCGTCGTAGCCGCGGTCGAGGTAGTCGAGGCTGGGTGCGATGACGATCGAGCGTGCCGGGCGCGCGTCCGCAGAGGCGGATTCCTGGGCGCCACGGAACGCCGGGAGCCCATCCAACGCGAGATGCACTTTGGCGGTGACGCCGCGGTAGCGAATGTTGCGAACGGCGCGCACGAGTTCGGGGTCGAGTTGCGATGGATCGCAGAGCGACAAAAAGGTTTGCTTCGGGCTGGCGCCGGAAATGACTCGCGACGTGGCGATCTCCTCGCCCGATTTCAGAACCACTCCGGACGCGGCGCCTCCGCGCAGCGCAATTGTGGCAACGCGTGCGTTGCTGCGAAGCTCAGCACCGGCCGCCTTTGCGCACGAGACGAGCGCAGCGCCGAGCGCGCCGACACCGCCCACGGGGCGGACGCTGCTGCGAAAGCCGCCCTGAGGACGCCCGACCTGATGGTGGAGCATGGTGAACGCTGTGGCCGCTGCGCGGGGGCCCTGTGCGAGGTGCATCAGTCCGCGCGAGGCGAGAACGCCGCGCAGTACCGGATGCTCGAAAGTGTCCTCGACCAGTTCGCCCACCGACATCGGCAGCACGCGGAGCACTTCGACCATGTCCGCCTTGCCCAACCCGCGCAGTTTCAGCGCCGCGCGCGCGGCGATCATCAGTTCGCCGAACCCAGCCGCGTCCACTCCTGGCATCGGGGCGCGGTAGAGATGCTCCAGAAAGCCGGCAAGTGCCGCGACCTTTCGCGTGAATTCGGGCCATTTGGCTGCGTCGTTCGGCGAGAGGCGTTTCAGCGAGTCGCTTGGCACGCCGGGTCGGGCGGCATCGAGCAGCAGCGCAGTCCCGTCGCTCGCCGGCGCGAGAATCTCCGGATTGCTCGACCGCAGCTGCAGGCCGTATTTCTCAAGCTCGAGCTGCTGCAAGAGATCCAAAGGCAGATGGCCGATGTCGTGTCGCACCAGATCGGCCTTGAATCCGGGTGCGAACTCGTCGGTCACGGCCGTACCGCCAAACTGGGCGCGCGCTTCTAGCAGGAGCACCTTCATGCCACGCCGCGCCAGCAATGCTGCCGCAGTCAGGCCGTTGAGCCCGCCGCCGATGATGATAGCGTCGTACGAAGTGGGCGCCACTAGCCTTGCCTCAGGATCTCGAGTGCGGCCAATCGCCCGCTCGCACCCATGATGCCGCCGCCGGGGTGAGTTCCCGAGCCGCACTGCCACAATCCCTGAATCGGCGACGAATAGCGCGCGTACGCCGGTGCCGGCCGGAAAAAGAAAAGCTGATGCAGGGCGAGTTCGCCCTGGAAGATGTTCCCTTCGGTGAGCCCGGTGACCCGTTCGATATCGAGCGGCGTGATCACCTGCCGATGGAGGATCGCGGACTTGATGTTCGGCGCGAACTGGGCGAGAGCATCGATGACGGCGTCTCCGAGTGCCTCGCGCCTGGCGTCGGTCCAGCCGCCATTGAGACGATAGGGCGCGTACTGCACGAAGATCGACATCACGTGCTTGCCGGGCGGGGCCATCCCCGGATCAATCATGGACGGAATCACGATGTCCATGTACGGACGCCTCGAGAACTCGCCGTACTTGGCATCGTCGTAGGCGCGCTCCACGTAATCCATGCTCGGCGAAATCGAGAAGGCACCGCGCAATGCCGTTGCGCGCAGTCCATCGTCCTTGCCATCCATGCACGTGAAGCGTGGAAGTTCGGAGAGCGCGAGGTTCACCTTGGCCGATGAACCGCGGAACTTGTAGCGGGCAATCGCGTCGGCGAAGTCGTTCGGAAGGTCCTTTGGCTCCACGAGACCCATGAAGGTGCGGCGCGGATCCAGGCTCGAGACCACGGTGTCGGCGCGGAGTTCATCGCCATTCTCCAGCACCACGCCCGTCGCCCGATTCCCCGAGTGCAGCACCTTCGCGACGCCAGCGTTGCAGCGCACTTCGGCACCGAACCGTCGCGCGGCGCCCGCGATGGCCTCACTCACGCCTCCGGTGCCACCCTTGGCGAATCCCCAGGCGCGGAAGACGCCGTCGATCTCACCCATATAGTGGTGGAGCAATACGTATGCGGTGCCGGGCGAGCGCGGTCCGAGGAAGGTGCCGATAATGCCACTCGCCGACTTCGTCGCCTTGAGGACGTCCGTCTCGAACCATTCGTCGAGATAGTCGGCCGAGCTCATCGTCATCAGTTTGTGCAGCGCATTGAATTTCTGCGCGCCGAGCGAACGCATATGCTTGCCGAACTTCAGCATCCCCATCAGGTCGCGCGGCGACATCGATGTAGGATCGGGCGGGAGCATCGCGAGGATCGGGCGCACCGCCTGCGCCATGTGCTGCATCAGGAGTCCGTACTCGTCGTACGCGTCGGCGTCCTTTGGCGAATGACGGTAGAGTTCGCGCCGGCTCTGGTCGTGGTCGCCCCAGCCGGCGAGGTAGTCGCCGTTGAACATCGGCGTGACCGTGCTTTCGAGTGGCAGGATGTGGAGCCCGTGGCGCGGGAGATCGAGTTCGCGGATGATCTCCGGGCGCAGCAAGCTCACCACGTACGAAAACACACTGAAAGTGAACCCTGGAAAGATCTGCTCGCTGACGGCCGCACCACCGACCAGCTCACGCCGCTCCAGGACCACGACCTTTCGCCCGGCGCGCGCGAGATACGCGGCCGTGATCAGTCCGTTGTGGCCGCCACCGATGATGATCGCGTCGTATCGGTTGGTGGTCATGCGCGCTTCCGCTCAGGATTGAAGAACGGGAGCTCGGTCACGCGCGCCAGCGCACGCTTGCGGTGGTGCTCGACCGTGACTTCCATCTCGAGTTGCGTACCGAGATTTCCGTGTGTGCCTTTGAGGTGCGCGAGCGCGATGTAACGCTTGAGGAGTGGGCTCCAGCAGCCGCTGGTGGCGTAGCCGACCTGTTCCGCTCCGGAATAGAGCGGCACACTGACGCGCCAAGCTGCGCCCGGCAAGCGCGGCGGCAAGCCGACCGCAGCGTAGAGCGACTCAAGAGCGTCCCAGTCCACGGTGATGCCGGTGAAACGCCATTCTGGTCCGCGAGCCTTCTCGGCGGCCAGCGCGGCGCGGCCCACGAAGAACTCCTTTTCCATCTTCACCGCCCAACCAAGGTTGAGCTCGAACGGCGACGACTTTTGCGACTCGATCGGTGCCTTGTGTGCCGAGACATAGTCCACGTCGGCGAGCATCAGGCCGGCTTCAACGCGCGCGAGGTCGAGCGCGAGCATTCCTGCCGGCGTGATGGAATACGCTGTGCCGACATCAATCAGGGCGTCCCACACCGGGAGTGCGCGCGCAGCGTCCACCCAGAGTTCGTAACCGAGATCGCCGGTATAGCCCGTGCGAGAGATGGTGACCGGTGTGTCGCGGACGCTTGCCTGCACCAGATGGAAGTACTTCAGCGACGCGAGCTCACGTTCGCAGAGCTTTTCGAGAACGATGCGAGAAAGCGGTCCCTGAAGTGCAAGTGCGGCCGTGGAATCCGAAGCATCCTCAATGGCCACCTGCATGCCGACGGCGTTTTCGTGGAGCCAACGGTAGGTCGGATCGGCGGCGGTGAGCCGGAAACGGGTATCGTCCAGCCGCGCGACAGTGCCGTCGTCGATCACCTTGCCGTGGGAATCGCACCACGGCGTGTAGGCAACCTGGCCCACACGCATGGCTGCGACGTCGCGCGTGACGACCCGGTTGAGCAGTCGCGCGGCGTCCTTGCCGGCGACGACGTACTTGTAGAGCGGCGAGATGTCGAGCAGCGCGGCCGAGTTGCGAATGGCGTGGTACTCGCGCTCGTGATGCAGTTCGTACGCGCTGGCGACGACGTAGCCGGCCCATCGCCGCCAGGCGTGGCCAACGTTGAGCGGCCCGGTGCGCGCGTGGAACGGCGTTTCCCTGAGCATTTACTGCGGGGACGCGGATTTCGCGGATTCCGGCACGGATGACGCGGACACGGCAGGGTGTAACAGCGTGCGAAGCTCAGACTGCCGGCCCAGGGCTAACTGCGCGGCCGCCCGGCCGCAGAGGGCGCCCATCAGGTTCCCGGTGCCGCTGTACGCCCCAGTGGCCCAGACCCTTGGCGCGACTTCTTCCAGCACGGGCAGACCATCGGTGCTGTACGCGACGCGCGCGCCCCAGCGGTGGGTCACGTTGGCATTGGTGCGAATTCTCTCGCGGAGCACGGCATCAAGATACGCCTGAATCAGGTCGCTCGGCTCAGCCGGCGCGCCCCATTCGGTATCGAATGAACGGTTGCGGCCACCGCCGAGGGCAATGCGGCCGTCGGGGAGCTGCTGGAAGTAGTCGAAGCCATAGTTCGCTGAAACAGGACAAAGGATTGTCACGTCGGCTGCTGGCTCAGTTGCCAGCATCTGAAGGCGCGTGGTGCGTACGCGGCCAGCCAAAGAGGGGACCACCACTTCGAGTCCGCCGTCAACGGCGATCACAACGGCGCCGCAGGAGATGCGCCCGGCGGGAGTTGTCACTTCGCCAGTGGAGAAACGCAGAGCTGGTGTGTGTTCAAAGAGCTGAGCGCCGCGCTCCGAGGCCATGCGAGCCAATGATCGGCCGCGCAGGATCGGCTGCACGACCGCATCATGCGGCACAAAGATTCCCCGGCCAAACGGCGTGTGGCGCTCCTCAACGGCAATCCCGTCGGCCCGCATCGCGGCGAGTTGCACCAGGCAGTCGGCCCACTCGGCATCGTCGGTGGCAACGCGGAGTGAGCCCATGCGGCGCACGGCGTCGGGCGTCTCCGTCGCGATGCGATCAATCTCTGCGGCGGTGCGGCGATACAGCTCCGCCGCGCGTGGTGGTCCAAACGCCGTGACGGCCTCGTGGTGGAACCTGGATAGCCCGGCGCGCAGGATGCCGCCGTTCGCGCCGGCAGCACCACCCGCGGTGACCGTCGCATCGATGCCGACGACAGAACGCCCCAGGGCGCGAGCTTCGAGTACGGCGCAGAGTCCAGTTGCCCCGAGGCCAATCACGCAGAGGTCGGCGCGGACGTCTGACGCGAGCGCCGGGTAGGATACCGCGACCGTCTCGTCCCACACCGGCCTATTGCTGTACTTTTTTGCAGGATCTCTCACGGACCAAACATATGCGCGCGCTCGCACTCGTCGTTCTCGTCGCGTCTCACGCGGTCGCCCAGGCTACGCCCGGGGTGCAAGGCGACTACGTCGCCAGGAACTTTCGCTTCACAACGGGCGATGTGCTACCGGAAGTGAAGATCCACTACACCACCCTCGGCACAGCGCGAAAAGACGCGCGCGGGATCACGCGCAACGCGGTGCTCGTCGGCCACGGAACCGGCGGCAACGGGCGCGGCACTTTTCTTGGACGCGGGTGGGCCGGCGAACTGTACGGCCCGGGTCAACCGCTGGACACGACGAAGTATTTCATCGTGCTACCCGACAACCTCGGCCACGCCGGCTCATCGAAGCCGAGTGACGGCCTCAGGGCAAAATTCCCGAAGTACACCTACGATGACATGGTGAAGCTGCAATACCAGCTACTCACCGAAGGACTCGGCGTGAACCACCTGCGCGTCGTGATGGGCACATCGATGGGGTGCATGCATTCCTGGGTCTGGCTCTACACCTATCCCGATTTCATGGATGGCGCGGTGCCCCTGGCTTGCGCGCCGACGCCTATCGTGGGGCGCAACCGCATGATTCGCACGGCAATCATGGACGCGCTGCGCAACGATCCGCAGTACAACGGCGGCGACTACACCGGCCCGCTGAAGGGCATGGAGGCCGCGCAGGGGTATCTGTGGCTGATGGGCACTGCGCCACTTAACAACCACCGTCAGGCGCCGACGCGCCAAGAGGCCGACTCGAGCATCCGCCTTACGATCGCGCGCGGCGTCGCGAACACCGACCCGAACAACATGATCTGGTACTTCGATGCGTCGCGCGACTACGACCCATCAAAGCACATCGACAAAATCAAGGCGCCGATCCTCCACATCAACTCGGCGGACGACTTTGTGAATCCACCCGAGTTGAGCAACGTGGAGCCGTACATCGCGAAGCTGAGGAACGCGAAGTTCGTGATGCTCCCGATCACGGACCAGACACGGGGCCACGGGACGCACTCACTCCCGGCGATATGGGGCGGACTTCTGCGCGAATTTCTGAGTGGGTTGCCGGAGCGGTAGCCGCGAGTAGACAGTAGACCGTAGGCGGTACACCGAATGCGGCAGAAACCATGTGTTCTGCCGCACTCGGACTACGACGTACTACCTACTGTGTACTGCTGTTGTTCATCTGTTCCCATCGTTGCGGTACACCTTTCCGCCCTTCATCACGAAGCTCACCCGGCGCACCGCCGTGATGTCCGCAATCGGATCACCGTCGAGTGCGATGATGTCTGCCTCGTAGCCGGCAGCCAGCGCACCGATCACCGTGCCCAGACCGAGCGATTCGGCGTTCACCGACGTCGCCGACTGGATCACGTGCATCGGGCTCTCGCCCGACTTCTGCACGCGGCACACCATATCCTCGGCATTTTTGCCGTGGGCGCCTGCGACGGCGTCCGTCCCGTAGGTGATTTTGAGCCCCTTCGTGGCCAGACCCTTCCGGATGACCTCGGGCGCCACGGGAAGCATGCGCTCCATCACCGCAAAACCTTCGGCGTTGTAGTTGCCGATGCCGTCGTACTTGGCGCGGTTGTCGAGGTAGTTGGTGAAGATCAGCCCGCACTGCGGCTGAAACCAGGTGCCGCGCGCGGCCATAAGGTCGAGCGTCTCCTGCGTGGCGAAGAGTCCGTGCGTGACTTCGTGGCAGCCGCCGTTCACCGCTGACTTGATGGCAACATCCGCGTGCGCGTGCACCATGACATGAAGTCCCAGCGACTTCGCCTCGTTGCACACGGCAGCCACCTGCTCGTCGTTCAGCGTTGGCGTACCGCCGTCACGAATGCTGCCGCTGGCGAAGAGCTTGATGATGTCGGCGCCCTGCTCTTTTCGTGTGCGCACGAAAGCGCGGAGCGTGTCCGGCGAGCCACGCTGGAGTGGCCCCATCGACGTCAGGATCCGCGGTCCAGGCAATCCTTGCGTGGCGATCCAGTCACGGAGATCCTTGTCCTCGGGCGAGCCGGGGCTTTGAATCGTTGTGAAGCCTGCCATCAGCGTTGCCGATGCGTTTGCTGCGGCTGCGAGCATCGACTGGGCCGGCGTGTCGCCGTCCCGGGCCGTGTGGTAACGGCCCTGTCGATTGAAGTACCAGGTGAGGTGCGAGTGGCCGTCAATCAGGCCGGGGAGCAGCGTGCGCGAACCAAGGTCGATCAGCCTCGCACCGGCCGGGACGCCGCCGCGTGGGCCGACGCGCACGATCTTACCGTCCTGCACGACCACATCGGCGTTCGGGATCGACTGTCCGCGGCCGTCGAGCACGCGCGCGGCACGGATCACCGTGACCGTCTGTGCATTCGCGAATGGCGCGGCGCCGAGCACAAAAGCGAGCGCAACAAATGCCGGGCGAATCGGGTTCATGCTGTGGCTCCCTTACGAGCAGTGAGTTCGCGGAGTTTGCCGCCGGCAATCGCAAGTACCGGGCCGGTGATTGCCAGCGCCCACACATACCAGCGTTCCTGCCCCTCGATGGGAAAGATGATCGTGTAGACGTGTTGCACGAAGATCATCGTCGCCAGGATGCCGGCGTGCAGCGTGGGGCGATTCTGGGCGAGCGACGCCGTGGCATAGCCACCGAGCGCGGAGGCGAGGGCCGAGACGACGACCATCGCCACGAGGAACGATGTCGGGAGCGTTCCACGCTGCACGCCCATCGCCAGGGCAATGACAACCGTCGCGATCAGGATGCTGAATGCCATGATCGCGAAGCCGGCAATGAGGGCGACGATGGTGCGCAGCACAGCCGGTTATCCGCGTGAGAGGCTTGTTGCGGCTCGCGCGAGTTCGTCGCCGCCTTCAAAGAACTGCACGGCAACGGCTACTTCCGCGCGCAGCGGCTCTCGCGACCCGGCCATGGTGAGCGGCGCAGCGCGCGCGGCAAGCATCTCGACTCGCGCGCGCGCGACCCGCGGCACAGCGCGCGGCATCACGACCATCAATTCGTCAGGACTCCATCGATACACGCGGTCGTGAGCACGGACCGCGCTGTCGAGCACGCCCGCCAGGTTGGCCACGAGCGCCTCGGCCACGCCCGCCGAGTGTTCCGCGGCAACCCGCTGGTAGTTGGCGACTTTCATGAGTGCCACTGTGCCGAAGCCGGCCCGTGCGAGCCCAAGGCCGAGTTGCGCATCGAATGCGCGCCGGCCGAGGAGGCGCGAGGCAGTGTCGTACAGGTCGCCAAGCGAGTCCCGGTCGTGCAGCAACTTCATATAGGCACGAGCGTCGTCGGCTTCGTGGTGGCCGTCTTCAATCAGGAGCCGGATCATGGCCCATGCCAGCGCGAGCTGCAGGATGAGTTCGCCGTAGAATCCGTACCGGGCGAAACGGACCAACCAGGGGTTGGCCGTGATGTCGGGCGCCACGCGCTGGAGCAGGTAGAATGCCGCCAGCGCCGCGCCAAGAATCGCGAGCGATGCGAGGCCGATCGTCGTGAGTCGCGTGCCGAAGCCCTGACGCGCGCGGGGGAGCGAGACGATCTGCCAGGCGCCAAATCCATAAGCGATGGCCGTGAGCGGTCCGTGCGCGAGCGCAAGCGGGGCAAGCGGTGTCCGCTGCGTATCAAGGAAGATCGCGAGAACTACGGCAATGCCGATTCCCGCAGGGGCGAGCCAGCGCTTCGTCGCGCCGCGGACATAAAGCGAGATGCCGTTGAGTACCATGGCGACGGCCATGAAGCGAAACGCCAGGAATGCCACGGCCGTGAGGTACGTGGTCGCGGGCCTTGCGGGGTAGAAGACGCTGTCGGGATCGACGAATCGCTCATAGAAGAGCCCTGCCGTGAGCGATACCGCCAGAAACACCCACGAGGTCTCCCAGGCACGGAAGTAGGGGCGGCGATCGGCCTGACCGCGCAACAGCGCGAAGACGGCAACCACGATGATCACGCCGAAGAGCTCGGTCAGCGGACCGAGTGCGGCGAGATAGAGGTTCGGAGAAAAGCCGGACATGACTGGGACCGTGGTGAGCTGTGGCGGCCTAGCGATCCATTAGTACGCTTGGTGCGAGCGCGCCAACCGCCTTGTTCACGCCGGTCACAATGCGCCGGTGATAGTCCATCTGTCCGAGGTGGTAGCCGAGGTGCACCGCGAGATGGCCGATGAAACGCCCCGTTGGGAGTCGGGCTCCGGCAACCTCAAGGGGGAAGATTTCATCCATTCGCGCATCATCGAGCGTGGCCAATGAGCGGGTAACCTCGTCCGACGCGGCCTCTACCAACCGGATCAGCTCATCCCGGTCGATGTCGCGCGAACTGAACTCGGCTTCACGATCGCGCACGTATCCCGTGCCGCCCAGCTGCGCGCCGATGAACCAGCGGAGATTGCCGGCGATGTGCAGCGCGAGGGTGCCGGCTGAGTTGGGAAGCCCTGAAGGCAGGGCCCAGATTGCAGCTGTGTCTGGGTAGGCGAGAAGTTCGTCGCGAACCGTGGCCAACTCGCGTCCGAAAAATCGGGCGTAATCGTTCTTGGCGCTCATCTGGCCGACTCCTTTTAGTCCACCGTTAAGATAATGCACGGCTGGATGGTCGGGCTGATTTCCGGCCCATGCGTGACGGGGATGCGGCGTGCGGTCGACCGCCCCCTGCTGGAATTCCGGGGCGGCCTGTAATGTTCGGCCACCACTGGAGGATATTGGACATGAGCCGAATTGTGCGGGCAGGTGCTGCCCTGGGTGTGGCCCTCGTTGGAATCGCCGCCACCGCTGAGGATCCGCCGCTGCGCGGATACACAGCCGAGTCGAGCAAAGTCCAGCGCGAATGGGAACAAAAATTCCGCGCGATCCCGGACCCGGCTCGCATTCGGGAAATGTTGCGCCGTCTTTCAGACCGGCCCATTCACCTCGGTTCTCCATACCAGAAGCAGAACGCCGAGTATTTGCGCGACCAGTTCCGCTCGTGGGGGTGGCAAGCGGAGCTCGAGGAGTTTCATGTCCTGTTCCCGACGCCCAAGGATCGCCTGCTCGAGATGGTTGCGCCGACGAAGTTCGTCGCACGACTCGACGAGCCCGTCCTGAAGGAAGACCCATCCACGTCGCAAAAGACTGAACAGCTCCCGACGTACAACTCGTATTCGGGCGAAGGCGATGTCACGGCTCCACTTGTCTATGTGAACTACGGCACGCCGGCCGACTATGAGATTCTTGAGCAGCGTGGAATCTCGGTGAAGGGTGCGATTGTGATTGCCCGCTACGGCGGCAGCTGGCGCGGCATCAAACCGAAGGTCGCGTACGAGCGCGGCGCCGTGGGATGCATCATCTACTCCGACCCGCGCGACGATGGCTACGCGCAGGGAGAGACGTACCCGGTTGGGCCGTGGCGGCCCAAGGACGGCGTGCAACGCGGCAGCGTGATGGATATGCCCGTGCATCCCGGCGACCCGACGACGCCAGGCACCGGCTCAACGAAGGACGCGCCGCGACTCACGCGGGAGAACGCCGCGACGATCATGAAGATCCCCGTGCTGCCCATCTCCTACGCGGATGCGCAGCCGTTGCTCGCGGCGATGACGGGCCCGGTGGCGCCCGATGCGTGGAGAGGCGGGCTTCCGATCACCTATCGCATCGGCCCCGGCCCGGCCCGGGTGCGCATCAAGCTCTCGTTCAACTGGAACATCACGCCGCTCTACAACGTGATCGCCAAGATCCCGGGTTCGACGCTTCCCGACGAGTGGGTCGTGCGCGGCAATCATATGGATGGGTGGGTGAACGGCGCGGGAGATCCGCTCGCCGGGCTCGTCGCCGAGCTCGAGGAGGCCCGCGCGATGGGTGAGCTTCTCAAGCAGGGGTGGAAGCCCAAGCGCACGATCGTCTACGCGGCGTGGGACGGCGAAGAGCACGGGCTCATAGGTTCCACCGAGTGGGCGGAGACGCATGCCAAGGAGCTGCAGGCGAAGGCGGTGATGTACCTCAACACCGACGGCAACGGTCGCGGCTACTTGAATGCCGAAGGCTCGCACTATCTCGAGAACCTCGTGAACTCGGTGGCACGCGAGGTGGAAGACCCGGAAACGAAGCAGACGGTCTGGAAGCGCTGGCAGGCCGCTGTGATCGCGCGCGGCGACGCCAAGGCCAAGGCTGAGGCCCGCGGCGGGCGGTCGGACCTTCGCATTGGCGCGCTCGGCTCGGGCTCGGACTACACGCCCTTCATCCAGCACCTCGGGCTGCCGACGCTGAACATGGGATTTGGCGGTGAAGGCGGTGGAGGTGTTTACCACTCCATCTACGACACCTTTACCTGGTACACACGATTTTCGGACACGACGTTCACATATGGACGTGCGCTTGCCCAGGTGGCCGGCTCCGTCGTGATGCGCACGGCGAACGCCGATGTATTGCCATATCAGTTCGAGCATCTCGCCGAAACGGCACGCGGATACGCTGCCGAACTGAAGGCATTGCGCGACGCAGAAGCGGCGCGCATCGCCGAGGTGAACCGGCTGCACGATGAAGGGGTGTACGCGTTGACGACGGATCCGTGGATGCCGTTGGCGCCGCCCCGGCGTGAGGCGCTGGCGCCGTACCTGGAGTTCGGTCGGCTCGACAACGCGCTTGATTCGCTGACCCGCGCGGCCACCCGGTTCGAGCGCGCGCAGGCCGCGGCCATTGCCACGAGCCTCGCGTCAGTTGCGCTGAATCCGCTGAACGCATTGTTGCGCACGGCCGACCAGGAGATGCTGCTGCCCGACGGACTGCCGCGGCGGCCCTGGTTCAAGCACTCGCTCTATGCTCCGGGCTTGTACACGGGATACGGCGTGAAGACGATGCCGGGCGTGCGCGAAGCGATTGACTTGCACGACTGGAAGCTGGCGAACGAACAGATCCTGAATACGGCGTCCGCCATGGACCGCGAGGCGGCCTTGATTCACAAGGCAGCGAACCTGCTCGACCGGCGGGTGGTGCCGTGATGCGCGCGTACGGTGCGGCTCTGACAGTGGCTGGCGTGTTGATTCTCGCGGGCCCCGCGCGCGGTCAAACTGCCGCGCCGGAGTCACACCCGCTGGCGGGACTACTTCGTGATGTCACAACGCTGACATACGCATCGGATGGCGCGCTGCAACCGCCGTGGCGTGTGCGGCACGACGGCGTGCTTCGACGCGAAGTTTCCGGAACGTCGTACTGCGTGCGCTTTGTGATGCAGCGGGGTGCCACGGCGTCTCCAACTGACTCGTCGCGCCTGTGCGTGGCAGGCGACACGGTCTTCACCGTCGAGTCGAGCGGCGCGGTGCGCGCCACGCGGCCCATCGGGCCAGGCATGACGCTGGTTGTGCCCACACGGCCGAGAGGGACGGCGCACTACCAGACACTCTCGGCGGCTACCGATACCATCAGCGGGATTGCGATTCCGATCGTGCTCACCACGGTGACGACGCGCGATTCCCTGGGGCGCATGGTGCAGCGCCTCACCGAGCGATATGCACCGGGTCTCGCCACAGCCACACGTGGGGAGTTCTCCGTTCCCGACAGCACGGTGCCCGGTGGCTGGCGAATGCGGCAGGTGTTCGAACTGAAGAGCATCGAGCGGCGGCGGTAGCTGCCGCCGCTCGACGCGCGCAGCGTCAGCGGACGGTGATTTCGCCCAGCCCGGCTGCTTTCAGCCGCGCGTTGAGCGCGGCCAACTCCATCGTCGTCGCAGCGTTCCACCGCGCCTCAAACGCCTTGAATGCACTGATTCGCTCTGTGGCGCCCACCACCACCGCTGTCACCGGCTGTTCGTCGGCATCCTGAAGCACGTTGAGCGGGCCGAGCACGCTGGCCGCAATCGAAGCAAACGTCTCACCCGATGAGCCCGCCGCAGGCGCGCCGCCTCGGCCGCCCCCTCTTCCCCCGCGCCCGCCGCCACCACCGGCACCGGCGATCGCAACGATCTTCGCATCCAGCGAGTCAATCGCCGCGGCCAGCGATGCTGCGCGTCCCTTCCGGTCCGCGAGGGCCGCGCGGAGATCGCGCGCCTTGCCTTGCAGCGCGACGCTCGTTTCATGCGCGTCGTACAGCCCGAGCGAGAGCGATCCCTGCTGCGCAATCGCAGCCGCGCTTGCTTTCACGCGTGGATCCATTCGCACGGCAAACGTCTGCGTATACGCCTGGCCGCCCACCGTGAGCCGCGCCGTGTACACGCCGGGCGCCACAAACGGCCCTTCGGGTTCACACTTGGTCTGGCGCGGCGTCGCAGAAATCGGGAGCGAGCACGGTTGTCCTATGGGCCGCTCGTAGTGCAGGTCCCAGACCATGCGGTGAATACCCGCAGTGGCCGGCATCGGCTTCCCAACGCGGAACCAATACCAGGGCGCGTTTCCATCGTCCTGCGGCGGATCGAATTTGTCGCTGCTGCTGAAGGTCCGGATCACGCGGCCCTTCTCACCCACGATCTCGAGTTTCACGGGGCCGTTCGCATTCGCCGCCAGCCGGTACTCGATCACCGCACCATCCGGCGGATTCTCGGCCATCGGTTCGTCCACGGGCATCGGCGTGTCGGTATACATCGAGTAGCGCACCCGCGTCGCAGTCGCCGGTTTGAACAATGTGACCGCATCGCGCGCGGCCTTGTCAGTCCACTGCCGCAGCGTCGAGATGTCGTCGAGGATCCAGAAGCCGCGCCCGTGCGTGCCCACGGCGACATCATCGTTCACCACTATAAGATCGCGCATCGAGGTCCCGGGCAGGTTGAGCCGCAACGAACTCCAGTGATCGCCGTTGTCGAGCGAGAACCAGACGGTTCGCTCCGTGCCCGCAAAGAGCAATCCGCGGCGTTTTGGGTCTTCCTTGATGGTGTTCGTTGGCGCGCCCTTGTCGATTCCGGCCACGATTTCCGTCCACGTCTTTCCGCCGTCCGTGGTGCGGAAGAGATGGGGATTCATGTCATCCAGGCGCAACGTGTTGACCGCGGCATACGCGGTGTTTACATCGAAATGCGAGGCGTCCATGATCGACACCTTCGCCCACGGGCCGATTGCCGCAGGGGTCACATCCTTCCAGGTCTTCCCGTTGTCGCGCGTGACGTGAATCAACCCGTCGTCCGTGCCCACCCAGATCGTGTTCGAATCCACTGGGCTCGGCGCAATCGTGTAGATCACCCCGCGTTGCGATGGTGCGGCCGCCGGCGTGCCAATGTACTTGCCGACGTTCTTTGGCACCTCCCAGGTGGGACGCGAGAGATCAGGGCTCTTCTGTTTCCAGTTCCGGCCGCCGTCCACCGTCTCCCAGAGGACGTTCGTCGAGTAGTAGAGCTTCCGGGGATTGGTGGGCGAAAAGAGGATCGGCATTGTGCGTATGCCGCGAAACACGGTCGCTCCACCGCCGCCACGCCCGGCTCCCGCGTTGGGCGACACGTTTTGCGTTTGCCCCGTGCGCCGGTCGAACCTCGTCACCGTCCCACCATAGAAAATGTCGGGGTTGAGCGGATCGGGGGCCACGTAGCTGTATTCGCTCGCGCCCACCGGCCGCCATTCGCGCATGGCAATCGAACCGTCGTTTCCGCGACTGGCCACACAGGCCGACCCCGATTCCTGCTGCCCACCGCAGAGCAGATAGGGCCAGGTATTCGTCGCCGTCACATGGTAGAACTGGGCCGTCGGCTGGTTGTACCACGAACTCCAGGTCTCGCCGCCGTTAACCGTGACCACCGCGCCCTGATCGGCGACGAGCAGCTGGATGTCGGGATTGTGGGGATTGATCCAGAAGCGCTGGTAGTCGTCGCCACCGGGAGCGCCGCGCACCGACTTCCAGGTGTACCCGCCGTCCGTGCTTTTCCACGAGACCACGTTCGCCGAATACACGACGTCGGGGTTCTTCGGGTCCACCGTCAGCGCCGCGAAGTCGTCGCCGCGACCGAAGATGCGGTTGTCATCCGTGGTGCGGCGCCACGTGGCGCCGGCATCGTCGCTGCGCCAGATGCCGCTCCTGGTGCCGGCCGTGACCGTGATGTAGAGCCGGCTCGAGAGGCTCGGTGCCACTGCGACGCCGATGCGGCCAAGTCCATCGGCGGCCGTTGGCAGCCCACCGGCGAGCTTGGCCCAGGTCGTTCCACCATCCGTACTCTTGTACAACGCCGTACCGGGCCCGCCGAACACGCCGTTCTCCCACGGACCCTGGCGCGCTTCCCACATATCTGCGTAGAGCGTGTTGGGATCATCCGGTGCCATCACGATGTCGGCGGCACCGGTGTTCTCATCTACGTACAACACCTTCTGCCAGCTGCGGCCGCCGTTCAGCGAGCGAAACACTCCGCGCTCGGCGTTCGGCCCGTACGGATGTCCGAGTGCCGCGACAAATACGCGATCAGGATTCTTCGGATCGATCGCGATGCGCGGAATCTGCTGAGCGTCGCTGAGCCCGATGTGGCGCCAGGTCTTGCCTGCATCGTCCGACCGCCACATGCCATCGCCAGTGGAGAGGTCCGGACGTTGCAGGCCCTCGCCGCTGCCGACATAGATCGTGTTGGGATAGTTGAGCGAAACTTCGATGGCGCCAATGGACTGCGACGGCTGGTCGTCGAAAATCGGATTCCAGGTGCGCCCGTAATCGGTGGTCTTCCACACGCCGCCATTGCTCGGCGCCATATAGAACACATTCGGCTGACTCGGCACGCCCGCCGCGCTCTTGGTGCGGCCCGCACGGAAGGGGCCGATCATGCGCCACTTCAGGTTCTGGATCGAGGCGGTCGGGAATGACGACTGCGCCTCGCTGGCCGGAGCGGCGAGTGCAAGCAGCGATCCTGCGAGAATCAGGCGGCGGACGAGCATGGCACGGCCTCGCGTACGAGTGTGCCGTCTAATCTGGCGGTGGGGCGGGGGGTGTCCAGCACGACTGTGGTTACTGCGGGCGCAGTAACCAGTGGCAAGCGCTACGTCGCGCTGTTCGAAACTTCGCTCGCCGCCCTCTCAATCGACGCGCGCAGCCCCGGATCCAGCTTGAGTCGTGCCGCCAGCATCGAGAGATACGCCTGCTCCGCGGGATCATCAGGATCAATCGCCAGCACGGAAGCCGCATAGATCTCCGTTGCGATCTCTGGCGTCTTCGCTGGCGCGACCACCGCGTCAATGTCGAGCGGACGACGGAGTTCATCGACAACGAACGCCTTCGCCTCGGTGCCGAGTTGAAGTTCGTCGAGCTTGCCAAAGATTCGCTGCTGCTCGGCGGAGTCGATATGACCATCCGACTTGGCAGCAGCGATCATCGCCCGAAGGACGGCCGTGCTGAGATCGGCCATCGCCGCGTCGTTTGCGGGGAGGAACGGTGTCCCTTCCGGGCCGGCGTTGCCCGCGCCGCCCGCCGTTGCAGCGCCCGCGCCGCGCTTGTTCGCCTGCCAGTCGTTGTACGCCTTGTACGCGAGACCGGCGAGGACGGCGGTTCCGCCGAGTTTGACGGCGCCCTTGGCGAGCTTGCGACCGCCCTTGGAGCCGAGAAGGAGCCCCGCGATTCCACCGGCGGCGAGGCCGTGCATGGTGTCGCGTGAAGGACCGGTGCGGCGGCCATCGGTACCGCGGCCGCCGAGGAACTGATCGAGGAGGGCGCTGGGATCGAACATGGCTCAATTACGCACAGGGACAGCCGCGTGTTTCGGCTGTCTACCTTTTGAACGTCACCGCGGCAGCCGTAAACGCGGCTGGTTGCTGGTTCGCGCAGGCCGTGGTCGCCGAGCCCACCCGTCCCTCAATCCGAAGGGTGGTGGCGTCAACCAGCTGGATCAGGGCGATACCGTACCCTGTCCCCAGATCACCCGCATTGATCAGATCCCAGCAGTGCACAGTCGGTCCTGGCGTGATCTGCGCGGGGTGCCGATTGAACGGCCCGTTCTCCGACGGCATCATCGCGCGGAGTCCGCTCGGGTAGGAACCGCCTGAGGTGCCCATTGAAATCTCAATGCGCCGCGGGTCTATGTGGTTTGGCACAATCGCAAGGTGGGGCGATTCGGGATACGTCGGTTCGGTGCCGAAGAACCACGTGCCCTGCACCGAGCCGGGGACGTCCGTGCCGATGGTGCCCCCCAGCGGTGGGATCGTCCGCTGTATGCGCCCGTCGTACGAACCGAGCATTGATTGCACCGTGCTGCGCATCGGCTCAGCGTAGTAGTCGCTGAACGGAACTACGTGAAAATGATCAATGCCTGCCGTCGCCCCGCCCCAGCGTGCGGGATTTGCGTAGATGATCGGTGTGACGCGGGCGTCGAACAGCCAAAGATCGAGTCCGGCTGTTGTGCCAATCATCTCTCCAGCCGATACCCTCACTTCGACGCCCTTCGTCCAGCAGGCGGTGACGCTCGATCCCGGGGCCGGCGAGTAGGTGGTGCACCCCTGATCGAAAGGCGGAAGTTTTGCGAGCAGGGAGGGCGCAATGCTCCGCACGTGACCAAATTCGGCGAACGTCTCACGGCAGGACGAGAAGAGAATCGAGTAATCCTCGAAGCCCCCCGTTCCCGCGTATTTCGTCGAACGGGCGCCGACGACAGTGAGGTTGCCGGGCGCATACAGGGGAACCGGTGCGAGCGGTCCACTCCCAAACGCCTTGAGGTAGATGTACTGATGGTCCGTTGGAAAGGTGTGTCCCGGCGGATTCATCGCGCCGAGTGGTACCCATCCGCCGATGTCGGATTGCGCCACCGGCAGCGCCGAAAACAGCGCCGTGTTGCTGCCACAGGGCGCGAGCGTGGCGGCCAGGCCAAACGGATCGCCAGGCGCAAGCGTTTCGCCGTCGCGGCCATCGCCGCAGGCGGCCATCGTCAACGCAATCGCGCCAACTGCCGCGATCAGGTATCCACGCATCCACCCAATCTCGGCGTGTGCGCCACGCCGGAGTATGACGCACATCACACGCGGCGACGGCCTACGGCTGGCGCCCCCTGGCCCGTAGTTCGCGCAGCACGCCGCCCAGTAACTCAATCTCGCGTCCGTATTCCGCCCAGTTGCCGGCCCGCTGTGCGGACATCGCGCGATCGTAGTGTTGCTGCGACCGTTGCAGCAGGTTGTCCATCGTGGCGTTCGCGGCGGCCGGCGCCGTTGATGCGCCGCTGGCTTCACGCGTTGTCGGGCGCGCCGAACCGGCGGTCGTGCCGCCAAAGACCATGGCGAGGCCTTCGTCCAGCGTAGTGCCCATCGCCACCTGGTTTCCGTGCGCCACAACGACGCGCTTGAGTTCGGGGATCGCACCGCCCTCGGCCCGCAGGTAGATGGGTTGCACGTAAATCAGCGATTCCTCGATCGGAATCACCAGCAGCTCGCCGCGGATCGCCTGCGATCCGCCTTGTCCCCAAAGCGTGAGCTGGCGCGAGATCTCGGTGTCCTGCTCGATGCGGTTGGCGATCTGCTTGGGGCCGTACACGAGGCTCTGCTTCGGAAATCGGTACACCACGAGTTTTCCGTACTGGTCACCATCCATACGCGCCACGAGCCAGGCGGCGAGGTTGTCCTTGCCACGCGGTGTGAACGGCGTCATGTAGATGAATTCGGGCTCCTTTTCTCCTGGCAGCCGCATGATCATATGGCGCATGTACGGGCTGACACCGCGCTCGCGTTGCGCGCCCTCGGGGATCTGCCACTGATCCTCGCGATGGTAGAACGCGTTCGGCTGATCCATGTGGAACGTGCCCAGCAGCGAGGCCTGCGCCCGGAACAGAACGCCCGGATAGCGCAGGTGCTTTCGCAGGTCGGCCGGCAGTGAATCCATCGGCTGAAAGACGCCGGGAAAGATGCGCTCGTAGGCCAGCGCGATCGCGTCGGTCGTATCGGCGAGGTACGCCGTGACTGTGCCGTGGTACGCGTCAACCGTGACCTTGACGCTGTTTCGCATGTAACTCAGCCCGTCTGCCGTGCGCGCCGCATACGGATAGTTCGGGCTGCTGGTGTAGGCGTCCATCATCCACACGAGCCGGCCGTCGTCGGCGAGCACGAGATACGACTCGGGATCGAAGCGCAGGAACGGCAATGCGGTCTGCGCGCGCTCCGTGATGTTGCGGCGCATCAGGACCCGTGCCGAGTCGCCGATGTCGCTTGACAGCAGGATCTTGAGCGAGTTCAGCTGCCACGCGAACAGTGCGCGGCGAGGCATTGAGCCCACCGGTATTCCGGCCCGGCCGCTGTACCGTGTGTACGCGTTGTCTTCGCCAGACGGGAAGTCGAACTCGGGCTGCTTGGTGCCGACGAATACATACGAATTGGTGAGTTCGCCGAAATACACGGCCGGCTGCGTGAGCTTGAGCGATGTCGTCGACACCGGAGGCAAGTCCTTCACGAAGAGCACCGGCAACCCTTCGGTGGTCACCTCATTCACCGGGGCCATGGCCAGGCCCATGCCGTGTGTGTAGGCAAAGCGCTCGTTGATGAAACTCCGGGTCGGCAGCAGGGCAGGGTTCAGCTCGCGTGCCGCAAGGTGCACCTGTCGGTACTTGCCGTCGATCATGTAGCGGTCGTCGCTCACCGACACGAAGTCATAGTACGTGCGGATTTCCTGCAGTTGCCCCAGCGTCTGCGCCAGCAGGTCGCGTTCCCAGAGGCGCACGTTGCCGACCGTCGGCCCATTCGCCCGAATGTCTGTCATCGTGAGCTGCACGTCGCCGGAGAGATCGCGCGTGACGGCGTTCTCGAGTCCCCACGCCGCGCGCGTGGCCTTGATATGCCGTTCGAGATACGGCGTTTCGCGCTCGAGTTCGTTCGGTGCGACGAGCAGGCGTTGCATTGTCCCGGGAATCACCACGCGACCGAGCATGGAGATGGCCGCGTAGGCCACGGCGCCGCCGACGACAAATCGCGCAAGCTGTCCGCTCCGCGCACCGTACAGCGCGAGACCTGCAGCACCGAGTGCGGCCACGGCTGCGGCCATGATGCCCGGAAGCCGCGCATGCACGTCGGTGTAACTCGCGCCCACCAATGGGCCCGTGGTGGACGATGCCAACTCCGCGCGTGTGACCACCCAGAGTTGCGCCGCCAGAAGCACGAAATACAGCGCGAAGAGGCCAGCGACGTGCCACGCTGCCCGCGGCTGCGTTTCGCCACCCAGACGCGACACCCTGAGCTCTCCCTTCAGGGCGTATAACGCCGCGGTCACGATGGTGGTGATCAGGACGACCCCCAGCGCCGTGCTGATGGTGGCCGAGATGGCCGGCAGCTGGAAGAGGTAGAAGCTCACATCGTTTCCGAACAGAGGCTCGGTGATACCGGTGTTACCGCCGCGGCCGGCCATGAGGAAGCTGAGCCAGCGTGCCGACGCGCCGAGCGCTATGGCCAGCGCCACGAGCATCATCGCCGATACCACCAGCGGGCCGAGCAGCCGGGCGACATCCGCTGGGCTTACGCCGAAGCCGGCGGAGAACCGGCCCAGCTCACGTGTGGACGTCGGCCGCGCACGGGCCACGTTGAAGTACATGAAGGCAAACGCGGCCCCGCCGTGCAGCAGGAACATGGCCCAACGCCAGGTCACCTCGGTGGCGAACACCTGCGAATAGCCCACTTCCTGGAACCAGAGGTAGTCGGCCGAGATGCGGCCGCCCCACGGCACCACGATAACGACGACGAACGCCACGAGCAGGATTGACCGCAGTGTGCGCGCCTGCCGCGCGAGCGCGGCGGGATCCACACGCCGGGTATTGTCGGGTAGGCCGAGCAGCGGGTCTGTCATGGGGCTCCAATTTGGTGGGACACGGCCATCGCGCGTACCTGCTCCGCCGTTAATCCGGCCTGCCGCAGTTCGCGGACTCCCGTGTCGCCGTCCGACTTGCTGAGCTTGGCGCCACCGGGCTTGCGAATCAACCTATGGTGCAGGAACGCCGGCGGCGCTGTTCGTCCAAGAATTCGCGCCAGGCGCATCTGCCGGCCCGTGGAGGAAAGCAGGTCTTCGCCCCGCACGACGAGATTCACCCGCTGGTCCCAGTCGTCCACCGTGACACAGAACTGGTATGTCCACTGGCCGTGCCGGTCGCGGATGAGCAGGTCGCCGCACTGGGTTGACGGGTCCTGCGATTGCGGGCCCAGGGCGAGGTCGTTGAACTCTTCGATACCGGGTTCCATCACCAGGCGGCGCGCGGGGGTGGCGGTGGGCGCCAGTCCGCGATGGCGACAGCGGCCCGGGTAACGTGCCTCTTCATTGAACACGTCACCGGAGACCATCGCGATATCCCTGCGCGAGCAGTCACACGGGTACACCAACCCGCGTGACTCCAGTTCGGCGAGCACGGCCGCGTAGCGGGCGCCGCGTTCACTCTGGCGCGGCACTTCGCCATCGGGCGCGAATCCGAGCCAGGCGAGATCCTCGCGGATTGCCGCCTCGTACTCTGCCTTGCAGCGCGTGCGGTCGTGATCCTCGATGCGCAGCAGCACGCGGCCGCCCGCCTCGCGCGCCGCGTCCCACACCGCGATGGCGTTGACCACGTGGCCGAGGTGCAAAAAACCGGTCGGCGCCGGTGCGAAACGGGTTGTGAGCATCTGGACGGGTCTCGGCCCTGTCGATGTGATCATCTACCAAAAACTAGAGCATCAACCCAATGAATCGATCCAATTCGCGCGATTGATTCAGTTGATGCTCTAGTTCTTGTTTTGATGAATCACCCCTTGCCGCCGAGACCTTTCCCGCCCGGCCGCCTACCTGCCTCCCTGCAATTGCTTCGCCACCTGCTCGGCCTTTTCCATCACGCGGAGGAGGTTGCCGCCCCAGAGCTTGCCGATCTGTTCTTCCGTGTAGCCGCGCTTCACCAACTCATAGGTCACGTTGATGGCTTCGGGCGCGCAGTTGTAGCCGTCCACGCCGCCACCGCCGTCGAAGTCGGAGCTGATGCCCACGTAGTCGATGCCGATGAGCTTTACGGCATAGTCGATGTGATTGACGAAATCCTCGACGTTGGCGCGGCGTGGAGTGACTGGGGCAGGGTACTGGGTGTTGATGGCGTCGAGCTTGGTCTGGAACCGTGCTCGCGCGGCCTCGTCCATGGCATCGACCGGATTGCCACGACCGCCACCGCCAGCGCGACCACCGGCTGCTCCAGCGCCGGCGCCCCGG
>Ga0207952_1000660_pt1 | contig 22560 bp, 21 predicted proteins | sample SubbioR12Aug_8Ca_FD_184831 | JGI IMG/M metagenome (GOLD analysis project Ga0207952, IMG submission 184831) | Serpentinite rock and fluid subsurface biosphere microbial communities from McLaughlin Reserve, California, USA - CR12Aug_8Ca (SPAdes) | ecosystem: Environmental > Terrestrial > Deep...
GGCATCGCGGTCTTTGTCGTCGGCGTCACCATGGTGAACAGCTTCCAGGAAGAAAAGGACGTCAAGATGGCGCCCGGTGAAACAGTGACGGTCGCCGGCTATACCTTCACCTTCAATGGCGTCAAGTCCGTACAGGGCGCCAACTACCTGGCGGCACAGGGCGACTTCGATCTTGCGGTCAACGGCAAATTTCAGCGAAAAATGAACCCGGAAAAGCGCAATTATCAATCCTCCTCGATGCCGATGACCGAAGCCTCGATCGACGCCGGCCTGATCCGCGACGTCTATGTCTCGCTCGGCGAGCCGATCGACCGCAACAAGCCGGAAGGCGAATGGGCGGTGCGCGTTTACTACAAACCCTTTGTCGACTGGATCTGGGGCGGCTGCGTGCTGATGGCACTCGGCGGCCTGCTGGCTGCCCTCGACCGGCGCTATCGCGTCAAATCCCGCGCTTCGGCGGCAATTACTACCCCGGCAGGAACTCAACACGCATGAACCGTTATTTCTGGATCCTCGGCGCCTTTGTCGCGCTCGTCGCTTTGCTCGCCGTCGGCCTCGGCCTCAATCCGCGGGATGTTCCCTCGCCGCTGGTCGGCAAGCCCGCGCCCGCCTTCACGCTGCCTGTTCTGGCGGCGCCGGAGACCACGCTGAGCCCGAAGGACATGCAGGGCAAAGTCTGGCTGCTCAACGTCTGGGCCTCATGGTGCGTTTCCTGCCGGCAGGAACATCCGGTGCTGGTCGAGTTCTCAAAGAAAGGCAAGGTGCCGCTGCTTGGCCTCAACTACAAGGAAGTACGCGGCGATGGCAGTTTCGACATGAGCAAGATGCCGGCCGAGGAAGAAAAGACACTGGCCTTCCAGCGTGCCAACCAGTGGCTGGCCCAGCATGGCAATCCCTATACGACGACCGTGATGGACCTCGATGGCCGGGTCGGCATCGACTACGGCGTTTATGGCGTGCCGGAAACCTACATCATCGACAAGGCCGGCGTCATCCGGATGAAACACACCGGCCCGATCACGCCCGATGTATTGAGCCAGAAGATCATGCCGCTGCTCGCGGAGTTGAACAAATGATCAGCCGCCGCTTGCTGCTGACCTTCGTTTTTGCCGCATTTTTCGGGTCGACCGCAGCCTTGCCCGTCGCAGCCGAAGAAGCGGCACCGCTGGCCGCCGATCCGGTGGCCGAAAAGCGCCTGCTCGAACTTTCGAACGAACTGCGTTGCCTGGTCTGCCAGAACCAGACCATTGCCGACTCCAACGCCGAACTCGCGGTCGATTTGCGCCGGGAAATCCGCGGCATGATCCAGGCCGGCAAAACCAATCCGGAGATCATCGATTTCATGGTCGTCCGCTATGGCGATTTCGTCCTCTATCGCCCGCCCGTCAAGGGCATCACGCTATTGCTCTGGGGCGGTCCGCTCGCCCTGATGCTCGTCGGCATTTTCATCCTGCTGCGCTACCTGCGCCGGCGCGCCCAACGCATTGCCGCAGACCAGCCACTCTCCGCCGATGAGGCACAGCGCGCCGAAGCGCTGCTCAAGGAACTCGATCAAAAATGACTCTGTTTGCCATTTTCGCCACCCTTTTGCTGGTGGTGGTCAGCGCCATCATTTTGCCGCCGCTCTGGCGCGGCTTTCGCTCGAACGACCAGACGGCCAACCGCAAGGAAGCCAATCTCGCCATTTTCCGTGACCAGCTGGCCGAACTGGAACGGGAAAAGAACGAGGGGACGCTGGCCGACAGCGAATTCGAGCCGGCCAAGCGCGAACTGCAACGCCGCCTGCTCGAAGAAGTCGAGCCCGAAGCCGAAGCGGCCCTTGCCACGCCGGCCATCAACACCCCCAGCCGCAAGACGGCCCTGGTCATTTTCCTGCTGATGCCGGTGCTGGCCGTGCTGGGCTACAGCCTGCTCGGCAACACCAGAGCCCTTGACCCGACGCAAACCGCTGCGCCGCAGCCAATGACGGAAGATCAGATCAGCGGCATGGTGGCCAAACTGGCCGAGCGCATGCAGGCCAACCCGGACGACATGAAGGGCTGGCTGATGCTGGCCCGCTCCTACAAAACCATGGGCCGTTATGAAGCGGCGGCCGAGGCCTACGGCAAAGCCGAGAAGATGGTCAACGAGAACCCGGATCTGCTGGCCAGCTATGCCGAAACCCTGGCCATGGCCAACGGCAAGGGCCTGCAGGGCAAGCCGCGGCAATTGATCGAACGCGCCCTCAAGCTCGACGCCAAGCATCCGCACTCGCTCTTCCTGGCCGGCGCGGCCGCCATGGAAGCGGGCGATAAAAAGCAGGGAATCGCCTACTGGGAAACCCTGTTGCCGGAGGTCGAGCCGGGTTCGGAAATCGACCAGATGCTGCGCAGCGGCATCGAGAAAATGAAACAGGGCAGCTAACGTGGTTGACGCCAGCCGCCGCGGATTCTTCCGCGGTCGCCCCCGCCCCAAGGCCGAAATCCGGCCGCCCTGGGCATTGGCGGAAGCGCTTTTTACCGATACCTGCACGCGCTGTAACGACTGTCTCGGCGCCTGCCCGGAACGGATCGTCGTGATTGGCGATGGCGGCTATCCGACCATCGACTTCAGGCGTGGCGAATGCACTTTTTGCGGCGACTGCGTCAGCGCCTGCCAACCGCTGGCCCTGGTCCGCAGCAAGGAAGGGCAGCCCGCCTGGTCCCATCAAGCCGTGATCGGCGATACCTGCCTACCGCACCGCGGGGTCGAGTGCCGCGTTTGCGAAGACTTCTGCGATGCTCGCGCCATTCGCTTTACCCCCCGCCTCGGCGGCAGCCCGCTACCGGTCATCGCAACCGAAAAATGCACCGGCTGCGGCGCCTGCGTTGCCCCTTGTCCGGTCAACGCCATTTCGGTCGCCGCTTGAGACTGGCCACGATGCTTCCCTCCCGGTTCAGCAAAAACGCCATGCGTTGCTGATCAAGCGAAATCATCCCTCTCCCCGCACGGCAATATGCTTTAATTACTAAATAAACCAAACACCGGGAGTTCCCTTGATGTCCCAGAAGTTTCGCCTTGTCACCCGTAGCGATTTCGACGGTCTGGTCTGTGCCGTGCTGCTCAATGAACTGAACCTGATCGACGATATCAAGTTCGTCCATCCGAAAGACATGCAGGATGGCAAGGTCGATATTACGGAACGCGATATCACCACCAACCTGCCTTACGTCGCCGCTGCCCACCTCGCCTTCGACCATCATCTGTCGGAAACCATTCGCAACACGGGCGAGCGCAAGAATCACATCATTGATGCCGATGCGCCCTCGGCGGCGCGGGTGGTCTATAACTACTACGGCGGCAAGTCCAACTTCCCGAGCATCGCCGACGACATGATGACTGCCGTCGACAAGGCCGATTCGGCGCAATTCAGCCGCGACGAAATTCTCAAGCCAGCCGGTTGGGTGCTGCTCAATTACCTGATGGACGCCCGCACGGGGCTGGGCCGTTTCCGTGAATTCCGGATCAGCAACTACACGCTGATGATGGATCTGATCAAATACTGCCGTAACCACGGCATCGACGAAATTCTCGAACTGGCCGACGTCAGGGAACGCGTCGAGCTTTACGTCGAGCAGGCCGAGAAGGCCAGGGAACAACTGCTGCGCTGTACGACGGTGCACAAAAACCTGGCCGTACTGGACTTGCGGAACGAGGAAACGATCTGGGCGACCAACCGCTTCATGATCTACGCGCTATTCCCGCAGACCAATATTTCGATCCATATTCTCTGGGGCGTGCAGAAGCAAAATACGGTTTTCGCCACCGGAAAATCCATTCTCGACCGTGGCAGCAAGACCAATGTCGGCGAATTGATGCTGGAATTCGGCGGCGGCGGCCATCAGGCGGCCGGCACTTGTCAGGTCGATAACGACCGGGCTGCAGCCACCTTGCAGACCTTGATTGCCCGGATCAACGCCGACGGCTGATCAGTCTTCGACAGGGAGAAGCGGAATGAGCGGCGGCGGCGAGAATCCCAGTTCGATCATCTCCGTTTCGACCTTGATGCGCAGCACCAGCAAGCCGTTCAGAGTCTCGCGGGCCTTGTCCTCGACCCAGGTAGCGCGATGATTGCGCAAACAAGCCTCAATTTCGTAACGATTGGCCAGATCGACGCCGCAAATGGCTGCGTAATGGCGAATCTCGTGGTCGAGCTCGGCCAGTTCCTGATCGTAATTTTCGAATCCACTCATTCATTCAGGATACCTTGATCGGAGGGCTCATGCACTTCCTATCCCTGCCCGAACCGGGCAAAAACATCAGCCCGGCTTTTCACGACATCAACTCGGCTCGCGCCTGGCTGGCAACGCAACCCCTGGCCCAACCCGCGCACATGCTGGCGGCACTCTGTCGGCAAATCGCAGCAATTGACGCCACTGCCGTGCTCCCGGCATCGGCCGTGGCGCAACTCGGCCTCATGCGCACGGCCGCCATCCCGGCTTTGGAAGCACTTGAGTCGCGTTTCAATCGCAAGGCACTCCCGCTGCCGGAGGAAGCTCGGCGGAGCTTTGAATTGACTCAACAGTTCTGGACCCGGCTCGGCATCGCCTACCTCCGCCGGGTAGCCGACTTGCCGCCGGAAAGCCAGTCTGTGGCACTCAACCGTGCCGCCAGCGCCTTCCGGATGGCTGAGTATTGCCATTTCCAGGCGGCCCGCGAATGCCCGGAATCACTTGATCGGCTGCTGTTGGAGATTCTGGCCCAGGCAAGCCAACGCAGCTTGTTGCAGCAAGCGCTGGCCGACCCGGATTTTCCGCACCTCGGCGAGGCAAATATCGCCGGCCACCTGAGCTGGGCCTTCTTGCTCCGTCTGATCGATCCCTACCACCTGAGTACCAACCAGCTTGTGGTAGCCAATCGGGCGATCAGTCGCTGGCGGGAATTGTGCGATTTCCAGTTTGAACCGGCGGATGATCCGAAAAGCCAAGCCGTCGATTTGACCCTGATTCTGAACTGCCTATGGCCGGCAGGCATCCCGCGCTGGCTCAATGTCAGACCCCTGGTGCGTAAAAGCCGGCGCCGCATCGAAGCGATCACGGCGGGCGAATCGCCGGAAGCGCTGAAACTCGGTCGTGAGTTGTCGCCAAACGCCTGCATCCGCCTGCTCGAAGAAATCAATGCCAGTCTGCGCGGAAAACCGGATCGAGCTTCAACAGAAATCGGCGAAATTGAACTCTGCTTCGGTTGTGAAAACGCCTACGCCGTATTCCGGGAAGAATCGCTCAATCCAACGGGTGGCATGGACGCCAGCAGCGCCTCGCTGGCCCATCAGCGGATGGCTCTGTTTGGCTTCGACCGCGTTTCGCAGATGCCGACTGCGGTCAAAACCCTGAATGTTCCCGGCGAAATCTGGAATCTGGTGGATGGCAAGGCCATTCGCTCATCCGAGCAAACGGGTGCCCGCCATCATTCCCCCTGTCTGATTGCCTCGCGCCAGCATGGTAAAACCCGCCTCGGGGTAATGCTGGGCCTGCAGAGTACCGGCTCGGGAGCGCTAGCCGCCAACCTGCAATGGTTCGAGGGAGCTGTTGAGGCAGGCTGGGTCAAACAGGGCGAAACCAGACTTCCTGCATTTTTACTGCGGAATAACGGTGACTTGTCGCTGATTCTTCCAACCAATGCCCGCCCTCGCCTCGATGCCCCCCTTGTCGTGGAAAACGTCTCGATCAACCGTCCAGTACCGACCGAGATCCTGGAGCGCGGCATGGATTTTGTCCTTTACGCCTGCCGGCTGGCGACAAAGTAAAAAGGCCTGTCCGGAGACAGGCCTTCAGTGCTGTGCGGCAGGGAAAATACCGCATGCTGCGGTCAACCGCTGATTTTGCTTGAAAACCAGCGTCCAGCAAGCGGATTATTCGAACTCGATGATGACCTGATCCACCATCAGGCTCTCGCCAGCGGCCGCTGAAATCTTCTTGACCTTGCAATCCTGCTCGGCCTTGAGGATGTTTTCCATCTTCATCGCTTCGATAACCGCCAGCTTCTCGCCCGCCTTGACCTCCTGACCGACGCTGACCGCCACTTCGCGGAGCAGGCCAGGCATCGGGGAAAGCAGGAACTTGGAGAGATCCGGCGCGACCTTCTCGGGCATCAGGGCGAGCAGTTCTGCCGCACGGGCGCTCATCACCATGAAGTCGGCACGGGTGCCCCAGTGGAATAAGGAGTATTTCGTCTTGTGCCGCTCGACCTGCAAAGTGAATGGTTCGCCATTGCAGGTGCCGTTGAACAACGATTCACCCAGCTTCCAGTCGGAAAGAATCTCGTAGTTTTCGCCTTGATACTCGACGAAATAGCCGCCGTGGATTGGCCGGGCAATAACCAGATGGTTCTCGTTACCCTGCGGATTCATCCGCACCACCGACCACTTGTCGCCGACGATCCGCTCATGCCCCTGCAACTGGCCGGAGACGGAGGCCGAACGATCGGTGAATGAACGGTAGACATAAGCCGCGACCGAGACCAGCAGCGCCGGATTGTCGTGCGGCACCATCGAAGCATCGAAGCCCTTCGGATATTCCTCGGCGATGAAACCGGTGTTGAAGTTGCCGGAGTGGAAGCGCGGGTGCTGCATCAGCGCGGCCTGGAACGGAATGTTCGAGGAAATGCCGCGAATGACGAAGGCGTTCAGCGCATCGCGCATGCGGTCGATCGCCGAACTGCGATCCTTGGCATGGACGATCAGCTTGGCGATCATCGAGTCGTAGAACATCGAGATCTCGCCACCATCGTAAACCCCGGTATCAACGCGCGTCGTGCCGTTGGCATCGGTGGTTTCGACCGGCGGCTGGAACTTCACCAGACGCCCGGTCGACGGCAGGAAGCCGCGGAACGGGTCTTCGGCATTGATCCGGCATTCCATCGCCCAGCCATCAAGCTTGATATCGGCCTGCGTAAAGGACAGCTTTTCGCCGGCTGCAACGCGGATCATCTGTTCGACCAGGTCGATGCCGGTGATCAGTTCGGTCACCGGATGCTCAACTTGCAGACGGGTGTTCATTTCGAGGAAGTAGAAGGACTTGTCGGCACCGACGACGAATTCAACGGTACCGGCCGACTCGTAATTAACCGCCTTGGCCAGCGCCACCGCCTGCTCGCCCATCGCCTTGCGGGTCGCCGGGTCGAGGAAGGGGCTCGGTGCTTCTTCGATCACCTTCTGGTGCCGGCGCTGGATGGAGCATTCGCGTTCATGCAGGTAAACGGTATTGCCATGGGCGTCGCCGAGCACCTGAATTTCGATGTGGCGGGGTTCCAGCACGTATTTTTCGATCAGGATGCGGTCGTCGCCGAACGCCGTCTTGGCTTCGTTGCGGCAGGACGTGAAATTCTCGAAACACTCCTTGTCGTCGAAGGCCACGCGCAGGCCCTTGCCGCCACCGCCGGCCGAGGCCTTGATCATCACCGGATAACCGATGCCCCTGGCGATCTCGACCGCCTGTTCCGGCGTATCGATCGCATCGGCATAACCCGGAATGGTGTTGACCCTGGCGTCATTGGCCAGCTTCTTGGAAGCGATCTTGTCGCCCATCTGGCCGACCGAATAATGCTTCGGACCGATGAATTTGATGCCATCCTCTTCCAGACGACGCGAGAACTCGGCATTCTCGGACAGGAAGCCATAGCCCGGATGGACAGCCTCGGCACCGGTCTGCTTGCAGGCGGCGATGATCTTGTCGATCGACAGGTAGGATTCCTTCGATGCGGCCGGTCCGATACAAACGCCTTCGTCGGCCAGCATGACGTGCAACGAATCCTTGTCGGCTTCGGAGTAGACCGCAACCGTCAGGATGCCCATCTTGCGGGCGGTTTTGATGACGCGGCAGGCGATTTCGCCGCGGTTTGCAATCAGTATTTTCTTGAACATAAGTGTTTGTCCTTGTTTTCAGGATCGAGGATCGAGGAGCTAGAGCTGTTAGTAACCCACGGCCCACTCGATCCTAATAACTCGATCCTCGATCCTAAAGAGGGATGTTGCCGTGCTTGCGCCAGGGATTGTCGAGCTTCTTGTCGCGCAGCATCGCCAGCGAGCGGCAGATGCGCTTGCGGGTGGCGTGCGGCATGATGACGTCGTCGATGAAGCCGCGCGCGCCGGCGACGAACGGGTTGGCAAACTTTTCCTTGTATTCGGCTTCGCGCTCGGCCAGCTTGGCCGGATCGCTCTTTTCCTCGCGGAAGATGATCTCGACCGCGCCCTTCGGGCCCATGACCGCGATTTCGGCCGACGGCCAGGCGAGATTGACGTCGCCGCGCAGGTGCTTGGAGGACATCACGTCGTAGGCACCGCCGTAGGCCTTGCGGGTGATCACGGTGACTTTCGGCACGGTGCATTCGGCATACGCATAAAGCAGCTTGGCGCCGTGCTTGATGATGCCGCCGTATTCCTGCGTGGTGCCCGGCATGAAGCCCGGGACGTCGACGAAAGTGACGACCGGAATATTGAAGGCGTCGCAGAAGCGGACGAAGCGGGCCGCCTTGATCGAGGACTTGATGTCCAGGCAGCCGGCCAGTACCAGCGGCTGGTTGGCGACGATACCGACCGGGTGGCCATCCATCCGGGCAAAGCCGATGATGATGTTCTTGGCGTAATCCGGCTGGATTTCGAAGAAATCATTGTCGTCGACGACTTTGACCAGCAGTTCCTTCATGTCGTAAGACTTGTTGGTATTGTCCGGGACCAGCGTGTCGAGCGAATAATCCATGCGCTCGGCGAGGTCGTTGGTCGGCGTCACCGGCGGCTTTTCCTTGTTGTTGGCCGGCAGGAAATTCATGAAGCGGCGCAGCATGGAAAGCGCTTCGACATCGTTCTCGAAAGCCAGGTCGGCCACCCCGGACTTGCTGGTGTGGGTCACCGCACCGCCCAGCTCCTCTGCCGTCACGTCTTCGTGGGTCACGGTCTTGACCACTTCCGGACCGGTCACGAACATGTAGGAAGAATCTTTCACCATGAAGATGAAATCGGTCATCGACGGCGAGTACACCGCACCACCGGCACAGGGTCCCATGATCATCGAGATCTGCGGCACGACGCCGGAAGCCATCACGTTGCGCTGGAATACATCGGCGTAACCGCCGAGGGAAGCCACGCCTTCCTGAATCCGCGCGCCGCCCGAGTCGTTGAGGCCGATCACCGGCGCCCCGACCTTCATTGCATGGTCCATCACCTTGCAGATTTTCTCGGCATGGGTTTCCGACAGCGAACCGCCGAACACGGTGAAATCCTGCGAGAAGACGAAGACCAGACGACCGTTGATCGTGCCGTAACCGACGACTACGCCGTCACCGGGAATTTTTTCCGCCTGGTCCATGCCGAAATCGGTGCAGCGGTGCTCCTTGAACAGATCCCATTCTTCAAAGGAGTCCGGGTCGAGCAGCAGTTCGAGGCGTTCGCGGGCGGTCAGCTTGCCCTTTTTATGCTGGCTGTCGATGCGCTTCTGGCCACCGCCAAGGTGGGCCATTTCGCGCTTTTTTTCCAGCTGGCGGATGATGTCGTGCATAGAAAACTCCCTAAGTGGTTCGGGTAATTTGAAATCAGTGTTTCAGATAGTCGAGCAGCGCATACGCGGCGGCAGCCGGGGTCGTATGGCCCTGTTCAACCGACTGGGTCAGCGCCGGCAGATTGGCCTGCACGCGCGGGTGATGACGAAAATGCTGGCGCAGACCGAAATCGATCAGTTGCCACATCCATGACAAAGCCTGATGCTGCCGCTTGGCGGCAAATTCGCCAGTCGGTGTCAGGGCACTACGATACTTTTCGATGGCTTCCCAAAATTCGGGAATCCCTTCCTTGTGCAATGCGCTGACCGTCATCACCGGCGGCGACCAGTTGGGCGACGCCGGGCGCAGCATGTGCAATGCGTTGCGCCATTGGGCGCGGGTAACGGCTGTGGCATTCCGGTCGATATCCGCCTTGTTGATCACCACCAGATCGGCGATCTCGACAATGCCCTTCTTGATCGCCTGCAGGTCGTCACCGGCATTCGGCAATTGCAGCAGGCAGAAGATGTCGACCATGCCGGCCACGGTCGTTTCCGACTGACCGACGCCGACCGTTTCGATGATGATCACGTCGAAACCGGCCGCTTCGCACAACAGCATGGCTTCGCGTGACTTTTCAGCCACGCCGCCCAGCGAACCGGCCGATGGACTGGGGCGAATGAACGCCTCTGCCCGCTGGCAAAGCTGCTCCATGCGCGTCTTGTCGCCGAGGATGGAACCGCCGGAAACGGAAGAGGAAGGATCAACCGCCAGCACCGCCAGCTTCTTGCCCTGCTCGATCAGCCAGACCCCGAGCGCCTCGATGAAGGTCGATTTGCCCGCCCCCGGCACGCCGGAAATCCCGACCCGAATCGCCCGGCCGGTACTCGGCAGCAAGGCGTTCAAGACCTGCTGGGCACGCTGCTGGTGATCGCGCCGCGTCGACTCGATCAGCGTGATGGCCTTGGCCAGCGCCCGGCGCTGACCAGCCAGCACGCCGTCGACCAGCGTCTGATCGGCGACGGAAAGCGCATGAGCCAACACGGGAGCCTCGCCCAGATTCATCCGAAGTTAACCGCGCGCCTTGCGGATTTCTTCCAGCACCTTGCGGGCGGAATCCTCGATCCGCGTCCCTGGCCCGAAAATGGCCTTGGCACCGGCGTTATAGAGATAATCGTAATCCTGGGCGGGAATCACGCCGCCGGCGAAAACGATAATGTCGTGGGCACCCTGGTCTTTCAGCGCCTGAACCAGTGTCGGCAGCAAGGTCTTGTGGCCCGCCGCCAGCGAGGAAACGCCGATCGCGTGCACGTCGTTTTCGATGGCCTGACGGGCGGCTTCTTCCGGAGTCTGGAAGAGCGGCCCCATGTCGATATCGAAGCCGAGGTCGGCGAATGCGGTGGCAACCACCTTGGCGCCGCGGTCATGACCATCCTGACCGAGCTTGGCGATCATGATGCGCGGGCGGCGACCTTCTTCTTCGGCAAACTTGACGATGTCGGCCTTGATGCTTTCCCAGCTTTCGATGCCTTCCACGACGCCTCCGTAAACACCCGAAATGGTCTGATTGTTAGCGCGGAAACGGCCAAAGACCTTTTCCAGCGCATCGGAAATTTCACCGACCGAAGCCCGCAGGCGCATGGCCTTGACGGCGAGATCGAGCAAATTGCCTTCGCCGGACTCGGCAGCTGCGGTCAACGCCGATAATGCGGCCAAAACCGCGTCGCTGTCGCGGGTCGCGCGAATTTTCTGGAGGCGGGCGATCTGCGAATCGCGCACGGCGTGGTTGTCGATATCGAGAATATCGATCGCATCCTGCGTTGCCAGCTTGTACTTGTTAACGCCGACGATCACGTCCTTGCCGGAATCGATGCGCGCCTGCTTGTCGGCGGCACAGGTTTCGATCTGCATCTTGGCCCAGCCGGATTCGACCGCCTTGGTCATGCCGCCCATCGCCTCGATTTCCTCGATGATCCCCCAAGCCTTGTCGGCCATGTCCTGGGTCAGCTTTTCCATCATGTAGGAACCGGCCCACGGATCGACGACATTGGTGATGTGGGTTTCTTCCTGGATGATCAGCTGCGTGTTGCGGGCGATCCGGGAAGAGAACTCGGTCGGCAATGCGATGGCTTCGTCGAGCGCATTGGTATGCAGCGACTGGGTGCCGCCGAAGACCGCGGCCATCGCTTCGATGGTGGTGCGGACGACATTGTTGTACGGGTCCTGTTCGGTCAGCGACCAGCCGGACGTCTGGCTGTGCGTGCGCAGCATCATCGACTTCGGGCTCTTGGCGTTGAACTGGGTCATGATGCGGTGCCACAGCAAACGGGCGGCGCGCATCTTGGCGATTTCCAGGTAGAAATTCATGCCGACGGCCCAGAAGAAGGACAAGCGGCCGGCGAAGGTGTCGACGTCCATGCCGGAAGCGATGCCGGTGCGCACGTATTCCATGCCGTCGGCCAGCGTGAAGGCCAGTTCGATCGCCTGATTGGCGCCGGCTTCCTGGATGTGATAGCCGGAAATCGAGATCGAGTTGAACTTCGGCATGTGCTGCGCCGTGTAGCCGAAAATGTCGGCGATGATCTTCATCGACGGCTTGGGCGGATAGATATAGGTGTTCCGCACCATGAATTCTTTGAGAATGTCGTTCTGGATGGTGCCGGACAACTGGTCCTGCGCCACGCCCTGCTCTTCGGCGGCGACGATGTAGCCGGCGAGAATCGGCAGCACGGCGCCGTTCATCGTCATCGAGACGGAAACCTTATCGAGCGGAATGCTGTCGAAGAGAATCTTCATGTCTTCAACGGAGTCGATCGCCACGCCGGCCTTGCCGACATCGCCGGTGACACGAGGATGGTCGGAGTCGTAGCCGCGGTGGGTCGCCAGATCGAAAGCGACGGAAACGCCCTGGCCGCCGGCGGCGAGCGCTTTGCGGTAGAAGGCATTGGAAGCTTCCGCGGTGGAGAAGCCGGCGTACTGGCGAATGGTCCACGGCTTGACCGCATACATTGTCGGTTGCGGGCCGCGCAGGTAAGGGGCAAAACCGGGCAGGGTATCGGCGAATTCGAGGCCTTCGACATCGGCCTTGGTATACAGCGCCTTGACGGCCAGACCTTCAGGAGTGTTCCAGTTCAGATTCTTGATGTCGCCACCCGGAGAGTGCTTCGCAGCAGCTTTTCCCCAAGCGTCCAGATCCTTGGAATCAAAAAATTTTTCAGACATGACACACCCCTCACAAATTCGATGTTTTCAGGCCGATAATGCAGAATACAAAATTCTACGCTTCCAGACCCATCTTGACATACCAAGTATCGCATAATACTGTATCCATAATTATAGAAGCAAGCCGGCATTGCACCGACTGGCTCATTCTCATCACACCAAAAATATGACCCGAATTGCACCTACCGCGCTCTATCAGGAAGTCGCCGAACGCTTGCGTCAGCGAATTTTTGCGCACGACCTGACGCCCGGCGACTGGATCGATGAACAAAAGCTGGCCGAGGAATATGGCATCTCGCGCACGCCGTTGCGCGAGGCCCTCAAGGTGCTGGCCGCCGAAGGCCTGGTCGACCTGAAGCCGCGCCGCGGCTGCTATGTCACTGAAATCTCGCGTCAGGATATCGACGATATTTTTCCGCTGATGGCCATGCTGGAAGGTCGTTGCGCCTTTATCGCCGTGCAGTTGGCCAAACCGGCGGACATCCGCGGCTTGAAAGCCATTCACGAAAAGCTTGAACTGGCGGCCAAAGAAGGACGGATCGATGCCTTCTTCGAGGCCAATCAGGAATTCCACCGGCGCATTCAGGAACTGACCAACAATCGCTGGCTGCTGTCGGTGATTCAGGATTTGCGCAAGGTACTGAAGCTTTCGCGCCTGCATTCCCTCTCGCTGGAAGGCCGCCTGCAGCAGTCGCTGGAAGAACACCGCGTCATCATGGCGGCCTTCGAGACGGGCGATGCCGAGCAAGCCGAAAAAAGCATGCACGACCACCTGCTCTATGGTCGCGAGGCGCTAGCCAAGATGGATGGCGGCCCAGCCAGGAAGACCGCCTGAAGGTTTTTCTACACGATAATTTGCGGGTGTGAAAAAATCTTGGCCGAAAGGATTACCGGGTGAAAACGCTATTAAAGCGTGTAGGCGGCAATAGGCAACATCACTAAACGGCCGCAGTGGAATCTGTAGCCGTTTTTGTATAGCGTCACGCCAAGATGTACTTCTGCATTGTGCCCGTTGCTGTTGTTCCAGGCGTCCGTAAGCTACGTCTGCTCCATGGCCAGAAGCTGCCTACAATCACTCTTCTGTTTCAAACAGGCAATGCGGTAGAGGCCTTCACTTCTCGCAAGGAAAGATTCGACCGAATCGACGTCACCCCTGGCAGCTTGCGTAGCTGGTCTCTAACGAACACCCCATAGGCATCCAAATCATTGGCTACGATTTGCAGCATGTAGTCGCAATCGCCGGTAACGTTATGGCATGACAGTACCTCGGGCATGCTCGTCACGAGCTTCTCAAATTGCAACGGTGCCTCGCCTGCGTGGTTACCCAACGTCACCTGAACGAATGCCACAACGCCATACCCTAGTTTCTTTCGGCTCAAGTTAGCCTGGTAGCCCTCAATAAACCCCGCCGCCTCGAGACGTTTGAGCCGGCGCCAGCAGGGCGTTTCGCTCAGAGAGAGATTCTCGGACAACCTGGCATTGGATAGCCTGCCGTCCGCTTGTAGCGCCCTCAAAATAGCCAAATCTGTCAGATCAAGCTCGCCAATGAGTGGATTCGTTTCACAAAACTCCTTTTATGGAAATTTTCCGCCAAATTTTAGGGGTTTTAGCAAAACGAAAGCAGCAATATTTCTGGTTACGTATGGGAATATATTTCTTCCCTGAACAGCCTGCCGAGCGCTTCGATGATTGCTTTACCGGACCTTCTTGTTTTTGTGGCTGCGCTGACGGCTGTCTACTTGCTGCCTGGACCTGACATGGCCTTGGTTATCTCTACGTCCGCATTTGGAGGTTCACGAAGTGGCTTGATGGCCGCACTAGGCTTGGCCATCTCAAGAACAGTGCATGTCACGCTATCAGCCCTCGGCTTGGCGGCGTTGTTCCACACGCATCCAGTTTTGTTTGATGGCGTTCGCTGGTTGGGTGCTGCATACCTGTTGTTCCTTGCCTGGAAGATGCTGAGAGCCGGGGTGAGCGGTGAATCAGAGGGGGCGAATGATGCGGGTAAGGGCTGGGAGGCTATTCGAAGCGGGGTGACGACCAATTTGCTGAACCCCAAGGCGTTGATGTTTTGCGCCTTCCTGCTGCCCCAGTTCATTTCTACACAACACAACTTCGTCGCGCAGTATCTGATTCTTGGCACCATCCTGATCGGACTTGGGTTTGCATTCGATGTGGTCTATGCCCTTGCTGCCTCACGCCTTGCAAAACGCTTTTCCGGCGCAGGCACTGTCCAAAAAGCATCGAAGCTATTGTTCTCAAGTGTCTTTGGGGTTGCTGCAATCAGCTTGGCCATCGGTGGCCACTGACACGAGGTTGGAATAATTCACAGAATCGGACGTTGACGACTGCTTTGCGTGGCAAAGGAGTCAAACAGCGCAACTCGAGCCGCTGGCTGCTGCTGGCCGAACTGAGACGGTCGACAAATTGGCAGGCATTGAGTCGGGATAGAAAGCAGTTTTAAGCGCCGACTGCACCACTTTTTGCGGACGTAAAAAAACCCCTGACTGGAAATCCGGCCAGGGGTTTTTGTTGCCGGCAGCGTTTAGTGATTGCTGGCGGATGCTGCGCCGAAACCGGTCTGGCCACGGACGTATTGATCGTCGAAGGCGTCGATTTCCTGTTTGGCGCGAACGCTGCTGTCGCTCTTCGAGAAGATATAAGCCAGCATGAAGGCAACCGGCATGGCGAACAGCGCCGGCTGGCCGTAGGGGAAGAGCGCGACCTTGTTGCCCAGTACGTCCACCCAGACCGACTTGGAGAGCACGACCAGGGTAACCGCTGAAACCAGGCCGCCGTAACCGCCAACCAACGCGCCACGGGTGGTCAAACCTTTCCAGAACATCGAAAGAATAAGCACCGGGAAGTTGGCGGCGGCGGCGACACCGAAAGCCAGGCCGACCATGAAGGCGATGTTCTGCTTTTCGAACAGGATGCCGAGAACAATGGCGACAAAGCCGAGGCAGATGGTGGCGATTCGCGAAACGCGGATTTCCTTGGCCTCGGAAGCCTGCCCTTTCATGATGACGCGGGCGTAAAGGTCGTGCGAAATGGCCGAAGCGCCGGCCAGCGCCAGACCGGAAACCACGGCCAGGATGGTGGCGAAGGCGACTGCCGCCAGGAAGCCGAGCAGCATGTTGCCGCCGACGGCGTTGGCCAGGTGCATGGCGACCATGTTGCCGCCGCCGATCAGCTTGCCGCCGACCGTACCGCCTTCGAAGAACTCGGGGTTCTGGCCGACGATCAGGATGCCGCACAGGCCCATGATGAAGATGACGTTGAAGAAGTAGGCGACGAAACCGGAGGCGTAAAGCACCGATTTACGGGCTTCCTTGGCATCGGTCACCGTGAAGAAGCGCATCAGGATGTGCGGCAGACCGGCGGTGCCGAACATCAGGCCGAGACCGAGCGAAATGGCGGTGACCGGATCGGCCAGCAGGCTGCCCGGGTACATCAGCCTGTCCTTCAGCTTATGGACGGCAGTCGCCTTTTCCAGCAGATTCTGGAAGGAGAAGTCGAACTGACTGAACGCCAGAATCATCACCAGCGTACCGCCGGCGAGCAGCATGCAGGCCTTGATGATCTGCACCCAGGTCGTCGCGACCATGCCGCCGAAGGTGACGTACACCATCATCAGGATACCGACGGCGAAGATGGCGACGTTGTACTCGAGGCCGAAGAGCAGCTTGATCAACTGGCCGGCACCGACCATCTGGGCGATCAGGTAGAAGCAGACCACGGTCAACGAGGAAATCGCCGCCATTGTCCGGACCTTGCCTTCGTCGAGACGGTAGGCGGTGATGTCGGAGAAGGTGAACTTGCCGAGGTTGCGCAGGCGTTCGGCCATCAGGAACAGGATGATCGGCCAGCCGGCAAAGAAGGCCAGCATGTAGATGTAGCCATCGTAGCCCTGGGTATAGACCATCGCGGTCAGACCGAGCAGCGTGGCGGCTGACATGTAGTCGCCGGCAATCGCCAGGCCGTTCTGGAAGCCGGTAATGCCGCCGCCGGCGGTGTAGAAGTCGGCGGTCGATTTGGTCCGGCTGGAGGCCCAGTAGGTGATGCCCATCGTCATCGCGACGAAGATACAGAACATGATGATGGCGTGCCAGTTGGTCGCCTGTTTTTCCATCGCGCCTTCGACCGGCGGGCCGGCGTAGGCCATGGCCGTCAATGCGAGCAGACCGAGAACAGTGCCGAGTTGAGTCAGACGACGCATCATTTATTCTCCTTCCAGGCAGCCTTGACGATTTCCTGGGTCAGGGAATCGAATTCGCTGTTGGCGCGCTTGACGTAAACCGCCGTCAAGGACCAGAAGAAAATGAACATGAAAAGTTCAACGGCCACCCCGACCGTGAGCAGCGAACCTTCGCTGACCGGCTGCCCCAGCGAGGCGGGGTTGAATGCCACCACCATCACAAAGCCGTAAAACATGGTCAAAACAATTGCGGCCAACGTCCAGGCAAAACGGCTCCGTTTTGTCACCAGCTCCTGGAACTTTGGGTTGGCCCGCATCCGCTCATACATCGCGCTGCTCATGGCTCTTCCTCCCTAATTAATAATTACCGGAATTCCGGCCGCAGTATTCTATCTTATACAAGAGTCCAGTTAATTGATTTGCATCGCCCGCCCTATAATTAAGGTCTTCTCAAGAATGATGACGCCATGACTACGGTCGACCTCGCAAAAACCCATGAAATCGCCACGCTGACGTTGAACAACCCCGGCAAGCTGAACGCCATCAACCTGGCCATGTGGCAGCAACTGGCCGAAAATATGGCCAAAATCTCCGTCGACCGCAGCATCCGTTGCATCGTCATTCGCGGCGCCGGTCATGAGGCGTTTGCCGCAGGCGGCGACCTTGAAGAATTTGTCACCGCTCGCGCCACGCTGGCGCAGGCCATGCACTACCACGATCAGGTCGCCGCGGCGCTGAACGCCATTGCCGATTGCCCGCACCCGACCGTGGCGTTGGTTCAGGGTGCCTGCATCGGCGGCGGACTGGAAATCGCCGGCGTCTGCGATCTGCGGATCAGCGGCGAAAGCGCCCGCTTCGGCGCGCCGATCAACAAGCTCGGTTTCTCGATGTATCCCGGCGAAATGGAAGGCCTGCTCAGACTGGCCGGTGCGGCGGTGATGAAGGAAATCCTGCTCGAAGGACGCATCCTGACCGCCACCGAGGCTTACGAAAAAGGTTTGGTCACTCGCGTCGTACCGGATGCGCAGAGCGAAGAGGAAGCCTATGCCACCGCCCGCCGCATCTGCGCCGGCGCGCCGCTGGTCGCCGGCTGGCACAAGCAGTGGATCCGCCGCCTGCAAAGCGGCCGGCCGCTCAACGATGAAGAGAAAGCCGCGTCTTTTGCCTTTCTCGAGACCGCGGATTACCAGGAAGGGCTGGCTGCCTTTCTGGCAAAGCGCAAGCCGCAGTTCAAGGCGCGCTGAACAAGCTCCACAGCATCTTGGCTGCCAGCAGAATCAGGATGCCGGCGAAGATCCGTTTAAGTGTCGCCACCGGCAAACGGTGTGCGAGCCGCGCCCCGAAAGGGGCAGCGGCCATCGAGGCCACCACCAGAATGGCCAGCGCCGGCAGATAGACATAGCCCAAACTGCCGGCCGGCAGATCGGCCTGCCCCCAGCCGTTGAAAATATAACCGAGCGTGCCGCCCACGGCGATCGGCAGCCCGACTGCCGCGGAAGTCCCGATGGCATGCTGAACCCGGACATTGCACCAGGTCAGGAAGGGCACCGTCAGCGCACCGCCGCCAATGGCGACCAGTGACGACAACATGCCTATGCCAACGCCAACACCCGCAATACCGAGCGGCACCGGTAACTCACGCGTCGCCTTTGGCTTAAGGTTGAGCGCCATCTGCAGGGCAACCAGGCAAACAAAAAGGGTAAAAAACACAGCCAGCGGCCGAGCCGGGACGTTGGCTGCAAACAATGTCCCGATCGCAGTCCCGAGCAGGATACCTGGCGTGATGATCCTGAAAACACGCCACAGTACGGCACCATGACCATGATGCGTCCGCAGGCTGGCTAGCGCGGTAAAGATGATGGTTGCCATCGAAGTACCCAACGCCATATGCAAGGTCTCAGCGAGCGGGAACTGGCCTTGAGCGGCAAATATCAGGGTCAGCGCCGGCACCAGCAGCAACCCGCCACCAATCCCCAGCATACCGGCAAAGAAACCGGCAAACGCCCCCAGCGAAAGGTAAGCGGCAGTCCAAAGCGTCCAGCTCATACGAGAAGATTCCGGGTGATGAACGCCCATTCGGCATCGGATACCGGCGTGATCGACAGCCGGTTGCCACGAGCGAGGAGGCGCATGTTAGCAAGTTCCGGATAGCCTCGCAGTTCGGCGAGCGGGATGTAGCGCGACTTGCTGACAAAACGAACGTCGCGCAGCCACCAGCGCGGCTTGTCGCGGCTGGATTTTGGGTCGAAATACGGGTTGACCGCAGCAAACTGGGTTTCGTCCGGATAAGGCCCGGAACAAACCTCGCAGATACCGGCAATACCAGGCTCGGCACAACCGGAATGATAGAAAAAGGCCAGATCGCCGATCTGCATCGTGTCGCGCATGAAATTGCGCGCCTGATAGTTGCGTACGCCGAACCAGGGTACGGTCTGCTTCGGGGCGGCCGCGAGATCGTCAATCGACACCTCATCCGGCTCGGACTTCATCAACCAGTACGGCATCATTTCAAGAAAGTGGCTTCCAGACGCAGACGAACCCGGCCATCGGCATCCATCAGTGCCATCTGCCGGCCCTGAATGCGATAGCTGGCCGTTGCCGCCAGCGCGCCGGAAAATTCCCGAGCCAAGAGATCGACCGGCGGGACGCAAGCCATCATGGTACTGGCCATCCGGCCAAAACGCAGGCCCGCGCCAGACTCGTAAGAACCGTTGAAGCGGTTGCAACCGTCCGAACCATGCACCCGCAGATCCTTGCTCAGCACGATATGCGGCTCGGCGCGTTCGCTGTCCGGGCGGACTGCTTGGCCATTGATTTCAACGGCGCGCCAGTAGCGATCCTGCAATGGCTCGTCAGGCACTGACGAACGGGTCGAGCAGGCGGTCAAGGCAAGGGAAAGACAGAAAACGGAAATGCGTCTGTTCATTTTTCCGGGCCAAAAAAAGGCCCCCGCAAGTGCCGTCAGGCCGGCATCCTGAACCTGGGTTCAGAGTGGCTACTTTCCTCCTGCATCAGGAACACGCGAAGAAGCGTGCGCACAACAGCAGTTTCAACGGTCAGCAACCGATGCCAATTAGCATTGGTTCAAGGAATATATGGCCTTAACAAACACCGCAGGGGACGCTCGGCGGGCGGCGCCGGGGTCAGCAGAAATGACTACAAGTCCAGATTCTGCTGGGGCGCAAGCACGGCATCAATCCGTGCTCCCATGTCGAAGATTCTACGCTTTGCATCGGAAGTATCAACTGCTTCGGCAACAGTTTCCGCAGGTTTTTCCGCGGCCCCTGAAATGTGCTCGTGAGCGATATTCAGCGCAGCCATCACGGCAACGCGCTCGGCGACCGTGCTCTTGGTACGCTGGGCGATTTCGCGCATTTTGCTGTCGACCAGATCGACCGAGGCCAACAGCGCGTCGCGCTCTTCCGGCGTACAGGCAACGCGGTATTCGCGGCCCATGATCTTGACGTCGAGGAAATTCGGCTCGGCACTCATCTCAGGCATCCTCGGGCAGTTTGTCCATCAGGCCTTCCAGACGCTCACGGGCGGTCGTCATCGTCTGCCGCAGATGCAGCCTTTCGGCCTCGGCTGCCGCCATCTGGTTTTTCAGTACGTCGTTCTCGGCGCGCAACTGGTGGACCAGGGCGACCACCTGCTCAATCTTGGCTTCGAGTGCTTCAAGTTCCATATTCATGGCAAGCACTATAGAGGGGAAAACGTCGCGTGGTCAAGGACTAAGCCTTTATTCTCAAAGTGCTTTGTCGGGATGCGGCCGTATAATTATGATGCGTCGCAACACGCTGCGCGTTAGAATCCGCCCCGCTTCAGGTGCTGCAATCGGACTCTTCGAACGCAGATAATCGGGAAAGCGGTGTGTCCAACCGGACAAATCCGCTGCTGCCCCCGCAACGGTAAGCATGTGCGGACGTATCTCAAAGCCACTGGGTTAATCCTGGGAAGGCGATACGTCAAAACTTGCAAGCCCGGAGACCGGCCTGAGACACCACGCAGAAGTGCCACGGGGGTGTGGTGCCGGTTTTCGCAACCCGCCCCTCCCGCGCATTTCCTTTTCAGCTATTCCGGCATGCGGGGACGCCCGCCGGGAAAGGGAGAATCATGAATCCACGTTTGAAACCGATTGCTGGCGCCATTGCCCTGGCGCTGTCGCTGAACGCCGCAGACGCTGCCGAGCAGCTGGCGATGGCCGATACCGTCTTCGTCACGGCGACTCGCCAACCCCAGCGGGCCAACGAGGCGATTGCCGAAGTGACCATTATTGAACGCCAGGACATCGAACAGGCCGGCCCCACGGCAACGCTCGGGGAATTGCTCAGCCGCGAAGCCGGGATGGAGTTCGCTCGATCTGGCAGCAAGGGTGCCGAGGAAAGTGTATTTATCCGCGGCACCAACAGCGGCCATGTCCTGGTCCTGGTCGACGGCATGCGTATCGGCTCCGCCACGACCGGCACCACGGCGCTGCAGTTGATTCCACTCACCCAGATCGAGCGCATCGAAATCGTCCGCGGCCCGGCTTCCGCGCTTTATGGTTCGGATGCGATTGGCGGCGTCATTCAGATCTTTACCAAGGCGGGCAGCGATAGCCCGCGGCTCGGCATTCAAGCCGGTGCGGGCACAACCTCCAGTTACGAAACAAACCTTGCCCACGCCAACCGTATCGGCAATTTCTCCTACGGCATCAAGGCCGGGTCCAGCGGCACCCACGGCATCAATGCCATCGAGTCGCCCGACTATCCGGGCTACAACAATGACCGGGACGGTTATCGCAACACCAATGTCAGCGTCAATGCCGCTTACAGGATTGGCAAGCAGTTTGAAATTGGCGGTGGCTATTTCAATTCGGAAAGTACCAGCCGTTATGACGCTTACCAACTGGATGCCTTCTGGAATACCGTCAACGCCGACCGCGATTACCAGATGAAACACCGTGTCTCCGGCGCCAACGCCTACGCCAGCGGCGCACTGACGGCCAACTGGCAGTCGTCGTTCAAAATCGCCCACGGCGTTGACCGCACCGAAAGCCCGGAAACCATGATCGGCGACCCGATCAGCGAGTTCAAGACGACCCAGAAGCAGTACACCTGGCAAAACGATATCAAGCTACCCCTGGGCACGGCCTTGCTGGCGCTGGAGCGGCTGGAGCAGGCGGTTGAATCGACCAAGGACTACTCAACCATGTCGCGTTCGATCAACTCGGCGGTGGCTGGCTGGAATGGCCGCTTCGGCTCGCATGCGGCCCAGATCAATCTGCGCAGCGACGACAACTCGCAATTTGGTCAGCATCAAACCTGGCTGCTCGGCTATGGTTATCAACTGGCGCCGACCTGGCGCGTCGCCACCAGCTACGGCACCGCCTTCAAGGCGCCGACGATGAACGATTTATACTATCCGTTCACGCCGGGCGTCGGCGGCGGCAACCCCGATCTGAAGCCGGAAGAATCGAAAAATGGGGAGGTATCGCTGCGTTTTGAGCAGGGTGTTTCGCACGCTCGCCTGACCTATTTCCAGAATAAGATCACCAATCTGATCGCCTGGACGACCAATCCGCTGACCTACGAATCGACACCGGCCAACGTCGGTCAGGCGAAAATCGATGGTATCGAGCTGGCCGCCGGGACGACGCTGGGCAACTGGTT
>Ga0207952_1000661_pt1 | contig 22509 bp, 21 predicted proteins | sample SubbioR12Aug_8Ca_FD_184831 | JGI IMG/M metagenome (GOLD analysis project Ga0207952, IMG submission 184831) | Serpentinite rock and fluid subsurface biosphere microbial communities from McLaughlin Reserve, California, USA - CR12Aug_8Ca (SPAdes) | ecosystem: Environmental > Terrestrial > Deep...
AGAGGGCATTTTTGGCGAGAAAAACAGAGATCTTGTCGCATTTTGGCTGAAAATGGAAATGACAAGCGAATCAGAGGGACCATTTTACATTACAAAACCCGACGAAGGAGGGTTTTGCAATCGGTTCGAGCTCTAATAGTTCGCCTAAGCGGATGTGGTATATCTTTCCAAAAAATTCCTATTGCCTATAATCAGCTTTAAGAGAATGGTCGCTATATTCACGTGGATGTAGAGGATTATTTTTTGGGCATTGGAGGTCGTTATAAAACTCAGATTCCATCGTTTTCTGGACGTTGAATCCTGGGTTTTGCAACGGTCTCATTGGCTTGTTCTATATTGAGTAGCCAATAGGAGGACTGTATGCGTGTAGACGTTCGTACTGAAGTCATTCGGAGCAATTTGGAATTGCTTAGGTATCTTATTGGCAATGCTCAGAAGAATCGTAACATTAAGGAAATTGAAGCCTTTGTCGAAAAGAACACCGGTGGATTAGTAGTATCCAAAAAAAGAACCCCAAATAAGGAGCAGTGGAAGCAGATCAGCATTCGATGGGTAGAAGACTCGTCTCCGGAAGGCGGTACTTTTGAAGTTTATGAACAAACGCAAGAGGGCAAAACGGGCTTTGCCTTTGATGGGCTGACAAAAGAAGCCTGCCAGGCATTAGCTGATACCATCCACACAGTTAACCGTTTCTTTTCTAAAGAATTTTGCAAAAGGGGAGTTGAAGAAGCCGTTTCCAAACTAACAAAGGCGCATTTTATTTCTCCTGGGAGTGAAATGCTCGATGCGACCTTTCACGATGTTGATCGTGAAACTGTAGAGAGCCTATTAGCGGAGCATAGTCAAGGCACTTTCTTATTTCGAGCCGACTCCTTTGCCCAGATCTTAGGAGAGGAACTTTCCAAGAGATTTGAAGAACCCATTGACTGTTTTACTCTGACATTTGTTGGGGAGAAGGGTAAAATTATCGACTATACGGTCGTCGATCGATCTGGAAAATTTCAGCTGTACAATGATGACCCGCTCCTGGACAATCCATGTTTTGAATCTATTCATGATTTACTCAAGCATCTAGATGAGTTTTGCAAAACACCGTTAAAAAGAAAAAAATAGCCAGCTGGAGAAATCCCTGTGCGCTCCTTTTTGCTTAGTATAGCTCTTTTAACGACTCCTCTGATTGCGGAGGACTATCAACCTAAGGATTATTCTTATCTTTTGGGGATGAAAGGGTTTGATGATGCCTTGCTCAAACTGCACTTTCAACTCTATCAGGGATATGTCAAACAAGTGAATCTGCTCTCTGATGCTTTAAAAAAATTCCCCAATAGCACCCCACTAGATACGTATGAATTTGGAGCGCTTAAAAGAAGGTTTGGTTGGGAATTCGATGGCATGCGGTTGCACGAATTATACTTCGATAACCTGGGGGGAAAGGGAAGCCTTCCTAATCCAAAATCCTCGTTTATGGAAAGTGTGACTACGCAGTTTGGCTCTTTTGGCCAGTGGAAACAAGATTTTGTAGCTACTGCATTGATGAGGGGGATTGGTTGGGTGATTCTTTACCGGGAAAAGCAAACTGACCGCCTATTTAACGCCTGGATCGACCAGCACGATGTAGGGCACCTTGCGACATTAAAGCCTATCATTGTGCTGGATGTGTGGGAACATGCCTACTTGACTCAGTACGGGTTGAATAGAGCGGATTATGTTGAAGCTTTCATGAATAACATCAATTGGGCCGTTGTTGACCAGCGGCTGAAACAGTTATGATTCCTTCCGAGTGTTTACAGCTTATCGTTACACTAGTGCCCGCAGAAGATGCCTGTATAGCACGACTTTGTACTTATGAGTACGCAGGTAACTCTTGGCATAGAGTTTTTGGTCCTTGTCCTGTAGTCATTGGGCGTTCTGGCCTAACATGGGATAAAAAAGAAGGGGATGGGAAGACCCCATCAGGGGTGTTTCCCCTTTTACAAGTGTTTGGTCGTAAAGAACACAAGACGCAGACGATGCCATTTATTGAGGTGCATCATGCGCTTGAGGCCATTGATGATCCTTCTTCTATGTACTACAATCAAATCATCGATCGCAACACTGTAACCCAAGTGGATTGGAAGAGCTCAGAGAAAATGGCTGAAGTGGGCGATTTGTATGATCTAGGAGTGGTCGTAGGGTATAATACCCCATCTCCTGTGGCAGGGAAAGGTTCTTGTATCTTTTTACATAACTGGCGATCGGCTTCGCAAGGGACGGCTGGTTGTACAGCCATGTCTCCAGAGGTGTTGCGCAGGTGCGTTTTTTTGTTAGATAAAACCAAGAATCCTCATATCGTGCAGGTATCAGCTCAAGAAGCGTGGCGTCTACCTGTAGAGGCTCGCAGCCCATAAACTTGTATGATAAGAGTCACTAAACTCAATAAGGCCATCAGTCCGGCGGGCATAAAGGAAAAAGAAAGAAAAAAACGGTAAGTAAAAAATCCATCGAGAATCAAGACTGTCATCAAAGCTAAAATAGCAAAACTTTTTTTGCATAGTAGAGTGCCAATCCCTCCAGTCAGCAAGAGAACCCCGAAGATGAGCCCAGAGATGATCGAAGCTGGGCTTCCAGCCTTAACATAACCAATGACCCCACCCAAGCAAACCATCACAGCTAAGAGAATCGTTACCCAACCTGCTTTTTTCATAAATCGTATTTGAGTTGAAAATTGTAAAAAATAAGGTTATAATAATGGGCAGTTATGAAACTAGATAAAAAAAATATAGATATTGAGATGACCCTATCGGCTGGAGAGGGTGTACTTAGCCAGAAAAGAGAAGAGAAGGGGTTTTTTCATAGGCTGTATCAGTGGGCTTGTGAAAAAGTACATTCCCGTTTTGCTCCCCTATGGCTTGGGCTCATTTTTATCCTAGAAATTGTATTGATCATTCCCCTAGATGCAGTGCTTGTGCTCTATTGTTTACAGAAAAAAGAGAAAAGGCACCTCTTTGTAGCCATTGCTACAATAGGTTCTGTTTTGAGTGGGGTCATAGGATATCTCCTAGGGTGGTTTCTGTGGGACCTCATTGGCCCCTATGTCATTGGACATTTCATATCCCAAGAGTTTTTTACCAGGTTAACAGAGCACTATGCTCATGATGAAGCATTGGCCATCATGATTGGGAGCTTTTTACCGATTCCTTTTAAAGCCATTTCCCTTTCTGCGGGCTTTTGCCAAATTCCTTTTTGGACCTTTGTATTCAGTGTGTTAGCAGCTAGAGCTGTCCGTTTTTTTCTTATTGCTAAAGCTGTACAACGATGGAAGGACAAAATCACTGCCTTCATTGACCGTCACTTTTCAAGCCTTATGGTAGCTGTAGGTGCTAAGGTGGCCCTTACTATCGTCTTTTTTTTCATGCTTAGCCGTTAAAAATCCTCTATGCAGACATTAAAGCCCTCAGAATTAGCTTTGGCAGCGGAGCACCTCCTTCAGGCGGAGCTTGTGGCCTTTCCGACAGAGACGGTATATGGGTTGGGCGCCCCTATTTTTAACGACAAAGCCATCTCCAAGATTTTCACTGCTAAAAATCGTCCGGCCGATAATCCCTTGATCGCGCACATTGCCAACATAAGCGACGTGGAGAGAATCGCCATCAATATTCCCCAAGAGTTTTACCAACTAGCTAGTGTGTTTTGGCCAGGGTCTCTTTCGATTCTTCTAGAAGCACATTCAGACGTACCCCTCATTGCTAGAGCAGGGTTACCTACCATTGCAGTTAGGATGCCTGCACATCCTCTTGCTTTATCGTTGATCACTTTAGTGGGTCAACCCCTCGTTGCACCATCAGCGAATCTCTCTGGAAAACCAAGTGCCACCTCTGTTGAGCATGTTTTGGAAGATTTTACAGGAAAGATTGCTGCTGTGGTCGATGGCGGGGATTGTCAAGGTGGGTTAGAGTCTACAGTCTTATCCTTACAAAATAGACAGCAACCGGTAGTGCTTCGTCCTGGCGCTATTACATGCAAGCAGATCGCGGAGGTATTAGGGTGTCCAGTACGGTTGTCTACAGAAGGTGTCGCCCTTAGTCCAGGGATGAAATACCGACATTATGCTCCCAAAGCGCCTATTCAATTAGTTTTCGATGAGATCTCTTTAATAAGGCATTTAGAGGAATCGTCAAAGCGTAGAGTAGTTCTTCGGCAACACGACGGCTCTCTCAGCTCCCAGCGGTTTTATGCTGCATTGCGAAGGGCTGATAGAGAAAGTACAGAGGAAATTCTCATTCTTTGCGATGAAAAGACCAGAAACGATGAAGCTCTATGGAATCGGATTCTTAAGGCATCCGGGCATTCTTAAATAAAAGAGAGTTATCAAAAACACTAATCAGTATGATTGTAAAAGTTCTCTCTGTAATCCTCTTCTCTGTTCTTTGCTTACATAGTGACTTATATTCAGAGAGCCCTGAGGAAAATTCTACAGAATATGTTCCTCTATTCGCTGGAACTATGCTGGCTATTTATTCAGAAAATATTGACCCAGGGCATGTGGCTGTTCAGTCTTATTTATTTAAAACGAGACAGCCTGGCACATATGATAAAAATTGGTCATTTAAACGACAGAAAACAATTGAAGAACTGTCGCTTCTTGTCCTGATTGATGCAGGAATTACTCACTACTTAGACATTACACTATTTTTAGGTGGCTATTATAACCGTATTGGACATAGACATTCTTTTTTGTATGAAGATACCCAAGCTTTTTTAGGATTTCAAGTACTACGAGATCAGAAAGAATCTTGGATCCCAGACTTTAGGTTATTATTAGGAGAGAGCTTTCCCACTGGAAAATATAAACATTTGGATCCTAAGAAAATGTTAAGCGACAACTCCGGCTCTGGATCTTATGAAACCTCTTTAATTTTGGCTTTAGGGAAGATGTGTTATGCTTTTCCCAAGCACCCATTGAATTTCAATCTTAACTTGGCACAGTACTTTGCTTTCATAACAAACGTTAAGGGCTTTAATGCCTATGGTGGTTCTGCAGACACTAATGGGAAAGTGAAGCCTGGTAATGAATTTTTCATTAATGCAGCAATAGAATGGAGTTTAACTCGTAACTGGGTCCTAGGGACAGACATAAGGTATCTCCATCAGAATAGATCTGTGTTTTCCGGTAAAAAAGGCAACCTTGCTGATGGTACAAGCGCCTTTGTAGGGCTGCCATCTTCCGAGCTGATTAGCTTAGCACCATGCTTGGAGTACAACTATAATGAGGATTTTGGAGTTTTGGTTGGAGTTTGGTTTACAGTGGCTGGAAGAAATGCTGAGAACTTTTTAAGTGGCGTAGCAAGTGTGTATTATGAATTTTAGGAAGCGGGGGAGTATACACTTAAATACATTAAAAAGTGACAGTTGTTAAACGTTGTCAAAAAACCAAATTTTCAAGGTGTACAGGCTTGTTGGAACAAAGCTAGCTACAGAGATTTTTTAGCGACAACTGTTGGAAATACGCCGTATGTATCATAGTGTATCTCAATAATTGAAAATCCAGCTTCTTTGAACTCGCTTTCAATTTCTTCATGTTTTCTGTAATTTCTCCACTTCAAATCTAGAATGTCTTCGTAGAGAACTTTTTCTAGAAACAGATCTTCTGAAGGAATATCGTCTATATTCCACTCCGAAGGATCTTTAAGAACAGAAGTGATCAATAGACCACCAGGTTTCAAAGCCTGGTAAAACCTGCGATACAGGTCTAGAACTTTAGACCTATCTCGTTCATATACATTCAGGCCACTACTGGTGATGAGGTCGAGTGTTGATGAAAGATTCAGTTGCCAGGCATCATCTTGAAGAAGTTCCAGATTATGTAAAAGACCCATCTCTTTTGCTAGTGCTTCGGCATAAAACAAAGATTCTGCATCGATATCGATTCCTAAGAATTTAACGTGCGAAACATCTGAAAAGTCCAATGTCAATAGATCTCGCATTATACCACAAGGGATCGAGGCTAAAACCATGTGGTTTTGTAGAGTATCTTGAGTCAGTTTCTGAAAAAGCTCAAAACGCTTCTGAGAGGCGGTAGTGACAAGAGAACGGTTTAGAATAAAATCTTCGAGGTCGGTAAAAGGTTTTCCTTCAGAATTCAGACCGGATAATCGTCCTTGTTTAGGATGTGACATGAGGTAGTCTGTCCAAAATCCACTGGCACCTCTTCGTTCTAAAATATACTGACCAAAAGGGAATAGGGTTAGTGCATCAACAAGAGCTAACTGTTGTTTTATGGAAACATGGGGTAGGTCTCCTCTCGCCGAGATTTTTTCTTTGAGAGATGCCACGATTTTGTCCAGAGAAGCTTCTTGATTGCTTGGTATTAAATGGTTTGAGACTAGTGGGTTAGATGCCTGTTTTTGATGGTAAGGCGTAGAAAACTCGCTCTTTGGCAAGCTAGGATAATCAGGATAGGGCATTGGCTAGCCTTATAGTTTGGGTTGAGTAGTGATGGAGAGTTTTTTATCGATGTGCTGTAAAGCAGCAATGAAGCGTTCATTATTTTGTGTCGTGCCTAAGGAAATTCTCAAAGTATTAGGGACGACCCTTGAAGTGTCTTTAACAAGGAAACCCAGTGAATATAATTCATGGAACACTTGTTTTGCATTAGTGAATTGCACGAGAACAAAATTTGTTTCACTGGGATAGACATGTAGGCAGATGGATAAGGCTTGCATTTGCTCTGTTAGATATTGCATGTCTTTTTTAGCGATAGATCGAATCTCGAGAATGTTTTGCATTTGATTCAAGGATCCCTTTAAAATCTCCTGTGTATGTGCAGGGAAGTTATAAGGGGTGAGGAGTTTTTTTAGGGTATGGATTGTCATTGGATCTCCGAGAACAACACCGCAACGAATGCCTGCTAACCCCCAGATCTTTGAGAAAGAACGCAAGATGACCAAATTAGGGAAGGCATCGATATACGGTGTAAAGGAGAGGTGATCTGCATATTCTATATAGGCCTCATCGATAACGACAATCGATTGTGTATTTTGTAGCAAGGCGAGAATATCTTCGGCGCATGGTATAGAGCCAACTGGATTATTAGGTGAGGGGATAAACAGAAGCTTCGGAGATTCTACAGATACTTTCTCCGTATTAATTCTGTCATAATGACGCCCGATAAGCGGTATATCAATCACTGGAGTGTTTTGACATAAGGAACAGTACGCATAGAGAGGAAAGGTGGGACTGAAAATACACACTTTATCAAGCGCTGGCTCGCAAAATGTCCTAATTAGAAGATCAATAGCTGTTGAAGCTGATATAAAAAGCAGATGTGAGGGGGTTAGAAAAGATAGTGATGAAACATCTCCCTGTTTGCAGCAATGTTCTTGCTTTAAAAAGTGGATATACGTTTCAGAGAGTTGAGGGTTGTCATCGAGGGGGTAATGTTGATAGGGACTATCTGCATAGTAGTTAATATTTGAATCTAAGATGCAATTTTTTTCAGTATGCCAGGTTTTTTCTGGCATTCCTGAGACCGTACATTGGTTATCCAGCAGATGCTTTCTAGCTAAAGGATGGATCTTTGTCATAGAGGCACTTGAGGAATCCAATTTGCAGTTATTTCTGGAAGGATCCATAAACGTAATCAATCAAAACAATGAGTTCATTATGAGTTTCGACTAATTCAAAATAATTACGAATGTCCTCGAAAGTTTCCCATGGATTTTGATTGAGGTTGTGGACGAGTTGAAAGAATTCCCCTACGCTTGCTTGATTCTTAAAACAGAAAGCGACTTTTTTTCTCTCGATAGAGACTCTGGTGAAACCACCGAAACGAGCGAGGTTGATGAAGCGAGACTCAGAAGCAAAAAGGCCTTGATGGCCCGTAGATGTCATGTAATGTACTTTTTCGTCAAAATAACGTTGCATGGAAGAGTTATCTTCAAAGTCACCAAGGCAAAGAATGCCATCAGCGGTTAATTTTTGATGCATTGCCTTAAAAAAGGTCACTTGGTCTTCGATATGGTGGAATCCTCCTAGGCCTATGATCGCATCAAATTGGTCATTTTCAACACTCGGAAACTGCATATTCGATTCGAGGATATAATGAATATAGGGGTGGTGTTTGCATTTTTCAGCATTTATTTTTAAGACTTCCTCGGAAACGTCTTGTACAGTGATATCTCCATCTGTGACAATATCGGCTATTTTTTTAGTAAGAAATCCAGTTCCTCCGCTGATCTCTAATACGCGACTACTTGGTTGTAGTTTACTGTTATTCAGTAGCCAGGTGTGATCCAATCTACAATCAGGGTATTTAGATAATGCTGACTCGTAATAATTTCCAATGACATCGAAGCGGTTATTATTCATAAACATCCTGAATTGTTATTTTGTTAGTGGTTTTAAAATCCATAAGTAGCTGTTAGGGATTTGTTTTAATGCTTTTTCCTTCAAAATTTGATAACCGGAGTTTTTAAACAAGCTTAAGGTTTCATCATAGGTTCTGACAGGTATACCAAGAAGAGCATGAATAAAATCAAAACCTGGTAAGAAGGAGAGCTCTTTTTCTGTATGTGCGACAGAATCAATATAGAAAAAATACCGCATGTTTGGGAAGTGCTCTAAGTAGGATTTAAGAACGCGAATGCATTGTTTGCCAGGAGTAATATCGTGCATAGCAAAACAGTGCATTAAGACTTCAACATCTTCATATTTTCCTGTGACTTTTGCGATATCACCCTTAATAAGTTTCACTGGGGATTTTTTTCCCAAAGATTCTCTGGCTAATTTTAGGGCATCGTCATTCAATTCAATACCTAGCCCTTTTAAGCCGGTTTTTTTGCATATCTTGAGTAAACTGGCTGCAGATCCACAGCCAAGATCGCATATAGTACCTTGAATCGATAATTTTTTGAGTTCGTTAAAAACCACAGGATCAACGCCCTGTTCAGCAATTGCGATAGAAGCTGAGGCTATGGATCTGCCATTAATCAGAGATTCTGGATGTAGAGAGCGGTTTTTATAGATATTGAGATAATTAGCGAGTAATAAGCCATATCCATCATGAATCAGTTCAATAGTTCCAACATTTTTGTAAATTTCTCTTCCTAGTTTCGAAAGTTTGTATAGAGAACCTGATTTTTTTAAGATTTGATAATTTTTTAAGGTCTGTAGAGATGTTTTGATCAGGTCTGGGTGGCTAGAAGAAGCGATGAATTCCTCAGTAATTTCTTTGGATTCAATAATACTTTTGATTACTCCGAATTTATAAAGAATAGAAAAGGCACAGCAAGCAATATTTGACGAAATAAATATAAGAGGGTCACTATTACATAGTCTGTTCTTTTGCATGATTTCCTTTATTTAACATGAAAAACATGACGCCTGCGATAATAATAATGGAAGTGGATAATAAATAGATAGAATTAATACTGATATGTTTTGTGAAATTAATAATTGAAAAAGCTGATATTAGAGCTAGAGTGTCTGTAGAATCAATAAGTCCGAAGATTTTTCCATAATCATGGGAAGAATGGTACTTAGAAACAAAAGAAAAAAGACTAGGTGTAAATAGCGCATAACCATAGGCATACCCCATAGCTCCGATCATAGAAATCCATACAAGCCAGGATTCCACCAGTCCAAAAAAATATAAAATGGATAAAAATCCAACAGAAATAAATGAAATCCAAAATCCACGGATAACATTTTTTATATCAGATGCTCTTGAGTATTTTAAAGCAGCTGTTCCTATAAAGTATGCTATTCCAAATTTAATTGGAATGTATCTAAAAAAGGAGTGATTAGTTCCAGCTTCATCTCGCAAGAATATCTGATAAAATGAGGTTTCAACAAAAAAGAATCCAAATAAAGCAAGAAGAAAAGTTTTATTTTTAAGGAATTTTTGATAGATAGTAGAGCATTCAGTTTTTATAGAAAATTTTTCCGAAGTAGAATGAGTTGTTTTTTTTGGTAGTAGTGAACATAGAATGCATGCTGATGAAACTATAATAACAGTAAGAATAAAGGCAGAAGAGTCCGATAAGTAGTTGTCGAGATGTAATGGACCAAAAGATCCCAGAGCTATAGCGGCAATTGCTATGGATAAGATAAAACGAAAGTTTTTAGCATGTGTTAGATCACCTAAGGCTGCAAGAGCCATGGGCATTACATTTCCGCCAACACCAAGAAATACTATGAAGAGAGAGATGAAAAATAGTTTATATTTCCAATAAGATAAAACAAAAAAACACAAGCTAATTAAAATTATAACAAATCCAAATAAAATGCTTTTTTTTCGTGAATAATAATCTGATAATCCAGCCTGGACTGTTGCAAAGACTATTTGTAGAATAGATAGAGGATATATAATATAATTCGGGTTGATAGAAACCGAAGAAAGGTGAATTAGATTCACATCTACAGTTTCGGATGTAACTAAAAAGAAAAGGAGAAGTAGCAATATCGACGATCTTTTCATAAATCTTTCCTCGCCTGAGCAGTGTTTCACCAGGGGTGATTATGCCTCGGTGACCTATTTTTTAATGAATGGAAACTGTCAAAAAACTGTTTTAGAAATAGATGCACGAAGAAGCTCACCAAAGCGGGTGCTCTAGAAAAGACCATTTTTTTCTTGCAGAGGCAGTCGTCGTAACCTCATTCAGCCACGCGTTACTTAAGGGGTTTTAGTATGTCAGTCAATATGTCAGGACCGGGGGATGTTATCTTTCCAATAAAACACAGAGCAGAATCTTACTCCACAGATCCTGAAAATCTTGTAAAGAGGGCAAAAATTGGTGAGATACTGACTTTTGAGCCAAAAGAGATTGCAAGTTCTGAGGTAGTTAATGAGGGTGTATCTGATCACGGGCCGAAGATCGATCCGTTAGAACAGTGGTGCAGACGATTGAAAGGGAAGCAACAACTATTTTTTTGCCCTCTATCGCTAAAAGAATGCTCGGGGGAGAAATGGTTATACATGTGGGGAATATGGGAATATAAGGCTACTCAGCGATGTGTAGTAGGATATTTTACGCAATTCAAGAAAGAGGGATCTTGGGACACGATCAAAACGACCTCTAGTGTACAGTTTTTTGAAAACACCGTCAGACCATTTATCGCAAGATGTGAGTCCTTTAAATCTAGATACGATAAAACTCGTGAAGCTCTATACAAGGGGTATGTTTCCTTGAGGACTTTTTATGAGATGAAGAAACAGCCTTTTGGAGAGGAGGATATTGAGGAACTAAAAGGCCTTTTTTTGCAGCAGCGTAATCTTATCCGTTCTGTGCGCAGAAACTTGCTGTCCGATTTTGAAGAAGTCAGTGCGGGCATTGAGAAGCTAGGATCGAAATATGCTTCGATGAAATCGATGCAACGGCAGCTGGAAAATGAGCAGGTAGAAGACGTTCTTTTTATCGATCTTTTAGGGGATCATCATCAGGTGATTTCGAAACGAGTTCCTGAATTTAAGCTAGTAGAACAGGCATGGGTTCAGTATAGACAATTTATTGTAAGCTCTATGGAAGACCTGCACGCTTATTTGCAAAAGTCCCTAACAGCCACTTCTCAGATCCAAGCCTTCTATCTAGAAGGGGAACAGATTGTTAAGAGCTTTAAGGCTTAATCACAGTGAGCTAATTTTAATCCAATGATCCCGATAACGATCAGGAAAATAGAGATTAGGCGAACGATGTGATAAGAGTCCCCAAAAAAGAGGATACCACATAGTACAGTGCCTGCAGCACCAATGCCAGCCCATACTGCATAGGCTGTCCCTACGGGGATTGTTTTCATCGATTGGGAAACGGAAAAAAAACTCAGTACAATAAAAATGACCGTAATAATGCTAGGGACGAGGCGTGAAAAGCCCTGGCTATATTTTAGAGCAATGGTAAAGCAGATTTCAAAAAAACCGGCCAGAAGTAAAAAAACCCATGCAATAGACATGCTGTTCTCACGTGGTCAGACTCACACAAATATCATATAAAGATGTAAGAGCCTTCTTACGCCAGATTAAGCGAGCGTGGCAATAAACTCAAGAAAGCTCTAGGGGCAAGCTAGGGCTAGGACTTTAAAAGTTTAACAACAGGGTTTCGTCTTCATTTTTCTTCGTATTAAGGGCGATTTTGGGTGAATTTATCCAGAATCTCCAAAGCTCAGTCTCAAAATGTGATTTTTAAGGAAAATTTAGGACAAAAGAGGCGTGTGCATCATTGAGGATTAACAAGGGGTTCTTTAAACAGGGTGGATTTTGACATCCCATCTCCTGAAAACAAGGGGTCTCATAGATGGGGTTTACTTAGACTCGATGATCAGAGAACGCTTCGTTTCAATAGAGCTCTTTCGAAACTACGCTTCAGTCGATTTTCACAGTCCCTTATGCAAGATAACCGCCTTCCGAAGCTGTAGTTTCGGAAAGCAGCTATAAAAGGTGTTATTCATCGTGTGTCGAGAAGGGAATGTGAAGTTTTGCAGACAATCTGCGGTGTGGGGCAAGTGTGTGCTGTGTTGCTGCATAAAGGCGTAGATACTGATCTATCGGAGCTGGGCTAGAATCTGGAGTTTCTGTCCAGCTAGACCTTGCAGCAATATCCATAACGTAGCGCATTTTGGCCTCTTTTTCCTCATCTGAGAGAGAGCGATAAAATTCCATTGCTTCACCGATAGTATCAACAAAAGCTCTCATTTGTGGAAGCTTGTGCCAGTCATAATAGCCCCCAATCCTTGGGCATAAGAAGGCTGTTACTCTACTTCGATCTCCTCGTGCGCTCTTAAGAGTCGTTTCTGTATCGACCAGGCCACCGGTCTCCGTAGCAACTGTAAGGGGTGTACCGTAGCGTTTAGCTTCCCCTTGGGTGAGTCCGCAAGGCTCAAATTTAGAGGGCATGAGGAAGATGTCGGTAGCTGCTCTTAATAAAGAGCCTATACCTGGTATTTCACCGTCGCCTTGCTGGTATTTACGTACTCTTGCACCGCTAGTTTTGTGCGCCACCCATTCATCAAAGATAAAGGTAGCTCCACTATTGCCCCATTTATGTCTGATCTGTTGTCTTGCTTTAAAAACAAAGGCTTTAGTTGTAGGATCCATGTCATTTCCGCCCATGCCAATCCCGATAAATTGCCCTCCCTCAGCGATGATCTTATCAACCATGGGCTCCAAGAGGTCTAGACCTTTCTGATCAACTAGGCGTCCTATATAAAAGAATAGTGGTTTAGTTAGATCTAGGTGGACATCTGGCATGTAAAGATCAAACCATTTCTGCAGCTGTGCTTTGATGAGCTGTTTTTTCTCGAGGATATTTGGAGTGTCCATTCCGTAGCAAAGGCCCATAGGATCAGCTTCCAGAGGTTTTTTCCCTGTAATGGGGTCAACCCAATTTCTCAAGGAGGCATCCATGGAAGGATCGTGGTTGGCTGTATTGTTGCCATTGACGATGCCACTAAGGCGGCCGCTTTGCGCCACATACCGTAGACGTGGATCAATACCAAATCCGAGTTGTGGAGTCTGGATCTCTTTGGCATAGTTACGAGAAACAGTCACCACTTGTCGGTGGCTTAAAATCCCCTCAACAACAGTATTGAGCCCTCTTTCTCTTTGGCTTGGAGAATAGGTTGCTCCTTTACGTAGATTTGACCATTCCAGTGTAGGGACACTAATCCGCGGTTGATAACCTTCTCCGCAATTATGGATTGTATATAAGCTAGGAAGCTCTCTCTTTGGATAGCGAGATTCTAATCCTTGAGCGACAAGAGACGTTGTCCAGTCATTGGCCTGAAAAAGATCAATTTTTCTTCTGCCGTGCTTATCCTCTACATTCATTTGGTTGAGTAATTCAACAGCTGCAGATTGGAAGTAGGCAAACCGTCGTTGCTCGTCGCTACCTCCATACCCCTCTTTAAACCATTTTTTGTTTTGAGGCTTAATCATATAAAAGCGCACATTCTTAGCCCACTCCTCGTCCGCAGGTTTTAAGCCAAAGAGTTTCATCGCTGCTTGGTGTTCGAGCTTTAATTTTAATACTGTACAACGTTGTTTATCCTTAGTGCCGTCGAGAATTGTATATTCAGGTTTTTCTACAATGGCTGACAGAAGGTCTGGTGGAAGAAGATCGTGGTAGTAGGGCATGATGACTTTAGCGGTTTGCCCTTTTTCAGCAAGAGCCTTCACTAGACCGTGAACGGCTTGGGCTAACCCACCAGAGTCATACAGTTTTGCATATTCTGGAGTAAGAATGGCAACTTTTTGCTTGTGTCGCAAGCTATCTGTAATTTGTTCAAGGAGAGTCAGATCTTGTAAAAATCGTTCCACTCCCACGGCATCTATGACCTCTTCACTAGAGTCAGATCCTTCTGGAATGTTTACGATTTTTCCTCGGGCATCTAGGGCTTGGATGTGTTCAAGAATCGTAGGTTCGCATTCTTGTCTTGTTTTGCGAATGAGCGCAGCCAACGGGGATAGAGCTTCAGTTTCAGCATCACCGGCAGGAGACGTAGTTAGAAGAAGAGGATTTCTTTCAAAACCTGTGCGGTCAATCCCTTGAGCTCGCATCTCAGTAAAGAGGGGTTTTTGAATCGTTTCCAAGTCGGAATGTTGGAATATCCATAAGAGTTCAGGTATTGGCAGGCGAGATCCATTAGCTGTGAATTTACGTTCTAACGCTTCGAGATAAGCAAGTGTTCGATAATTGTCTTTTCGTCGTTCGTAGAACTGAATAGCCCAATCGATCAATGAACCGTCTACTTGGTCTTCTGAGGTTGCTAAAAGTACGGATGGATTCCCTAAAATAGCATTACGGCCATACTCAATGTCATGAGAAGGTTTACCATCGGCTATCCAGATTAGATGTTGGAGGACATCGGTGGTGGTTTTATCATTTTTAAAATAGTGTGCTAGGGCAGTATTGATCTGAGCACTATCTCCTTGCTGAAGAGTGTTTTTTAGGGTTTTGAGCTGTTTTATTTGCTTTTCAGCAAAGGCAATAGGCGTTTGGTATGCAGTGTCCTCAATTTTGAGGAGCGTCTTTCTTAAACACTTTTTAGTGGCTATTTCAAGATGTTGATCTAACAGATTGGAGATGTGTTCTGATAGTATTGCGCTCTGTTCTTGTAAAATATTTCGACCATTCAGGGAGTAGAGGATCGAAGGTTTTTTCTCAATTTCAGTTCGGCCATAGTGGTCAGCAGGTTTAGAGGGCTTAGAAATGACAAGAACTTGCTGAGAAAGGAGTATTTGTACTTCTCTAGGAAGGTTATCCCAATAGTGTGCTTTAAAGTTAATAGATTTTCCTTTGGAAGCTGCTAGAACCTCGTGAAGAATAGTGAGTTGTTTTAACTGGACATGAAGGGGTTTTAAATCTTTAAGAGCTAGTTTCAACTGTTCCAAGAATAGGACGCTAGTCGGGCTTTGCAAAAATTCACGAGTTAGCTCATCGATCTGGTGCATTTCCGAGAGATTAATGGAAAAGGTTTGAGTTAACCATTGATTGAAGATGTTAAAGACTGCTGGGGCGTTTTTCCGCAACTCGGTGAATGCTTGTGGCCACCCTGTCTTTTCAGTGAGAGGAAATATAGGCCTTCTAGTAGATATGGCGGTGATACAAGTAGCTAAGCTAGCTCTTTGTCTGTCAATATCGAGTTCTAAAATAAGGCTGGTTTGAGGCTCTATTGCTAAGGGAGAGGGTGGAGGACTAGGAGCGGAGGGGGAGGGGGGGGACTTGTGTACCCTGTCTTTTCCAAGAGTCGGCATGGTATCTTGACGAAAGAAGATTGGGGCAACGGCAGTAGGAAGTGTTTTTACAACTGCACGAGATACTTTTGACGAGGTGGTCGCTTCAGAGCCTGAACCTACGGGGGCAAAGTCGCGACGGGGATAAGTCCAAGATTGGCCCGGGGCGGCGCTCTTCCTGCTATTATAGATTGGGGGGCGGAAGAGGGGTGGGGAAGTGGATCTTTCTGAGCCAAATGTATGGAGAAGAGGGGATGTCGAACGTCTGAGGCTTGGGTCTTCTTGAAACATCTTCGAAGTCATAAATTACATTCCAACAGCTATTATTTTTTTAGTATCACTATTTTACATAAAAACTTGTTATATAATCAATTAAACAAATTTTTTTAACAACATAAAAGTTTTTTTAATATTAAGCATTGTTTCTGTATAGCTCGGATTTGTTTAATGGACTGTTGTTTTTTGTTTTTTTAATAAACAATCGGAGTTTGCATCTACAATTAATGTTGGACAGAGTTCATTTAGATTGGGTGGTAAATAAAAAATTTAATCTAGTGAGGGGGCGACTAATACAGGTTTCGAATGCTCATAGCCTAAGATAGTTAATGAGCCCGTGTGGAGAAAAAAGAGCCGTCCTTGCGTAGCTGGGAGATGTAGCCAACGAGCGATGAGAACCCTAAGTATATGGCCACTTGAGAAAATGGCTATATGCCCTTTAAGCTCTCTTATTTTATTTAGAAACCGGTCTGCCCTGGCGCTTATGCTTGAGATGCTTTCGCCTTTTGGGGCCCCGTCATGGAAGAGTTCCCAGTCAGGATTGAGTTGCTGGATTTCTAAAGAGGTCTTTCCTTCATAGTCTCCATAATTCCATTCTATGAGATCAGGATCCACTATAGCTTGCTCACTAAATCCTGCGAGATGACAGGTTTGTTTTGCCCGTTTTAATGGACTTGTAAAGACGCTATCAAAGGAATAACGTTTGAGAAGTTTCCCAAGATTCCCTGCTTGCAACTCGCCATTTGTCGTCAAAGGAAGGTCTGTAGTTCCTGTGTGCTGACCACTTAAGGTCCAGGATGTTTCTCCATGTCGGATGAGATAAAGCAGAGTGATCATAAAGCAACTCCAATCATAGAATTGTTAGGGTAAGTAGGTTTTGGCTAGTTCATTAAAGGTGTGGATCTCTTTTTTTTGCCATTCCTTAGAATATCCTTTTTCTTTTGCCAAAAGATTAGCTACCCAAGGAGCTATTTCCATGGCTGCAGAAGCATCAAGAAAGAGTGAGCGGGTACGTCTTGAGAGGATATCCTCGACAGTTTCAGCCATTTCTTCATGAATGGCAAAGAGTGCCTGGGATTTCAGGTAGTGGAGCCTTTTATGTAAGGGGTGATGTAGGCTCTTTTTTAAACCTGTCGCTTTAGATCCATAAACAGCTAAAGGGTCATTGATCTGAATATTTGCCTTATAACCCCAGAGTTTTAAATCCGCTGTAGAACAGGGACGATCGGGTAACTTTCCCATAGCAATGGCTTTATTTATGGCGTCTTCTGCCATTTTTCGATAGGTAGTCCACTTGCCACCAGCGATGGTAAGAAGGCCAGAAGGTGAGACGATAATGGAATGGTCGCGTGACAATGTAGCTGTTGTCTTACTCGAGCCAGCTTTAATGAGGGGTCGTAGCCCAGCGAACATACTCAGCACATCAGACCGTTTTGGCGGTATAGTGAGGTATTTCTGCGCATAATTAAGCAAAAACTCTATTTCTTCTTCTAAGGGTTTAGGGTCGAGTTTTATATCTTTCACTGCTGTATCTGTTGTTCCAAGAAGCACATGGTCGTACCAAGGAACAAAGAAAAGAACTCTACGGTCATCTGTATGCGGTACGAGTAGGGCACTATCAGAGGGCATAAATCGGCGAGGAAGCACGAGATGTATGCCTTGACTTGGCGCAGTAATGCGAGGGGTTTTTGTCTGGTCGAGTTTACGTATGGTATCGCAAAAGGCTCCTGTAGCATTAATGATGATACGAGCACGCAGTTCATAGGTTGTTTTATGTAGAGTATCTGTGGCGATGAGCCCCTGCAAGGCCCCTCTTTTTTTGACAAGAGAGACAACTGGCATATAATTCAGTAGTGTCGCTCCCAAATGAGTCGCTGTGTGAGCTAGCGTAATGGCTAATCTGGCATCATCAAATTGTCCGTCGTAATACAAAACAGAACCACGAAGGCCTGTTTTTTGAATTGTAGGCATTTCTTTAAGAGTTTCTTGTCTTGAGAGGTGCCTTGAGGGTTCTATGTTGAGTTTTCCAGCTAAAAGATCGTAAATTTTAATGCCAACGCCGTATAGAGGGCCTTCCCACCACTTGTAATTGGGTACTAGAAAAGCAAGTGGGTGAACTAGTTGAGGGGCATTTTTACAAAGCAGACCCCGTTCTTTTAAGGCCTCAGAGACAAGTGTTAGATTACCTTGTTGTAAATAACGTAGGCCGCCATGGATGAGTTTTGTGCTTCGACTTGAAGTTCCTTTAGCAAAGTCTTGTTGCTCAAGGAGTAAGGTTGTAAATCCTCTGGATGCTGCATCAACGGCGATGCCAAGTCCTGTTGCGCCTCCGCCGATGATGATGAGATCCCATAGTTTATCTTGGGCAATGGTTTTGAGCATCTCGTTGCGGTTCATTTCACTTCCCAAGCTCTTGCACAGCGTACTGCATGTTTCCAATCTTCAAGAGCTTTATTGGCTAGGGTTATTGGCATGGCAGGTTCAAAGGTTTTGTCTATCTGCCAGAACTGTTTAATTTCCTCAGGATCTTTCCAAAACTGGATAGCCAAGCCAGCTAAAAAGGCTGCACCTAGCGCTGTTAATTCAGTCATCTTAGGTCTGATGACGTTAACACCTAAGAGGTCTGCTTGCATTTGCATCAAGAGGTTATTTCTTACAGCGCCCCCATCAACTCGAAGTTGTTGGATCGTGGTATTTGCATCGGACTCCATAGCTTTTAGGACATCACAGACTTGAAAGACTATACCTTGCAAAGCGGCTCGAGCTAAATGAGCTGCTTGAGTTCCTCTTGTTAACCCTACGATGGTTCCTCTAGCTTCTGGATCCCAATAAGGAGCGCCAAGTCCAGTAAATGCTGGCACAAAGAAAACGCCCGCAGTATCTGGAACACTAGAGGCAAGAGCTTCCACATCTTTGGAGGCTTTAATCAAGCCAAGATTATTTTTTAGCCATTGAACGACAGCCCCAGCTATAAAAACGCTTCCTTCCAGAGCATAGTGAACCTCTCCGCCTAGCGTATAACCAATTGTGGTGATGAGGTTGTTTTTTGAGGTCACTGGCTCAGTTCCAGTATTCATGAGCATAAACCCACCTGTTCCATAAGTGGCTTTAGCCATCCCTTTTTCCAAGCAAACTTGTCCGAATAGGGCGGCCTGTTGATCTCCGGCTAGTCCACAGATAGGGAGAGGGGAGGAAAACAGGGGAGAGTGGGTATTGCAAATGTGTTCACTACAGCTGACGACGTCAGGGAGTAAGGAAGAGGGGATTCCTAAAATATCTAAGAGTTCTTCGTCCCATACTTTTTTATGAATATTGAATAAGAGGGTGCGAGATGCATTCGTAATATCGGTGACGTGATGTTTACCCCCAGAGAGTTTCCAAATTAACCACGCATCCACTGTTCCAAAGGCTAACTCTCCTCGATGTGCTTTTTCTTTTGCTCCTGGGACGTTATCGAGAATCCAGCGTAGTTTTGTCCCGGAAAAATAAGGGTCGAGGACGAGGCCTGTTCTTTGTTGGAATAAGGGTTCTAATCCTTGTTGCTTGAGAGTTTGGCAAAAAGCAGAGGTTCTACGATCTTGCCATACGATGGCATTAAATAGAGGCTTGCCACTTTTGCGATCCCAAACAACGGTGGTTTCGCGTTGATTCGTGATACCAATAGCTACAATGGCGTCGCTGGAAAGGCCTGCCTTAATCAGTACTTCTGTAATTACAGAAGCTTGTGAAGACCAAATTTCATCTGGATCGTGTTCAACAAGGCCTGGTTTGGGAAAGATTTGTTTGAATTCTTTCTGTGCAGAGGCTTTGACCATCGCAGTATGATCAATGATTAACGCTCGACTACTTGTCGTACCTTGATCTAAAGCTAAAATATACTTCATTGCAAGATCTCCCGCAAAAATCTATTCAGCAAAACTTCAGTAGAATTGTCAAGAAATTCCTTAAGTAGTATGAATGACCTACGTCAAAGGGGGGATTCATGGGTGCGATGAATATTTTTTTAGGGGAACTTGTTGGCACATTTTTGCTGATTTTACTGGGTGTTGGCGTCACAGCTAACGTGTTGCTTAACCGATCTAAAGGTCAGGGTAGTGGTTGGATTGTCATTACTTGGGGTTGGGGATTTGCTGTTGCTGTGGGGGTCTATGTCGCAGGTTGGGCGAGTGGAGGTCACCTGAATCCAGCAGTCACGATTGCATTGACCCTATGCGGCAAAAGCCCTTTCTGGGCGATGCCTTTCTATTTTTTAGGCCAAGTCATTGGAGGATTGCTAGGAGCTTTTGCTGCTTGGCTAGCTTATTATCCTCATTGGGTGGCTACGCCAGATGGAGAAACTAAACTAAAATGCTTTGCAACCAAACCGGCAATACGTCGTCTAGGCTGGAACTTTGTTACAGAATTCATTGGAACGGCTGTGCTCATTATAGGGATTTTGGGGATTTTTAATGCACATAATGCCATTGCTAGTGGCATGGGACCGTATGCTGTTGGCATTTTAATCGTTGCCATTGGTATGAGCTTGGGAGGTCCCACAGGTTATGCTATTAATCCTGTACGTGATTTGTGCCCCCGTATCATTCATGCCATTGTTCCTATGCGTGCCAAAGGATCTTCCGATTGGGGATATGCATGGGTTCCGATAGTAGGCCCTATTCTCGGTGGCGTTGCAGGGGCATATGTTTATGAAAAGTTGATCGAACCCCTGCGTATGTTGGGAGATTTCCACTAGTTCTTCGGTCTTGGCCTCTTCGGACACGAGGCTAGCAGGGTCGTTTTTAATGGGCAGTAAATCCGGAATAGGTCAGGTATACCCCTACGATCAGCAGAAGAAGGAACAAAATCCAACGACCTTGATGGAAGAGAGAGAGAATTTTTCTTTGAATATGTGTTGGAAAGGCAACTCTCATGATGCCTCTTACTATCAAGAGATAACCTAAGAGGGTAATGAGGCCTCGCCAATTCCACATATAAATAGGGTGGGCAATGGCAATGCTAAGACCTAATAAAAGAGAGATGGATCCTGAAAAAACAAGCAGCCCTTTTGAAGAAGAAAAATCTCTTACTGCTCCCTCGAGTTCACGTCTACGCAGGAGAAGATCTATTGCAATAATAAGAAAGTAAACTCCAAGTAATTTAGCTAAGAATATAGATAATGCCATTTATAGCTCCTTTTCCTTCTTTTACAAAGTCGGGATGATTTTTGGTAGTTATAAAACAGTAAGAGATTAGTTCTTAATCACAGAGTTCATGCTTTCAGTGCTAGGTGATTAGGCTTAGCTAAAGATATGGAATGTCATACAGGTTCCTAAAAATAATACGAAATGTCTCAGGAAAACTTGTCAATCACCTAGACCCAGAAGAAGTCTATTTCTTCATTTTGAGGCTATGAAATGTGAAGGGAGGTAGAGTCGGCCAGTTCTACCAAATAACGAATCATGGGCAATGCTTATTTGGCGTAGTTGACCATCTCTTTCTCTAATTGTGAAACGTTGGTATTGCCCCGTACTTGTTTTCAATAGCCAATAAGCAAAGGTAGATAGATAACTCGGAAAATTTTGAATAGTACTGAGGATCTTTTGTGCGGAGGGTTCATGGTCGATCGTAAAAAGCGACCGCGTGAGCTGATCTTCTGTAATCCGTGAGTTAAACCTTTCTTCTCCCACAGCAGAACGGGTGAAATCAGCGGCAAATTTCAGGCAATTGTGATCGCAAATTTGAAAAGGGAGATGGCCATTTTTTGCATCGATGAATGCAGTTCGGATCTTTCGGCCTACGAATTCAAACCCAGCTTCAGGGGAAATATTGAATCCTTCTGCTCTTACTTGTTGTAGACGATCGAATGATCGATGCTCGAAAATCGCCAGGCATCCTGGGATAGCCCCCATTGTGATTTTAAAGTACTCCCAGTTGCTTTCTGGCACCTTTTTTTGCCACAAACCCACACTCATAAGTAGTTCGTAGAGACCTTCTTGTGTAGGAGAATACACTTCGATCCAAGAGTGAGTCTCACGGACACCAACATTGGGGTGACGGCGTCCAGCCTTCATGATAATGACCCATTCTCCTTCCTGAATAGGATCTGGGACGGACTTTTGCATCTCCTCTGTGGATAGGAAAATGTTTGTCTTGGGTAAGTGCTTGTAGTAGTCAGGGCTGTTTAGGTCAATATCCGACCCGTGCAAGTAGCGATTGAATTCGATAATTCCTTCAGCGCCATAAAAGTAAGGGAGGTCTCGATCCGTATCTTTGTGGTTTTCATTTTCGAGTCTTTTTAAAATCGCCTGCAGTTTTTCATCATAGATGCTTATTTGAACATTCTCTTTTCTTAAGGAGATTTCGCGCTCTTTGAGCTGAAGACCTCCATACTGGCCTATTGCTGGGATAAGACCGCAACGATCTATTTTATCCATGACGGCGTAAAACCCAGTCCTTTAGGGCTGGGATACAAGGCGCTTTTTAATCTTCAAGAGGAGATTGTTGCTCGATATACTGTCGGATCACAGTAAGAGGGGCTCCTCCGCATGACC
>Ga0207952_1000662_pt1 | contig 22504 bp, 21 predicted proteins | sample SubbioR12Aug_8Ca_FD_184831 | JGI IMG/M metagenome (GOLD analysis project Ga0207952, IMG submission 184831) | Serpentinite rock and fluid subsurface biosphere microbial communities from McLaughlin Reserve, California, USA - CR12Aug_8Ca (SPAdes) | ecosystem: Environmental > Terrestrial > Deep...
GATAGTATGGTAGCAGGTATGTTGGCTGCATTAACCAAAGGATGGGGCTGGGAGCAAGTATTGCAATATGGTGTAGCAGCGGGCTCTGCAGCCACTTTACATAAAGGCACAGAGCTTTGTTCATTGGCAGATACGGAGCGCATTTTTGCGGAGATCAAGAAGAATTAATTTGCATCAATTACATTTGCAACAATTATTGGTTTCGTAGTACAATGGATAGTATAAGAGTTTCCGAAGCTCCAGATCCAGGTTCGATTCCTGGCGAGACCACAAACCCTCGCAGCGAAAGCTGCGGGGGTTTTTTGCGAATGAGCGGTCCGAATTTATTCGGGCAAGCGAATAAGCAAAAAAACCGCAGGGCAACCGAAGGTTGACGTGCGAAGGGTTTGAGTAAGTTCAATACGTGAGGAAGTCGGTCGAAGACCGACAATCTTGGCGAAGATGAAAATGGAACAGACTAGGCAACCGAAGGTAGCCATGCGAAGGGTTTGTTGTCCGTTGCTCAGGGATTATTGATTTTTTTATTTTAAATGTTTAAATTATCACGGGGGGTAAAATTACCCCCCGTGATAATTTTGAATTGTCAATTTTACAATCGAAATTTATTTAATTAAGAATAATGGTTGGGTTAAATTTTTATTATAAAAAATCAAAGTAAGTTTTAATCGTGAAATTTTTTTTAAAATCTTTAAAAGTATATGTTAATATAAAACACAATTAATTAAACTTCATTCTCTTGCATAGTACCCAAGAGAATAGCCCAATGGTACTTCACTTAATTATGCAAAAGTGGTTGGGCGAGCCAATACTCTACTGATGCTTAAAGCTGTAGAAATTATAATTATTAATCACTATTCATTGTTTGTGAATAGGTAAAACTATTTTATGAAACAGAAATTTAAAAATTTGGGTATAATTTTGAGTCGAGATGCTCAAAAGAAATTAGTTGGTGGAGAAGAAGAAGCACAAAATTTTAGAATTGAACCAATTTTAATAAGTTCTGGATTTTGTTTTTCTAGTGCTGAATGCCAGTACTATTGGCCTGGAATAGGCGTTTCCAGTGGACTTTGTCATGGAAATAAATGTTATCCATCTAACTAAGAAAATTTAGAAACTCCCATAAAATTTAATAGGTTTATGGGAGTCATTTTTAATTTATAAATTGATGAGATTTAATTTGAGGGCACTAATTCTTTATTTCTTTCTGTTATTTATTTTGGGGTGTAACGAAAGCCAAAATCTTAATTTAGAAAATGACAATTCTTTCTTAAAAATTAACTATAGTGTTTCTAAAATTCTCTCACATGACACTTTATTGTTTACTGAAGGATTAGTTATATTCAATGATAAATTATTTGAAAGTACAGGTTCGCCTGAAGATATATCTTTTACTAAGTCATTAGTTGGATATCATGATTTTCAATCAAGTCAATTTAAAACTGTAATTGAAATTGATAAAAGTAAGTACTTTGGTGAAGGAATAGTTTTTTTAAATAACAAATTGTATCAACTTACTTATAAAAATCAAAAAGGGTTCATTTATAATTCTACTAATTTTAAATTAATTGATAGTTTTTATTTTAATAGTAAAGAAGGATGGGGCCTTACAACAGATGGAGAGAGTATTATTATGAGTGACGGTACATCAGAAATAACTTATTACAATCCTAACAATTTTGAATCTCCTATAAAAAAATTAAATATTACAGAGGGGGGTATTCCAATTTCAAATATTAATGAATTGGAATTTATAAACGGATATATATATGCAAATATCTGGATGGCAAATTATATAGTAAAAATTAATCCTTTGAATGGTTCCATTATGGGTAAGTTAGATTTAAGTTCAATTGTACATGATGTAAAATCACGTAAACCAAGCTCTGATGTGTTAAATGGAATTGCATATGATAAACTTAATGATAAAGTATATATTACTGGAAAATTGTGGCCTTCTATTTACTGTATTGATTTTAAAAAGTAGTTTCTAATTAATGCATGAAAATCAATTCTATGAAGAAAAACTTCGACTTTTAGAATTGGTGTAATTTTTCCCTGATCATCGCTAATTTTCAAAATAGTAAAATAACAGTTTAACTGCACGCTAACATACATTTTGTTAGTGTGCAAATATTTTGTTAGTATTGTATTTCAATGAATGAAATTAGCATATATCTTAAAGAGCATTTTGGTTTAGCAGCTAAAATTTCGCCACTTAGTAAAATTGAGTTGGCACAACTTCCATTGTATCTGAAAGGTAACTATGATTTGTTTAATGGTTCTATATTAGAACAAAGAGTTATATGGGTAAAAGTTAAATCTGGGATGCATTTTACTCCAGATCAATTAAAAAAGCAAGGACAACATCTTAGACAGCTTTTAGGATTTCCAATTGTTTATGTTTTTCAAGAGATAGAAAGTTGGCAAAAGAAAAGATTAATAGAAAGGAAGATTTCATTTGTTCAACCCAATAGACAAATATTTGTACCTGAATTACTCTTGCAATTAAATGAGTCAAATCAAGCTTATGACAATACAAATGAATCGACCTCAAAATATTTAACGCCCCCAGCTCAATGTGTTATTTTATACCATTTAGAAGTGGCTTCTCTAGAAAATATATCATTTCAAGAAATAGCAAAAAAAGTCGGGTACTCAACAATGACTGTCTCTCGTATAATCAAGGAATTACTTCGGTTTAAAATAGTAGTTGTAGAAGGGAAGAAAGAAAAATTGATAAGATTAAAAAAACAAGGAAAAGCTTTATGGGAAAGCATTTTGCCTATACTTTGTTCACCTGTTCGAGAGGTTTGGTTCACAGATGATAAACTGAATCAGATTGACTATAGAATTGGTGGCGATACTGCTTTGTCAAATTTCACCATGTTATCAGAAACTAACCAACGAACCTATGTAATAGGAAAAGATGAATTTCGTTCTATAAAAGAATCAGGGGCTTTAAAAAGCTTAGATAAGAAATACGGGGAAAACAGAATTGAAGTATGGTTTTATAATCCAGCAATACTCTCTAATAGTAAAACTGTTGATAAATTATCACTCTATTTATCATTGAAACATGAAGAAGATGAAAGGATTAAAGGTGCTTTAAAAGATCTTATAAATGAGATACAATGGTAGTTGGATTAGATTAATTCATTCAATATTTTGAAGCATTATCGGATGAATTTGTAAACCATTTTTGGCAATTTATAAACGACGGTGAATATACAATCTCACAAGTTGGTGATAAGAAACAGTTTTACAGATTCATAAAACCGCAAGCAGAAGGATTTCCTAAAATGATTGAATTATTTTGCCGGAAGCCAGATTTAATAAAAGAAGTGGAGGGGATGCATCTAACTGATATTCCCACTGGGGAGGAGGCATCCAGTTTATCAGCAATCCTTTTAGAAGATGAATATTACAAATTTGCATTATCCAATACACAAGTCTTAAATGGATTACATATAGCTAATGAATATGCATTGATTTGTTTAAAAGTAAGAGCATTCATCAATAACAGTAAGCGAAAAGTTGAAGGACAAAATGTAAAGTCGGAAGATATCACAAAGCACAAAAATGATATTATCCACTTAACTGCAACATTAACACCTAATATAGATCTATCTGTACCAGATATTATAAAAAAGGAATTGAAGGAATATATCAACACAATAAGAATAGAAAATCCTGATGTTAAATTATTATTGAAAGCACAAGGGGCAGCTAATATATCATTAGAAGAAATAATTGAACAATTGGAGTTGATTTTTGCTTTGAAATAGCATTAGTCTCAATTAAACTTCCCTAGCCAGACACACTCACCCCCTACAAATGATAAAAAAATCCCCCACAATAAACTAAATCGCATTTGATAATTGTATAGCTTACGACAGTTTAACGATTATAAATAAGCTGTATGAATGCATTGCACCAAACCGATTATTTGGTATTTCTATTTTATTTTATTCTAGTAGCTGGATATGGTATCTGGGTGTACCGAAGAAAAAAGGCAAAAGAAACCAGTTCCAAAGATTATTTTTTAGCAGAAGGATCATTAACCTGGTGGGCCATCGGTGCATCTTTAATTGCCTCTAATATTTCAACGGAGCAGTTTATAGGAATGAGTGGAAGTGGATTTAAAATGGGCTTAGCTATTGCTAGTTACGAATGGATGGCAGCTGTTACATTAATTGTAGTGGCCATTTTCTTTATGCCTGTTTATTTGAAGAATAAAATATTTACCATGCCGCAGTTTTTGCAGGTACGTTACAACGATACCGTAGCAATGATTATGGCCGTGTTTTGGTTATTATTATATGTATTTGTAAACCTTACTTCTATTTTATTTTTGGGCGCATTAGCCATTAGCAGTATCTCAGGAATCTCTTTCACCGTATGTATGTTAGCACTTGGATTTTTTGCAGTACTGATTACATTGGGCGGAATGAAAGTAATTGGATACACCGATGTAATTCAAGTATTCTTTTTAATCTTGGGAGGATTGGCAGCAACATATATAGCTTTGAACTTAGTAGCAGAGCAAAACGGTACCAGTGGATTGCTCAATGGATTAGCAGTATTGCGAGAAAAAGCAGACGATCATTTTCATATGATTTTGAAGCCCGATAATCCAAGCTTTACCGATTTGCCAGGGCTTACTGTTTTAATTGGAGGATTATGGATTGCGAATTTAAATTATTGGGGATGTAATCAATATATTACCCAACGTGCATTGGGAGCCGATTTAAAAACGGCTCGCAATGGATTATTATTTGCAGGCTTTCTAAAATTAATCATGCCCATTATTGTAGTACTACCAGGTATTGCAGCTTATGTAATGCACCAGCAGGGATATTTCCAAACAGAACTATTACAAGATGGAGAAATAAATCCGGATAGAGCGTATCCTGTATTATTAAATTTATTGCCGGTGGGATTAAAGGGGTTGTCATTCGCAGCACTTACCGCAGCAGTAGTAGCTTCTTTAGCAGGAAAAGCCAATAGCATTGCCACTATTTTCACGCTGGATATTTACAAAAAGAAAATCAATACAGAAGCTGGAGAACAAAAAATGGTGAACATTGGAAGAATTTCCATTATTGCTGCAATGCTATTAGCAATGATTGTTGCGCCATTTATGGGGATCGATAAAAAAGGAGGATTTCAATATATTCAAGAGTATACTGGCTTTGTTTCACCAGGCGTATTTGCGATGTTTTTCCTAGGATTCTTCTGGAAGAAAACCAGTTCTAATGCAGCATTGTTTGCCACCATTGGTGGATTTGTGCTCTCTATTATTTTCAAGTTCATGCCCAATTATGTAGACCTATCTTGGTTGGCTTCTTCTGGTTATGCTGTTCCTAATTCAGCAGGTGTATTTGAAATTCCATTCTTAGATAGAATGGGAATTGTATTCTTAATTTGTTTAGTAGGCATGTATTTTATCAGCATGAACGATATCAGAAAGGGCGTTCAAACCAATGGCTTAGAAGTGGATAGAAGCATGTTCAAATTGCATCCAGCATTTGTAGTAGGCGTAATAATACTATTCGGAATTATTGCTGCACTCTATACTATACTTTGGTAAATAAACCCCTACTTACCGAATGCTGCAATATTGGTACTGAAGATTTTAACCGCAATAGCAATCAGGATTACGCCAAAGAATTTTCTTACGGCTAGTAAACCTGATTCGCCTAGTGCTCGTTCAATTACTTTGAGCAGCCTCAAAGTAATATAAACAACCACTAGATTAATTAGAATACCAATCAAGATATACATTTCATCAAAATTGGCTTTTAAAGACATGATGGTGGTAAGTGTACCTGAGCCTGCAATAATGGGGAAAGCAATGGGTACCACACTTCCGCTTTTGGCGTTGTTGTCGCCTTTAAAAATTTCATGTCCTAAAACCATTTCGAGGCCAAGCAAAAAAATCACGATAGATCCACCAACAGCAAAAGACCGAATATCTAATCCAAGAATTTTAAGAAAAGGTTTACCAGCAAATAAAAATAAAATCATTAGGGCACCAGAAATCAATGTTACTTGTAAGGAACGAATACCTCCGCCCATTTTTTCCTTTAAAGAAATGAGCAAGGGAATAGACCCTACAATATCAATTACCGCAAAAAGGGTAAATGTAACTGTCAGCAGTTGATCTATTTGAAATTCCATGAGCTTGTTTTTTTAAAGATACAATTTTACTAAACAGTAGGTCTATGCCATTCTTTACCTTGTCTAGAGTAATTATACAATAATTCGTGGGTCATACTTTCTTCTGTTACACTAATTTTTACCACACAACCATAGTGCAAGGTAAAAGCATCAAAAGATTCTTTTAATGGGGTAGAAGTTATATGCGATAAAATACTTCTGAGCACACCCCCATGTGCAACAATTACAGCAGATTCTTGTTTTTCTAAAATTTCATTAAAACGTTTGACTACACGGTTGTGCAAGTCTACATAACTCTCCCCTTTTGGAACAGGTACATTCACAAAATCATCCATCCAAGGTTGTATCTCCTCTTTAGGAATATCATTCCATGGAAGCAATTCCCATTGGCCACAATTGAGTTCCATTAAATCATCATGAATATCAATTTCTAACCCATCAAATAAAGCATCGGCTAATTTTTTGCAACGTTGCAATGGACTACTGTATATTTTTACTCCCTCAGCGGGTAAGTGAGGTTTTATGGCTTCCACTTCTTCTAAAAAAGTTTCAGTAATATCTAAATCGGCTTGTCCGTAACAGATGCCTTTTTCAACTTTAGGGGTGGTATGTCTAATTAAATAAATTTCCATAAGAGTAAACATCCTAAATAAAACGCAATTTCACAAACCTGTTGTGTGGCACCCAAACAATCTCCAGTATATCCGCCAATCCATTTCATAAAATAATTGCTTGCAAATATTTGAACTAAATAAGAGGGGACTTGAACCCAAAGAATAAAAAAGAATAACCAGCTAGCAAATCCATAACTAAATATTAAATGGTTTAGTTGGTCAATTGGACTATAAATCAAAATGAAAACAAGGGTAAGAGATAGTAAGGAACCCAGCGCCAATATACCCATTTCTGCTTTGCTTAATATTCGATCTGCCAAGGGTTTAGACTTACTGGTATCTATGTCTTGCACATAGGGTAGTTTCTGCATAATCGTGGTAGCCCAAAAACGGCTATTGGCATGAGCAGCTATCAAGGTAACAGCAACCAATTCTATAGGAAAAAATTGCATTAATTCTAATAACAACAAAAACTTTAAAGACAGTATTAAAATCAACCCAACTACCCCATAAGTACCTAGGCGACTGTCTTTCATTATGGTCAGTATTTTTTCTTTGGTCCAACCTCCACCAAATGCATCACAACAATCTGCAAAACCATCTTCATGAAATGAACCGGTCAATAGAACCGTTGCAATCATTGAAAACAAAATGGTAAGTGCAGGAGAAAAAAGCATATTGGCTAATACCAACACAATGGCACCAACTATTCCGACTACAATTCCGACCCAGCTAAAATACCGGGCTGATGCTTGTAAATGAGCTTGTTTAAATGGAAGATTACCCACTGGAATGCGGGTAAAAAACATCAACGCAGTTTTAAATAGAAGCCATTGGTGTTTCATGTAATAGTTTGCATGAAGATAATTATTCTGATGCAGTACTTACACCAGCTTGTTCAAAAGAAGCCATTTGATTTAAAAAAGCTACAGCCGATTCAATTAATGGTATAGCTAATGCTGCCCCTGTTCCTTCACCTAGCCTAAGACCTATATTCAACAAGGGTTTCACTTTTAAATGCTGTAACATATTTGCATGACCTTGTTCATCGCTACAATGCGCAAAAATGCAATTGTTAATTATCGAAGGTTCAATTTGTACTGCTACTAATAATGCAGCGGTTGCTATAAAACCATCTACTACAATCACCATTTTTTCTGCCGCTGCAGCTAGGTAAGCACCCACCATCATGGCAATTTCAAAACCGCCAACTGCTCCCAATAACGCTAAAGGATTATTGCCAAGATTATGCAATTGATGAAACGCCACAACTTTTTCAAGCGTATTCGTTTTAGTTGCTAATTGTTCATCATTCGACCCCGTTCCTCTACCAACACATTCATGAATAGGAATACGGGTAATGGCATGCATGATTAATGCAGCAGAAGAAGTATTCCCAATACCCATTTCGCCAAAGCCAATACAATTACTACCATCTTCGGCTACCCTGATAACCAGCTCTTTTCCCATCTGAATACAGCTAGTCACTTGTTCGGTGGTCATTGCAGGTGTATTCAAATAATTAGCAGTTCCCATGCCTTGTTTAGCATGAATAAAATTAGGTTGATTAAGGTGACTCAAATGAGCATTCACTCCAGCATCTACAACAATCAACTGTAGCTGATTAATTCGTGTAAATACATTAATGGCGGCGCCCCCATTTAAAAAATTCAACACCATTTGAGCGGTTACAGATTGTGGATAGGGATTTACTAATCCAGTAGCGGCTATGCCATGATCAGCTGCAAAAACCATAATAGTGGGTCTTGCAATAAAAGGTTCTGTAGTCTGTTGAGTCAAACCTACTTGTAATGCAATATCTTCTAGCAAACCCAATGCACCCAAAGGTTTGGTCTTACTATTGATTTTGTTTTGCAGCTGATCTTGAAGCATAGTGTATTTTATAAATGAATACTAATACCCGAGTTAATTAAGAAAGGAATACTATTAAACCCTCTTAAATCGGTAAATTGTTTGCCGGTAATATTTTGAACGTCAACAAAAAGCTTTATTTTTTCGCTAAAGCGATATTCGGCATAAGCACCCAAAAGAAAATATTCAGGAAGCAATACATCGGCTCTTCTAAATCCACCAATATCCGATCTGCTACCTACATATTTTCCTATGATAGAAATGGTTGCTTTCTCATTCGAATAACTTAAACTCATATTACTTTGAAAGCCCGGTCTTCTTAGCCCATATATATAGCCAGTGTCTTTAAAATTGGTTCTGCTTTGTGTAGAATCAATCATGCTGAGGTAACTAAAATTCATATTCATTTGCAAATGCTTGCTTAAACGAATACTGGTTTCATATTCAACACCTAAAGCAGTTTGCTTTATAAAATTATAATACTTGTTTCGAACATAGTCGTAGTCAATACCATTATTGGTGTTTCTATAAAAAGCCACCAACCTGCTGGTAAAACCGGTGTAATTATGAGAAAACCCTGCTTCAATAGTAGTACTAGTTTCTGCTTTTAAATCTCTTCTTCCGCTAAATGAATCAAATAACTGAAACAAAGAAGGTGTTTTAAATGCGGTAGCTACACTACCAAAAACGCGAAGCTGTTCGGAAACCGCAAAAGAAGGGTTGAACGTGAATGTGCTGCTATTGCCGTAAATAGAGTGTTTATTCAATCTAAATCCTGCATCTGCAAAAAAGCCTTTCTGGTTATTGAATTGCAAAGAGCTGTATACAGATGATTGATGAACACCAGTGTCTTTAAAACCAGATTTAAAAGGGCCAAAACTACTAACCGATTCAAACTGATTGTTCATGCTAGCAAAGCGGTACTCTACCCCTTGTAACAAAGACCATGATTGATTTAACTTAATAGAAGCATACAATTCTGCAAACTGTGTTTTTCCAAAATATTTGTTTCGCTGATAAAAACTAAAGACTGCTTTGTCTGCACTATCTCTTTCGTATCCTCTGTTGGTTTGACTGAACTGATAGTTGGCAGTTACTTGAACCCCCTTGGTTTTGTATACCATACCAAAACCCGTATTCAATAAATTGTTTTTTAATAGATACTGTTTATCGTCGTTAAATACACCCGCATCAATTCCAGCTTGGTATTGGCTATACATTCCAAAGCCCTTTAATAACAATTGATTGTTTACGGCATATTGAACCGCTGCACTTGTGCTATTACCCTTGTAACCATCTGCGTCATAATTTCTATTCCCAATTGTATCGCTGGCTGCGCTAAATCCGTCTGTTCGAATACCCGCGTTGCGCAAACTATAAGTTAGTTTTTTATACTTGCCATACACTTGAAGGTTGTTTTTAAAGCTGTTTAAATTACCAGCAGTAAGCGTTGCTTTTACATTGATGGGTTTGTTTACATTTTGTTTTACGGTAATAATATTAATAACACCTGCAACTGCATCACTACCATACACCGTGCTTTGCGCTCCTCTGCATACTTCTATTCTTTCAACATCATTAATAGAAAAAAGATTCAAGTCGAATTCATTGCCAATTTGAGAAGGATCATACACAGGAATGCCATCCATCAGTATCAAGGTTCTACCACTATTAGCTCCACGCATAAATACAGTTTGATTGGTGCCTGCATTGTTGAGGGCTCCATTAATGGTAATACCAACTGTTTCATTCAATACTTGGCCCAATGATTTACCCGAACTTTTAGACAATTCAGCTTGTCCAATTACGGTAATCACTTTACCTGTAGTACTCTGTTTTTGTTCCTGCTTATTGGCAGTTACCACTACTTCGTCTAGCACACTGGTGCGTAAACTGTCTTTTTGTGCATACAGGCCAGAACCTGATAGCAGGGTTAGGAAGAGCGTTAATTTTTTGCTCATTGTCCATTTAATTTAAAGGTCAACAATGAGCTTCCAGGAAAATAAAAAAACGGCGAAAAATAAATTACTGCTGCAGCAGCACTTTAGATTCCATGCTTTTCACCCGAAAGCCGTGAATACTTGTTTGCTATTGGCAGGTCTTCTGGCTTCCCGCCTTTTGAATGTCCTTCCCATCCTTTTCAGAACAGTGGTTGTAGTGATTCAAAAGTTTGCCTAAATGGCGCGGGTTACAGCTACGGGGATAGCGCCGGAATTACACCGAACTTCCCTTTTAATCATCTGACTGAGGCAGATGAACCAGTAACGCAGCAAATGTATATATTTATCCTTATGAAAGGGAACCAACAATTAAATGTTTTTAGTTTCACCATGATTGTGGTGGGCTTGGTAATAGGGATGGGAATTTTTAGATCGGCTGCAACCAGCGCCCAGCATGCCATTGAGCCTTCGGTATATTTTGCAGCTTGGTTAATTGGCGGTTTTGTAGCCCTCTGTGGTGCATTAACGTACGCAGAAATCGGGAGCAGGTTCCCGGTTACTGGGGGTTATTATAAAGTGTTTTCTTATGCCTATCATCCTAGTATTGCATTTGCCATTAATTGCATTATTTTAATAAGCAATGCCGCCAGTTTAAGTGTAGTAGCCATCATTGGTAGTGGCTATATTGCCAAACTGTTTCCGGGTACACCTTGGACAGATGTAGACAAAGCCTTGTTAAGTGCAGGGGCCATCATATTGTTTTACATTATTAATTTGAGAGGACTTAAAATGAGTTCTCGCGCGCAGAATATTTTAATGGTCATCAAAATCAGTATGATCTTAGTATTAATTGCAGCTTTGTTTTTCCCTTATGAATCTTCTACAGTTGCAGCGGTTGCTGAGTCTGCATCAGCTACCATCCCCCCAACCCCCCAAATGAGTTGGATACAGAGTTTGGGTTATAGTTTGATTGCTGTTTCATTTACTTATGGTGGATATCAACAAACCATCAATTTTGGAAGTGAAGTAAAAGACCCTGCACGCAATATTCCTAAAGGAATATTTTTTGGAATTGCTATTATTATTGGGTTGTACTTGCTGGTTAATTTTAGTTATTACCAGATTGTAGGCTTTGAGCAAATGAAAGGTGAAAAAGAAATTGCTTATGTGGTAATAGACAAAGTTTTTGGTGCAAGGGGTGCAGCCATTTTTTCTTTCTTCTTGTTCTTTGGTGTATTGGCCTATGTAAATGCCCTATTGATGAGTAATCCCAGAGTCATGTATGCCATGAGTGATGAAGGAACGATCCCTAAAATATTCTCTAAGCAAAATGAAAAAAATGGGGTATTGGTGGTTTCGCTAACGGTTTTTACCCTAACCTGTTTGCTCATCTTATTCTTTGCCCAAACCTTTGATGCCATTTTAAATTTCACCATTTTCCTTGATTGTTTTGGTATGGTTGCTTCTAGCGCAACTATTTTTAAGTTGAGAAAGCAAACCAAGCATTTAGACGGTACCGGTATTTATAAAATGAAACTATTTCCATTATTGCCCCTGATATTCATGGCTACTTATTGTTTTGTTGGGGTGAGTATAGCCATCCAAACACCCAATACCGCCATAATTGGAACGGCCGTTCTAGCGGTATTTATGGCTATATATTTCATTACGCAACGTTTTAAAAAGCCGGTATAGACCAATAAACTGCCTTTCATACTAATTTTAACACAAAACCATCCCTTTCCTTTCCGTCTGTCTAAATTCTGTAAAAGCCTCGCCGAATAACTTATTTTTGTTCTATGAGGAATTTACTATTACTAATGGTCGGTTGTTTTACGTTCGCTGGGCATCTAGCTGCTCAGGGTTCAACAGACAAATGGAACCTTCAGCGTTGTGTGGAATACGCTGCAAAAAACAATATTTCGGTAAAGCAAGCAGATATTCAAGCAAGATTGGCTGCGTTGGAAGTAGAGCGAACCAAATTGTCTCAGTATCCATCGGCAAGTGCCAATACTAATTTGGGTACCCAGTTTGGTAGATCCATTGATCCCACTACCAACTTGTTTACCACCACACAATTGTTGTTTCAACAGGTAAACCTGAATGTGAATGCAACCGTATTTAACTGGGGGGCTTTAAAAGCAGACCGTCAAATTGCGGGATTTAATGCACAAGCAGCATTAACCGATATTGAAAGAATTACCAATGATGTATCGTTAAGTATTGCTACTTTCTTTTTACAAGTAGTGGCTGCAAAGCAGCAAATTGCAATAGCAGAAGTACAAGTTGGTCAAACCCAATCTCAATTAGGTTTTACCCGCAAGCGGGTAGATGCAGGAGCTCTACCAGAATTGAGTTCCGCTGAAATTGAGGCCCAGCTTGCCAGAGATAGTACGTCTTTAGTGAGTGCTAAAGCAACTTTTCAACAAGCCGTGATTCAATTGAAAGCAGCCATTAACTTAGATATGTCTGTTTCATTTGATGTAGAAATACCAGCAGTAGATAATATTCCTTTGCAACCATTGGGAGAATTGGATCCAGCATTTTTATACCAATTGGCATTGAATAATCAACCCGCTCAAAAAGTAAGTGACTTAAGAATTAAGTCGGCAGAAGCATCCATTAAAAGAGCGCGCTCTGCATTTTATCCAACCATTTCCGCCTTTGGTGGATTGGGATCTAACTTTGCCAATGCAGCTACTACTATTACAGGTGCAAATGTGATTGGAACCAGGGCTACTACCAATTTTGTAACGGTGAACAACCAGAATTATCAAGTATTTCAGCCTGATATTCAGTTGACTTCTTCTAAAAGAAATTTCTTTCAAATGTGGAGTGGATGGGGTGGTCAGCTAGAGCAAAACTTTAGACAGAACTTTGGCTTAAATGTGCAGATACCCATTTTTAATGCAGGTTCAGCTAAATTAGGATATGAGCGTTCTAAATTAAATTTAAGAACAGCACAAGTATCAAGACAGCAAGCAGACCTAACATTGCAGCAAAATATTTATCAAGCACATACCAATGCAATGGCTGCTATTCAACGTTTTCACGCGAGTGATAAATCGGTCGAAGCTTCGCAAAAAGCGTACGATTATGCACGCAAACGTTTTGAAGCAGGTTTGTCGAATACATTGGATTTGATTACCAATCAGAATAATTTATTAAGAGCTAAGTTGGATAGATTGAATAATCAGTTTGATTATATTTTTAGAATTAAACTACTAGAATTTTACAAAGGTCAAGGCATTAAATTATAAAAAACAAATCATGAGTAAGAAGTTAATCTGGATTATTGTAGGCCTAGTAGTAATTATAGGCGTTATCATAGGCCTTAAAAAAGCAGGAGTAATTGGTAAAGAAGAAGGAATAAAAGTGACTGCAGAAGCAGTACAACGCAGAACGATTATTGAAACCGTAAATGCGAGTGGAAAAGTATATCCTGAAATTGAAGTAAAAATAAGTCCCGACGTAAGCGGTGAGATTGTTGAATTAACTGTTGCTGAAGGCGACACTGTTAAGAGAGGTCAAGTGTTGGCTAGAATTTATGCCGACATTTTAAATTCTCAAAGAGACCAAGTAGCTGCAGGGGTAAGTCAGCAACAAGCTCAGGTGTCTAATACTACTGCGCAATCTGCTGCTATTAAAGCAACATTGGATCAGGCAGAAACGCAATACAATCGCCAGAAGAAGCTATTAGAGGAGAAAGTAATCAGCCGCTTAGAATTTGAACAAGCAGAGCAATCAGTTAAAAGTGCAAGAGCCAATTACAATGCTGCAATGGAAGGAATTAAAAGCGCAAAAGCTGGTGTACAAAGTGTTCAAGCGCAATTAAACAGAGCCAATAAAGATATTGGAAGAACATTAATTACTTCTCCAATGGATGGGGTAATTAGTTTATTGGCAATTAAAAAAGGGGAGCGTGTTGCAGGTAACAGCTTTAACGTTGGAACCGAAATGATGCGTGTGGCCGATATGCGTAGTTTTGAAGTAAGGGTAGATGTTGGTGAGAATGATATACCTAAGGTTAAATTAGGCGATACTGCTATTGTAGAAGTGGATGCCTATACCAGCAGAAAGTTCAAAGGCATTGTATATAAAATTGCGAATCCTAGCACAGGTAATGCCCTTGCTGCTAATGCTAGTGCAGAAGTAACCAACTATAAAGTGCATATTCGTTTATTACAAGAAAGCTATAAAGACTTAGTGGTTCCAGGTAGATCTTTTCCTTTCCGTCCGGGCATGACTGCAAGTGCCGATATTCAAACCAAGAGCAAGTACAATGTATTGTCTGTTCCTTTGAATGCAGTTACTACTAGAGATAGTAAAGAAGATCAGAAAGAGAAAAAAGACGAAAAGAAAACAGATAATAAAGTTGCACAAGTAGAAAAAGCAGAGCAAAAATCTGTATCATCTGATGACTCTATTGAAGAAGTAGTATTCATTTTACAAAAAGACAATAAGGTTAAAAAAGTAAGAGTGAAAACGGCTATTCAAGATTTGAATAATATTGAAATTACGGAAGGCGTAAAAGAGGGCGATAAAGTGATTACCGGTCCATACTCTATTGTAAGCAAAATGCTAAAAGATGGCAACTTGGTAACCATTGTAGAAAAAGACAAGCTTTTTGAAGAGAAGAAAAAAGACTAAGAATCCAAAAGTATAATTGATGAATGGACGGCTAATCACCGTCCATTTGTTTTTCTGTATGTTTGCTGAATTAATAGCGATAAAACAGCCATATGCAGTTTGGAATTATTGGAGGTGGAAGCTGGGCAACTGCTTTAGCTAAAATTCTCACCGATAGCGGCAATACCATTCATTGGTTTATCCGAAATGAGGATAGCATTCATTATTTTAAAAAGAGAAAGCACAATCCACATTATTTAAGTACTGCTTATTTTAACCCGGCTCAATTGCAATTGACCACGGATATTAACGCGGTAATTGAAGCCTCAGATGTAATAGTCATTGCTGTTCCTTCTGCTTATGTGGAAGATGCATTGATGCAGGTTTCTGCAGAAAAATGGATCAATAAAAAAATTGTTTCGGCGGTTAAAGGTATTACTCCAACCAAAAACCAATTATTACACGAGTATTTAGCGGAAACAGTACAATTTCCTTTAAACAATTATTTTACTCTATTAGGCCCCTGTCATGCGGAAGAAGTGGCTGCGGAAAAATTATCTTATCTCACTTTTTCGGGTGCTGATGAAGTAGAGACAGCTGCCATTGCAGCTTGTTTTAAAACCGATTACATTAATACAGTAGTGAATACCGATGTGGTAGGTGTGCAATATGCAGCGGTCATGAAAAATATTTATGCTTTGGGTGCAGGTATTGCGCATGGCCTAGAATACGGGGATAATTTTCTAAGCGTTTATATTGCCAATTGCGCCAACGAAATGGGTGGTTTCTTAGAAAAAATAGCCCCGGGCACCTGCATCGAAAAAAATTATACTGCTTCTGTTTATTTGGGAGATTTACTGGTAACCTGTTATTCTTTATTCAGTAGAAACCGCACATTTGGGAATATGTTGGGTAAGGGATATTCAGTTAAATCGGCACAACTAGAACTCAATATGTTGCCCGAAGGATACTTTGCCAGTAAATGTATTTATAAGACCAATAACACTGTAATGGCCAATATGCCCATTGCCAGTGCCATTTATTTGATACTATGGGAACAGCTGCCTGCCGAAGATGGGTTTAAACAAATTGAAAGTTTTTTAATTTAGATTTAAACAAAACTTTCCTAAATATGTAATAAATCCATAAATTATTAACAGTGCCAGAAACGATCATTAGAAAAGTTAGAGAACAAAGAAATTACACCCAAGATTTTGTAGCAAAGCAAATGGGCATCTCTCAAAATGCGTACAGCAAAATTGAGAATGGCTACACCCAGCTTACGGTGAAGCATATCAAAGACTTGTCTAAAATTTTAGAAGTTTCTTTGATGGAATTGTTAAGAGACGACTTTGAAATACATAAGCCCAACCATATTCATACAGAAAGTATTAATAAAGACAATCTGTTAATGGCAATCAAGCAGATTTCCGACAAATTGAGTGATAAGCATCCACAAAAGCATGACTTCTATCCGATTGTGATGAGTTTATTACAAACAGTAGATACAACAGTGGACAATATCCACTAGAATTAATTTATCTCTTCTTCTCTAAATAAATGCGCAGCAATTCCGTCTGCCATAAATTTTCCTGCAGGTGTGAGGTAAAGCTGTTGGTTTAATTGAACCAATAGCCCATTCCTAATATAGTGGGCCGCATCTTTTACAATAGCAGGAAAAATATCCTGACCCGCAATGGTGTTCAATCGATTTGCATCAATGCCTTCAATGGTTCTTAGTGCCGTCATAATATATTCATTGGTTTGTTGCACAACGGTTAATTCTTCTATTTCAAAAGGAACTACACCCTGTGCAAGAGTTTGAATATATAAGGCATTGTTACTAATATTCCATTGTCTACTTAGGCCGTTAAAAGAATGCGCGGCAGGTCCAATCCCTACATAAAATTCTCCTGACCAATAATTGGCATTGTGTATACTTCTTTTGCCAGGCAATGAAAAATTGGAAATTTCATATTGTTCAAATCCAGCAGCAGCAGTCATTTCTTGTAAAATGGTAAAATGAGCAGCTTGGTGTGCAGCATCCACATTGGGTAGTTCTTGTTTATTAATTTTATGCGCTAGTGCAGTTTTGGGTTCTACTGTTAATGCATAACAAGACAAGTGTGGCACTCCCGTGTTAATTGCCATTTCAAGATTGTTGATCCAATCTTCATTCGATAAACTGGGCCCACCATAAATTAAATCAATCGAAATATTTTGAATGCCCGCTGCTTGTGCCAATCCAATACAGGTCAATGCTTGATCGGCATTGTGCGCGCGACCCATCCATTGGAGGTCTTCGTTTCTAAATGATTGAATACCGATGCTCAATCGATTAATGCCTAATTGAACCCAATCTTTTAAACGATCCGTATCAATATCGTCTGGATTGGCTTCCAATGTTATTTCTGCATTTGGCATTAAATTAAAGTGCAGTTTAACCCCATCCATCAACATCGCTAAATGGGCTCGATTCAACAGCGACGGAGTTCCTCCACCAAAATAAAGGGTTTCAATAGGCTCAGAAAGATAGGTTTTTTGTAGCGCTATTTCATGTACCATTGCTTCAATCATTTGATCCATCAATTGATGATTGGTAGAGAAATGAAAATTGCAATAGTTGCAAGCTTTTCTACAAAAAGGGATATGAATATAAATTCCAGCCATGCACAGTTTAAAAATTAAAATTAGCATTGTTCTGCTAACCTGAACGTTTAATCATTTGCAATCAATAATTTTGTTGTGATGCAACTGCGTATTTTATTGAGTTTATTTCTGTTGATTATAGGAGGCATGGTTTCTGCACAGCAGGATTCAAGCTTCTTGCCAGCACACCCTTACTTGCCTTTGAATAAGCGCGCTATATTCATGATAGTAGAGTATCATGGCAAAGAGTCGAAAGACGCTCTTTTTTACGCGCTGGTAGTATTGGTTTTTTTATTGGGCTTTATTAAAACTGCTTTCCCGAAATATTTTCAAAACCTATTCAAGCTGTTTTTTCAAACCTCTTTAAGACAGAAGCAAACCAAGGAGCAGTTGGCACAGGATAGTTTTGCCTCCTTATTGATCAACTTACTTTTTCTACTCTCAACCGGCATGTTTATTACTTTGGTAATACAATACAATCAATGGGCAAGTTTGCAATTTTGGTTACTCTATGCTTATGTTACCGCTATACTGGGAATTATTTATTTAGGGAAATACCTATTTGTATCCTTTGCTGGCTGGGTTTTCAATAATAGTACATCTGCTGCGTCCTATTTGTTTTTGGTTGCAGTAGTCAACCGCATCATGGGAGTCGTTTTGCTCCCCCTAACTATATTATTGGCTTTTGCAGATCCAACGATTGGGAGCGTAGTGGCCACCATTTCTTTCGGTGTTGTAACATTGTTATTTATTTATCGGTATTTAGTGTCTTTTGGTCTTCTTAGAACGGATCTTCAGCTAAATCCTTTTCATTTTTTCCTTTACCTTTGCGCCGTGGAAATTTTACCAATGGCCCTGATTTATAAGCTTTTGGTAGAAAATATAGGCTGATATTTTACATTTGCAAAACACAAGAGCAAGCAATGAGCAAAAACGGGTCTAAGCAAGAAGTAAATTCGAAAACAGCCAGAAAGATTCTTATTTCACAGCCAAAGCCAGAGAGTGAAAGATCTCCTTACTTTGACTTAGAAAGAAAGCACAATGTGGAATTGGTATTTCATCCATTCATTGTGCTAGAAGGAATTCCTGCTAGAGATTTTCGCAAGCAAAAAATTGATGTACAGCAATATTCTGGCATCATTTTCACCAGCCGCAATGCCATCGATCATTTCTTTAGAATGAGCGAAGAATTAAAATTGAGTATTGCCCAGGATACTAAGTATTTCTGCATTACAGAAGCGGTGGCCCTCTATCTTCAAAAATTCATTCTTTATCGCAAACGCAAAGTATTTTATGGTGCCGATGGTACCAATAAAAGCATGCTAGATGTGATTAATAAACATAAAGAAGCCGAAAAGTTTCTTTATGTATGCAGCGAGAATCAACAGGACAGTGAAATCTGTAGTTGGTTAAAGAACAATAAATGTGATTTCCAGTTGGCATATATGTACCGCACCATCAGCAATGATATCAAGCCCGTTTTGCAGAAGAACGATTACGATATGATTTGCTTTTTTACCCCAAGCGGAGTAAAAAGCTTATTGGATAATTTTCCCGACTTCAAGCAAAATGGAACTGTTTTAACCGCATTTGGCAGCAATACTTCAAAAGCTGTTGTAGATGCTGGTTTCAATTTGGAAATTCAAGTGCCCAGCCCGCAACGCCCAAGTATGGTGGCTGCATTAGATCAATTTTTAGCCAAGCCGATAGTGAATAAGGCAGCAACTAAAGTTGCTAATAAGGCCGCACCTAAAACTGCTCCTAAAGCCGCTTCAAAAGCACCAAAAAAGGCAGTAAGCAAAGCTCCAGTCAAAAAAGCAGCAAAAGCAACAAAATAATTGTTTAAGAATAACCCCTCAAATGAGGGGTTTCTTTTTATCAACAGGCAACATTTGGCCTTTTTTTCCGTTCTAAACTATCTTTAGCAATTATGTAACAACTTTATGAGTAATTTGCTTTGGACAGGCCCTATGAACAAACTTATTTTACTAGAAATTAATTAGTTACTATTGATTGTAAATTTTACTTAAAAACCAATAAGACGAGGCACTTTTATTAGTACCAACTCATTTGAAACATATATTTGCTCCTGTCAAAATCAATTGTGGTCATGAAAAGACATTTTTATTTGGTAATTACGGCGTTTTGTGCGTTAACTGTTACTTCGTGTGGCTTAATCAAAGGGAAGGGTGCCAAAAAGGGATTGCCAGATGATGGCCAACTTCATGGGGTTGCACCTAATGCTAAGCAAAATATGAATCCACCAAGAAATATGGTGTACATACAACCAGGTACTTTCCATATGGGGCCTAGCGATGAAGATATCAGCTATCAATACACTACCAGAAACAGACAAGTATCTATTCCTGGTTTTTGGATGGACAAAACTGAAATCACCAACGACGATTATCGCCAATTTGTAAACTGGGTGAGAGACTCTCTTTCTTTCAAAATTCTTTTTGGACAAGGAATCAATAAAGATGATGATACCATGGCAGTTGATTGGGCCAAGGTAAAAACCATTAAATGGGATAGAAAAACAGTAGAGCAGTTAAATGAATTAAACTTAGCTCCTGATAACCGTTTATATGGTAAGCCAGAAATTGATCCCGACAAATTGATTTATAGAATTGAATATTTTGATTTAGCAGAAGCTGCTAAAAGAGAAAATGCAGGACAGCCACGTAAAAACTTTATAGTAAAACGCAACCAGAAAGTATATCCAGATACATTGGTATGGATGAGAGATTTCTCTTATTCTTATAACGAGCCAATGACTAAAAGATATTTTTCTCATCCTTCTTTTGGAAACTATCCAGTGGTAGGGGTTACTTGGAAACAAGCGATGGCTTTCTGTAGCTGGAGAACGCATTATCAAAATGCATATTTAGGTAAAAAGAACTTGGCATTTGACGGTGACTATCGTTTACCATCTGAAGCTGAGTGGGAATATGCTGCACGTGGTGGAAGAACCAATTCAATGTTCCCTTGGGGTAACTATTATACTAGAAATAAAAAGGGTTGCTTATTGGCCAACTTTAAGCCAGGAAGAGGTAATTATGCAGAAGACGGAGGATTTTATACTGTAAAAGCCGATGCATACTGGCCCAATGATTATGGCTTATATAATATGAGCGGAAACGTTGCAGAATGGACGGGTTCTTATTTTTATGAGGGATCATATAATTTCCTTTCAGACATGAGCCCAGATGTTCGTTATGATGCTAAAGATTCAGACCGCCCTCGCGAAAAACGCAAAGTAATTAGAGGTGGTTCTTGGAAAGATACGCAATACCAAATTCAAGTAAGTACTCGTAACTACGAATACCAAGACACAGCAAAATCTTATATAGGTTTCCGTTGTGTAATTGATTTGGCTCCAAAAATGAAAAAGTAAAAATAAACTACAAAAAATACAATTATGGCTTCAGGTGTTTCTCCTACAGTTAATCGCGCGGTAAACGTTGTTGTATCTCTTGGTGCAGCCGTGGTGATCTTTGGTGCAATGGCAAAAATACTTCACCTTTCTTGGGCAGACTGGGCATTAAAAATTGGTTTAACCACCGAGGCTTTGATATTTATTATCTATGCCATTTTACCTCCTCCAGATATGGGTGCGCCAAGCGTTGTTGCAGATGCTGGTAATCCTGCATTAAAAAGCATGGAAAAAATGTTGGCCGAAGCAGATATTACACCTGCCAACTTAGGAAAATTAAGCGAAGGCTTTAAGAAATTAGGAACCACTGTAGACAAAATGGGCGAAATCAGCGACGTAATTAAATCTACTGGTGACTTTACCGCTAACTCAAATGCAGCCGCAGCAGCATTGGGTTCTGTAGCCACTGCAGTAAATGGTGCCGTACATTCTTTATCAAGTTTTGAAGCAGCAGCTGAAAGCAATAAGCAGTTTCATGTGCAGGTACAAGGACTTACCAAGAACTTATCTTCTTTAAATACTATTTACGAATTAGAATTACAAGAAAGCAATAATCACCTTAAAGCATTGAATCAGTTTTATGGTAAACTAGCCGCTGCTTCAGAAGCAATGAATAGTACTGCTGACGACGCAAATAGAGCAAAAGAACAAATTGCAGCATTAGCTACCAATCTTACCAAGTTGAACCAGGTATATGGTAATATGCTAACTGCAATGCAGGGTAGATAAGCTGAATAGTAAACTGAATTGATCAAACGTATTTAGATAAACAAAAGATAGTATGTCATTACCCAAGGAACCGCGGCAGAAGATGATTAACATGATGTATCTCGTGTTAACGGCTTTGCTTGCTTTGAACGTTTCTTCAGAAATATTGAATGCTTTTAAAACTGTAGACAAGAGCCTGATGACGGCTACTGGTGTTGCGGAAAAAAAGAATTCAGAGATTTTTAAATCGTTCCAGAAAAAAATTGAAGACCCTACTACTAGAGACAAGGCTGAAATTTGGTTGCCTAAAGCCCAAAAAGCAAAAGCATTGTCTGATGAAGTGTACAATTTTATTGAATCTTTAAAAGCGGAATTAAAAAGAGAAGCGGGCCTTAAAATGGTGGATGGCAAAGAAGATTTTAAAGAAGATGATTTAGACGCTGCCACTCGCTTATTCGTATCGGCACCCCCATCTG
>Ga0207952_1000663_pt1 | contig 22424 bp, 16 predicted proteins | sample SubbioR12Aug_8Ca_FD_184831 | JGI IMG/M metagenome (GOLD analysis project Ga0207952, IMG submission 184831) | Serpentinite rock and fluid subsurface biosphere microbial communities from McLaughlin Reserve, California, USA - CR12Aug_8Ca (SPAdes) | ecosystem: Environmental > Terrestrial > Deep...
GCCAGAAGATTGGCGTGCAGTATGGTGGCACGGGCACTTCGACTGTGCCAACATACGGAAAGATTCTTCTTGGAAATACCACGGGTGGATACGATCTTGTGGCGACTTCGACGCTCGGTCTTCTCGCCGGCACGAGTGACGATTGGACTGGTACGTTCGACGGACAAGAGGGAAGTTACTATCTGAATGCGTCTAATCTCACGAATTTTGGAGCACCATTTTTCAACTTCTTTGCGGCGACAACAACTGATGCGCTCGCCGAGGGATCAAATAATAAATACTATCTCGACTCGCGCGTACAATCGTTTGTGCATGCATCAAGCACGATTCCTAAAACGTATACGGCAAATACGTATACCAACACGAACACTTTCAACGGACAAGTCAATCTCGCAAATGCCTCAACCACTAACGTGACTGTCACTGCAGTGGCATCGACATCGCAGCTCGTTGTCTCAAATTCGTTTACGCTCGGTACCATCACCGGTTTCTTGAAAGCAACGGTAGGCTCCGTTGCAACAGCGGCGATTGATCTTGCAAGCGACGTCACCGGAATTTTGGGAGTGAATCGCGGGGGCACAGGCTGGAACAATATCGCGGCTGGTGCCGTTGTGCTCGGCAACGGAACGAATGCCCTTGCAACGACAAGTGCTGGTACCAATGGGCACGTGCTTGCGCTCGTTTCGGGAACTCCGACGTGGGTGGCGACGACCACGCTCTCGACGATTAGCGGTACGCTCGGCATAGCGAAAGGTGGCACTGGTCTTACCGACACGCCGACGTACGGGCAACTCCTCGTCGGCAATGCTTCAAGCGGCTACACACTCCTTGCAACAAGTTCGCTCGGCATCGCCCTTGGCGACACCACGGGCACGCTTCCGGTGAACCGCGGAGGCACCGGCGCAACTTCTCTGAGCGACCTCGTCACGCTCGGCACGCATTCGACAGGGAACTATGTTGCAACTATAGGCGGAACGGCAAATCAGATTTCGGTTTCCGGGTCTGGCTCGGAAAACGCGGGAGTTGCGCTCTCGCTCCCGTCGCTGCTCTTTATTGCAAATGCATCATCGACACAAGAATCCGTTTTGGACGGACTCTTCGTTGGCCGCACCTCAACGACGACGATACTTGGAAGCGCAACGTCGACCTTTGGTTCTGGCGTAGAGACAACGGCACTGAACGTAACGAGTTCGAGTGCATCTTCCACATTCGCAAATGGCATTCAACTCGCCGCCGGTTGTTTCCGGATGCCGGACGGAACGTGTCTTTCAAACGGCGGCGGGCTTGGCCTCGCGACACTTAACGGACTCGTCGCCACAGTTCAAACATTTGCAACGGGTTCATCGGGGACTGATTTCAACATCGACTCGTCTCTGACAACGCATACATTTAACATCCCGTCTGCGTCTGCATCGAACCGTGGACTGCTGACTTCGACAGATTGGTCGACGTTCAACAGCAAGGCGAACACTGCGTCTCCTACGTTCACCGGACTGGTCGCACTTCCACACGCATCGTCGACTGCACTCTCAGTCTTGGAAACCGCGTATATCGGCCGTACGTCAACAACAACAATTCGTGGTGATGGGTTTGCTTCGACACTTCCATATGCATCAACGACGTATATCACTGCCGTGACCGCCTCGTCATCAAATGTCGTGGCGTCGAACACATTTACGTTCAAAGATGTCACTGGCTTTTTGAAAGCAACTGCCGGAGCAGTTGCAACGTCGCTCATTAATCTCGCATCCGATGTGACGGGCATATTGCCGGTTGCAAACGGCGGTACCGGATGGGGTGCAATTCAAGCAAACAGTCTCGTACTCGGCAATGGAACTGGTGCCGTCGCTACCACGACTGCCGGCGTGAACGGCCAAGTTCTCACACTTGTTTCTGGTGTCCCAACGTGGGTCGCAACAACGACGCTCTCAAACATTTCAGGTACGCTCGGAGCGACACAAGGTGGTACCGGGCTCACGTCGATAACAAACAACCAACTGCTCATCGGCGGCGCGGGGAACACTGTCACGCAAATTGCAACCTCATCCCTCGGTGTTGCACTTTCGGATACAACAGGCTCACTTGGTGTAAGTCGAGGAGGTACCGGCGCAACAACGTTTGCATCCGGCTCACTGTTGTACGGAGCAGGAACTGGTGCGATGCAGAGTGTTGCAACATCGTCGCCAGTCGCTGGTACGGCCATTTCACTCTCGGGTACAGGCGCGCTCGTCGGCGGCTCGGGCCTCACCATCAATTTTTCTGCACCTACGGACGCAGGGCTTTCAATTCCGTTTGCTTCGACAACCATGGTGACGGCGACGAGCGCGTCGTCGACGAATCTTTGGATTTCATCGCTTGGTGCAGGGGGACTCTTGAAAACGAATGCTGGCGGGCAAGTTGCGGCCGCCGTTGCAGGAACCGATTACGCTTCAGCATCATCGGTCTTTGGCAAATCGTGGGAAATTTCAAATGGAGCACTTGCTCCGACAACGACGCTCGGTCTCTTAGTTTCTGCCTCTTCAACATTTACGGGCGGTGTCACACTAGCTGCGGCAACCACAACGTATGCCACAACCACAAATCTGTACATCGGCGGCACTATTACGGGAGGTGGACTTGCAACCTGCTCTGGCTCCGGAGACAAACTTTTATGGAATGCGTCGACAAATCGATTTGAATGCGGCTCCGATGCTGGCGCTGGCGGTGGTATCACTGGCCTCAAAGGGCAATATTCAAGTTCGCAAACCGGATCAACGCAGACGTTTGCCACGTCATCTGACGCCAATATTTCGCTCACCATCACCTCGTCCGGCGACACACACACATTCACACCGGCGTGGACAGGTACCCTCGCCGCCTCCCGCGGTGGCACTGGCCTTTCATCCGTATCAGCAGCTGGCGTCCTCATTGGGAACTATGCCGGTACTGGATGGCAACAACTTGCCACGTCTTCGCTCAACATCAACACCGACAACCTTGTGCAGGGAAGCACCAATCTCTTCTATGCCGACAGTATCGTGAATGCATACATCCACGCATCAACAACGATTCCGAAAACATACACTGCCAACACCCTTACGAACACCAATACCTTTAGCGGGCAGACCAATCTTACGAACGCATCAACGACAAACGTTACGATCGCAACTCTCGCCTCCACGTCACAACTTGTTGCGTCGAACGCATTTACATTTGGTAGCGTATCTGGCTTTTTGAAAGCAACCGCAGGAGTAGTGGCAACGGCAGCCATTGATCTTGCAAACGATGTCACCGGCATTCTTGGCGTGAATCGTGGGGGAACCGGTTGGGGAAATGTTGCAGCAGGCGCCGTAGTGCTTGGCAATGGCACCGGCGCACTCGCAACAACGTCTGCCGGTACGAATGGACAAGTTCTTGCACTCGTCTCGGGCGTTCCAACATGGATTGCAACCACAACACTCGCAAACATTTCCGGGACGCTTGGTGTTGGAAACGGTGGCACCGGCGCAACATCTCTGAATGATTTGATTACCCTCGGCACTCATTCGACAGGGAACTATGTCGCCACGGTTGCGGGGACCGCAAATCAAATCTCTGTGTCTGGTTCAGGAAGTGAAAACGCCAACGTCACACTCTCACTCCCGTCACTTCTTGCCATTTCTAACGCATCCTCAACACAGTCATCAATACTTGATGGACTCTTTGTCGGACGCACATCGACAACCACAATCCTTGGCAGTGCGACATCAACATTTGGCGCTGGTCTGCAAACAACCGCACTGAACGTTACTTCGTCATCTGCATCTTCGACATTCGCCAACGGCATACAACTTGCCGCAGGTTGTTTCCGCATGCCGGATGGGTCGTGTGTCGGGGGAGGGGCTGGAGCAACAACACTCGATTCTTTGACTGACGTCGACACAACAGGGGTTGCCTACGGCGGTCTCATCTTTTATAACGGATCTTCATGGGTCGATGTCGCAACCTCGTCTCTCAATATTTCAACCTCGGATCTCGTAGAAGGTTCCAATCTCTTCTACACTGATACGCGCGTGAATTCATATATTCACGGCTCGACAACTATTCCGAAACTCTATACCGCCAACGCATTCACTGCAGCCCAAACGCTCTCCGGCGGCCTCACGCTCTCAGGACTGAATGGTCCGCTTGATGCGCGCGCGGGCGTCGTCGGCGCAACCTCGAGTATCGGCGTGATGTACGGCGGGACCGGCGCGACGTCACTCACCGGCCTCTTGCAAGGAAATGGAACGGATGCGTTTACAGCAATCGCCAACTCTTCAACGGGCGGGCAGGTGCTGCGCGTCACCGGCGCATCGACGTATGCATGGGGAGCGCTTGATCTTGCCGACAGCGATGCGATTACCGGAGACCTTCCGTTTGGGAATCTCACGCAAATCGCCGGCAATTCTATTTTGGGTAACAACACTGGTTCAACAGGGGACGTTGCCGCGATTGCGACGTCGTCGCTCTATCTCGGCACCAACGGACAAGTGCTCGCGCGCGTGAATGGTGCTTGGGTGGGTGTCGCAACAACAACTGCAGGAACCGGTCTTTCATACTCCGGAGGCGCGTTCAATGTGAACACCTCACAAAACATCGCAACACTCTCAAGCCTCACTTCAAACGGATTTGTGAAAACCTCGGGCGGTACCGGCGCGCTCTCGATCGATACCAGCACCTATCTCACCGATATTACCGGTTCCTCAATCAAGGCGCTCTCTGATGTGGCGGCGATGACGGAAAACTATGGTGATCTCCTCGGATGGAATGGAACTTCGTGGACCGATTTTGCAACCTCTTCCCTTAGTATCGCGCTTTCCGATACAACGGGAACACTCGCGGTGAATCGTGGTGGAACAGGCGCGACGTCGCTCACCGACCTCATCACCCTCGGCACACATTCGACAGGAAATTACGTCGCCACGCTTGCTGATGCTGGCGGAGGCACGCTCACCATCGCCAATTCCGGTTCTGAAAATGCTGGTGTTACTGCGGCCTTAAATCTTGGCAACGCGAATACGTGGACAGGAAAACAAAATCTGTATGGCACTGCGTCGTCGACGCTCTTTTCTGCGCACGAGGCATTCTTTGGCTCCACAGCAACCGCAACGATCTCAAGCGCAGGCGTTCTTACGCTCCCAACAGCTCTTGCGGTTTCTTCCGGCGGCTCCGGCGCAGCCACATTGACCGGCATCCTCAAAGGCAACGGCACGAGTGCATTCACTGCGGCGGTTGCAGGAACGGACTATCTCACCGATAACTTCCGTGAATGGCGTGTGGTAAACGGGACGCTCGCGCCAACGACAACGCTTGGCATCATCGTATCGGCTTCTTCCACCGTCGGCTCGGGCGCGCAGGCGGGTGGGCTCTCGATCTCAGGCGGTGCGACAACAACAGGGTTCCTCGTCGTCCAAGGGAATGCCACATCAACGTTCTCGGCCGGGCTGCAAACAACCGCGCTCAATGTCACCTCTAGTTCGGCATCCTCAACCTTTGCAAACGGCATCCAGCTTGCGGCTGGATGTTTCAGAATGCCGGATGGATCGTGTGTCGGTGGCGGGGCGGGAGCGTCGAATCTTGATTCACTCACCGACGTGACAATTTCTGGCGCCTTACTCGGTGAATTCCTCTCGTACAATGGATCAGCGTGGGTTGATACAGCAACATCGACACTTTTCTCGAATTCATCCCAGCTCTCCACGTGGCTTTCCGACGAAACGGGAAGTGGCTCGTTTGTTCTTGGTACCTCGCCGACGTTTACGACAAGCATCAATCTCGGAGCCGCGGGCGTGCGTCTCTCCGACGATGGCGATGGCTCGCTCACCTTCCTTGGTATCGGTGACGGATCCGGAGACAACGACGAAGACCTCACGTTTAATTTCGAAGATACCGCGGATCAGGTCGTTGTTACCTCTTCGACCGGCGTTGCAACGACCTCGTTCTTAGGCATCGGTGTTTCCGCGGCGCGTCTCAACACTTCGGCGACATCAACCTTCGCCGGCGTCCGCATCGCGTCCGGAGGGCTTACAATCTCGACGCTTGATTGCTCCGGCTTCACCAATGGTGGCAATCTGACGACAGACTCGAGTGGCAACGTAATGTGTGCCGCAGACGATGGCGGTGGTGGCGGGTCCCTGCAAGGTTCATACGATGGCGGAGCGACGATAGAGACTGCAGCCGCGACGCCGATGGTGATCACGGAAACGACCGCCGCGGCAAATACGCACGATCTTCTCCAGCTGACCGCGAACGCGGCGACGGGTGGAACGTTTGCAGGCGATGCGCTGCAGATCATGATGGACTCAGTGGACGCGAATGCAAATACCGGCAACGGCCTCCATGTCATCGTCGATCAATCGCAAACGACTGGCTTTCCTGTTTTGATTGAAGACGATACAGGTGTTGATCTTTTCGCGGTTGCGGAAAGTGGCGGCGTTACCATCGGCTCGACTGGCGCTCGAGCGGATGTTGACGTGTACGGCACGATGACCAACAAGGGGTACAAGAAGGCCCTTGGCATCTCGGGCATCATCGATATCTTTGTCTATGACACGACCAAGGACTCCGATGCGGGTAGGTGGCGCCTCAGTTCGAACTCTGATTTCCAAAGCTGGTACACCGAAGCTAAGGACGATAGTGTCGGCGACTTGTGTGTTCCTGCCTCGGACGATCGCTGCGGTTCGTCTGCGTTTCCCGCAAAGGCCATTCTCGTGACGACAGCGGACAGCCTCTACATCTTTGATGCGAACACCAACACGATGTGGATGAAGTTCAGCCAGAATGCCTCGGGGTATGCGCTCGGAGTGGACACTAACAACAACCCGTCCGGTGTCGGCGCCTTGAATGGTACCATCTACGTAGGGGCGAATGGTGCGTCTGGAGCCGGTCTCTATGCGTTTGATTTCAAAACCGACCGCATGTACAACTATGATTCGACTGACCGCTCGCAGGGTGATAAAAACATCGCGAACCGCAATACTGCCGTTGCCTACGCGACCGACAATCAAACTTCATTCGCAATTGCAAACAACGTGGTCAACGACGTGCACGTCCAAATACTATCCCAAAGCGGGCAGATGGTTGCCAACACGAGTACCGTAAGTGGGAAAACGTTTGTAGCGGTCGCAACTGACGCTTCAGCTTCGGTCATAAGCATAGATGGTGCACGTACTATAGACTATGCCGATAACGCCACTGATGATGTGAACCAGGTGTGGCTCACGAGCCGCGGGCGTCTCTACCTGACCAACGAAACACTTTCACAGGTTGAGCTTTATACGGCAGTAGACGCCGACACTGTCGACCAGATTACTCCAGACGACATATACGACGAGGCGACCGGCAACCAGCCGAATCTTGCAAAAACTGCTCCAACTTTTTCCACATCCCCGGATGCCCTCTTTGTTCTCGAGCGCGAGAGTATAGCCGATGGACAAAGCCAGCTGGCGCTCATGGTCACGACAGCACAGCCTGGCGGCGACGTCCTGTATGTAGGGCACAGCCTTGGGCTCTCCGAACTTCACACGGTAGGAAATCCGCTCACGTCGACGCTCGGTTGGTCGAAGTTCTATACAATTACAGGACAAACGTCCTACATGAACGGTACGCCGCGCGCTATGTTCATGATGAACGATGCGTCGGGAGACATAACTGATGCCACCATTCGAAATAATGTGCTTGATGTAAAGGGCTCTCCAACTTACCGCGTAAACGGTGTACACGATTTCGGCATGAGCTTTAACGGCACATCGCAATATGCATGTTCAGATGCCAACAATGATGGGACGTGTGATACCGATGCGGATTTCGATCCGGGACTTCTTGGGTTCACCATCGAACTGTGGTTCAGACACGATGTAGGCACCGCAGGTATTGATACGCTCATTGACCACTCCTTCACGACTGTGCCTGCGGCTGCACCTGGGTATCGTGTGTGGATGGATGCGTCTGGCCTGATACAAGCCCGTATTGATGACGATACAACGTTTGGCGATGAAGATCCGCTTGCCTCTCCTGCCGGTAAAAGCTATGCAGACGGCCAGTGGCACCACTTGGTCTTTACCCGAGTAAGCACCGCCTTTGCCGCCCCCAATCCACCAATGGCTGTCGGTATTTATCTCTTTATTGACGGTGTGATGGTTTCTTCAGACAACACCATTGCAGCTACAGGAACTTTGAACGGCTCGGCTATTCTCGCAATTGGTGCCGATTGTTCTGTGGGAGCGGCATGCGCCACGGGAGCGAACTTCTGGGACGGTGATATTGATGACGTCTATATCTCGATGAACGGCGTGACATTCTCCGACAGCTTAAATGCTTCTTCTGGGGCGGTCGCGAGAAAATACAGCGAAGGCAGGGCGGCGATGCTGCGTCCCTCGACGCAAATAACCGATGCGACGACAGTATCGGCAAACACAATCGGAGACTCCGGCGCCGCGTATGTAGTCAACGAGTTTGTCGGTGAGATCGTGGAAATCACAGGTGGCACCGGTGTCGGGCAGACGCGTAAAATAGTTTCTAACACTGCAACCACTTTCACCGTGACGCCAAACTGGACCGTCACCCCAGACACGACATCCGACTACGAAGTCGTTCCAGAACAGTTGTATGGTTCGACCAATAGCGTAACCTCGATCGGTGTTACTGATTCCGACCCGATGAACACGAGCCGTACGCTGTATGTCGGTACGAGCAATGGCACTGATGGCGGCGGTGTGAGCGTATTTTCGGGATACGGTACGCCGAAGATAATAGATGTGTACCATGCCGACGCGGGGGTCACCGATGATGCGGGGACCGCGTGGACTGGCACCGACTCGGACGACATGGGAGCGATTGAAGCGCGCTCCGGCATTGTTGTGCTTGGTTCGTTGGGGAACCTCTGGACGAGAAGAGAGGATCGGGTGCTCGAACAGAGCATTGACCAGCTCATCAATAACGTGGCCCAAGTGCGCATGGAAATGCAAGCTGATGGCCTGCAAGCGGGCGCGCTCAACGGCGGAGCTGGTGCGGACCTCGCGGAAAATTATCACTCGAACGAGCTACTGCAGGCGGGTGATATCGTCGCGATTGATCCCGACATCTCGCTCGGTGTACGAAAGACGACCAGCGCGTACCAGCGGGATGCACTCGGCGTTGTCGCGACGATGCCAGGAATTGTGCTTGGTCCGGGGACCGACATAACCTACCCGGTCGCCCTCGTCGGTCGCGTGCCGGTGAAGATCACGACCGAAAACGGCGTTCCGAAAGTCGGCGACCGGATCACGGCGTCTTCCATCCCCGGCTACGGCATGCGTGCGACGAAAGCCGGGCGCGTTCTCGGGGCAACGCTTGAGGCCGTCGACATGGAACAACTCGCACTCTGTCCTGGCGATGAAGAAACCGCGACTCGCCGTTGCGGTCAGGTGATGGTTTTCGTGAATCTCGTGGATTACGGCGGTGTTTCGCTCTCGGTCTTAATGAACGAGAAAAAAGAGATCGCGCTTGCCGACGGGCTCGCGCAAGAGACGCACGAGACAGTAGATTCACAAACCACGGCAAGGTCTTACCTTGCCGTGTGCGACACGTTAAACGTCGACGATGCAACGACAACCGATATGGCCGATGAATTCGCGACGACGACGCCAGAAACGAGCGAGAGCGAGCCATGCGTGCCGGGAAATGAATTTGCATCTGCAACGTCGTCGATTGCGACATCTACAAGTGCGTCGTCAACGCCAGTGCTTGCCGACCGTGATCTCGACATTCTTGAGTTCCTTCGCGATTACAAAGCGTCGATCGATACGAACTCGTCGCTCGATTCCGAGATATTCACTGATCGCTTGAACGCCGGAATTGAACTTTTCAGCCCGCGCATTGTCGCCAATGGCCTGCGCGTCGAGACGATCGATGCCTTGGCAGAGCAGATTCGCATCAATCCCGATATCCTTTTCTTTGGTAGGCCGTACTTCACAAGCGATACAGCAGGATTTGCGCTCATAAAGAAAGGGGACAGCGAAGTCACGATTTCCTTCGATCGCGAATATCTTGAAAAGCCGATCGTGAATGCCAGCTTGTCGAGTTCGGATGGAGTCGAGGCAACGGCACAAAGCGCGGCAGCCATCCAAGTGCTCCTCGGCAACGACATCCGATTCCTGATCGGCAATGCGTCACCGACGGGCTTCACCATCTATCTGAATAAGCCAGCCGAAGAAGACTTTTCATTCAACTGGATTGCGTTGGCAGTGAAAGGCGCACGCACTTCGGAATCGAGCGGCCTTACCATCGATACAGTACCTGAAGTTGTTGAAATAGGTTCTGCATCATCGACCAATGAAGCGCTTCCGGAGCCGAAACCGGAGAGAGAAGCCGCATCTGAAGAAAATACTCCTTCTGATGAGAAGGCGCCGTCTGATGCACCTGTCGAAGAATCTGAAGATACTCCACCTCCAGAAAACGTTCCGTCCGATGAGTCGCAAGGAACAACATCTCCTCCCATAATCGAACCTCAGCCAGAGCAAGAGCAAGAGCAAGAGCCCGCGACAGAACCCGCTCCCGAACCAGTCGCAGTGCCGGCAACCGAACAACCTGCAGAACAGGCTGTCGAAGCCGAACCAACCCCCGAACCTGAACCTAGCCCGGAGCCCGAGCCCGCGACAGAGCCGCCCCCAAAATCTCCACTCACCGATTAGCCACCAACGCCCCAGGATCACTCGTTTGCATATTGTTCATCGATTTTGTTGTAGATGAATGCTGAGACGTCCGCGATAGCTCGTTCTAACACCGGTGTTTCGGAGCCGCGTGTCATGACGCAGAGGAGATACGGATGTTTCGGATAGTAGACGATCCCGCAGTCGTGCAAATGGCGTTCGCCAGTATTGATCTGCCGCTCGCCGAACTTGTGTGCGACGATGACGTCTGCAGGAACTCCTTTTTGCAGGCCCTCAGCAAAATCGATATTCGAAAGAAGCATAAGAGCTTTCTCAGATCTCTCTTGCGAGAGGAAGGACGCGTTGTACAGGATGCGGAAGAACGCCGCATACTGCTTCACCGAAAGCGACGCTGCCGAATTCGTCACGACGGCCGAATCGACGCCGAGAAGGTTGTAGAGGCGTGTGTGGTCTTCAATCGGCAATTCCTTAAAGAGCAGAAGGAGGGCGTCGTTGTCGGAATAAATAATCATCCGTTCGATGAGATCGTCGATCGTATATTCTTTGCCTTTCACAAGATGTTCGGCAGGCAAGATGGTTTGCTGGGCACCCGAGGTCTCCGTCCCCGTAAAAAGAAGTTTTTTCTCGAGGATGCTTGAATCATTGTCGGCAGCACGATAGTAAGCCATCATGATCGGGACTTTGAGAAGGCTTGCAGGAACGAACGGATCGTCTTGTTTTACGCCGAAGGTCGGACCATTGTTGAGGTCGCGGAAATATACGGCAATTTCACTCACTGACGTTTCAGCCTCGAGATCGTGTATCAGTTCTTCAAGTTTCGACTTGAAGTTTATCTTTTCCGCGTCAATAGTTCCTTCTGCAACTTCGCACTCAAGGAGCGGGTTGGTGAGTCTGCCTTCGCCGAGGCGCACTTGTTTTGAGGTGGATATCGAAAGAGGTGTACCATACTGCGCGTATGAGTAGCCCAGTGCACAGCCAACAATGAGAATCAGAAAAGGGGCTCCGAATAATTTAAGCTGCAACATGACGGACACTCTACCATGGTAGTGGATCCTATAGGGAATTGAGACGCAATGTCTGCTACACTGGGACAATGATGAAAATTGTGATGTCGGTTCTTATCGTCCTTGTTCTTGCAGCAGGCGGTACAGCCTATTATTTCTATGCGCAAGCGCAGAAGTTGGCTGAGGATCCGCAGGCAGGTGCTCAGGAAGAAGTCGCGGAACTCGTTGCGGAAATAGGAATGCTCATCGTCTTGCCCGAAGGCGAGACCCCGACCGTCGCCACCGTGAGCGATCCCGAACGTTTGAAGGATCAGCCTTTTTTTGCGAAGGCAAAGGCCGGCGATAAGGTCCTTTTATATTCGACGGCGCGTAAGGCATACTTGTACGATCCCGTCGCGAAAAAATTGATCGAAGTTGCACCGCTCAATATCGGAGATGCTCCAACGTCGGAAGTGCAATAATTTATTTGTGATACGATAGTGAGATTAGCGGACTAGGGAAAACTGTATGGCAAAAGGAAATAACGCGCGCCGTAAGGAGGCTAAGAAGCCAAAGAAAAGCAAAAAGTGATCGTCCTAAAACACCTCGCTACTGCGAGGTGTTTTCAGCATGATTCCCAAAGCGACACAAATAAGGTAGCCTGGTAGAAACTGAAGTAAAAAGCTCCAGATGCTAGGCACGGGGAAGGCGACGCGCGAGACGTACAAATGTACGGCGAGTGCGACGCCGGGCCTCCGTAACGACGCAGATGGGCTTTTTAATCAGTTTATACATTCATGGGAAGAGAAGAAGCATTGGTCCGATTCGAAGACGTCTCATTCGAATATGGCCACACCAAACCGATCCTCACGGAGGCGAATTTTGCAGTGCGCCGTGGAATGAAATTGGCGATTATGGGACAAAATGGCGCAGGTAAAAGTACGATTCTCTCCCTCATCACAGGCGAACATATGCCTGAGAGTGGCTCGATTCATACGCTAGCGCGCCTTTCCATTGCCACGGCAAAGCAGGTCATTCCACGTGATCAACTTGATCTCATAGTACGCGAATTTTTTGAGCGTTGCTTTACCGACAAGATATATGATATCGACCCACGAATCGATAAAGTGCTCGAAATCGTGCATCTTTCCGCACCGCACGATCGTATTGTCCGCTCGTTTTCAGGCGGCCAGCAGGCACGGCTTCTCCTTGCTTCCGCGCTGATCCAAGATCCAGACATCTTGCTCCTCGACGAGCCAACTAACAACCTCGACGCCGAAGGCATTGAACATCTCACCGCGTTTCTTGTCGACTACGAGAAAACTCTCATCGTCATCTCACACGATGCCGAGTTTTTGAACGCATTTACGCAGGGCGTGTTGTATCTTGACCTCAATACCAAAAAGGTTGAACAGTATCCAGGTAATTACAACACCGTACTTCGCGATATTGCGGCACGAATCGAAGCGGAGAATCGAAAGAATGCGCAGCTCGCGAAGGAAATTCAAGAGAACAAGGACAAGGCGAACTTTTTTGCGCAGAAAGGGGGCAAAATGCGACTCGTTGCCAAGAAGATGCGCACAAAGGTTGAAGAGATGGAAGAAGAAAAAGTGGACGTGCGCAAAGAGGATCGAACCATACGCGATTTTATAATTCCGGCGCAGGAGGATCTTCCGATTGAAATCATCAACATCACGTCATTTAACGTGATCAAAAACCACAAGCCAAAGAAGCAAAAAATTGCACTGCGCCTCAAGAAGAACCAACACCTGCTTCTTAAGGGGCCGAACGGGATCGGGAAGTCCACCCTTTTGCAATCCATCGTCGATAGAGCAGCCGAAGGAGTGACAGTTCCGCCTGAAGTAAGAATCGGCTACTACCGACAAGATTTCTCGACGCTCGATTTTGAACAGACGGTATTTGAATCGTTGATGTCGGTTATGAAATCAAGAGACGAAGAAAAAATGCGCGCTGTTGCGGCAGGGTTTCTTCTTACCGCAGATATCATGAAAACGAACGTTGGAGCACTTTCTGAAGGGCAAAAAGGATTACTTGCGTTCGCGCGGTTAGTGATCGAGAAACCAGGGCTTCTCATACTCGATGAACCGACGAACCACATCAACTTCCGCCATATTCCGGTTATCGCGAAGGCACTCGATGCCTACAAAGGCGCAATGATACTCGTCTCCCATGTTCCGGAATTCGTGGAGCAAATTCGTATCGACGAGACGCTCGATTTAGGAAAGTAACATGTATTTTGTCTACATCTTAAAATGCAAAGACGGGTCGCTCTATACCGGTATAACGACTGATCTTACGCGCCGACTTCTAGAGCACAAAAGGGGGATAGGAGCGAAATATACCCGCGGAAAGAAAGCGGGGAAGGTTGTGTATTCGGAGCGAAAGAAAAATCGCTCCACCGCCTCAAAACGGGAGGCAGAGATTAAGAGATGGACACGAGCGGAGAAATTGGTGCTTATCAGAGAAACCGTTGCCGCTACTTGACCCCGATGTGTCGCTCAATGCGGGAGATGCGCTTGCCGTGATTGAGAATAGTGATTGAGTCTTTGTCGTGGGCGCGTGAAAGTGGCTCCAATGTTTCGAGAATTTCCTCTTGTCCCTTTTCAAGGCTACGCAATCGTGTGCTTGTATCTCTCTCCATTCGAGAGACATCTTCTTTCAGAGCAGCAATTTCTTCCTTTGTCGCTCCTTCACTTTTCGTCATCATATTGTCCTTGATGAAGATGACGGTTTCGAGAATACCTTCCAAGTCCGATTTCCTGGCAACACGCTTTTTCATATCGACTAGGATACCATACTCGAATTCAGACAAGCTAGAAGCCGAGAGATTTCAGGAAGGTAGCGAGCTCTTGCCCTAGGATGGGGCGATGTTCGCCTTCTTTTAAGCCTGAGAGGCGAATATTCATAACGCGTGTGCGCTCTAGCCTCGCGACAACAAGGCCAACAGCGGAGCACATGCGGCGGATCTGATGTTTCTTGCCCTCCGTGAGCGTGATGGTGAATTTTTTAGGCGAGAGAACTTTTACCACTGCCGGCTTAGTTATATAGCCTTCGATATTCACGCCCTTTTCCATCTTTGCCGCAAAGTTTGACGGCAATTCTTCTTTCGTCGACACGACATATTCTTTTTCGTGCTCGTATTCAGGGTTGAGTAGTTTGTCCGTAATGCGACCGTCATCCGTGAGGATAATGAGGCCGTTTGAATCTTTATCGAGGCGACCAACAGGGAAAACACCGACGAGAGGAATCGATTGGCGGATATCACGTTCATCCTCGTCAGGTGAGTGCGTGATAACGCCGCGAGGTTTGTTGTATGCAAAATAGCGATATTTTTTGACGCGAAAGCGCACCTCGACGTGGTCGGTTTCTCTGACTTTGTCGCCGAGCTGTGCCTGCTTGCCGTTAATGAGGACTTTGCCCGCTTCAATAAGGGAATCAGCTTCCCGCCGCGTGCAGTAGTTTTTGTGAGCCAGGTATTTGTTGATGCGCATCGGGAATGTGTCGGTCATGTGCATAGTATGGATGTAGCGGTCAAAAAAGCGAGGGCGCGGCCCGCAGGGCCGCGCCACGCACACTATATCAATTTCAGCTGGAACTCTCGCGAGAGAGGTTTCTCCGGTAACCTGCGCACCGTGTCGTAATGCGCAAGAATGGCAGCGAGCGCATGGAGGCGCGCCCTCCGCATGATGTGCGGTGCGACGACGATTTTCTCGTTACGACGCATGTGCCGGCGAAACGGGATGCCATCAACGATTTTCTCAACCGTCCGCTCACCCACCTCGAGAGTAAACTCCATTCGAACGCCATTGCCGAGCGAGAGCAGAGCACTGGCTTTCGAGGATTGTAAGACTGAGATCATGTGACGCCCCTTGAGAGACGCATGCACAGGAACGCAGCACAGGCCCGACTATCACATATTTTCCCAAAAAAGCAACTGGCGCTTTCGGGCTGGTACAATACTGTCTCATGGCGATGTTTAGGGAACATGTCGCGGTGGGCGCGATCATTTCGATGGCTGTGGTTGTGGGGGTGTACTTTTACGCACTCCTTACCGACCCGCTACTACTCTTGTTTTTGTTTGGTGTTACCGTTATCGGCTCGTTCTTGCCGGACGTTGATAGTGATTCCGGGATGCCGTTTTATCTGGTGTATGGCACTGCATCGCTTGCGGCAACAGGAGTTGTCTTGTTGTACACTCTTTCGTCGCCATACGCAGAGGACTGGCGCTACTTAGTGGGTATACCAGCAGGAGCGCTTTTTGCGTTTTGGGTAATTCTTGGGGGTGTTTTCAAGAAGTGCACGCATCATCGAGGCATTTTCCATTCGCTTCCTGCGCTCGCGATTGCGGGGGTGGGAACTTTGCTTATTGCACGGCACTACGAACTGAGTGAGATGGCGTCAATGATTTTTGGTGGTGCTATGGCCGTTGGGTACTTGTGTCACTTGGTTCTCGATGAGATACACGCCGGCATCACGCTTGACGGCATTCCGTTCAATCCGAAGTCGTCATTTGGCTCTGCGTTAAAGCTGTTTTCAGACTCGAGTTTCGTTAATGCCGCAACGTATTTACTACTTGCGGTGCTCGTCTTTCTTGCGCTTAAGGCACCAATCGCTGAGGCATACTTTTATAACGATTCCGTCATTATCGAAATTGGAACTGGGACACCAACTATCCTTGAACCCGGTTCAGGAGGGAGTGGTGGTGAAGGTTCAGGAGATGGCGAGACTAGTGGTGCCGGAGGGACTGGTGGAGGAGGAGAAGGAAGTTCGGGAGGAGGTTCGAGTTCCGGCGGAACAAGCGGAGGAAGCGGTGGTTCTGGGAGCATCTCAGGAGGCAGTTCGGGAGCGGGTTCGAGTTCTGGAACTAGTGGTGGAAGTGGTGCAGACGGGAGCGCGGGCTCGGGCGGAAGTGGCGGGAACAGCACCGGCGAAGAAACAGAAGATGATGCACTCGATTTTTTAATTGAAGAAGAGATTGTCGTGGGCGCCGGACTTGGCGGCGGTGGGGGAGAGAATGGCACAGGTTCGGGGGGTGGCGTAGGAACTTCGGGAGGTGTAAGCGTGAGTGGTGGCAAGATACGCCAAGTTTTGCGTAATAGTTACAACCTGAAGGAAATCTTGTTTGGGTGGAATTCGTCAAAATCAACAGGAGATAAAGAACGAGATCGTGGCCTTATGGCCGCTTCGACCGCAGTGCGCGACAGCAACGTAGATTCGGTCGCACTGAGCAGTACTGCGTTTTCGCTCACCTACCGTTCGCGAGGATACCTTCTTTCGGTCATTCCCGTTTCGTTTCCCGTACACGTTGCAGTGGTTCCAGCTGCTTTAAGCGCCTCAGAGCGCGTTACGGTACAGTTGCCATGGTATCGATTTTTTGTTCGAAAATTCTTTACAAAAGAAGGTCTTGTGAATGATGTTGATGCTGTCATTCAAACAGAATTACAGGTTGAATCCGAGGCAGATGTCTCTTCGCGGCTTTTGGAAGCGGTTACGGACTTTCTTCGTCGCAAGATTGGCACGATTAGTGATGTTCAGGCGCAGTAATATCCTATTGTGTACCATGGTACACAATAGGATATTGGCTACTCAACCAAAGTTGCGTAGACGATGAGTCGGTGACTATACGTACCGCTTGATGAGAGGTATTTACCGGCACAGGTGATGAGGTGCAGGCGCTCAGCATCATTTTTGGCAAACAGGAATTCACGCGGCACGTCTTCGAGTTTATAGGTTGCGGTGCCCCAAACGAGGAAGTCGAGTTTTTCGCCGGATTCCGTGGTCACATACACGTGATCACCCTCTTTAACATTTTTGAGTTTGGCGAATGCCGCGTAGACATGCGCATCCATAACTGCTGAACCAACATCTCCCGGCTTCGTGCCATATGCGTACCAGCCGACATTGCCGCTTTTGCCACTCGGGACATCCATTTCGCCTTTTTCGTTTACACCAACTTTTTGCACTGGCGCATTCAACTTGATACGCGGGATTTGGAGGCGGACTGGCTCAGTAGCACCTGAGCGCGTTTCCGAAAATGGAGGAATGAGGGTTGCTACGTACGGTTCCCCTGAATCACGCGATGTGTCTGGTGTCTGCGGTAGTAAAAAGTCGGCGGAGTAGCCGAGGGTTGTGGGAATGCACACGACACTCAGCGCGAGTGCCAGAACACATTGTGAGAAACGCATGAAGAATAGTGTAGAGGTCTTCACGCATGAATTCCATGGCGGCGCTTCATAATCTTCATCCGCTCGCCGCAGGCGGCGGTGTGCGCTCGACCCGACACGAACCAACCGGACGCGCTCTAGACTCGGGCTACTGCGCCTGTTCATCACGTGCTGCTATTAACTTGCGCGATGTCTCTCGAGCGCACACCGCCGCCTGCGGTCTCGCTACCTTGGTAGAGTTTATTGGATTTCGTCTTTATTCTTTGATCTCGCGGATGGAGGTGTTGCGGTGGATGATTTCGTCGTTACGGACCGACATGAAGAATTCGTACTGGTTACGGGGGTTGCGGCCATACCACGCAAGAAAGTCGCATGTAGCAGGTTTTTGCCGCAGTTCGTCGCCGTGGAGTTCCAAAAAACGATTGTATTGTTCGAATGCATGATTTTCGAACATGTAGTTCAATTCGTACGAATAGCGTGGATTAATAAGATATAGGAAATATGACCACCAGAAGTAGAAGAATGCAAAGAGCATCGGGATAAGCGTATGGCGAATATAGCCGGCCCTCTCTTCCTTTGCGAAATGCGAAATAACCACAACGTGCATTGTCTCGTTATCTTGCGCAAGACGAGCGTACTTTGATACTTCGGAGAGTCGCATTGATGCGTGTTCGTCTGTGTAAAACGCAGTGAGCATGGTATATGCAGCCGATGACCACGAATGATAGGGGACGCGTGCGATCACTTCAACTGCGCGGAACTTAAGATACGACGGTTCATGGCCATAAATCAGGTTGCCGGAAGCGACGAGCCACTGGCCAAGAATCCTTGGCAGGAACGAAACCGAGTATTCGTCGAACGGACGTTTGTATTCTTCGAGCGCTGCCGGGTCATTCAGCGCCGTGTTAAGCGCTTCGAGGTCGGTATTTCCACGTACGAGGTCCATGGCTGAGAGTATACAGCACCGTTTTCATGAATTCGCATTGCAGACAAGAGAATTCATCATTCCACAAGTTCCTATATACAAGGCATCTGAGACAATCTATACTGATGAATGTCGTTCGTTCATCGTTAGTCATTTCACTCAACATCCATATGCGTTATGAAATTACTCCTCGCGATCACTCTGTCGGCCGGACTGTTCGTGGGGTTCTTGACCGTCTCTTCGGAAGAGTTGTTCTCGTACCTGAGCTCGTACCCGTCCGCGTCAACCGCGCCCCTCGCAATCAACGATAGCGTAGCGAAAGAAACGCGCGGCACAACTACTGTAGCAGCGCCGCAAAAAGCGAAGCAACCGAAGGCGCCGAAAACGGCGCCTTCGGCGCAGGCGACCAGTACCACATTTGGTGCAACCTCTACAAAGACATTTGAGCCCGAGCCGCTTGCAAACCTCAGCTACGCTGCGGAAATAGAGCAGAATGTACATGCGAAGGTAAATGCACTCCGTGTCGCACACGGGCTTTTGCCACTAACGCACGACGAACGTCTTGCGAACGTGGCCCGTGCGCATAGCATCGACATGCTTGAGCAGGGATATTTTGACCATACCAACAAAGCAGGGTGCACTTCGTCGTGTCGTGTCACTAATGCAGGGTACGCATGGCGTGCCGTGGGAGAGAATATTTATATGATGAGCGGGTATACACTATCGGCCGCGGATGCAGCACAAAAAGCAGTGGATGGATGGACGAATAGTCCGGGGCACTATGCAAACATGGTCAATGACGTCTACACATATGAAGGGATCGGCGTCGCGGTCAAAGGTGACGAAGTATACGTAACGGAGCTCCTCGCGAAGCCGCGGTAGGAAACGATAGTCGCACATGCTAGGGTGGCATGCAGCAACAGCGAGGGATTCCATGGCACGTGATACACACTTCGAGCCGGAGCGGGAGCCGAAACCCTATGACCCAAGCAACGTGATCGCGGGGGTACTCCTGTTCCTCATAGGATTCGCGCTCTTCAACATCGCATTCCTCAACTGAAAACCTCCGCCGCAGCGGAGGTTTTCGCTACAAACGAGTGACTATGGTTAGTTCGTGACCGTGAGCGTGCCCTTCATTCCTTGTGCACGATGATTACCCACTGAACAGTAGTACTCGAACGATCCAGTCTTGTCGGCCGTAAATTCGAACGAGTCTTCTTGATTTGCTTGAATGACATCGGTTCCGACATTGTATCCATCAATACGCAGGTCGTGCATACCACCCGTGTTCTTAAACGTGACCTTAACACGATCACCCTTTTTAACGGTTAGTGTCTTTTGGGTAAATGTCATACCACTGTTCGTTACTGTGATTTCTTTGACAGTACCGGTTGTAGAACCAGTACTTGTTGCGTTTGTGTTCGTACTGGTTCCGGTATTGGTTCCCGTGTTTACAGGAGTGTTTGTGTTGATAGTTACATCAGGAATAGTATTGAGCGCGTCGTTTGAGGACTGCATGTACCAATAAAAGCCGCCACCGAGCAGCAGTAGTACAACAATAATTGCAAGTACGTTTTGCATAGAAAATAGCGTTAGTGGTAGACGGAAATTGTAGCACAGCGGAAGCGGAAGAATACATGAAGATTGCGGAGCGCGAAAAGTGGCGTACAGTGTGTCTATGAAGCGTGCCATCGCACTCGGTCTCACTACCATATTTCTTTCGGTCACTGTGTTCGGCTTGCCGAGCCTCCTTTCGCATGGGAGTCACCATGAGGGGTGCCCCTTGATGGGGGCTGTTACAGTCATGTGCGAAAAGACGATTGTTGATCATGTTTCAATGTGGCAAATGATGCTTGCTTCAATTGTGAGCGCGCTGACGCTTATCGTCGGGCTACTTCTTTTCGTGGCAGCGTATCCACATGGTGTGCTCTTGGCGCACGAGCGGCTGCGTATACGGACGAGGGCACATATATCTCATCGGCCGATGTTATTTCAGGAATTATATTCTCGCGGTATCCATAATCGTAAAGAACCATACGCGTTCTAGTACCTTTTATTGGGTTCACTAGAATCACTATGGAAAAAAATACACTTGTTGTTGGCGTTGCGTTGCTCCTTATTGGACTCGGCATTGGATACGCTTTTGGCGGACGAGAGCCGCGCGTGGGTAGCCATATGATGCCAAGCGGCTCAATGATGTCTGATGAATCGATGCTCGGACAGAACATCGACCAGCACTTCATCATGCAGATGATTCCGCATCACGAGGGAGCAATCGAAATGGCAAAAATCGCACTACAAAAATCCGCGCGTCCGGAGGTAAAGACGCTTGCAAACGCGATCATTGAGGCACAGACGAAGGAAATAGACGATATGACGACCTGGTATCAAGCTTGGTTCGATTCAGCGCCGCCGCATATGAGCGGCATGATGCACATGGATGGCATGTCAGGCGATACATCACGTCTTGCTGCCGCTTCTGCGGCGGAGTTCGACCGAGAATTTCTTTCTCAGATGATTCCACATCATGAAATGGCGATCATGATGGCACAGATGCTCAAAGCGACCACTGGCCGCGCGGAAATGAAGCAGCTTGGAGAAAATATTATTTCGTCGCAATCTGCCGAAATTACGACAATGCGAGGGTGGTTGCAGGAGTGGTATCGCAACTAGTATGACCAAGTATCTCCTTGGTGGAGGAGCGCTTGCGCTTCTCGCTATTGCGCTGTCGTGGCAGAGTTTGTTTGCACCTCCTGACCCCGACGTTATCTCTAGAAGCGGCCTGCACTGGCATCCTCAGCTCGCTATCTATGTAAAGGGTGAGGAAATAGAAATCCCGGAGAATATCGGGATTGGTTCAGTATTCGTAGGAAAACCAGGGTACGGAGATGGGGGCATGGCGATGACGCCGATGCACACGCACGACGATATTCCACTCATCCACCTGGAATACGGCAAAGCGGTCCGGCGCGATGACATCACACTCGGAAAATTCTTTGAGGTCTGGGGGAAAGACATGCGGGGGTTCGGAACGAACATGCACATGACCGTAAATGGCGAGACAAATGCGGAATACGAGAATTACGTTATGCACGACGGCGACAGGATAGAATTACGGTATGAGTAACCACACGCACGATCACGCACATGCCCCGCGAGAAGAATCTCGTGGGCTGGGGGGCACGACGCACATGCGGGGCATCATACTGAGCAATTCCTGCAGAAATTCTGGCTGACACTTCTCTTGACGCTGCCGATACTTGCGTACTCTGATGTTTTCGAGATGGCAACAGGCATACTACTGCCGCGACCGCGGGGCATCGAATTCGCTATCCTCGCACTTGGATCCGTCGTGTTCTTTTACGGTGGGTGGGTGTTTCTTGCTGGTGCGTACCACGAAATCAAGTCACGACTTCCGGGTATGATGACCCTGATTGCGCTTGCCATAACGGCAGCCTATGCCTTCAGCGTCTTTCAGATTGCACGCGGAGAGATGGAAACCCTATTTTGGGAACTCTCGACCTTAATAGCGATCATGCTCCTTGGGCACTGGATCGAAATGAAATCAGTGCAGGGGGCGAAGGGGGCGCTCAAAGAACTGGCCAAGCTTGTGCCAGATACGGCGGAAGTGGTGCGGGGCGGTGGAACGACGTCCGTTCCGCTTGCAGAATTGAAGGAAGGA
>Ga0207952_1000664_pt1 | contig 22424 bp, 20 predicted proteins | sample SubbioR12Aug_8Ca_FD_184831 | JGI IMG/M metagenome (GOLD analysis project Ga0207952, IMG submission 184831) | Serpentinite rock and fluid subsurface biosphere microbial communities from McLaughlin Reserve, California, USA - CR12Aug_8Ca (SPAdes) | ecosystem: Environmental > Terrestrial > Deep...
CGATCTGCTGGAAATCCTGCTGCTGGCGGGCGGTGGGCCGGACACCGAGGTGACGACCCGCGAGAAGGGTCACGCCGACCTGTTCGGGGTCGTCCAGAAGAACATGTGCGAGGCAATGCCCGAGCGGCACGTGAACTGGCTGGCCCATTGGCTGGAGGAGATCGGACGCAACGCCATCGAATTGTATCATCAGGCCATCAATCTCTGCGCCTTTTTCGGCGAGATCCTCGTGGTCTTCGTCGAGGCTTGCCTGCACCCTCGTCGGTTCCGCATCAATGCTGTGGTGCGCCAGATGTACGAAGTCTGGGTCAGGGCGCTGGTAATCGTCGGCGTCCTTTGTTTCCTGATCGGCGTGGTGATCGCCTACCAGGGAATACAGCAACTACGTCAGTTCGGCGCCGAGACCTTCGCGGTGGAGGCGGTTGGCATCAGCATGTTCCGCGAATTGGGCGTGTTGCTCACCGCGATCATCGTCGCTGGCCGCTCCGGCAGCGCCTTCACGGCCCAGATCGGCACCATGCAGGTCAATCAGGAAGTCGACGCCATGCGCACCATCGGTCTCAACCCGATCGAATGGCTGGTCATGCCACGCATCGTGGCACTGGCGGTGTCGATGCCGTTTCTGGCGTTCTGGGGTGACATGACGGGCCTGCTCGGCGGAGCCGTTGCCTGTACGATCTACCTGGATTTCACGTTCGTGCAGTTCTTCGATCGCCTGCGCGACACTGTCGGCGCTTGGCACTTCTATACGGGCATGATCAAGGCGCCTGTCTTCGGTCTTGTGATAGCCGTCATTGGCTGCTTCGAGGGTCTGCAGGTGCGCGGGAGCGCCGAGAGCGTCGGACAACTCACGACCCGCTCAGTGGTCGAATCGATCTTCTGCGTCATCGTGTTGGACGCAGTGTTCTCGATCATCTTCCTGTTGGCGGACGTTTGATGGCCGAGGGTGGCCAGCTCGTCGACCACCGCGACGGCCGGGACGTCGTGTTGCGGCTGCGCGGCGTGCGCACACAGTTCGGCGACAACGTCATTCACGACAAGCTCGACTTCGACGTCTTCCGCGGCGAGATCGTCGGGCTCGTGGGCGGCTCGGGTACCGGCAAGTCGGTCCTGCTGCGCACGATAATCGGCCTCAACCAGGCAACGAGTGGCACCATCGAGATGCTGGGGGTCGATACCGCCACCCTCCACGGCCAGGCGGAGCGGGCCATGCTGGCCCGCACCGGCGTCCAGTTCCAGGACGGCGCCCTGTTTTCCTCGCTCACGGTGTCCGAGAACATCATCGTGCCGGTCCGCGAGCACGCCGGGCTGGACGAGGAGACGATGCGGGACATCGCCGCCCTCAAGATTGCCCTGGTCGGCCTGCCGGCCGACACCGGCGACAAGAAGCCGTCCGAGCTCTCCGGCGGCATGCGCAAGCGGGCAAGCCTTGCCCGAGCGCTTGCCCTTGATGCCGAGCTGCTGTTCCTGGACGAGCCGACCGCTGGCCTCGATCCGATCGGCGCGGCACACTACGACGAGCTCATCAAGGGCCTGAGCCGGAGCCTCGGCCTGACGACCTTGATGGTTACCCACGACCTGGACAGCCTCAATGCCGTGTGCGACCGCATCGCCGTCCTGCTCGACAAGCGCGTGGTGGTGGGTACGATGGAAGAGTTGCTGGTATACGATCATCCGTGGGTCAGGGAATATTTCCACGGTCCGCGCGGGCGAGCGGCCCGACAGGAGCAGAAGTAGCGTCGGATGGAAAGAAAGTCGCCCTATGTGCTGATCGGCGCGGCGATGATCGTGTTCATCGTCGCCGTTGCGGGCTTCGTCGTCTGGAAACTGCGGGCAGGCGACCGGACGGCCTATGCCTATTACGACATCTTTTTTTCAGGTGACGTGCAGGGATTAACCAACGATTCGCCCGTGTTCTACCGCGGCCTGCGGGTGGGCAGGGTCCAGGGCATCCAGCTCACGTCGCGGATCGACACCCAGCGCAGCACGGGGCGCGAGCGCAAGACGGAAAAGATCGAGGTGACGGTCGCCGTCGACTGGAACATCGATATTCGCGAACGCTCCTACGCTGTCTTCGAGAAGCCGTTCATCGCCGGTGCGCCGTTCATTCAGATAGTCGGTCGCCTCGATGTCGACCAGGTCAAGCCGAAGAAAAAGCTGGGCGAGAAACCTTACCCGGAGATCCGCGAGGGCGCCTCCTTCCTCCAGGCGACGTCGACGTCGGCGCAGGAGCTGCTGTCGAAAGCCAGCACCACCGTCGACCGGCTGAACGAGCTTCTCAGCCCCGACAACATTGGCGCCGTCAGCGATACGCTGCGCAACCTGTCGACGGCGACGACGGCGCTGGCCAAGCAGGATAGCGCGATCCAGGCGACGCTGGCCGAACTGCCAGGCGCCATCACCGAGTTCCGCCATACCTTCAACACGTTGAATGGGCTTGCCGAGTCGCTCAATCTGGTGGCGCTCGAGCTCGGCCCGCAGGATGCCGCCACTCGCAAGGCGTTGGCCGGCAAGGACCCCGGCGAGCTGCGCAAGGCGTTGACCGAGGCGCGTGCTGCATTGGCCAACATCGATGCTACCGCCAGCTCGCTCAACAAGCTCGTGGTCGACAACAAGGGGCCGATCAGGAGCTTCACCGAGACCGGCCTCGCCGAGTTCTCCCTGGCCCTTCGCGAGTTGCGCCAACTCACCGCGAACCTGAACGTCATCGCCACCAAGCTGGAGCGTGATCCGGCCAACTTCGTGTTCAGTGGCAAGCAGGGATACACGCCGAAATGATGTTTCGTTGGGCCGTCTGCGCGGTGGCGGCCGCCGCTCTTGCCGGATGCCAGGCGCTTAGTGCGATCGATTCGGCGGCGGAGCCGACCGAGCTCTACACGGTGACGCCCAAGAGCAGCTTCGATTCCAACCTGCCGGCCGTTTTCTGGCAGCTCGCCGTCGAGGTGCCGGCCGCGGGGGCCAATCTCAACACCGGCCGCATCGCAATCGCCATGACGCCGACGTCGTCGGACTACTATGCCAAGGCAGCATGGACCGACCGTGCGCCGCTGATGGTGCAGACCAGGATCGTCGATTCGTTCGAGAATACACACAAGATCGTCGCGGTGGCCCGTGAATCGATCGGCATCAGGGCCAACTATGTGCTGCAGCCGGACCTGCGCAACTTCGAGGCGCTCTATTATTTCGGCGGTACGCCGGTGGTGCGTGTCCGTATCATCGCCAAGCTGGTGCGCATGCCGGATCGCCAGATCATCGGCGTCGCCTCGTTCGAGCGCTGTGTGCGCGCCCGCGCCGACAAGGTGCCGAAGGTGGTCGAGGCCTTCGATCAGGCGCTGGGCAGCGTCATCAAGCGTCTCGTCTCGTGGACGCTACGTACGCCGCCGCCGCGGCCGCCCAGCGATTCGGCGCCCTATGACATCGGGCGTTATCGCAACCCCGATAGTGCCGTCACCTACAGCGAGGGATGTCCGAAGGGCAACGACGCCTCTATGGTGCCCTATACCGACGAGTAGGCGATCGGCTCTCAGGCGCGGTTCTTGACCAGCGCCCAGGCGAGATCGGCCAGCACGCGGGCGCGATTGCCATATTGCTTCGCGGTTTCGGAGGAAGCGTTGCCGTCGAGGCCGCGCTTGTAGACGCCCTGCACGATGGCGGCGAGGCGGAACAGCGAAAACGCCAGGAAGAAATTCCAGTCCGGAATCTCCTTGCGGCCGGTCCGGCGGGCATAGGCGGCAAGGTAGTCCTGCTCGGTCGGGATGCCGAAAACCTTGAGGTCCACGCCGGCATAGCCTGCGGAAGCGCCGAAGCCCTCGCCGAAATGATACATCATGCAGTTGTAGCCGAGGTCGGCCAACGGATGGCCGAGCGTCGACAATTCCCAGTCGAGCACGGCGATGACGCGCGGCTCGGTCGGATGGACGATCGTGTTGCCCAGGCGGTAGTCGCCGTGGTTGATGCGCGTCTCGTCGCCCGGCGGCAGATTGGCCGGCAGCCACTGCTTCAGCAGTTCCATGGACTCGACGTCGTCGGTTCTGGCGAGGTCGTACTGGGTGGTCCAACGGGCGATCTGACGCTGGATGTACTGGCCTTCGCGGCCGTAGTCGCCGAGTCCGACCGCGCGATAGTCGACGTTGTGGATGCGCGCCAGCACGTCGTTCATCGAATCGAAGATCTTGCCGCGGTCGGCCGGCGACATGCCCGGCATCTTGGGATCGGCCAGAATGCGGCCGGGCAGGAACTCCATGAGGTAGAAAGCGGTGCCGATCACCGAATCGTCCTGGCAGAGGGCGTAGGGCTTGGGCACCGGCACGTCGGTGTGGTCCGAGAGCGCCTTGATCACCCGGTATTCGCGGTCGACCTGATGTGCCGAGGGCAGCAGCTTGCCCGGCGGCTTCTTGCGCAGGACGTACATGCGACTGCCGCCGTCGGTCAGATGAAAGGTCGGGTTGCTCTGCCCACCCTCGAACTGCAGCACGCTCAGCGACCCGCGAAAGCCGTCGACGTTCGCCTTCATGAATTCGGCGAGACGCGCCTGGTCGAAAGCATGGGCTTCGCGGACGGGCGTGAGGTTCTCAGGGAGGTCGGACATGGGATGTTTCTAGAGCCGTGTCAGTGGATTTTCGAGGCACGTTTGCGAAAGAAGCCGCATGGCGGTCAGTTGACTTGTCTCTGCTTGTTCCCCCAGTACGGCAGGCGCAGCTCGCGCTTCAGGATTTTGCCGGTCGGATTGCGCGGCAGCGCCTCGATGAAATCGACCGACTTCGGCAGCTTGTAGCCGGCGATGCGCTCGCGCGCCCAGTTGATCAGTTCACCGGCGGTGACGCCGGAACCCGGTTTCCTCACCACGATGGCCTTGACCGCCTCGCCCCAGCGCCCGTCGGGCACGCCGATCACGGCCACATCGGCCACGTCGGGATGACCAAACAAGGCGCTTTCGACTTCCGCTGGATAGATGTTCTCGCCGCCCGAGACGATCATGTCCTTCACGCGATCATAGATGTAGAGGTACCCCTTGTCGTCGAGATAGCCCGCATCGCCGGTCATGAACCAGTCGCCGTCGATGGCGCGCCTGGTGGCGTCAGGCAGCTTCCAGTAGCCATGCATGATCTGAGGCGATCGCACGGCGATTTCCCCGACCTGCCCGGGGGCGAGGTCGGCGCCGTCGTCGCCGACGATCCGAAGGTCGACTCCGGTCTGGGCATAGCCGCAGGACAGGAGCTTGTGGGCATCGGCCGGATCGTGATCTTCCGGCGGCAGCAGGGTGATAGCGCCGGTCGTCTCGGTGAGGCCATAGACCTGCTGGAAGCCGCACTTGAAGATGCCCATCGCCTGTTTCAGCAGGTCGGCGGGAATGGGAGCCGCGCCATAGACAATCAGGCGCAGGCTCGAGAGATCGGTCTCGCGGATCTGCGGCGCCTGCACGAGAAAGAGGATCATTGCCGGGACCAGCAGCATCACCTGCAGCCGCTCGCGCTGGATGGTCTCGAGAATCACCGCCGGCACGAACTCACGCACGACATGGTTGGTAGCACCGGCGAAGAGTCCGGAGATGCCCCAGCCGGCACCACCGATGTGGAACATCGGCAGGCAAACCAGGTTGGGCACGCCGGGCGCCAGCAACCAGGTCTTGGTCCACAGCGGAAACATCCAGGCGAAGTTGGCGTTTGTGAGCTCCGCGCCCTTGGGCAGTCCCGTGGTGCCGCTGGTGTAGAACTGGACTGCTGTGTCCTGTGGTCTGGCAGGCAATAGTGGATCGATCGCGGACTGCCGGTCGCGCCAGGGGGAGAAGGAGTCCCAGGCGCCGTGGCGGCCGCCCAACGTCACGATCTCGCGGACTGTCTTCAACCCGTCGCGGATTTTTTCGATGACCGGGAAGTATTCCTCGCCCACGAACAGGATTTCAGCTTCGGCATCGTTGATGATGTGCAGCACTTCCGGCGGGGCAAGCCGCCAGTTGACCGAAACCATCACGGCGTTGGTCTTGGCCACGCCGAACAGCAACTCGAAGAAGAGGTCGCTGCTCTTGTCGAGGTGCGCGACGCGAGCCTGCGGCTTGAGCCCCTTGGCGATCAGGCCGTTGGCCACCTGGCTTGCCGCCCGATCGAGGCCGGCATAGCTCGTCGTGCGCCCTTCATAGACGATGGCGGCGGCGTCAGGCCGCATCACGGCGTGCTTGCGGACGATGTCGGCGAGGCCCGCGATCTCGATGGCCATTCGGCGCTTCCCTGTTGTCCTGGTCGCACCGAAGGGCGCGAAGCGCCGGCATCCTTCGGCTGTTTGGGAGTGATTTCAAGAGCTTGATCGCCTATCGTCGGCCGCAAAGGCGACATCCCAGGAGCATCATGAGCAAGCGTATCTTGGTCACCGGCGGCGCAGGATTCCTGGGGTCGCATCTGTGCGAACGGCTGCTGGAAGCGGGCAACGACGTGCTCTGCGTCGACAACTACTACACCGGCTCCAAGCACAACATCATGGGCTGCATCGGCAATCCGCGCTTCGAGCTGATGCGCCACGACGTGACATTCCCGCTCTATGTCGAGGTCGACGAGATCTACAACCTGGCCTGCCCGGCTTCACCGATCCACTACCAGCACGATCCGGTGCAGACGACCAAGACCAGCGTGCACGGCGCCATCAACATGCTGGGGTTGGCAAAGCGGGTGCGCGCCAAGGTCTTTCAGGCCTCGACCAGCGAGGTCTATGGCGATCCGACGGTCCATCCGCAGGTCGAGAGCTACCGCGGCAACGTCAATCCGCTGGGGCCGCGCGCCTGCTACGACGAGGGCAAGCGTTGCGCCGAGACGCTGTTCTTCGACTACCATCGACAACACAAGCTGCGCATCAAGGTGGCTCGCATCTTCAACACCTACGGCCCTCGCATGCATCCCAACGACGGGCGGGTGGTTTCCAACTTCATCGTCCAGGCACTGAAGGGCGAGGACATCACCATCTACGGTGATGGCATGCAGACCCGCTCTTTCTGCTACGTCAACGACCTGCTTGACGGCTGGCTGCGCCTGATGGACCACACGCCCGACGACTTCACGGGCCCGGTCAATATCGGCAATCCGGTGGAGATGCCGATCCGGCATCTTGCCGAAAAGATCATCAAGTTGGTCAACGGCAAATCGAAGCTCGTCCAGGCCCGGCCGCTGCCGGTCGACGATCCCCTGCAGCGCTGCCCCGACATCACGCTGGCGCGCAAGATGCTGAAGTGGGAGCCGAAGGTGGCTCTCGACGAGGGGCTGGCGAAGACGATTGCCTACTTTGACAGCCTGCTGAAGAGCAACAAGGCCATGAGCCGCGTCGGCCGCTAGGACCGGCGCGGCTGCGGCGTTGCTTACTGGGCGGCGACCGCGCGCGGCAGGGCGTTGACGACCGAGGCCTTGCCCGACGTCATCTCGTCGTAGATCCACTTGTAGGTCTTCTCCATGCCCTCCTCGAGACGGATGGACGGGGCCCAGTTCATCACCTTCTTGATCAGCGTGTTGTCGCTGTTGCGGCCGCGCACGCCCTTCGGCGCGTCGAGATTGTAGCTGCGCTTCAGCTTGATGCCGGCGAGCTTCTCGACGATGTCGACCAGGCGGTTGATGCTGACCAGCTCGTCGCTGCCGATGTTCAGCGGCTCGATGATGTCGCTTTCGGCGAGCTTGATCGTGCCCTCGGTGCAATCGTCGATGTACATGAACGAGCGGGTCTGCTCGCCGTCGCCCCAGATCTCGATCTCATGCTTGCCCGAAAGCTTGGCGGCGATGACTTTGCGACACATCGCGGCGGGGGCCTTCTCGCGGCCGCCGTCATAGGTGCCTTCCGGGCCGTAGACGTTGTGGTAGCGCGCGACGCGGGTCGCGATGCCGTAATCCTCGCGGTAGTGACGGGCCATGCGTTCGCTGAAGAGCTTCTCCCAGCCGTAGCCGTCTTCCGGCAGGGCGGGGTAGGCGTCTTCTTCCTTCAGCGCCGTCACATTGGCATCGGTCTGCTTGTCGCCGTTGTAGACGCAGGCCGACGATGCATAGAAGAAGCGCTCGGTGCCGGCTTCCTTGGCGGCGACCAGCATGTGGGTGCTGACCAGCACCGACAGCATGCACTCGGCCTTGTGGGTCTCGATGAATCCCATGCCGCCCATGTCGGCGGCGAGGTTGTAGATCATCTTGGCATTCTTGGCGGCCGCCCGGCAGGGCTCGAGCAGCGACAGGTCGCCGACCTGATTTTCCACACCGGGGGTCTTCTGGTACCACTCGTTGAGCGGTTTGACGTCGACAGCCCGGATCTTGGTGTGGCCCCGCTGCTGCAGGACGCGGACCAGATGGCCGCCGATGAAACCACCGGCACCGGTGACGACCACGAGATCATTCTTGGACATGAAGAGCCTTTCAAGCGACGCGACGGGGCGTTTTAACCAATTTTTCAACGACTTGCGAGACGGGCTGTTGGTTCTCTTCGTCGCGCATGTTCGGCGGCTCGACCCTGCTGCCGACACTCTTATGATCGAGGCTGGGCTGGGATTGGCGCGCAAGGCAGCGTTTGCTCGTCTGGCGCTTCGCCGTCAAGTCGTTGAAATGTCGCACTAACAATGCAATATAATGAAACTTCGAGCCTGCTTATGCATCTGTGGCGTGCCGATTTGGCAGCTGCGGGATTTGGAAGGTTTTCCGGATGACCTACATCTTGGGGTTGAATGCCTTCCATGCCGACGCTGCTGCCTGTCTGGTGAAGGATGGCGAACTGATCGCCGCCGTCGAAGAGGAGCGCTTCCGGCGGATCAAGCACTGGGGCGGCTTCCCCAGCGAATCGATCCGCTACTGCCTGGCCGAGGCCGGCATCTCGCTCGGGGACGTGGGCCACGTTGCCGTCAACAGCGACAATCAGGCGAACCGCTGGCGCAAGCTGGCCTATGTGCTGACGTCGGGCGTAAGTCCCGCCTATGTGCTGAGCCGGCTGCGTCAGCGCGGCGAGCGCGCGGATATCGCAGGAAACCTCAAGCGGGATCTGCCGGAGCAGAAATTCCGCGGCACCGTGCATGCCGTCGAGCATCATCTCTGTCATCTCGCGTCGGCATTCCTGGTGTCGCCGTACGACAAGGCGGTCGCGGTCTCGGTGGACGGCTTCGGCGACTTTTCGTCGGCGGCCTGGGGACTCGGCCAGGGCGGCGCTCTGCAGGTCGACGGGCGCGTCTTTTTTCCGCATTCCCTGGGCGTCTTCTACGAGGCGATGACGCAGTTCATCGGCTTCCCGCACTACGGCGATGAATACAAGGTGATGGGCCTCGCGCCATATGGTGAGCCGCGCTACGCCGAACAGATGAAGCAGATCGTCCGGCTCAAGGACGACGGCAGTTTCGCCCTCGATCTGCATTACTTCCGCCACGCCTCCGGCGAGGGCGCCAACTATACGGTGAAGGAAGGCATTCCTTCCGGCGGTCGACTGTGGAACGATGCGCTGACAGGGCTGCTCGGACCGGCACGCGATCCCACGGCTCCGTTGGAGGATCGTCATCGCGACATCGCGCGATCGGCACAGGTGACCTACGAGAGCGCCTTCTTCAATCTGCTTGGGGCTCTGCACCGGCGCTACGACACCGATGCCGTCGTGTTGGCGGGCGGCTGCGCTTACAACTCCGTCGCCAACGGCAAGGTCCTCGAACGCTCGCCGTTCAAGAAGCTCTATGTTCAATCTGCCGGCGGCGATGCGGGCGGCGCGATCGGCGCGGCTTTCGCCACGTGGCACAAGCTCGGTGGTCCGGAAGCAAAACGCCACTTCGTGATGGACCATGCCTACTGGGGACCGTCGGCGACGCCGAATCAGGTCGCTTCGGCGATCGCCGCGCGCCGGGCCGATTTCGATGCCGCAGGCTGCGCCATCGAGCGCATCGGCGACGAGGCGGCTCTTTGTCGTCGCACGGCGCAGGCGATCTCCGACGGCAAGGTGATCGGCTGGTTCCAGGGCCGGCTGGAGTGGGGCCCGCGTGCGCTGGGCAACCGCTCGATCCTGGGCGACCCGCGCCGCGCCGACATGAAGGACATCCTCAATCTCAAGATCAAGCGCCGCGAGTCCTTCCGGCCCTTTGCACCCTCCATCCTGCGCGAGGCCGTGCCCGCCTGGTTCGAGACCGATGACGACGTGCCGTTCATGATGCAGGTCTTCCGAATTCGCGCCGAGAAGCGGGCGGAAATTCCGGCTGTTACCCACGTCGACGGCACGGGACGCCTTCAAACGGTCACAAGAGCCGGCAATCCCCGCTATGCCCGCCTGATACAGGCATTCGACGATCTCACCGGTGTGCCGATCGTGCTCAACACCAGCTTCAACGAGAATGAACCGGTTGTTTGCAGGCCCGAGGAAGCGATCGACTGTTTCCTGCGGACCAAGATGGACGTCCTTGTCCTGGGTGATACCTTTATCGAACGATGATCTTGCTCACCGTGAACGGTCAGGCGCGTCAGGTCGACGCCGAACCTGACAAACCCCTGCTGTGGGTCCTGCGCGAGGACTTGAACGTCGTTGGCCCGAAGTTCGGCTGCGGCGTCGCAGCCTGCGGTGCCTGTACGGTCCATATAGAGGGTCAGCCGGTGCGGTCGTGCGCGATCGCGGTGGGTGACGTCGCCGGCAAATCGGTGATCACCATCGAAGGCCTCAACGGGGGTGGGAGCGAGGGCGGATTGCATGCCGTGCAGCGCGCCTGGATCGAAAACCAGGTGCCGCAATGCGGTTACTGCCAACCCGGTTTCATCATGGCCACCGTGGCGCTGCTCAAGGTCAAGCCGAAACCCAGCGACCAGGATATCGATGATGCCCTGAACAATATCTGCCGCTGCGGCACCTACAGCGCCATTCGTCGTGCTGTGCATCGCGCGGCGGCGATCCTGGGCGGTGCGCCGTGAAGTTCAACCGACGCAAGGCGATCATAGGCGGCATCGTCGGTGGTGGCTTCTTGGGCGTCGGTTTCTGGTTCGCCCGCGAACGCGACCGCTTGGGCAGCCGTACGCTGTTCAATCCCAAGGCCGGCGAAGCCGGCCTCAACGGCTGGGTGAAGATCACTCGCGACAATTCCGTGATCGTTGCCGTGCCGCGGGCGGAGATGGGACAGGGCGTGCAGACCGCGCTCGCCATGCTCGTGGCCGAGGAGATGGAAGCGCGCTGGGACCAGGTCCGGATCGAGGATCCGCCCGAGGACGGCGTCTACCGCAACGTCGATATCCTGATCGATGGCCTGCCGTTCTCACCCGAGGAAACCGGCACCGTGGTCGATGTCGCCCACTGGATGGCGGGCAAGCTGGGTGGCGTGCTGGGCGTGAACGCGACCGGCGGCTCGAGCTCGGTCCGCGACGCCTGGGTGCCAATGCGGACCGCAGGCGCCGTGGCGCGCGATCTGCTGCTGCGGGCGGCCAGCCGCAAGGCGTCGATCCCCGTCGCCGACCTGATTGCCGTCGACGGCGAGATCCGCCAGCAGGGCGGCGGCAAGGTGGCCACCTTCGGCGAACTGGTCGACTCGATCGTCGATCTTGCCGTGAGGCCACCGCCGCCGCTGAAGAAGCCCTCTGAGTTCAAGCTGATCGGGACGTCGCCGCCCAGGAACGACGTGCCGGCGAAGGTCGCGGGCACGGCGACCTTCGGCATCGACGTTCGCCTGCCCGGCCTGCTTTACGCCGCGGTGCGCAACGCACCGACCTTCGGTGGCTCGGCCATCGCCTTCAGGCTGAAGCAGGGTGGCCTCCCGCAGGGTGTCGAAAAAGTCATCATCGTGCCGGGTGGCATTGCGGCCATCGGCAAGAGCTGGTGGCGCGCGAACAAATTCCTCGACGAGGAGGTCGAGGTCGAATGGCAAGCCGGGCCGGACCCCAAGCTCGATAGCTCCACTCTGTGGAAGCGTTACGAACAACTGCTCGAGACCGGCGAGCCGGCACTGACACGTACATCCGGTAGCGAGAGCAAGCCCGAGAAAGCGCAGACGATCACCGCGACATACCGGGCGCCCTATCTGGCGCATACGCCGATGGAGCCGATGAACTGCACGGCCCAGATCAGGGCGCACGAGGCGGGCAAGCAAAGACTCGAAGTCTGGATGCCCAATCAGTCGTCTACGCTGATGCGGCTCGCGGCGGCCAATATTGCCGGTGTGTCGCAATCGGAGGTGACCGTGCACACGACCTTCCTGGGCGGCGGCTTCGGCCGGCGCGCCGAGGTCGATCTGGTTCGTCAGGCCGTCACCTGTGCGCTCGCGATGCCGGAGCGGCCGGTCCAGGTGCTGTGGTCGCGCGAGGAAGATATTCGCCACGATGTCTACCGGCCGATGGCGTTGGCGCGCTGGCGGGCCGAGCTGGACATGACGGGGCCGGTGCCCAAACTGGCCGGCGTCGCCAAGCGTCAGGTAGCGCAGTCGCCGGCCGATCAGTTTCCGACGCGCACGCTCGGCTTGCCGGCCCAGGGCAAACCCGAAGGCAACGCAGTCGAGAATCCGCCCTACGCCTTTGCCTCCTACCGGCTCGACGCCATCGTTGCCGACGGCTCGGTACCGGTCGGCTTCTGGCGCTCGGTCGGCCATTCGCACACGGCTTTCTTCGACGAGAGCTTCGTCGATGAACTCGCGCATGCGCTGGCGAAGGATCCCCTGGCGTTTCGTCGCGAGCTGCTGGCGGACAAGCCGCGCCATCTCAAGGTGCTGGAGACGGCGGCGAAGGAAGCCGGCTGGGGCAGCCCGCTGCCGGCGGGCTCGGGGCGCGGCGTTGCGCTGCGGGCTTCGTTCGGCTCGATCGTGGCGCAAGTCGCCGAAGTCGCCGTGGCCGACGGCAAGACCTTGCAGGTGAAGCGCGTCACCTGCGCCATCGACTGTGGCCCCGTCGTCAACCCGGCAATCGTTCGGGCACAGATGGAGAGCGGCATCATCTACGGCCTGTCGGCGGCGCTCTATGGCGAGATCACCCTGGCCGACGGCGCGGTCGAACAGGGCAACTTCCCGGACTACGACGCGGTGCGCCTGGCCGATGCGCCCGCGATGTCGGTGCATCTCGTCGACACGGGCACGTCCGTCCTCGGCGGTGTCGGCGAGCCCGGCACGCCGCCGATCGCGCCCGCGGTCGCCAACGCGGTCTTCGCCGCGACGGGAAGACGCCTGCGCAGCCTGCCGCTGCGCCTGGGATGAGAGGCGTGGCGTCTCCACTTGGTGTAGGATGTATGCGTACCTTGAGATTGCCGGAGGATTGAAACGGTGCGTGTGTTGGTGACAGGCGGTGCTGGGTATATCGGCTCGCATACATGCAAGGCTCTCGCCGCGGCGGGGCATACGCCCATCGTCTACGACAATCTGCGCACCGGCCACGCCTGGGCGGTCAAGTGGGGGCCGCTCGAGCACGGCGACATCAACGATCTCGCGGGCCTGTCCGATGTCATGCGTCGGCATCGTCCCGATGCCGTGATCAATTTCGCAGCCCTTGCCTACGTCGGCGAGTCGGTGGCACGCCCCGACTTCTACTATCAGACCAACGCCGCCGGGATGATTACGCTCATGCAGGCGATGCGCCTGCATGACGTGGGTGCGCTCGTGCTGTCGAGCAGCTGCGCCACCTATGGCATACCGGCGCGCATTCCGATCGCCGAGGACACGCCACAGGGTCCGATCAATCCCTACGGTCGATCCAAGCGCATGGCCGAGGAGATCATGAGCGACGTCTGCTTCGCCTATGGGCTTGGCGGCATAGCACTCCGCTACTTCAATGCAGCCGGCGCTGATTCCGACGGCGAACTCGGCGAGGAGCATCACCCCGAGACCCATCTCATTCCCCTGGTGCTGCAGGCCGCCGCCGGGCTGCGTCCGCATATCTCCATCTTCGGCAACGACTACGACACACCGGACGGCACCTGCATCCGCGACTACATCCATGTGGCGGATCTGGCGTCGGCCCACGTCGCGGCCCTGTCGAAATGCAGGTCGGGCGAGTTCTCGGCCTACAATCTCGGCACGGGACGCGGATCCAGCATTGCCGAAGTCATCACTTGCGCCCGCACGATCACCGGCAAGGCCATCGTCGCCCAACCCGAGGCGCGCCGTCTCGGCGACCCGCCCGTCCTTGTCGCGGACGCCTCGCTGGCGCGGAAAACTTTCGGTTGGAGTCCGGTGCACTCCGACCTCGAGAACGTCATCAAGGATGCGTGGGCATGGATGACGATCCATCGCGCGCGCGCGGCCCCCGGGGGCTGATCGGGAGCATTGCATGGGACTGCAGGACGACGTCACCCCGCTGCTGATCACCTTCAACGAGATACAGAATATCGGGCGAACCGTCGGCCGGCTGGGTTGGGCGAAGCGCATTGTGGTCGTCGACAGCGGCAGCACCGACGGGACGCTGGAATTCCTCGCCAGGGATCCGCGCATAGAAGTCCATCACCGGGCGTTCGACAGCTTCGCCGAACAGTGCAACTTCGGCCTGTCCCGGATCCCGACGGAGTGGGTTCTGTCACTGGATGCAGACTACGAACTCAGCGACGAGGTCGTCGCCAATCTTCAAGGCCTACAGCCTGCGGCCGAGGAGGCGGGCTTTCGCGTTCGCTTCGTCTATCGCATCCACGGCCGGCCCTTGCGGGGGAGCCTCTACCCGCCGCGAACCGTGCTCTACCGCGTTCGGGGTGCCAGGTACGAAAACGAAGGGCATGGCCACCGGATCAGGCTTTCCGGAAAAGTGTTGGAACTCGACGGCGTCATTTTCCATGACGATCGGAAGCCGCTGGCGCGCTGGCTAGGCGCCCAATTGAAGTATGCGGCGATCGAGGCGGCGCACTTGCTCAAGGCTCAGCCGGCCGAACTCTCGTTCGCCGACCGCATCCGGCGGCGCGGCTGGCTCGCGCCGTTTCTCGTCGTCGCCCACGTCCTGATCGTGAAGCGGGCGTTGCTCGATGGTCGTGCGGGATGGTTCTATGCGTTCCAGCGCCTGGCGGCTGAGGTTCTGGTGGCGCTCGAACTTCTCGATCGGCGGCTATCGGGCCAATCGCCTGAAAAGGTTGGTGCCGGGTGAGGGATTTGAACCCCCGACCTTCGGTTTACAAAACCGCTGCACTACCACTGTGCTAACCCGGCATCCGTTGAAATTATCGTTCTGAAGCCCTTGAGAATAAAGGGAATTATCGCCGCCGCGCCCATTCGTAGGCAGCGACTGCGGCAGCGTTGGAGACGTTGAGGGCAGCCAAGGCGGCCTTCGTCGGTATGGTGACCAGGCGGTCGCACTTTTCGCTCGTCAGGCGCCGCAGACCTTCGCCCTCGGCGCCGAGCACGATGCAGACCCGGCCTGCGAGGTCGAGGTCGCCGATGGGGATGTCGCCGCGCTCATCGAGGCCATAGAGCCAGAAACCTGCTTCCTTCAGTTGGTCGAGTGTCCGCGCGAGATTGACCGCGCGCACCAAGGGGACGACCTCGAGCGCGCCGGACGCCGCCTTGGCCAACACGCCGGTATCGGCCGGGGCATTTCTTTCGGTGACGACGAGGCCGGCAATGCCGAAGGCTGCCGCCGAGCGCAGGATGGCGCCGACATTGTGGGGATCGGTGACCTGATCGAGGGCCAGGACAAGGGCATTATCACCACAACGCGCCAGGACATCCTCGAGCGCCGGTTCCTCGAGCGGGGCGACGAGAATCGCGATTCCTTGGTGAACCGCGCCGGCCGGCAGGCGTTGGGAGAGGTCGTCACGCGACATCACAGTGGCCTTTTGGGCAGCACCGGCGGCGGCGATAGCGGCAGCATGGCGCTCGGCCGCCTCCTTGGTGACCAGCAGGCGCTCGACCTTGCGGTCCGGATTGGCCAGCGCCGCGAGCACGGGATGATGGCCATAAAGCCATACCGACTGGTGGCCGCCACGGGACGGCTTGTGAGGGCGATGAGGACGGGGACGCATGGCGAAGGCTTGTATGGCGTGGCGTCGTTGGCGGCAAATCCCCCGTCCCATCCTTCACCTTTGGGGATTTGGGCCTTGACGTAACCCATTGGATTTGCGAGCAACGCGCGCCCGTTTCGGCGGGTCGAACAGGCTAAATCTCGCGCTGCGCGCCGCAGGTTCGGAGGGGTGGCCGAGCGGTCAATGGCAGCAGACTGTAAATCTGCCGACTTCGCGTCTACGAAGGTTCGAATCCTTCCCCCTCCACCAGCGGATCTTGGCGCGAGATTGGCTCTGTTTGGCGACTGCGGGTGTAGCTCAATGGTAGAGCAGAAGCCTTCCAAGCTTACGACGAGGGTTCGATTCCCTTCACCCGCTCCAGGATTTGGCTACGTTGGTCGGTCTAGAAGCTGAAAGCATCACGAGGGTCGTTGCACCATGACGAAGGCGAAGTTTGAGCGGAACAAGCCGCACTGCAACATCGGGACGATCGGTCACGTCGATCACGGCAAGACGTCGTTGACGGCGGCGATCACGAAGATCCTGGCGAAGACGGGCGGCGCGACGTTCACGGCGTACGACCAGATCGACAAGGCGCCGGAGGAGCGCGAGCGCGGGATCACGATCTCGACGGCGCATGTCGAGTACGAGACGAAGAACCGTCACTACGCGCACGTCGATTGCCCGGGCCATGCCGACTACGTGAAGAACATGATCACGGGCGCGGCGCAGATGGACGGGGCGATCCTGGTGGTGAGTGCTGCGGACGGTCCGATGCCGCAGACGCGCGAGCACATCCTGCTGGCCCGCCAGGTCGGCGTGCCGGCGCTGGTGGTGTACATGAACAAGGTCGACATGGTCGACGACCCTGAGCTGCTGGACCTGGTCGAGCTCGAGGTGAGGGAGCTTCTGAAGAGCTACCAGTACCCGGGCGACGACATCCCGGTGGTGCGGGGCTCGGCGCTGATGGCGCTGGAAGACAAGAACGCGGAGCAGGGCGAGCAGTCTGTTCTGAAGCTGATGGAAGAGGTCGACCGCTACATTCCGCAGCCTGCGCGCGACAAGGACAAGCCGTTCCTGATGCCGATCGAGGACGTGTTCTCGATCTCGGGCCGCGGCACGGTTGTGACGGGCCGCGTCGAGCGCGGGATCGTGAAGGTCGGCGAGGAGATCGAGATCGTTGGGCTGAAGGCCACGGCCAAGACGGTGGTGACGGGCGTAGAAATGTTCCGCAAGCTGCTGGACCAGGGCGAGGCGGGCGACAACATCGGGGCGCTGCTGCGCGGCGTTGGCCGCGAGGACGTGGAGCGCGGCCAGGTCCTGGCCAAGCCGGGTTCGATCACGCCGCACACGAACTTCGAGGCCGAGGCCTACATCCTGAACAAGGAGGAGGGTGGCCGTCACACGCCGTTCTTCACCAACTACCGTCCGCAGTTCTACTTCCGCACGACCGACGTGACGGGGGTGGTGACGCTGCCGGAGGGCACGGAGATGGTGATGCCGGGCGACAATGCGCGGCTGATCGTCGAGCTGATCCAGCCGATCGCCATGGACGAGGGCCTGCGCTTCGCCATCCGCGAGGGCGGCAGGACCGTCGGTGCAGGCGTCGTCACCAAAGTCGTGAAGTAGTGCTATAGAGGGTCATCGCCGACCCAAAGTCGGCGATGACAGACTGCAGGAGTGTAGCTCAGTTGGTAGAGCATCGGTCTCCAAAACCGAGGGTCGTGGGTTCGAGTCCCTCCGCTCCTGCCATTATTTGAAGAATGGCGATCATGACGACAAAGAATCCGATCGAATTTGTCCGCGAAGTCAGAGCCGAGGTGGCCAAGGTCACCTGGCCGACCCGGCGCGAGACCATGATCACCACCAGCATGGTCTTCATCTTCGTCGTGATCGCGGCGTTGTTCTTCCTCGTAGCCGACAAGATCATTGAATTCGTCATAAAGCTGTTGCTCGGGGTTTCGTGACATGACTCATCGTTGGTACGTCGTTCACGCCTATTCGGGCTTCGAGAACAAGGTCGCCCAATCGATCCGCGAGCAGGCCGAGAAGAAGGGCCTGGACGAGGAGATCTCCCAGGTCATGGTCCCGACCGAGGAAGTCGTGGAAGTGCGCCGCGGCGCCAAGGTCCAGACCGAGCGCAAGTTCTTCCCCGGTTACGTCCTGGTGAAGATGGACCTGACCGACGACACTTGGCATCTGATCAAGAACACCGCCAAGGTCACGGGCTTCCTGGGCGGCGGGGGCCGCGGCAAACCGGTGCCGATTTCGGAAAACGAGGCCGGCCGCATCCTGCGCCAGGTCCAGGAAGGCGTCGAACGACCCAAGCCCGCCGTCAGCTTCGAGATCGGCGAGCAGGTCAAGGTGGCCGATGGCCCGTTTGCCTCGTTCAACGGCACAGTCGAGGATGTGGACGAGGAACGGGCACGTCTGAAGGTGGCAGTTTCGATCTTCGGTCGCTCGACCCCGGTCGAACTCGACTACGCCCAGGTGGAAAAGATCTGATTTGGCCCGGTTTCGGGGCTGAAAATCGGGGTTGTGGGGCGCCGGGGAGTTTGCTAAACCCCGCGCCCTTGGAAGGGCTGGCCACGTGCCGGCCTTTTCTCATGAGGCCGGTTTCCTCCAAAAATCCTTACGGATCAAGGAGTTGACTGGAGCATAGGTGCGGGAGGCCAAGCCATGGCCGTACCGCGCCGCCCAATGGAGGGGCAAGAATGGCTAAAAAGATTCAAGCCTACGTCAAGCTGCAGGTGCCGGCTGGCAAGGCCAATCCGTCGCCGCCGATCGGGCCTGCGCTCGGTCAGCAGGGCGTCAACATCATGGAATTCTGCAAGCAGTTCAACGCGCGCACCCAGAAGATGGAAGCGGGCATGCCGATCCCGGTGGTCATCACCGTGTTCCAGGATCGCAGCTTCACTTTCGTCACCAAGACGCCGCCGGTCAGCTTCTTCCTCAAAAAGGCGGCGGGCATCGAGTCGGGGGCCAAGACGGTCGGCACGCAGATCGTCGGCAAGGTGACGAAGGCGCAGGTCAAGGAGATCGCCGAGCAGAAGATGCCCGATCTCAACTGCGATTCGGTCGAGTCGGCGATGGCCCAGGTAGTGGGCTCCGCCCGCTCGATGGGCCTCCAGGTAGTGGAGTAGTGCCATGAGCCGAGGCAAGCGATACGCGACGGCGTCGGGCACTGTGGATCGCGAGAAGGTCTATGCCCTCGATGAGGCCGTGAAGATCGTCAAGGCGAATGCCAAGGCGAAGTTCGACGAGACCATCGAGGTCGCGATGAACCTGGGCATCGATCCGCGTCACGCCGACCAGGCGGTGCGTGGCATGATCGCCCTGCCGAACGGTACCGGAAAGTCGGTGCGCGTGGCGGTGTTCGCCCGCGGCGCCAAGGCCGACGAAGCCAAGGCCGCTGGCGCCGATCTGGTCGGTGCCGAGGATCTCGCCGAGAAGATCACTGCCGGCGAGATGAATTTCGAGCGCTGCGTCGCTACTCCCGACATGATGGGTGTGGTTGGCCGGCTTGGTAAGGTGCTGGGCCCGCGCGGCCTGATGCCGAACCCCAAGCTCGGCACGGTCACGCAGGACGTTGCCGCCGCGGTCAAGGCCGCCAAGGCCGGCTCGATCGAGTTCCGCGCCGAGAAGGCTGGCATCGTTCATGCAGGTGTCGGCAAGGCCTCGTTCAGTGAGGAGGCGATTGCCGCCAACGTCAAGGCGCTGGTCACCGCGATCAACCGCGCCAAGCCGGCCGGCGCCAAGGGAACCTTCATCAAGAAGGTTTCGCTGAGTTCCACGATGGGTCCGGGCGTCAAGCTCGACCCGGCCACCGCGCTCACCTGAGCGCGTAGGCAAGAATTTCGAGATTCCGTCGTTGGTTTCGGCCGGCGGCGGTGGGAGCGAAGAGACCGCGAGGTTTCGAGCTCCACCTGTCCGAGACCGCAGGTGCTTCGCCTTCCGCGTTTGTAACGAGGGCGAGCGTAATGGGGAAACCCGCCGGCGATAGACGGGGGCAAGGGAATCGACGCTGCACTTCGGTGTGCGCGCACGGGCCTGAACTTCCGGGGCAGGCGAACCGGACCGCGAGGTCTCCGTTCGCGCTAACCCGCTAACGGAGGCTGCGTGGTCTGAAACGCAGCCGGTCCGATCCGGATCCTCCGGGTTGGGCCAAAGTTGGAGAAAGCCGTGAATCGTTCGGAAAAGGCCGAGGCGATCGTCGAGCTGAACCGTACCTTTATGGACGCCAACCTGATGGTGATCACTCGCCAGACAGGCTTGACCGTTCAAGAGGTCACGGACCTGCGTCGCAAGATCAGGGCAGCCGGCGCGAGCTACAAGGTCACGAAGAATCGGCTCACGTTGCGTGCCCTCGAGGGCACGCCCTTCACGGCGCTCGGCCCCATGTTCACGGGTCCGACCGCCATTGCCTACTCCAAGGATCCCGTCGCTGCGGCGAAGGTCGTTTCGGCCTTCGCCAAGGACAACGAGAAGCTGACCATCGTCGGTGGTGCGCTGGGTGGAAATGTTCTGGACGTCGCTGGCGTCCAGACGTTGGCCTCACTGCCCTCTCTCGATGCTCTGCGCGGCAAGATCATCGGTCTCCTGCAGGCTCCGGCGACGAAGATCGCCGGTGTGCTGGTGGCGCCGGCTGGTCAACTCGCTCGTGTGTTCGCAGCGTATGGAGCCAAGGAAGACGGCGCGAAGGCGGCGTAAGCCGGTCGTTAGCCAGTCGAAGTCACGATTGTTCGAAGTTCAGGTTACAGGAGACAGACAATGGCCAATCTAGAGAAGCTGGTCGAAGAGCTTTCGGCCCTGACGGTCCTCGAGGCCGCCGAGTTGAGCAAGTTGCTCGAGACGAAGTGGGGCGTCAGCGCCGCTGCTCCGGTCGCCGTCGCGGCCGCTGGTGGCGCCGCCGCAGCTCCGGTCGAGGTGAAGGACGAGTTCACCGTCGTTCTTGCCGCCGCCGGCGACAAGAAGATCAATGTCATCAAGGCGGTGCGCGAGATCACCGGTCTTGGCCTCAAGGAGGCCAAGGACCTGGTCGAAGCCGCTCCGAAGGCCGTCAAGGAAGGCGTGCCGAAGGCTGACGCGGAGAAGCTCAAGGCCAAGCTCGAGGCCGAAGGCGCGAAGGTCGAACTCAAGTAGGTGTTTTCCGACCGGGCCGGCTTCCTTCGGGAGGCCGGCCCGGTCGGGCCCCTTCTCCGAGCGGGCTTCTTTGAAGTCCGCTCCGACAAGTGGCCCTCTGCGACGGATGGGGCGAACGGCTGGCGGGCCGGGAGCTCCGAGAAAGCAGTGGGTGTTTATCTCCGCCCTTGAACCTTCGAGGACGCAGGATGGCCACGGCCTTCAACACGCGCAAACGGATTCGTCGTTTCTTCGGCCACATCGAATCTGTGGCGCCGATGCCGAACCTCATCGAGGTTCAGAAGTCGTCTTACGAGACCTTCCTGCAGCGGATGATTCCGGCGGCGAAGCGCACGCAGTCGGGCCTCCAGGAGGTCTTCCGCGGCGTGTTCCCGATCAAGGATTTCGCCGAGCGCGCCAGCCTCGAGTTCGTGAAGTACGAATTCGAAGAGCCGAAGTACGACGTCGAGGAGTGCCAGCAGCGTGGCATCACCTACGCCGCGCCTCTCAAGGTCACGCTGCAGCTCGTGGTGTGGGACATCGACGAGGAAGCCGGCTCGCGCTCGATCCGCGACATCAAGGAGCAGGACGTCTATATGGGCGACATGCCGCTCATGACCGACAACGGCACCTTCATCGTGAACGGCACCGAGCGCGTGATCGTCTCGCAGATGCATCGGTCGCCCGGCGTTTTCTTCGACCATGACAAGGGCAAGACCCACAGTTCGGGCAAGTACCTGTTCGCCGCGCGCATCATCCCCTATCGCGGCTCATGGCTCGACTTCGAGTTCGATGCCAAGGACCTCATCCATGTGCGCATCGATCGCCGCCGCAAGATCCCGGTGACGACGCTTCTGCTTGCGCTCGACAACGACGCCACCGCCAAGAAGCGCGCCGCGGCCATCGCAAAGAACCAGACGCTCGATCCGGCCGAGGCCCAGGGCCTGTCGCCGGAGGAGATCCTGGCGGCGTTCTACGGCCAGGTCGTCTACAAGCGCGAGAAGGACGGCTGGAACACGCCGTTCAACGCCGACTCGATGAAGGGCGTCAAGCTCACGCACGACCTGGTCAACGGCAAGACCGGCAAGTCGGTGGCCGACGCCGGCGCCAAGATGACGCCGCGCCTTCTCGCCCGCCTCAAGGAGCAGGGCCTGAAGGAGATGCGGGTCTCGCCCGAGGAGCTGATCGGCCGCTACGCAGCGCTCGACATCATCAACGAGAAGACCGGTGAGATCTACGTCGAGGCGGGCCAGGAGATCACCCAGGCGGTGCTCGACCAGTTCGAAGAGGTCGGCATCGACCTGCTGCCGACGCTGGCGATCGATCACGTGAATGTCGGTCCCTACATCCGCAACACGCTGGCCGCCGACAAGAACTCGAACCGCGAAGAGGCGTTGCTCGACGTCTACCGCGTCATGCGTCCGGGTGAGCCGCCGACGCTCGAC
>Ga0207952_1000665_pt1 | contig 22315 bp, 21 predicted proteins | sample SubbioR12Aug_8Ca_FD_184831 | JGI IMG/M metagenome (GOLD analysis project Ga0207952, IMG submission 184831) | Serpentinite rock and fluid subsurface biosphere microbial communities from McLaughlin Reserve, California, USA - CR12Aug_8Ca (SPAdes) | ecosystem: Environmental > Terrestrial > Deep...
CCAGGCCGGCGTGTGGCTTTCGAGCCGCTGGATGGCGCGCGGGCTCAGCACCAGCATGCCGTGCGCGCCCTCGCCGCCCATCACCTTCTGCCACGACCAGGTGACGACATCGAGCTTCTGCCACGGCAGGTCCATGGCGAAGACGGCCGAGGTCGCGTCGCAGATCGCAAGCCCTTCGCGCTCGGCAGCGATCCAGTCGCCGTTCGGCACCTTCGCGCCCGAGGTCGTGCCGTTCCAGGTGAAGACGACGTCGTGCGTCCAGTCGACCGCCTTCAGGTCGGCGATCTGGCCATAGGGCGCCTTGAGCACGCGCACGTCCTTGAGTCTTAGCTGCTTGGCAACGTCAGTGACCCAGCCTTCGCCGAAGCTCTCCCAGGTCAGCATGTCGACGGGCCGAGCACCCAGCAGCGACCACAGCGCCATCTCGACGGCGCCGGTGTCCGAGGCCGGCACGATGGCGATGCGATAGTCGGCGGGAATGCCCAGGATCGCGCGCGTGCGGTCGACCGCCTCGACGATCTTCTTCTTGCCGAGCTTGGAGCGATGAGAACGGCCTATCGCCGCATCTTTGAGAGCTTCGGGCGTCCATCCGGGACGCTTGGCGCAGGGTCCGGACGAAAAGTCGGGACGCGCAGGACGCATGTTCGGCTTCATCATTTACCTCTCCCTTACAGAAGAGCTGCACTCCGGTGGGGGAGCGTGGCCCGCGGACCGTATAGGGGTGGTCGACGCAGCGGTCAATCCGGAGTGATTGTCGCAGCCAGCATAAAAATATGTGACAAAGACCCATGACTGGACACCCATGACTGGACAGGGCAAGCCGGCCCGCAACTGGGCCCGGGCAATCGTTGCGACGCTGGGCATTCTTGCCGCGTCGGCGATGGTGGCGGAGATCGCCGCCCGCACCGTCTTCGGCCTCGAGACCCTGCAGTACCGGCGGCCCTACCAGCCGGTCTTCGTCTCGGGCGACTACCACTACCTGATGCCGAACGAACAGTTGCCCGACGTGCCCGGCGGGCCGGTGGCGTTGGGTTATCACGAAGGCCGGTTCGGCCTGTACTACGACGCCGCGACGCCGCCGCCCCGCTCGTCGACGACGCTGGCGGACTTCCTCTTCACCCACCGGCACGCGCGCTACAACGCCGCCGAAATAGACCGCATCACCTGTGCCGAGCCTGACGCCACGCTGGTTCACGTCCTGGGCGGCTCGGTTGCCCAGGGCTTCTCGGCCGATGAAACGCCCGACACCTGGCATGTCAGGCTGGAAGGCCTGCTGCGCGACAGGCTGCGACGGCGCGACGTCTACGTCTTCAACGGCGCCATGGGCGGCTTCGTCTCGGTGCAGGAGAAACTCGCCTACCACCTCGCCGTGGCGCCGCGGCGCGCCAGCCTGGTGCTGTTCGTCAACGGCTACAACGACGTCACCATCCCGGCGAATTCGGGCGTGCGGCCGGGCGATCCGTTCCAGCTCGGGCTGCGCTACAGCCAGCTCTTCAACGACGGCTTCATCTGGTGGTTCGCGCGTCACAGCGCGATCGCCCACACCGTCCTTCAGAACGAGTTCAACGATCACGTCACCCAGTTCCGGCGCCGTCTCAACGAGGACGATGCCGTGTTCCACAAGCAGGCCGAGGCGATCACCGACATCTACGTCGAGAACATGAACGAGGTGCTGGGCGCCTGCGAGGCGCGCGGCCAGCCCTGTCTCGTGGCCGTCCAGCCCGCCCGCGCCGTCACGGCCGGCCGCCTCGGCACTGCGAGCGACGACATCCTGTCGCAAAAGCGGATGATAGAGATCTATGCCCTGCTGCTCGAGAAGGTCGCGGCCAGCCCGCACCGCGGCAAGTACATCGATCTGACCCGCATCTTCGACAAGGGCGAGAAGCTGCAGCTCTTCGCCGATTCCGTACATCCCAACTACGCCGGCCAGCAGGTCATGGCGAACGCCCTGCTGGCGCCGGCACTGGCGGCGCTGCGCTCGTCGACGACCGTGCCGCCGCTTCCGGAGCGCTGCCGGAAGAAGGAATGAGCGTCAGCGCCGCCGCAGTTCGTAGTAGGTGCCGGCGGCGGGATCGCTGAAGACCTGACGCGCCTCGAAGGTATCGTGCAGTGCGCTGTAGATGGCCGGCGCCCGGCCGGCGGCGGCCACGCCGCCGAGCTGGCCCGCCAATTCATCGACGCTCCAGCTCCAGAGGTCGGACACCACGACCCGGTAGCCGCGATCGAGCGCCTGGTCGATGTCGCGCTTGATCGAGGCCGCGTGCTGCTCTGCGGTCCAGCCCGGATGGCGAATGGCGCCGGCGCCGACGGCGATCCACTTGAACTTGGGCTCGGCCGACGGCGCCGGAGCGATCGTGGCGGCGCCATCCCAGTCCCACGTCCGGCTCCACAGTGCATACTGCCAGACCGTGATCGGCTCGAAGCTCCAGTAGACGAAGACCGTCGAGTCGGGCGGGAAGCGCTTTTCGATCGCCTGGAGCGCCGCCAGGGCCGCCTGATCGCCGCCGCGCCAGCGCGCGAGCTGCGCGCCGTTCCATATCAAGGGTGCGAGCGACAGCACAGCGAGAAAGAGCAGCGCCCATGGCCGGCCGCGATCGGCCAGCAGCACCGCCGCCAGCAGGCCCCATGCCACCGTCAGCCACGGCATGACGTTGATCTGCATCTGCGGATCCTGCGGCTGGGCGTAGAAATTGAAAGCCTGCCCCACGACCAGCGTGCCAAGAAAGACGATCGCGATGGCACGCAGCCTGGGCTCGGCGCGGCGTGGCCACAGCACGGCCATGCTCGCCACCAGGATCGCCGCCTGCAGCAGCACCGACACCGACAGTGGAAACAGCACGCGCCGGGCGGCCAATGGATCGACGAAGCCGCCCATGATCAGGAAATAGTTCCCGACCCCCGACAGCATCATCCACGCCTTGTCCCACGAGACGCCGGCCCAGCCGCTGGCGACGCCCTTGCCGGTCCACAGCATGTCGTGAAGACCGACCGCGCCGTTGTGGCCGTCCCACAGGAGTTGGACGATGCCCGATGCGGCCAGGATCGAGACGACCAGCACGCCGATGCGGGCAAGCCGTCGCCACGGCGATCCGTCCGACAGCGCGAGCGCCAGCACGAGCGCCGGCAGGGTCGGGAAGATCAGCCGCCATTCGATCAGCCAGCCCAGGGTGAAGACCGCGCCGACGATCGCTACGCGGGCATAGGTCGGCCGGTCGAACCACAGGCCGGCCAGCGCCATGGCGCCGAACACCGCCGCATAGCCCGGCATGATGTCCTCGCTGATCACCGCGAGCAGCAGGAAGAAGCCGCAGCCGAAGTGGAACACGGCGGCAAGCGCCGCGGCCCGCGCGCTTTGCGTCACCCGATGGACGAAGGCATAGACGAAGACGATGCAGAGGCTCGCGAAGAAGGCGTTGAGATAGGCGAGCTGCTTCCACGGCACGCCGCGCTCGATGCCGAGCGCATCGAGCAGCCGGCAGAGGGCGCCGGTGAGCGGGAAGTAGAGATAGTTCGAGGAATCGAGCCGCGCGGTGGCCGGATCGGCAATCCAGGGCTCGGCCTGGATGCTCTTGTACATGCCGTTCGCGGTCAGGATGTGGACGTTCTGCAGCCAGCCGATCAGGCCAACGAGAACCAGCAGCGACAACACGAACGCCAGCACGAGTTGCCAGCCGAGCCCGGGAGTCTTCATTGCACCGTCAGGCCGGCTTGCGAGCCGCCACGACATATTGCGCGCCGAGCGGCAGCCACGCCAGTACCCGGTCGACGGGGCGCAGGAACGCCATCCCCGGCGGCATGAACATCAGGTAGTCGGTGTCGAGGTCGTAGCGCGCCGCATCCAGCAACCCGTGCCGCACGTCGGTCGGATCGAGCAGGATGGCGTTCTGGTCGATCGGCGTGCGCGCGATGACGTGGCGCACCAGCGGGTTGCGCGGATTGTGTTCGAAAACGTAAAGCCGCCCGCCGGGTTTCAGCACGCGGCCGAGCTCGGCGTAGACCGCTGGCCGCTCGGCCACCGGCACGTGATGCAGCACGGCGCTGACGGTGGCGATGTCGAACTGGCCGTCGGCGAACGGCGTGCGCGCGCCCTGTTGCGGCGCCAGTACGGGCGTCTTGCCGAGTTTCGCCGGCCAGCGCTTCTCAACCTGCTGCAGCATCCCGGTCGAAATATCGCATCCCGTGAAGTCGGCCCGCGCGCCCGTCTCGGCGAGCACGCGCATCAGGCTGCCGACGCCGCAGCCGTAGTCGAGCACGGCGAGGCCGCCGGTCCTGAGCTTCGGCTCGCGACGCATCAGCCAGCGCGTCTTGACGGCGATGAACTGGTCGGGCGAGTTGCCCATCATGCGCTTGACCGGATTGTCGAGGCCGCCGTGGTACTCGGCGGCATAGTCGTCGAACTCCGCCGGCTCGCCGGACCATGAAACGGGCTCCGACCCTGGAGTGTCCGGACTCATTTCGGCCCACCGACGATATCGCGGATCATGAACAGCGGCCGGCCCTTGCTCTGGTCGTAGAGCCGGCCGAGGTAGGCGCCGATGATGCCCAGCATCAGGAACTGCATGCCGCCCAGCAGCCCGAGCGCCGCCATGATCGACGTCCAGCCCGGCAGGTTCGCGTTCATGAACCAGCCGACCATCGAATAGACGAAGAAACCGAAGCCGACCGCCGCCATGACCCAGCCGATCGTCATCGAGGCCATCAACGGCACGACCGAGAAGGCGGTGATGGCGTCGGCCGCGAAGCGGATCATCTTGCTGAGCGGGTACTTGCTCTCGCCGGCGGCCCGGGCATGGCGATCGTAGAGCAGCGGCACCTGCCGGCCGCCGATCCACGCCACCATGCCGCGAATGAAGCGGTGGCGCTCGGGCATGGCCAGCAGCAGGTCGAGAACGCGGCGGCTGACGAGGCGGAAGTCGCCGGCGTCGGCCGGGATATCGACGTCGGTCAGCCGGTTGATCAGGCGGTAGAAGCCGGCGGCGCTCGCGCGCTTGAACAGGCTTTCGCCGTCGCGCTGGCGGCGCTGGCCGTAGACCACGTCGGCGCCCTGATCCATGAGGGCCATCATGTCGGGCAGCAGCTCGGGCGGATCCTGCAGGTCGGCATCGATGACCAGGATGCGCTCGCCACGGCAGACCGACAGCCCGGCCGTCAGCGCGAGCTGGTGGCCATGGTTGCGCATCAGCCGGACGGCCACGATCCGGGGATCGGCCGCCGCCGCGGCGGCCATCGTCTCCCAGGTACCGTCGCGCGAGCCGTCGTCGACCACCACGATCTCGCTGCGGCCGCCCCACGCATCCAGCACCGCGCCGACCCGGCGCACGAACTCGGGCAGCACGGCCTGCTCGTTGTAGCAAGGAGCCACCACTGAAAGCGCCGGGCGAGGAAGTTCACTCATGGCCGCGACCAATAGCACTCCCTCCCCTTTCTCGTCCTCCCAATTTGGGGCGCAATGGGCTATCAAGCGGCACCATGACCGCCAATGACAACGACCACCGCGGCCTGCTCCCGGCCGGCCTTGCCGACCTGCTGCCGCCCGACGCGGCGCGCGAGGCCCGGGCCATCGACCTCGCCATCGAGCGCTTTGCCGCATTCGGCTACGAGCGGGTGAAGCCGCCCCTGGTCGAGTTCGAGGAATCGCTGCTGGGCGGCCCCGGCGCGGCGCTCGGCCCGCAGACTTTCAGGCTGATGGACCCGGTCTCGCAGCGCATGATGGGCGTGCGGCCGGACATGACGGTCCAGGTGGCGCGCATCGCCGTCACCCGGCTGAAGCACGAGCCGCGCCCGCTCCGGCTGTCCTACGGCGGCAACGTCATCCGCGTGCGCGGCAGCGCGCTCAAGCCCGAGCGCCAGTTCGCCCAGGTCGGCACCGAGCTGATCGGCGTCGATTCGGCCGAGGCCGACGCCGAGGCCGTGCTGCTGGCGGTCGATGCGCTGCGCGCCATCGGCGTCGCCGATCTCACGGTCGATCTCAACCTGCCGACGCTGGTCGCCGCGGTCGCCGCCGGCCTCAAGCTTCCGGCCGACCCGCTGCGCCGCCTCAGGCGTGCGCTCGACCGCAAGGACGAGGCCGCGGTCGCCAAGGCGCTTGGAGAAAAGAAGGGCACCGACTTGTTCGTCGGCCTGTTGCGCGCCGCGGGGCCGGCCGAACGCGGCATCGCCCAACTCGCCGCGCTCAAGCTCCCGGCGGCCGGTGCCGCCGAAGCGGCACGACTCGCCGAGGTCGTGAAGCTGGTCCGCGCCGCCGATCCCGACCTGCCTCTCACCGTCGACCCGGTCGAATATCGCGGCCTCGAGTACCAGACCGGCGTGTCGTTCTCGGTGTTCGCGCTGAAAGGCCGGCAGGAGCTGGCGCGCGGCGGTCGTTACTCGGCAGGCTACCCCGACGACGGCATCAGCGAGCCGGCGACCGGCTTCACCGTCTACATGGACGCGGTGCTGGCGGCCTCGGACGCGGCGCCGCAACGGCCGCGGCTCTTCCTGCCGGCGGGCACGCCCTGGAGCGAGGCCACGCCCTGGCAAGCCAAGGGCTATGCCGTCGTGCGCGCTGTCGCCGCAGCCAAGGAACCGCGTGCCGAAGCCAAGCGGCTCCACTGCAGCCACGCGCTGATCGACGGCGACGCCGTACCCCTTTGAGGATTTTTTGAGGATCGATTCGCCTCGCGTCGCGTGGGGGGAAGTGCTATCCGAACTCACGCCTCTCCGGCATCGGCCCCGGGGAGGCGTTTTCATGTGTGAAGGGACAAGGCAATGGCCAACGTGGCAGTGATCGGCGCCCAGTGGGGCGACGAAGGCAAAGGCAAGATCGTGGACTGGCTGAGCGAGCGCGCCGAAGTCGTGGTGCGCTTCCAGGGCGGTCACAATGCCGGCCATACACTGGTCATCGGCAACCAGACTTATAAGCTGGCGCTGCTGCCGTCGGGCGTGGTGCGCGAGGGCAAGCTCTCGATCATCGGCAACGGTGTCGTGGTCGATCCCTGGCACTTCCTCGAGGAAGTGAAGAAGGTCACCGATCAGGGCCTCTCGGTGACGCCCGAAAGCCTCAAGATCGCCAACCATGCCGTGCTGATCCTGCCGCTGCACCGCGATCTCGACGGCTGGCGCGAGGATGCGCCCGGCGTCATCCGGATCGGCACGACGCGGCGCGGCATCGGTCCCGCCTACGAGGACAAGGTCGGCCGCCGCGCCATCCGCGTCGGCGATCTCGGCGAGCCCGACATGCTGCCGCTCAAGGTCAACACGCTGCTCACCCACCACAACGCGCTGCGCAAGGGGCTCGGCCGACCGCTGGTCGATGCCGCCAAGCTGACGGCCGACCTTCTCGAACTGGCACCCAAGATCCTGCCCTTCGCCGAGGATGTCTGGGAACGGCTCGACAATCTGCGCGCCGCCGGCAAGCGCATCCTGTTCGAGGGTGCGCAGGCGACCATGCTCGACATCGACCACGGCACGTATCCCTACGTCACCTCGTCCAACACGGTGGCGGCACAGGCCATGATCGGCAGCGGCATGGGCAACGGCGCGGTGGGCTATGTGCTGGGCATCGCCAAGGCTTATACGACGCGCGTCGGCGACGGTCCCTTCCCGACCGAGCTCCAGGACGAGATCGGCCACGGGCTGGGCGAGCGCGGCAAGGAATTCGGCACCAACACCGGCCGGCCGCGGCGCTGCGGCTGGTTCGACGCCGTGATGGTGCGCCAGGCAGTGAAGCTGAACGGCATCGACGGCATCGCGCTCACCAAGCTCGACGTGCTGGACGGCATGACGGAGATCAAGGTCTGCGTCGGCTACGAGCTCGACGGCAAGACGATCGAGCGCTTCCCCTTCACCATGGGCGCGCAGGCCAAGCTCAAGCCGGTCTACGAGACGTTCGAGGGCTGGCCCGAGAGCACGCAGGGCGCCCGCTCCTTCGCCGAACTGCCGGCGACCTGCATCAAGTATGTCCGCCGCATCGAGGAACTGGTCGGCTGCCCGGTGGCACTGGTCAGCACCAGCCCGCAGCGCGAGGACACGATCCTGATGACGGACCCGTTCAGGGATTAGAGTCATCTTACTCTTCCCCTTCGCGGAGTCCGCGAAGGGGAAGTGCCCTCGTCTTACGAGGGCGATGGGGTTCATGACCCCCTCCGCCCCTTCGGGGCACCTCCCCCGAGACGGGGGAGGAGAATGATGGAGTCCGTGGGACAGGGGTTCACGTCGCCAGGCACCTCACGCCGCCTTGTCCAAGTCCTTGTTCGCGTTCGCCGAATCCGGTGTCTCCGACGCAGCGTCGTGGGACACGGAACGGCTTGTTTCACGTCGCTGCTCGATCAGGACCAGGAGCCGCTCGGCCAACGCTTCCTCGTCGATCGGCTTGGCGCGTAGCAGCGCCAGCTCGCGGCGTTCGGCGCGGTCCTCGGCCCGACGGCGGTCGACGTCAAGGCGGTTCTGCACATGGATCAGCATCCGTGTGTCGATCCGGCGCCGTTCGCCCACCTTTTTTCCCGCGTACAGGATCGGCTGCACCTCGACGTGGCCCGCCCGCAGGATGATGTCGTCGTCTACTGCGCGGGTCCGTTGGGCGATCGCCTTGTCCCAGAGCTCGGCAAAACCGGGCACCTCGTCGCGCCAGCGATAGAGCGTGCTGCGGCTGACCTGGGCGCGCTCCGCCGCCTCGGCCACGAGCCCGCACATCGCGAGATGATAGCGAAAGGACGCCCGCTTGCGGCCCGGCGTGCGCAACCGCGCCGGGTTGGTGAGCGCCTTGTCGCGCAGGGACTTGGGCGCCTGCGGCACCGGCTCGGCCGTCGGCGAGGCTGGTGCAGGTGCGCCGGGCGGCGGCGTCTCGCGCCCGAGCAGCCGGTCGAGCGGGTTGTAGTTGAGCTTCGGCACCGGCATGCGGTCCATGGCGCTCGGCAGGCTGGGCTTGGCCTCCTCCGCGACCAGGATGCGCAGCCGCGTCAGGCCCATGTCGCGATAGATCGACGGGATGTGGGATCCGTCGCCATGGATTTCCCAGCGTTCGAGGGCTTCCTGTGCAGTCATGAGATCCTCCTGTGTTCCTCGCTTTCTGCGACAGGAATATAAGAAGGATATGATATCGTCAATAGGCCTATTTAGTAGGAAGACGGCCAAGCCTGCCGGCATTTTGCCAGCACTCCCTGTGGCACTGCCCGACGGGCGCGGTTACGCTAGAGTCACAGGCTAATTGCAACCACGGGAGGCGGCAAAATGAGGTTGGGACTGTTTCTCACGACATTGATCGGGATGGCGGGTGCTTCTCCCATCTCCATCGCGGCCATCTCCAGTTCGACAGACGCGACGTGGGCCGCCGTTGGCACACTGGAGGATGGCCAGTCGCGCTACTGCGCCGGCGGTACGGTTCCCATGCCGGAATGGGACGGGCGGGCTGACGGCCAAGTCGACATAAAGGGGAACACGCTCACTTTTGCGAGTCCGAGCCCGGTGCCGAACCATTCCTTCACTGTCGATTTGAAGGGATTGCAGCCCGACGGTTCTGGAAAAGTTGTCGGTAAGGACGGGAAGAACAGAGAGTTCTACCTAACGTTTGATCCGGGCAGCGGCGCCCGCCCCTTCCATATGACCTATGCCTATAACGCTTGCCGGCGGGTCTATACGCCCAAGGCTTAGTGGTCCCGCATTAGCAGCCTGGGCATCGGCCGAGACCTTGTGTGCGCAAACGGGTGGCCTGGTTCATGGCGCCCAAGGGAACACCGGACGAGATCATCCAGAGGCTGAACGCCGCGATCAATCAGGCGCTGGGCGAAGAGGCCTTCGCCTCGCGCATCCGCGACCTCGGCGCATCCCCCGCATCATGACGCCGGCCGAGACGCTCGCCTTCATCAAGGCGGAGCGTGCCGATTACGGCGCCACCGTGAAGGCCGGCAAGATCAGCGTGGAGTAGCGCAGTCACCGGCTGCCTGTCGGGGCTTAAAGCAATTCGCTTTAGTTGTGTCCTGCCGAATTGTTTGCGGCGTGCTTTGGAGCACGAAAACCGACCAGCGCGTAGGCAAGGAGGACCCACACAGGAACGATGACGTAGTGCGCCGGCTGCTCAGCAATTAGCGTCTTAGGGTCACCGGCCAGAAAAACCAACGCAATGACAATCAGCATGGCGATTGCTTCAAGCGTGCGTCGCAAGGGCGTTGAACCAGCCTGACCGAGGTATCGCCGCTTAGCTGACCGATAGGCCAGTGCTCCAAGCAGGATCATTGGACCACTGATAATCAGGTCACCGGCACCCGTTCCACGGCCTCTATACTCCGACGCAAACCCCGCAATAATCGCGAGGATGCCGAGAACAATGCCAATGCCCGATCCGAGATGCTTGATCATTTTGCCGACCTGCTTGCCTTTGCTGGCGTCCACATCTGGCTGGATAAGTCAAAGTCGGCTCGTCGCGTCACAGCCGATCCTTCATCATGCTCCTGTAGATTACCGCTTTGCTTTTCGCATCCAGCTTTTCAATCGCGCCAAGCAGACGGATCATCAGGTTACAAACCTGGGCCTTCGGCAACTTCTCTATCGTCTCCATAGCTGTAAGTTCATTAGAGCTAAACGGCGGCTGCGCCAAATTCACGGCCTTGGCGTACGCTTCCTGTATCGTGCTCTGAGACGGGAGGGGATTCGTCGTTCTATCGCTGGTTCTGTACGCGTCGATGAGAGCCCGATGGCCCGACCGAACAGCCGCATCAATCCGCGCATTTGGAGAGTATCGATTGACACCGTTCAAGGCGAAGTCGCCGCATGCCTCCGGAGAAATGGCCGCAATTGCCTGTAGCATCGTTAGGTTGGGGCTTCCCCAGCCTGCTATTGCCTCATCTGATCCGAAGATTGCGATGGGGAATACAAGCTTTCCATAGATGGGGACACTCGCGATCGTGAGTGCTTCGATCAGCTTCGGATCGCCAAAACTGTGATTGCGAAGCACGGGCAGCACCGCCGACCGGAAGCCGCTCTCAACGTCCGGACCAAGCGTAAACATTTCGCCCATTTCCGGATACTGCTTTGCAAGCATCTCCTTGATCGTCGACCAAGCATAGTCATCGCTTGAAGAAAAAAGCAGTTTGCCAACGAGCGGCCGTGCAACTCCCATTGCTCCGCCAACTGCCACCGCAGCCAGGAGCGAGAAAAATACGCGAGATCCCGGTGAGCGCCCCTTTGTCTTGGCGGCAACCAGAACGATGGCTGCTACTACACATATCGGCGTGAAGATTTTCCAAACACTGTCATCCATGGCGCCTGCCTTTCTCGGACTACTTGCCGCCTCTGCTTCGTGCGCGCCATTCCCAAGCTGGCGCAGTCATGGCGCCAGGTCGCTGCCAGCGGCGCCATGCCGCCCAGCAAGCCGTAACCGATGTTGTAGCCGACTTGGTCCTCTCGCGGGTTCGAGTATGCTTGGTAAGGGGAGACTACACATGAAGTGGACTAGAGTTCACCTGATTGTCTTGATACCGCTGTTAGTCAGCGCCTGTATGAGCGCTGACCTCCGCCAATACGGTAAGATCGACAACACCCAGAAATCCATCACCGTCCCTCCGGGAGGCGGACTAATTGCCGAGCTAAAAGATATCCTGACCAAACAGGGCTGGACGCTTGTCGTGGATCGGGGTCCCGATGTCATCGAGGGCCAAAGCGGCGAGTCCGTGAAACTCAAATCATACAACACGTTCAACAGCCGATATCGTTTGCTGTTGAGCGCCAATCGGTTCGACACCTGTATCGGGCGTATGGACGGAGCATACCGTTACAACATGTCCATGATCGACAATAAGAGCGGGCAGGAGATCATGGTAATGGGCGGGGCGGCTTGTGAGAGCCAAATCAAAGGCAAGTTCGAGAGCTTTTTGACCTCCGCAAACTAGAGCGTAGAACCAATGCACCGCAAACCGAACGGCTGGATGCGAATCGGGACAGTGCTGTCAGCCGGGGATTTCTGACTGCCCCATGATCGGAGATTGAGAAGCGCACGATGATCCTCAACATCGTAGACAGACGCAAAAATGGCCACCGATGGCGCCAAGTAAACGCGGTCATCGAAGCCACATGGCATGACAATTCCTTCGGGGAAGATCAGGCAGAGGTTTCATACGAACAGCCTGATTTTGAAGAGTGGGACGGAATATCGGTAGCTGAAGCGGTGGTACGAGCTTCGGCGCTTCCCTCTGCCGTAACGCTCTATTTCTACGACCTGGAAAATGACCGACTAGGCACCGACGTTGACGGTCTGACTGCCCCACTACGCGACGTGACGTCCGACCCTCTCTATTGGACGTATTCCCAATGGCTAAACGAGACGGTCAACAAGATCGCCGTTCTTGGATCAAGCGCGCCGGAGGAAGACCGGGCAGACTACTTGCGTGTCCAGGTTAAGGCTGCAATCCAACAGGCCCTCCGTCATGGGCGATCCGGGCAATCTGACGACGATCCGGTCACGCCATAGAGCCGATGACCAATTGCTTTTAGATCAGGCGATGGGCCCCCCTAGGCGACCTGCTTGTGCGAGATCGCCAGCTCCGGTTCGCAAATAGCGAAGTGAGGTTCGCCGGCGGCGAGCGCGGCCCCTAGTTGTGCTGCTTCTCGTAGAAGCGCCTGGCATAGGCGCGGAAGCGCTCGGCGCCGCGCCGCTCGTATATCAGAGCCGGCACCGCGAGAAGCGCGATCCCGGATAGCGCGATCAGGGTCTTGGTTGCTTCGCCGAACGGTCCCCAGCCATGGTCGAGCGCCTTGAACAGGTAGACCATGATCACGTGCCAGGCGTAGACCTGCAGGGAGTGCCGGCCGAGCAGGCGCAGGAAGGAGAAGGTGAAGAGCCCCTTGAGCAGCATGCCCAGGCGGCGCACCGGCGCACTTGCCGCCGCCGGCCCGGTGCGGATCAGCCAGGTGGTCAGGTAGGCCAGCGCAACGAAATTGACGAGATAGATCGGGCCGAACTCGCCGCGGTTGCCATACGCGGCAAAGCGCTCCATCAGCGGGCCTGGAATGGAGAAGTGGATCGTCCACACCCGGTAACCGGCAAAGAGGACCAGCACCACGGCCGCCATGACGGCGAACTGCGGCCGGTCGGACCGGAATACCCGGTTCCAGTCGATCCGGCCCGACGTGGTCAGCGCCCCCAGGATCATGCCGCCAATGAAAAGGACCTGCCAGGTCAGCACGTTGAAATGCGCGCGCAGGGCCAGGACCTTGCCGATTGCCGCCGCCGCAGGCAGGTGCAGGCCGAACTGAACGGCGAGCCAGGCGACGACGCAGCCGGCCGCCACCCAGTGCCATTTATCCCTGATGCAGAGCCAGACCAGCGGTGGTGCAACGATCAGATAGACGACGTACTGCGGCAGGATGTCCATGTTGGTCGGCTGATAGAACAGCGTGGTTGCCGCCACCATCAGTCGGCCGTCGCCGAGGTCGAGTTCGCCGAGCCACGGGTGCCAGTAGACGCCCGAACCGGGCAATAGCCGGTGCAGCATCAGGACGATCAGGATGCAGCCGAGCGCGTAGGCATAGAGTTCCGCCGCGCGATTCCAGATGCCGCCGGCCGCCACGCTGAAGCCTTTTTGGATCATGCGCCGGGAATAAACCAGACCGATCAGCAGGCCGGACAGGAAGACGAAACCCTGTGCGCCTTCGACGAAACTGACCTCGGCATGGTTGATCCTCACCAGCAGATAACCACCTGCGAAGCTCAGGTGGTTGAGCAGCATGAACACGAGGAAGTATCCCCGCAGCCCGTCCAGTATTTCGTGGCGATTCATGGTGCAGGTAATGTGTCAATTGCGACCGGGTTCCCGCGTCAGCCGTGTGCACCAGGCATAGGGAGTATTCGTGTGCGAAGTGATTGTCGGCGTCACGCGCGACGCGAACCGGGCGCTTCACCACGCATCACGCCGGCCGAGACGCTCGCCTTCATCAAGGCAGAGCGTGCCGATTTCGGCGCCATCGCGAAGGCCGGCAAGATCAGCGTGGAGTAGCGCGGGGTAGAACCGGCAAAAAGTCTCTTCGCCATTTGGCTGCATCCGCCTAGGCTGGCCATCCCTACGTCGCCGGCCATTGCAACGGATCAGCTCATGTATCTCAGGATGATTGCCACCGTTCTTACAGTTCTCTCCCTGAGCGGATGCCAGCAACCGTCGACTGGGCTCTCGAACATCCGGCTTCCGCCGGATGCCCGCGCCAGCTTGGGGAGCATCGAGGTTATCGTCAGCCAGTTCCAGCTGCCGATCTTCGCATCGTCGATGCCGACCCAGGGAACAAATCTGGCATCGGGCATCGCAAGCGGCCTAAACACGAATCTACTGAAGGAGCGAGTCGAGCTGGTCAACAAGGCCCTAGCAACCTTCGACTACGCGGACGACTCATTGAAGGCGACGCAGCAGGCTTTTGCACGCGTCGACACCGCCAGACTTCGAGTCTCGCCGACGGTGTTGCGCTCACAGCAGCCCATGTTTGAGATTCTCAAAGCCTCCTCGGCGGACGCGGTCCTTATCTTCAACGTGCACTATTCCCTCAGCAGCGACCGGGCGTTGCAGTTCGTCGGGATTCTCGCGCTGGTACCCAAGTCCGAGGCGCTACGAAAGTTCCGCCCCGATCCGACAGCGAGGATAGACGGTGACTATGTGATCTTTCGCACTCAAAAAGGGCTCACCCTCTACTTCTCGGGCGCGGACGAGCCTAAGAGAGTGCGAAGCGAGTTTGACAAGGCAGCGGGCGAGCTCGCCGCCTGGGCGGCAACCGAGGCAAACGCTTTGCTCAAGTAAGAGTTAGTCGACCGCGATCGTTCCGTCCATGTCGCATCCTCCCGGGAATGCCTTGGCCGGGAGGATAGCGCCGGCAGCTGCCTTACGCCGCGATTTTCCTCAGGAAGACCTGGTAATTGACGAGCACGAACGCGTATTTGCCCGCGTTGGTCTTCAGGAAGGCATTGATGGCAACCGCGGGATTGTCGCTCAGCCGGTCGTAGTCACGCCAGAGATAGTCGTCGAGGATCATCAAGCCACCGACCCTGAGGTGCGAGAAGCCTCTCGTGACATCGATCATCACGTCGCGGGCGTGATGCGAGCCATCGATATGTATGAAATCGAACTGCGATTGCTCCGGATGTGAGGCGAAGAAGACAGCGGATGGCTGCTTCAGTTTCGTCAATCTGTCGCCATAGTCCGCGGTGTTGAAATCGAAGTTCGCTTCAATTCGATTGAGCGCATCCATCCTGAGGTGCTCGTCGCTGCCGTCCCAGGTATCGACGCATGTGACACGCGCATTGGGGAGTGTCTTCAGGATGAAGCAACTGCTCATCCCCTCCCAGCTGCCGATCTCCAGGACGTCCAGGGTCTTCGCATGGGGGTCGAGCACGCCAAAAGCGTGGATCCAGAATGGAATTTTTGCGCTGAACCAATCGGTGGAGAAGCGACCCGCTGCCAGCGCCGCTCTGAAGGCAATTTCACGAGCTCGATATTTCCGCTTGATGTGAAAGCGCTTCGTCAACGTGGACGCATACCCCAGGTAAATACTCCAGGGGGCTGACGTACGGTACAAATAGACGAAATTGGACAAGATCGACTTGGCCATTCCCGCAAGACGCCGCGGAAGGGCAGGTCTTTCGGGTGGCGCTTTTCCGGCCGTCTCTTCCATCAGCACCGTTACTACGCACTCTACGCGGGTTACGGCCTATGGCAGACATCCGGGCGTATGCCTATGACAAACTCTGCAAAGTTCCGCGGGCGCGATCAGCGGGGGAGTTTCCCCCACCGGGAGCCTATGAACGAGCCACCAGCTCCTCGAACCGCCGGAGATAGTTCTGCGCGTGCGCGGCGTAGTCGACGCCAGGCGTCTTCAGGTGAACCTCCGAGACCATCGCCCACAATGCTTCGCGGAGCGCACTGGCCACTTTCATGGCGTCGAAGGCGCGGCGCAGATCGGCCGACACCTTGCCATCGAAGTAGGCGTCGAGGAGCGCCGTGTCCTCGGTCGCGCCAAAACCGCCGTTCGAGGACAGGTTGGCGAGATCGAACATGGCGGTGCCGAAGGCGCCGTATTCCCAGTCGATCAGCCACAGCCTCTTGCCGTCATCCATGAAGTTGCCCGGCAGCAGGTCATGGTGACCGAAGACCGTCGGCATCGGCACCTGCGCGCGCTCCAGCTCCACCGCCAGCGCGAGGTACCGGGCATCGGCATCGATCAGCCGAACATAGTCGCGGATGACATGGAACACCCAGAAGGCATTGACCGGCCCGCGCACGCGCCGGCCGACCTCGACGTGACAGGTCTTCAGCAGCGGCACGATGCGGCCGATGTTTGCCGCAAGGTCGGCCTCGACCAACGTGCGACCCTCCAGGAAACGCAGCACCATGATGCCCGGTTCGGAATGGATGACCTCGGGCGAGAGGCCGGCCTCGAAGGCGGCGATCGACGCCGCGCGCTCGCGGTCGCGGAAGACGTGATGGACGGGAATGTCGGCGCCGCAGCGCACGACGAATTTTTCCCGGCCGTCGTCGGCGACATAGGAGAGGTTGGTGAGGCCGCCCTTGAGCGGCGCCAGGGTCACCGGCCCGCGCCAGCAGGCCAGGCACGCAAGCCTGCTCTCCAGGTCGTCTTTTCGCATCGCGCATCCCTCCCCGATACGATCATTCCACGCGAGGCGGTGGCGCGCTACCCTCGGCACGTTCAGCAGCGCCCGTCGTCTCGACCGGAGCCGAGCGCAGCGAGGCGTAGTGGAGAGACCTTGTCTGCAGCAGGCAAGGTCCCTCCACTCCGCTTCGCTCCGGTCGGGACGACGGAAGAAAGACGCCTCATGCGATAGCTCTGCTTCTTCCAGGGAGGAAATAAAAGTGCCCGACGCCCCCATCACCAACACCATCACCGGCCGCGATGCCTTTCTCCGCGTGCTCGCCGACGAAGGCGTCGTAAAGATGTTCGGCAATCCCGGCACCACCGAACTGCCGATCATGCATGCGCTCTCCTCGGCGCCCGAGATGGGCTATGTGCTGGGCCTGCAGGAAGCCGTCGTCATCGCCATGGCCGACGGCTACGCGCGAGCTTCCAACAAGCTGGTGTCGTGCAACGTCCATGTGGCGCCCGGCCTCGGCAACGCCATCGGCTCGATCTACACGTCGATGATGTCGGGCACGCCGATGATCGTGACGGCCGGCCAGCAGGAGCAGGGCCACGGCCTCACCGAGCCGCTGCTCTATGCGCCGCTGATCCCGATCGCCACGCCGGTGGTGAAGTGGGCGATCGAAGTCAGCCGCATCGAGGACCTGCCGCGCATCCTGCGGCGCGCCGCCAAGGTCGCGACCACGGCGCCGACCGGGCCGGTGTTCATCTCGCTGCCCGGCGACATCCTGAACAACGAAGCCGCCATCGACATGGGCGAGGTGACGCGGGTCGATACCGCCGTGCGCCCCTCCGACGCCGCCCTCGAACAGCTCGCCAGGCGCCTGCTCGCCGCGAGGAAGCCGGTGATCCTGGCCGGCCACGAGATCGCGACGTCAGACGCCTTCGCCGAAGCGACCGCGCTGGCCGAGACGCTGGGCGCGCCGGTGCTGCAGCAGACCGTGGCGTGGGGCGCGCATTTCCCCTCCGAGCATCCGGCTTACCTGGGCGCGCTCAACCGCGATCAGAAATACGTGCGCCGCGTGCTCTCCGACTATGACCTGATGTTCTGCGTCGGCGCGGATGTGCTGAAAATGTCGGTGTGGAGCGAGACCGAGCCGCTGCCCGAGAGCACGGCGGTGGCGATGGTGGGCCTGCGCGACTGGGAGATGGGCAAGAACTTCCCGGCCGAGATCGCGCTTCGTGCCGATGTGAAGGAAACGCTGAAGGCCCTCGTGCCGTTGCTGAAGAAACTGGGCGGCTTAAAACTCGCCGAACGCGCCAAGGCGTCCTTGGCCGAGATCGCGCCGCGCAACTGGAGCGCCCAGCGTGCCGCGCGCGCGGCCAAGCTCACCGCGCCGGCCAGCGAAAAGCCGCTGCAGGCCGAGTGGGTGATGATGCGCATGACCGACAAGCTGCCCAAGGATGCCATCCTGGTCGAGGAAGGCCTCACCAGCGCGACGACCCTGATGAACTACTTCCCGTTCCGCGACCGCAACAGCTTCTTCGGCAATGTGAGCGGCGGCATCGGCTGGGGCATCGCGGCAGCCGTGGGCGTGCAGATCGCCGAGCCTGCGCGCCGCGTCGTGGCGGTGATCGGCGACGGCAGCGCGATGTATTCCATCACGGCGCTGTGGACGGCGGCCAACCAGAAGCTGCCGGTGATCTTCGTGATCGCCAACAATGAAGGCTATCAGATACTGAAGAACCGGCTAAAACTGTTCCACGGCAACGACACGCCGATCGGCATGGACTTCAACGACCCGCCGATGAACGTCGCCAAGATCGCCGAGGGCTTCGGCGTCACCGCCGAGCGCGTCGACACGGCGGCGGGCTTCGAGGCCGCCCTCGACAAGGCGCTGGCCAGGACCGACGGCCCCAGCCTGATCGAAGTGATGGTGAAGAAGAGCTGAGGGCGCATCATGAAGCGCGTCGAGAAGCGACCCAAAGTCGTCGTCCTCTCGGGCGGCAACCCGCAAATCGCCAAGGCGGACGGTGACGCCCCGGTGCAGGCTTATATCGCCGCGATGCCGGGCTGGAAGCGCGACCTCGGGAAGCGCCTCGACACGCTCATCGAGCGGAGCGTGCCCGACGTGCGCAAGGCCGTGAAGTGGAACTCGCCGTTGTACGGCATCGAGGGCCAGGGTTGGTTCCTGAGCTTCCATGTCTTCACCCACTATGTGAAAGTGACCTTCTTCCGCGGCGCGGCGCTGCACCCCCTCCCGCCCGGCGCCAGCAAGCACAAGGACGTGCGCACCATCGACATCCGCGAAGACGACGAACTCGACGCGGCGCAGATGGCGAGCTGGGTGAAGCAGGCGGCGGCGTTGCCCGGCTTCCTCGGGCCGAATTAGAGGCAACAGCATGACGGGCGAATCCCCTTCCCGGCTGATCGACGCGATGATCGCGAAACTGGACGACTGGCGCGGCAAGACGCTCGCCGGCGTCCGCAAGAGCATCCTCGCGGCCGACCGCGAGATCATCGAGGAAGTGAAGTGGATGGGAAGCCCGGTGTGGTCGCGCGACGGCATGATCGCGGTCGGCGATGCCCACAAGGGCAAGGTGAAGCTCACCTTTACCTACGGGGCGCGCCTTGCGGATCCGGACAAGCTCTTCAACGCCGACGATAGAGGCAACACGCGACGGGCGATCGATTTTTACGAAGGCGACAAGGTGAACGACCGTGCCCTGAAAAATCTCGTCCGTGCCGCCATCGCGTACAATCAGAGCAAGAAGAAGAAAGCGCCTGCGAGTGCTCGCGCGAAAGTACGTAAAAGCTAGCGACCGATCTTGTCCTCTTCTCCTCCCCAGCGAAGCTGGGGAGGTGGCCCGTCATACGGGTCGGAGGGGTCATGAGTCTCACCGGTGGCCTACGCGCCTTCACAGGCGCGGGACCCCTCCGCCCGCGAAGACGCGGGCACCTCCCCTCGATGACGAGGGGAGGAGAGAAACCTACTCCGCCGCCTGCGCGTCGGCGGCCGGCGGATGGACCGCTTCGGCCAGCGTCCTGGCGTAGACCTGCTGCCATGAGCTGCCGTCGTCGGAGCGCACGAAATAGCCGCTGCGCGCGCCGCGATAGATGCCGGGGTCTTCCACGCCGGGCGGCAGCGTGCCCTTCTCGGCGAGCGCGCGGGCGGCCAGCAGGAGGCGGCGGCGCGTGCGGGTGATCATCTGGTCCGACGGCGCCAGATGCTCGAAGTCGTGGTCGGTCGTCGGGCCCATGCTCTCGCAGATCGCCTGGTCCTGCAGGTGGATGCCGTCGATGCCGCTGTAGATCGTGTTGCCGCGTTGCGCCTCGCGATCGATGCCCCAGTCGTTGCTCTCGTTCATCGCCATGCGCCAGCGGCCGAGCCAGTCGGTGGTGTTGGGCAGCATCTTGATGTTGCCGCGCCCGGTGCCGCCGATCGGCCGGCCGTCCTTGTACGTGGGCTGCGGCAGGCTCTGGGCGGCTTTCGCACGCGCCCACCAGATGAACACGAACATCGTGTGGCCGTCGTCGAGCGGGACCCAGCCGCGCGCATGCATGTGGCTGCCGAACTCGCCATTGGGCGCCTGCGACCAGCAGGGAAACAGGAAGTTGGCGAAGCGCCAGTAGGTGCTGCCCGGCGTGGCGCCGCGATAGCCCGCATACTGCGTGCCCCACGCCGCGTCGGCGACGTGGAACTGCGGCGCGCGGTTGGCGATCGTGTTGAAGAACGGCGCGTCCTCCGGCACGTCCCTGGGATCGACGTGGCCGCCGTGCAGGAAGCCGAAATGCGCGGTGTCGATCTCGCCTTCTAGCGCCTGCAGCCAGTTGCAGTCGCGCTGGATCAGGCTGACGCGGATCTCGCCCGGCGGCATGTCGAGGATCTCGAAGCCCGGCAGCGGCGGAGCCTCCGCGGCAGCGCCCTCCTTGATGGCACCCATGTAGACCCAGACCAGGCCGGCGCGCTCGATCGCGCGATAGGCCTTGGCCTTCATCTTGTGCTTGAAGTCCTGGTCGGACGGCACGCTCGGCATGTCGATGCAGTTGCCGGCGACGTCGTATTTCCAGCCGTGATAGATGCAGCGCAGCCCGCCCTCCTCGTTGCGGCCGAGGAACAGCGAGGCGCAGCGGTGCGGGCAGCGATGATCCATCACGCCGACGCGGCCCTCGCTGTCGCGGAAGGCGATCAGCTTCTCGCCGAGCAGCATCAGCCGGGTGGGCGGGCCGTCGCGTTCGAGCTCGGACGAGAGCAGTGCCGGCAGCCAATAGTGCCGCATCAGCTGGCCCATGGCGGTGCCGGGGCCGATCCTGGTGAGTTCCGCGCCTTCGATCGCTGTCGTCATCCGATCACCATCGTCATCCGATCACCCGTGAGCGGTCGGACCAAGAGTGACGCGGGACCGCGCCGGTCGCAAGAGGCGGCCGGTGATCGTTCCGGCTACTCGGCCGCCATCGCCTTCGGCTTGGCAAGCTCCTCGGCGATCTGGACGGCGTTCCAGGCGGCGCCCTTGAGGAGCTGGTCGCCCGCCACGAACAGCACCAGCCCGTTGGGGTTGGAGAGGTCGCTGCGGATGCGGCCGACGTGGATGTCGAGATCGCCGCTGGCTTCCAGCGGCATCGGGAAATGATTGGCCGCGGCATCGTCGACCAGTTTTACGCCCGGCGCCTTGGCCAGGATCGCGCGCGCCTCGGCCGGCGACAGCGGCTTTTCGAGGTCGAGCGTGATCGCTTCGGCATGGGCGCGCAGCACCGGCACGCGAATGCAGGTCGGCACGATGGCGAGATCGGGCATGTGGAACATCTTCCGCATCTCCTCGATCACCTTGTTCTCTTCCTCGTTGTAGCCGTTCTCGGCCACCTTGGTGTTGTGCGAGAAGAGGTTGAAGGCGATCTGGTGCGGGAAGACCTCGCGCGTCACTTCCTTGCCCTCGGCGTACTGGTGCACCTGGTCCTCGAGCTCGCGCATCGCCGCGGCGCCCGCGCCCGAGGCCGACTGGTAGGTCGAGACCACGATCTTGCGGATGCCGGCCGCCTCATGGATCGGCCATACGGCGGCCGCGAGGATGATGGCGCAGCAGTTCGGGTTGGCGATCACGCCGTGATGGCCGGCCAGATCGCGCGCGTTGACCTCGGGCACGACCAGCGGCGTGTTGGGGTCCATGCGGAAGGCCGAGGAATTGTCGATCACGACCGCGCCCGCGGCCTTCGCCGCCGGCACGAACTCGCGGCTCCTCGTGGCGCCGGCGCTGAAGAAGGCGATGTCGACGCCCTTGAAGGCGGACGCTTTCAGTTCCTCGACCTTGTGCGGCTTGCCCTTGAACTCGAGCGTCTTGCTGGCCGAGCGCGCCGAGGCGAGCAGCTTCAGGGAAGCGACGGGGAAGGCCCGTCGCTCGAGGACGCGGAGGATTTCCACTCCGACCGCGCCGGTGGCGCCAACGATGGCAATGTTCTGGGCGTTCATGATGGACGCCAGGATACAGGACCGGCGGCGAGGCGAAAAGACCGCCGCGCCGCCGCTTCCTGATGCTTCTTCATGCCGGGCATTAGCCCCGCTGGGTCAGCCGTGCGCGTGGGCCGGCTGGGTCCCCGGCTGAGTGGTCGGCTTGGCGGCGGCTTCCACCACCATGTTCTTCATCGCCTTCTGCAGCTTGTCGAAGGCGCGCACCTCGATCTGGCGCACGCGCTCGCGGCTGATGCCGTACTTGGCGCTGAGGTCTTCGAGCGTCTTGGGCTCGTCGACCAGGCGACGCTCGACGATTATGTGCTTCT
>Ga0207952_1000666_pt1 | contig 22237 bp, 18 predicted proteins | sample SubbioR12Aug_8Ca_FD_184831 | JGI IMG/M metagenome (GOLD analysis project Ga0207952, IMG submission 184831) | Serpentinite rock and fluid subsurface biosphere microbial communities from McLaughlin Reserve, California, USA - CR12Aug_8Ca (SPAdes) | ecosystem: Environmental > Terrestrial > Deep...
AGCCTGTCAGTGGATGCCAACGAAGGCTGGACGATGGACCACCTCGACGGCATCATGGGCAAGCTGCTCGAACATCGTGTAGAACTCATCGAGCAGCCTTTGCCAGCAAAACAGGATGCAGCACTGGATCACTACCGTTCGCCTATCCCCCTGGCGGCAGATGAATCGCTACAGACACAAGATGAGCTCGAGCAGGTTGCGCAGCGCTATCAGGTCGTCAATATCAAGCTGGATAAATGCGGCGGACTGACTGCAGCACTGCCGCTGGCGTCAGCGGCAAGGCGGCTGGGCATGCGTGTCATGGTTGGTTGCATGGGAGGGCGCTCAATGGCGCTACTGCCAGCCTTCATTGTTGCGCAAGAGGCCGATCTGGTTGACCTTGATGCGCCCTTGCTGATGACCACCGATAACCAGCCCTCAGCCCGCTACCTTGATGGCTGTATTGATTTTGATGCCGGGGCGTATACCCCGGCCGCATCAGCCACATCAGCAGCACCGGCGCTGTTGGCTACTTATCCGCAGGCCCAGCATGCAAGCGCGTAATCAGCATTTGCGCCGCCGTGATTTTTGCCTCGATGACCAGCGGTACACCAATCAGCATCTGGGCCTGGGCAGAAATGAGGATAGACAACAGACTCTCAGCAATGGCATTCACCTCGTCGCGCTGACGCAGACCGGCCTGGTTCCCCAGGCGCAGCACCGCATCGTACAGGGCAGCACGCAATTGTTCAAAGTTCCTGATCACCACGGCCTGCACTTCCGGGCTGCGACGGGCAATCGCGGCGACTTCCAGCGAGGTACGCGCTGCCTGCCCCGCCGTATCGGGAATTTCCTGCTGCCGCAGGATGGCAATGACAAAGGCCAGCAGGTCTGCGGTGCTATTGCAGGCGGCCAGTGGTGCGCTAAGCACATCCGCCGATTCTATCAGTGCAACCAGGATCGCCTCTTTGGAGCGGAAATGGACATACAGCGAACCTACCGACAAACCGGCTTCCTTGCTGACGTCACTTACCGATGCTTCATACAGTCCCTTGCGTTCGAAAACCGCACGTGCGGCGGTGAGGATTTGCTGGCGTACAGCGGCCATATGGCTGGGATCACGCTTAGGCATAAGTAAAAAAAATGATTGTTTATTTATTTTATAATGAAAGAGACCGACATGACCAATAATGAAACACAAAAACTCGAAGCCGTGATGTCCAGCTTTTCCACCAATGCCAGCCCTGGCGTGGTTGTCAGCGTGCAGCGCAACGGCACGACGCTACTGCGGCGCGGCTATGGTCTGGCCAGCCTGGATTCAGGACTGGTCAACACCCCCACCACCAAAATGCGGATAGGATCCACTACCAAACACTTTTGCTGCGCGCTGGCGCTGATGTTGCGTGATGAAGGCAAGCTGTCCATAGATGATCCCGTTGCCCGTTGGTTGCCAGAGCTGCCGGTATCGCAGGGTAGCCGTACCATACGGCAGTTGATGACCCATACAGGCGGCATGCGCGACTATCTGGATTTGTCGCTGTTGTCGAATGGCCTGACGGTGGTGCCAGCCGAGGCTGCCTTTGATTATCAGTGCCGCCAGCAGGAGGAAAACTTCGAGCCAAACGCGCAATTCATCTACAATAACGGCGGCTATCGCTTGTTGTCCATGGTGATAGAGCGCGTACTTGACATGCCACTGGCACAGGCCATGCATGACTATCTGTTCCAGCCGCTGTCCATGTATGACACCAGCCTGTGGGCCACAGACCTGGACCCCTTGTCCGGCAGCGCCACGACGCATCTTGCCCATCCCGCTGGCAACTTCACGAAAAGTCAGTTCCCCTCCGTCATCCTGGGAGAGGGCGGCATCGCCTCAACCCTCGATGACATGCAGCGCTGGCTGCATCACCTGGTTTCACCGAGCCTGTGGTCGCGTGCCGTGTCCGACGAAATGTTGATGCCAACCCGCTTGTCGAATGGTTACGTCAACCCTTACGGTTATGGCTTGATACAGGAAAGCTGGCGCGGCATTCCGGTGCTGCACCATGCCGGTGGTGTGGTTGGTGGCTCTTGCCAGATGCTGGCTGCGCCAGAACACGGCATCGGGGTCATCGTGATGACCAACCGCAGTGACCTCGGCGCGCCCGATATTGCGCAAAAATTGCTGTTCAGCTTGCTGGAAGATGAATTGACGGCCGATGCCGTGCCCGCTGATCCGCAACTGGTGGAAAGCCTGGGGGGTGACTATTACTGTGCCAGCAGCGGCCGCTACTTTGCCATAGAAAGACGCGATGACAGCCTGTTTCTGATCAACTTTGGCATGCCGCTGCCGCTGCTGCAGGCTGAGCACAACAAGCTGCGCGTCAACCTCTTGTCTATCCTCGTGCTGGAGATCGAGGCAAGCCTGGATGCCAGCGGCAGTGTCACCGGCATCAAGGTCATGGAACAGGGGACGACCCATCTTTGCGAACGCGTCGCCGCACCGGCCAAGGCTGCCAGCACCATCACCCCTTTTTCCGGCAACTGGCGCTGTGACGAAATGGGAGCCGATATTGTGGTGGAAAAGGTGGTAGAAAATGCGGCCAAAGACAGTGAGCAGGGCTTGCTGCGCATCGCCGGGCTGTATGGCCGCAATGTGTTTAACCTGCAGCCTTTGCGCGAAGATGTTTGTCTGTTGATCAGCCGGGATCCACACCTGCCCATGTTTGGCACGCTGCGACTGGGGAAAGGTGCAGCAGGCCAGCGCGAACTGGTGCTGGATACCTCGCGCACCCGCCAGTTGCGTCTGCAGGAGTGCCCTGTACATGGCTGACACGTCCTTGCCAACACGTTCGCTGACGGCCGCCTTTGGCGCAGGGACATTTGGTTCTACGCTGAGTTCTGGCGTTGTACCTCTCATGTTCCTGTTTTATCTGACGGAATTCGCCCATGTGCCGCCTGCACTGGCAGGCGTGCTGCTGGCCATCCCCAAAGTAAGTGACGTGCTACTCGATCCGTGGATAGGACGGCGCACAGATAGCTGGGCACACCGGTTTGGTAGCCGTGGCGCACTTCTGGCCTTCACAACCTTGCTATTGCCAGTGTTGCTGATACTGCTGTTTATCCCGTTTGATAGTCTGGCATTGTCATTGCGGGCTTTCCTGATCGGCGTACTGCTGGTGGCGCAATCATTGCTGCTGACGGTTTTTTCGGTGGCGCATACTGCATTGGCCGGCGACATCACCGACACCATGGCCGGTCGCAGCACACTGATGGCGGCACGTGCACTGGGACAGACATTTGCCGGCCTGCTGGTTTCCATACTTGCCCCGCAGCTCGTGGCATCTATAGGTGCCAACGGCGGCAGCTATCTGGGCATGGCGGGCGTGCTCGCCTGTGCGGCTTTGCTATCACTAGGCCTGTGCTGGCTGGCCGTACGCAGCATTCCTTTGCGTACCGGAGTGGAAATAAAAGCTGCCGTGCCATTACGTGTCGCTTTGATGCATACACTGCGTAACCGTAGCTTCTATTGCGTTGTGCTGATCCTGGTTATGCTGGGTGCCAGTTCAACTGCCCTGTTCGCGGCATTACCTTATGCCAACCAGCACCTGCTAAAGGCTGGTCCGGAGAACTTGTCAGCGCTGCTTACTCCAATTTTTGTATCGCTGCTGATCGGTGTATCGGTCGCTCCGGCGCTGGCACGCCGATTTCGTCCCAACACCGTCCTGACAGTAGCACTATTGCTGGCTTTCGTGGGAAGCATATGGTTTTCCGCCGGGCCGCGTGAAAATGGCACGATGATAGCTGGCGGCTTGTTGTTCGGTCTGTCTTGTGGTGTGTTGACGGTGCTGATTTCAACACTGGCCATCGAAGCAGCGACCAATTCTTCCAGCCAGGGTGAAAGTCTGGGACTGTATCTGGGCATCCTGTTTTCTGCCGAAAAACTGGGCCAGTCCTTGGGTGGTATCGCCGTGGGTTTTGGTCTTGAATGGGTGGGGTCGCTGCAAGGCACACCGGCACCTGCTGCGCTACAAAGGCTGGCTACCTTATTTGTCGGTGTGCCTGCCGCGGCACTGCTGGCTGCGTTATTGGCGTTGCTGGCATTGATGCTGCTGGCAGCGCGCAAGGGTACTCAATCAAACAAGGAATACCAAGCATGAACATCTTTACATCTGCCCTGTTCACAGAAACCAATACCTTTTCCGCTTTTCCCACCACGCTGCAGTCCTTTGAGGAACTGGGGATCGTACGCGGCCCGGTCGCCGACGATGCGCTTGGTTCCGTCGGCCCCGTGCTGCAGCAATGGCGTCGGCTGGCAAACGAGAACGGTGACACTGTGTACGAAGGACTTTACGCCATAGCGCAGCCCGCCGGTATTGTAGAAGCAGCCGCATATCAGGAATTACGCAGCGACATCCTGGCTGCACTCGAACTTGCCACGCCTGTCGACATGGTGCTGCTGTTACTGCACGGTGCCATGGTGGCCGACGGCGTCGACGATTGTGAAGGTGATCTGATCGCCGCAATACGTGCCCGCACCGGCCCTGATTGCATTATCGGCGTTGAACTTGACCCCCATTGTCACATGAGTCAAGCCATGATCAATGAAGCCGATGTCATTATTCTCATGCGCGAATATCCGCATATTGATTATAGAGAGCGTGCGGTCGAACTTTTCGAGCTATGTCGGGCAGCAGCAACTGGTGCGACAAGCCCGGTCATGGAAGTCGTTGACTGTGCCATGGTCGGTTTTTATCCCACCACGGCGCAGCCTATGCGCAGCCTGGTTGACGCCCTGGCTGATGCCGAACGCCAGCCAGGCATACTGTCCGCAAGTTATGTCCACGGATTTCCCTGGGGCGATGTGCCTGATGCTGGCACCAAGGTGCTGGTGGTGGCAGATCGCGACCGCATTGCTGCTGCATGCACTGCGCAGGAACTGGCACGGGCCTTGTACCGGGCTCGCTATGAACTGTTGCCACACCTGGAAAGCGCTGCGCAAGTGCTTGATCCCTCACCTGCCGGTCCGTTCCCGGTAATTCTGGCTGATGCCGGTGACAACCCGGGCGGTGGTGCGCCCTGCGACCATACCGGCCTGCTTTCAGAATTATTGCTCAGGCCAACACTGCGCTGTGCTTTTGGCATGCTTTGGGACCCGGCTGCCGTTGATGCCTGCCACCAGGCAGGCGTAGGCGCTGTTATTGAGCTGGCCATAGGTGGCAAGGTCAGCCCTGCCTCTGGCACACCACTGCAGCTTACGCTGACTGTGCGCGGCCTCAGCTTGCAGCATAGCCAGCAAATTGGCACCTTGACCGACCCGCTTGGGCGGGCCGCCTGGGTGCGCTGCGGTGCAGTGGATATCGTGCTGATTAGTCGGCGCCAACAAACCCTGTCGCCCACAGCCTTCACTGGCCTGGGTGTGCCATTGCACGAAGCCAGCGTAATTGCCGTCAAATCCAGCCACCACTACTACACTGAGTTTTCGAGATTATCCACCAATTGTCATGTGATAGAGACTGGGGCAGCTTTATCCATGGACTTCGCCCATCTGCCCTACCGCCGACGTGGCAAAACATACTTTCCTGCGCTTGCCAATCCTGTCCCGGAATTGACTTGAATGCGGGCATGGTTTGCATGATCTGGTACCAGCCTGACCCAGCTTGCTTAAAATTGCGGTCAAAGGGTGTCGCTGCTCTGAATTAAGAAAAGGGCAGACACAGTAACAGCTACTATTACAACAATACTGCACATTAATTAGTGTACAAGGAAGACATGAACACCAATCAACTCCCCTTCTCCAAATGGCGTCGCAGCGGCCATCTTGTCTTTTTGTCCGGTGAGCTTCCGCTGGATACAGACGGCAGTATTCCCCTTGGTATCGAAGCCCAGACACGCCTGACAATGGAACGTATTGGCAGGACATTGTCCAGCGTTGATCTCGGCGTGCAGGATATTATCCAGGTCACGGTTTACCTGACCGATGCTAACGATTTTGCTGTCTTTAATGCCACTTACCAGAAGCACTTCGCTGCCCCTTACCCTGTCCGCACGACCGTGGTCGCCCCCCTGGTGCTGCCTGGAGCACTCGTGGAAATTACCGTGGTTGCCGAAGACAAGTCGCATATACTCGTGCCGCAATGACAAAACGCGAAATTTTAGTCATAGGCGCAGGTATGGTGGGCACCTGCACGGCGCTCGAACTGGCCTTGCGCGGACATACCGTGAGTTTGCTGGATCGTCGCATGCCAGGCGAGGAAACTTCCTACGGCAACGCGGGAGTGATTCAGCGCGAAGCAGTGGAACCTTATTCCATGCCGCGCAAGCTAGGGTTTCTGTTGGCTGCGGCACTTGGCCGCGATCCCAGCGTGAGCTATCACCCAACTGCCGTGCTGGCCATGCTGCCGCGCCTGGGGCAGTACTGGCGTGCCTCAGCACCTGGTCGCCATGCATTGATCAGCCGCGATTACGCGGCTCTTATCGCACATGCTACCAGTGAGCATGCCCGCCTGATGAAAATGGCTGATGCGGGCACGCTGGTGCAGCGCGAAGGTCTGCGCATCGCATTCCGCAGCAGCATGCCATTTTCTGCAGCGCTACAGGATGCCGCCCGCCTTGAACGCCAGTATGGCATAGCTTATCGTGCGCTTGACAGCACTGAACTTGCACGCGCAGAACCGGCTTTTCGCACTTCGCTTGCAGGTGCGGTGCACTGGCTGGATTCATGGAGCGTGTCTGACCCTGGCAAGCTGGTTGAACGCTATGCCACCCTGTTCAGACAACAGGGCGGGCGCTTCATACAAGGCGATGGCCTGACGTTGCGCCAGCATGGCGCTGGCTGGCAAGTCGACAGTAACGAAGGCAGTATTCATGCCGAGCATGCGGTAGTGGCGCTGGGCCCTTGGGCAGAAACCCTTACCCGGCGCCTGGGCTATCGCCTGCCATTGTTTGTCAAGCGTGGCTACCATCGCCACTACACAGGTGGGGGCCAGGTCATGGTCCCAACCCTGGACGCGGAACGGGGCTATGTCATGTCGTCGCAAGTCCGTGGACTACGTATTACAACAGGTGCAGAAATCGCCCGTATTGATGCACGTCCAACGCCACGCCAATTGACACTGGCGGAGCAATCTGCCCGCCAGTTGCTGGACCTTGGCGCACCTGTTGAGTCCACGCCCTGGATGGGTAGTCGCCCCTGTGTCGCCGACATGCTGCCCATCATCGGTGACGCTGACAAGCACGCCAATCTGTGGTTCAACTTCGGGCATGGCCATCAAGGCTTTACCCTAGGCCCAGCCAGCGCACGCCTGCTAGCGGATCTGATCGACGGAGTACCTCCCTATATCAATGCGCAAGCGTACTCTGCGCGACGCTTCCTGGCTAATTAAACAAGCGGTCAGCGGCACAGTAAATATGATCGCGATGTGTTGCGAGTATTTTGTTCGAATACTTGACTGCCGAGGGTTAATGGGTGGCCCCGGCTTTCCTCCTGCACAGAAATGAGATCGGTTTTGCAACCATTTAACAATTATTTAAAAATCTATTCTTATTTTTAATTTATCTTGAAAATATAACAATATAATATTCGATTTGTCTTTGCCTGATTTTTTATAGAGCTTCATCCGACCTTTCTCTCAGTTTTGCGCTTGGTAACCCCGTAGTGTTTCCGAGGTAAGCGTATGAAATGCGCGAATTAAGTCAATTTAGGATTAAAGGGAATTTTCCATGAAGGTTTCGCAAGTTTCATTTCGCAATTTTCGGCGGTTAGAAAATGTTCAATTCAGTCTTGAGGACGATCACACAGTTTTCGTCGGTCCCAATAACAGCGGAAAAACATCTGCAGTTTCAGCCTTTCGTCTATTTTTTGATAGAGGAGGTGAATTCACCATAAATGATTTCACGGTTGCATGTGTGAGTGCATTTGATCGATACGGCCAAGACTCAGGCATGAACGCCAGTAGTTTGCCAGCAATTGAAATGGATGTCTGGTTATCGATTGATCCCGATACTGAATTCGGCAGAGTTTTCTCGTTGTTGCCCGATGTTTCAACTGACTTTGACAAAGTTGGCATCCGACTTCGGTATTGTATTAATGATGGTCAATTACTACGAGATGAATACATAACGATGGTTCCAGCTACCGAGGGGAGGCGTCAAAAGAATCTTTCGCAGTTCTTACAGCATGGGCCGAAACTTACTAGATACTTTTCAATGCGTTACTACGCGCTGTCCATTGAAGGCAGTGAAATGAAGGAAACGGAAATTGAATCCAAAGAGGGTAAGCGGACGCTCAACTCATTAATCCGTGTTGACTTCATTGACGCCCAAAGGGGAATACATGATCAGGATAGTAGCCGTGTCAACCGCCTGTCTGCGGCATTCTCGGCGTATTACAAGAGTAATTTAGAGAAGCCCACAGAAAATGAAGCAGCAAACAGGGTCATCGACGAGAATAATTCAAGACTCACCGCACACTACGACACCCACTTCAAGCCTTTACTCTCCGTAATTTCAGAGCTGGGCGTTCCGTCCGCGCATGATAGGGTATTGCGCCTAGTTTCATCAATGAACGCACAAGATGCATTACAGGGAAGTACGGAGTTATTCTATGTTGATGAGGTCTTGAAGCACGAACTCCCTGAGGCTTACAACGGATTAGGTTTCAAGAACCTCATCTATATTGCGATACAGCTAAATCACTATCACGCCCAGTGGCTATCAACAGAAAGTGGTCGAGAGTTGTGCCAACTCATTTTTATCGAAGAGCCAGAAGTTCACCTTCATGCTCAAGTCCAGCAAGTGTTCATTACAAAAATATCTACGATTTTGCGTGAAACAGCCAAGGTGCTGGGTATGGGAAAAATCACACCTCAGTTGGCGATCTCGACACATTCTTCGCACATTGTTGATGCCGTCGAATTCGACAAGATTCGATACTTCTGCCGTGTGCCCTTGAAATCTCAAACCGGAATTGATGCGGTCAGACCAAGTGCAACGAAGATTATTAACCTACATGATTTCAGACCATCGCCCGAGCCGCTTCGCGCCCTCACTAGTACAGAAGAACGGTTAGAAGAAGAAGCGAAGGAAGTACTACTTGCTGACATGAAGAAACAACAGCAGCAAGCAACTATCGACTTCCTGAAAAAGTACTTAAAATTAACTCACTGCGACCTGTTCTTTGCTGATGCGACTATTCTTGTCGAGGGTACAGTAGAAAAATTGTTGCTTCCGCAGATGATCGAAAAAGATGCAACGCAACTCTCGAATCGATATATAACGATTTTAGAGGTTGGGGGAGCATACGCTCACAAGCTATCTAGTCTGCTTGCCTTCATTGGCATTCCATTTCTCATTATCACCGACATCGATACCGTTAATGCTGCTGACGCAAGGCGAGCATGCCGTGCCGACATGACAGGAGCACGAACATCAAATGCCGCATTAAAGTCACTTTTAGCAAAGAGCACTCGTGATGAGCTTGTAGCTCTTACATCGGAGGAGCAACTGGTCCAATCTGGGCAGTGCTTTGTGACTTTTCAAAAGCCAGTCAAAGTGGGTAACGATGAGATGCATGGCCGGACGTTGGAAGAAACATTCATCTACGAAAATTTGGCGATTTTCAAAGGCAGCGAACAAATCTCCATAGGATTAGGTCTGACAGATGAGATGACTCCCGACGATATCATAGAGAAAGTTTATGGAGAGGTCCGCGACCAGAGCTTTAAAAAGACTGAGTTCGCGCTAGCCATTGCATCCTCTCAAGTCGCGTGGACTACGCCAGCCTACATTGTGGAAGGGCTTAAGTGGCTTGAGGGAAGGCTATCGCCAATTGCAAACGCCAAAGCTACATAGACAAGTGATTTAGGACTTAGAATGAACACCACACTTAAAGCTACAAAGGCCGATGAGCAAATTCAAGAATGCATCAACAAACAGCAGAGCTTCTACGTGATTGCTGGTGCAGGATCGGGGAAAACGACCTCGCTCATCTCCGCGCTGGACAACATCCGATATCATCACGGAAAACATCTTCGACGCGAAGCTCAACGAATAGTGTGCGTCACATATACAAAGCGCGCCGTAGCAGTCATTTCGTCGCGACTCGGCTGGGATGATCTCTACATCATAAGCACATTGCATGGGTTTCTTTGGAATGAAATAAAGCGCTTTACTCCCAGTATTCGCAGGGCACTTCAAGAAAAAATAATACCTGATCGGATTGCAAAACAGAAGGCAGATGATGATGGTGGAAAGAGCAAGAAGGCGCTAACTGCAAGAGCAAAAGCCAAAGGACTTGAAGAGGACTTGCCAGGATTACCTAGCGTCCAATCATTCACTTATAACGATTCCAATTTTAGTAATTATCTTCAGGGCGAAATTGGTCACGAAGATGTCATCGATGTCGCCGCATATATGATTGCAACAAGTCCGCAACTGCGAAAAATAATGGGCCAAAAATATCCTTACATCTTTGTTGATGAAGCACAGGATACGCAAGAGAACGTGGTTGAAGCTTTCAATTTACTTTGCGAAAATTCCGGCCTGCCAATTATTGGATATTTTGGCGATCCGATGCAACAGATTTATGACAAAAGGGCTGGAGACTTCAAGGGTCCATCTGATTCCCTGCGCATCCCAAAGGAAGAAAATTTTAGGTGTTCCGTTGATGTTATTAACCTTCTCAATGCATTTCGCAAAGATATCCAACAATTTCCTGCAGGTAAAAACGCGGAAATAAAAGGAAGCGTCATTCTTAGGCTTATTCAGACTGATAAACCCGGCGCATCTAGGGGACGTTACACACCAGAACAGATAGAAAGCGTTTCCCTTAAACTAGACGTTGCAATGGCGCAATGGGGATGGATGGGCAAAAAAAACATAAAACACTTGTACCTTGTCAGGCAGATGATCGCAAGGCGACTCGGCTTTTCTGATCTGCATAACTTATTTAATGGTGACTATGCATCGACACGCGCACAGGATGATTATGAAAATGGCGAACACTATCTTCTCAAACCATTCATTGTTTGCCTTTACCCACTAGTAAGAGCTTCTCGTGCTAAAGACGGCAGAGGGGTGATAGACATTCTTCGTCAGAATAGCCCAGCATTTGATCCTAAAGGAAAAAATGCAAATAGCTCACTCATAGAAATGCGAAAACGTGTCGAAACAATCATGAGCAGCTTGAATGAAATGTGGGATAAGAAAACCATCGGGGATATTCTCAGATACTGTCGAAAAAACGAGCTCTATTCTGCATCGAAACGGCTAGCAGAAGACCTTGATCGCAATCGTCGCGATGAGCAGTTCGATGCAGAGAAGCACGCGATGGAAAAAGGGGATTGGCTTGCGGATACATTACTTGATATGCGTTTGGCAGAAATTGCTGCTTACTGCGAATTCATTGACGACAATACGGAATTCAGCACGCAGCATGGTGTCAAAGGAGAAGAATATGAAAGTGTCCTTGTCGTGATTGACGATGTAGGGTCGGCTTGGAATAATTACAACTTTACAAAGACACTTACTCCAAAATCTGCGGGAGGTGAACCGACTGACCGTCAGCGTCGTCTGAGTTACAACCTCGCATACGTTTGCTTTTCGAGAGCAGAAAAAGACCTGCGTATCGTAATGTATTCTCAGAACGCCGCCGCTGCAAAAGAAGAACTTCTAGGGAAAAAATTATTTACAGAAGCTCAAATTGAAATAGCCTAGAAATTTTCGCTCCTGTGACTTCTCAGTCAAATATCTCAAATTAACATGACAACTTACTGATGCCCTGGTTCAGGGCATCGCCAATTCAATTAAACTGACTGAAGTCCGGCTTGCGCTTCTGGAAGAAAGCCATGAATGCCTCTTTCGCTTCCGGTGCATTCAACATCGCTGAGAAGTATTTGTTTTCTTCTGTCATCTTGGCGCTGATGGCAGCGGGTTGGTTGCCTTTCATCAGGCGTTTGGTGGCGCGTATGGAGGCGGCTGGCAGAGCAACCAGTTTGGCGGCCTGTTGTTGCGCGTAAGGCAATAATGCTTCCAGTGGCAAGACTTTATTGACGAAGCCGATTTCGAACGCTTCTGCGGCAGTGAAGGCTTCGCCCAGCATGAGTTTTTCTGCGGCGCGTTGATAGCCAACGATTTGCTGGAATATCATGCTGGAAGCAAATTCAGGGCACAAGCCAAGCTGGGTGAATGGCATGGACAGTTTGGCATTCTCGGCAAGGTAAATCATGTCGCAATGCATGAGCAACGTAGTGCCTATCCCAACTGCTGCGCCGGAGACGGCGGCTATTACTGGCTTGCCTGATTCATTCAGCGCCTGCATGAATTGATAGACAGGTGGCACGGCTTCTGGCTCGGCCAGGCTGCGGGCATTTTTCATGAAGTCTTCAAGATCATTACCGGCGGTGAAAATTTCTGGCTTGCCGGTGATGAGGATGGCGCGTACTGCGACGTCTGTTTCTGCATCGCGCAGTGCATCTGCCATGGCCTGATACATAGCCTGGGTGATGGCGTTTTTCTTTTCTGGACGATTGAAGTTAATCGTCAAAATTCCGTTTTCTTTGTGGGTCAGGATATCCATTGTGTAGTCTCTTTTTTATTGATCAGGTAGATTGTGGTGCAGTGTTCAGCCATTGTAAGGCTTGCTGCCAAAGTGTGTTGCGGAACTGTGGGCGGAAAAAGCCGAAATGTCCTATGCGTCTGGCATCGACGTCTTTGGGATTGATGTAACGGCGTTCAACCTTTGCATTGCTGTAATGATCATGCATGCTGTCTATGCTGCGGCGGCTCATCATTTCATCATCGGTAAAGCTCATGCAGAGTATGGGCTTGTGGATTTTATGGTGGCCGGTTTGCATGGGGCTGCCGTCTTTCTCCACAAAATATTCTGGGCTGCGGCACCAGCGCGACCATTGATAAATCACGCCCTTGGGCAAATTACCGACCTTGCGCATTTTTTTACCCGGGAAATAACCCCAGATGCGGGTATACAAAGGTACAAGGAAATACCACATGAGCCAGACAAAGCGTTTCAGTTGCGGTGAATTATCGCGCCAGTAGCCACTGCCGCAACCTACAGTCAGCATGCCGTCAATGAGATGATTGTCAGGTACCAGGCCAGGCAACTGTCCACCGAGGGAATGGCCGACAATAAGCAAAGGCACATTGGGTTGCCATTCCTTGGCAGTTTTCAGGGCGGCATTGTAGTCACGCTCTGCCCAAACCAGGATATCGGCATCAAAACCACGTAATGAATTGCGGTATTGCTCGGGGATGGATTCGCCCATGCCACGGTAATCAAAACTCAGGACGGCAATGCCGTTCTCTGCCAGAAATTCGGCAAAGGGTTCGTAGAAATTCTGTTTCACGCCCATGGCCGCCGGCATGACGACGACTGATTTTATTGTGCTTGTGGGTGTAAACTTTTTTGCTGTCAGCGTCGTGCCGTCAGCAGTGATAATTTGTACCGTCTCCATCATGGCTCCTTCAAACTCAGCCGCTTAAAAAAAACCGCGCAGAAAATACAGTCTGCGCGGTTGTTTTTGCTCAGGCAAGCAGCTTACATGCGTTCAAAAATACCGGCAGCGCCCATACCTGTACCTACGCACATGGTGACCATGCCGTATTTGAGGTTGTTGCGATGCAGGGCATGGATAGTCGTTGCAGAACGGATCGCACCAGTTGCACCCAGTGGATGACCCAGGGCAATCGCGCCGCCCATAGGGTTGACCTTGGATGGATCCAGGCGCAGGTCTTGTACCACGGCCAGGGATTGTGCAGCAAAGGCTTCATTCAGTTCAAACCAGTCGATCTGGTCTTGCGTGATGCCAGCGGCACGGCATGCTGCCGGGATGGCTTCTTTAGGACCGATACCCATGATTTCTGGTGGTACGCCACGTACTGCAAAAGAGGCGAAACGTGCCAGTGGTGTCAGGTTGAATTCTTTCAGGATTTTTTCGCTGACCAGGATCAAGGCACCAGCGCCATCGGAAGTTTGCGAGCTGTTACCCGCAGTGACGCTGCCTTTGGCGGCGAATACAGGTTTCAGTTTTGCCAGGCCTTCGATGGAAGTATCTGGACGTGCGCCTTCGTCACGGCTGACGGTACGGGTTTTCAGTTCGATTTCGCCAGTTGCCAGGTTAGGCACGCGGTCGATGATATCGACAGACGTTGTCTCAGCATCAAAGTAACCAGCGTTTTGCGCAGCGATGGCACGTTGGTGCGATTGCAGGGCAAATGCATCTTGTGCTTCACGGGAAACTTTCCATTGCTGGGCAACTTTTTCTGCTGTCAGACCCATGCCGTAGGCCATGCCGACGTTTTCATCTTTCAGGATGGCCATGTTCATCGATGGGTTGCTACCCATCATTGGCACCATGGACATGGATTCGACACCGCCAGCAATCATCACGTCAGCCTGGCCAACACGGATGCGGTCTGCAGCCATCGCAACGGCAGTGATGCCGGATGCGCAATAACGGTTGATGGTGACGCCACCGATACTGTTAGGCAGGCCTGCCAGCAAAATGCCCATGCGTGCCAGGTTCAGGCCTTGTGCACCTTCAGGGAAAGAGCAACCGATGATCGCATCTTCAGCCAGTTTAGGATCAAGATTAGGCACTTGCGCAAAAGCAGATTGCAGTACGCGCACCAGCAAGTCATCAGGGCGGGTATTACGGAACATGCCACGACCAGATTTGCCGATCGGGGTACGGGTAGCAGAGACGATGTAGGCGTCTTGGAGTTGTTTAGTCATGTTAATGTACCTCGATTAGTTACGGACTGGCTTGCCAGTTTGCATCATGCCCATAATGCGCTCTTGTGTTTTTGGATGATTCAACAATTCCATAAACGCCTTGCGCTCCATGTCGAGCAACCATTGCTCGCTGACCAGGCTGCCATTATCGATATCACCACCGCTGACCACTTCAGCAATCATTTTGCCCAGTTTGAAATCATGTGCAGAGATGAAACCGCCATCACGCATATTGATCAGTTGTGCAGCTATAGTGGCGATGCCATGACGGCCAGTGACTGGCACCAGTTTGCGCATCGGTGCGCGGTAACCGGCGTCAAACATGGCGCGTGCTTCAACCTTGGCAACGTGCAGCAATTCGTAAGGGTTGAAAACGATAACGTCATCTGCAGACAAATAGCCCATCTTCTGTGCTTCCAGCGCAGATTTGGATACCGCGGCTGTGGCTGCATTGGTGAAGTAATTTTTCAGGAATTGCAGCAAATCCGTGCCTTTGGCATCTGCCGCTGCACGTACTGCTGCTTCTTTCAAACCACCACCGCCAGGAACCAGGCCTACGCCCACTTCTACCAGACCGATGTAAGACTCGATGGATGCCACGCGTTTTGCTGCATGCATCATCAATTCGCAACCACCACCCAGTGCCAGGCCAGAAACAGCAGCAACCACAGGGATGTTGGCGTATTTCAAAGCCTGATGCGCATCTTGCAGGCGGGAGATTGCTGGTTCTATGGCTTTTACACCACCGGACATGAACAATGGCAACATGGCTTGCAAGTCAGCACCGGCAGAGAAGGCACCGCCGTCAGCCGCGTCTGCACTCCAGATCACCAGACCCTTGAAGTTTTTCTCGGCTTCAGCGATGGCTTTTTCCATGCCTTCGATCACGCCTGGGCCAATCACGTGCATCTTGGTTTTCAGTGACAGAACCAGTACGTCGTCATTCTGATGCCAGATACGGACAGATTCATCTTCAAAGAAAGTCGTGCCAGCATTTGCGCCAGTTGCCACGCCTGTACCCAGTACCGGCGCACGGAAGGCTTGACGGTCGTACACAGCCAATGTGGAGCGTGGCACGTAAGTGCTGCTTGCTGGCGACCACGAGCCTTCAGCAGTATGCACGCCAGTGCGGCCATCAAATACCCAGGCTGGCAGCGGTGCATTGCACAGTGCCTTGCCAGCGTCGATATCTTCCTTGACCCAGCCAGCCACTTCTTGCCAGCCAGATACCTGCCAAGTTTCGAACGGGCCTACATTCCAGCCAAAGCCCCAGCGCATCGCAAAGTCGATGTCGCGGGCATTGTCGGCAATCGTTGCGCCATGAACGGCGATGTAGTGGAAGGCATCACGGAAAATCGCCCACAGGAACTGTGCCTGTACATTGGTCGATTCACGCAGGGTCTTCATTTTCTTGACCGGGTCTTTTTCTTTCAGCATGCGGGCGACAACGTCGTCAGCCTTGGCACCGCCAGTCACATATTGTGCTGTCGCGAAGTCCAGACGCTGGATGTCCTTGCCAACTTTTTTGTAAAAGCCTGCACCGGATTTTTGACCCAGCGCACCTGCAGCGACCAGTTTGGCCAGCACTTCAGGTGTTTTGTAGACAGCGAAGAAAGGATCATCAGACAGATTGTCTTGCATGGTCTTGATGACATGGCCCATGGTATCGAGACCAACCACGTCAGCAGTACGGAAAGTACCGGAAGAAGCACGGCCCAGTTTTTTTCCTGTCAGGTCATCGACGACATCAACGGTCAGACCAAATTTTTCAGCTTCATAAATCGTTGCCAGCATGCCGAAGATACCGACGCGGTTGGCGATGAAGTTAGGTGTGTCCTTGGCGCGCACTACGCCTTTACCCAGGGATGTCGTCAGGAAGCCTTCGAGCTGGTCGATGATTTCTGGACGGGTTGCGACAGTAGGGATCAATTCCACCAGATGCATATAGCGCGGTGGGTTGAAGAAATGCACGCCGCAGAAACGGGCTTTCAGTTCTGCATCAAAGCCGTCAGACAGGGCAGTGATGGACAGACCGGACGTGTTGGAAGCAAAAATCGCATTTGGTGCAATGTGCGGGGATACTTTTTTGTACAGATCATGTTTCCAGTCCATGCGTTCTGCAATGGCTTCAATGATCAGATCGCAACCGGCGAGCACGTCGAGGTTGTCTTCGTAATTGGCGACTTCGATCAAAGCTGCGTCATCCTTGTTGCCCAGTGGCGCAGGATTCAACTTTTTCAGGTTCTCGATAGCGCGCAGGACGATGCCGTTTTTAGGGCCTTCCTTGGCTGGCAAATCAAACAGGACTACAGGTATCTTTGCATTGATACAGTGAGCAGCAATTTGCGCACCCATCACGCCAGCGCCCAGAACGGCGACTTTTTTAACGATGAAATTGGTCATTTTTAACCTCAGGTAGAACGCCCCAGCCCATTTACATGGGAAGGGGCGCATGTTTGATTAGAACAAATCAGCTTCGAGTGCCAGCAAATTGGCAGAACCAGAACGTGCCTGGCGGATCAGCATCGCTGTTTCCGGATACAGGCGGGCAAAGTAGAAACGCACTGTTGCCAGTTTGGAGACATAGAACTTGTCGCCAGAATCTTGTTTTTCAAGAGCGATTTTTGCCATTTGTGCAAAGAAATAGCTGTATACCAGATGACCGACTACGCGCAGATAAGGCACGGCAGCAGCGCCGACTTCATCCGGATTCTGGAAGGCTTTCATGCCGATTTCCATAGTCAGTTTGGTGACTTTGTCGCCCAACTCAGCCAGTGGTGTGACGAATTCTGCCAGCGCTTCGTTAGTGCCATTGGCTTCAACGAAAGCTTGTACCTTGGCACCGAACTTGCGCAGTTTTGCACCATTGTCCATCAGGATTTTACGGCCCAGCAAGTCCAGGGACTGTACTGTATTTGTGCCTTCATAAATCATGTTGATGCGGGCATCGCGTACATATTGTTCCATGCCCCATTCAGCGATGAAACCATGGCCACCGTAGACTTGCAGACATTCAGAAGTCGCTGTCCATGCATTGTCGGTGATGAAGGCTTTGATGACTGGTGTCAGCAAGGCGACTTCGTCAGCGCAATCTTTACGGACTTGTTCATCAGGATGGTTCAGTTCTTTATCCAGTTGCAGAGCAACGTAGGAACAGAATGCACGTGCGCCTTCTGCATAGGCTTTTGCGGTGAACAGCATGCGGCGTACGTCAGCGTGGACGATGATGGGGTCAGCTGGTTTGTCCGGTGCTTTAGGGCCAGACAGGCTACGCATCTGGATCCGGTCTTTAGCGTATACCAGGGCATTTTGGTAAGCCACTTCTGTCAGGCCCAGGCCTTGCATGCCCACGCCCAGACGTGCAGCATTCATGAACACGAACATCGCATTCAAACCCTTGTTAGGGCCACCGATGAGCCAGCCAATTGCGCCGTCCAGGTTCATCTGGCAAGTGGAATTGCCATGAATACCCATTTTTTCTTCAATCGCGCCGCAGAAGATTGGATTGCGTGCACCATTGCTGCCATCTGCATTTGGCAGATATTTAGGAACGATGAACAGGGAAATACCTTTCGAACCTTCTGGTGCGCCTGGCAAACGTGCCAGTACCAGATGGACGATGTTTTCTGACATATCGTGTTCACCGGCCGAGATGAAGATCTTTGCGCCCGTGATTTTGTAGCTGCCGTCAGCCTGTGGTTCTGCTTTGGAACGCAGCATGCCCAGATCAGTACCGCAATGTGGCTCGGTCAGGCACATGGTGCCAGTCCAGTCGCCAGAGATCAGTTTGGGCAGGTACAGGGACTTTTGTTCTGGTGTGCCATGCTCATGGATACATTCATAGGCACCATGCGACAAACCTGGGTACATGGACCAGGCCTGGTTGGATGAATTCAACATTTCATAGAAAGAATTGTTGACTACCAGTGGCAAGCCCTGGCCGCCGAATTCCGGGTCGCAAGACAATGCAGGCCAGCCAGCTTCCACGTATTGTTTATAGGCTTCTTTAAAGCCTTTTGGTGTCGTGACAGTGTGATTGGTCTTGTCGTGGTGGCAGCCTTCGCGGTCACCGGAGTGGTTCAACGGGAACAATACATTGGCAGTAAACTTGCCGCCTTCTTCCAAAATCTGGTTGATGATGTCGCCATCAACATCAGCGTGCTTGGGCAGCTGTTTCAATTCTTCTTCTACATTCAACAGTTCATGCAACACGAACTGCATATCACGCAATGGAGCGATATATTGACCCATGATTTTCTCCTGACGGCAAAGTTAAAACGGTAAATGTGGATACTAAATTTTTACGGCAGCAACAGATCAGGTTGTGACCTGCACCGGCGCGTAATACTCGATCATTCGTTCAAATCCAATCTCGGCACGGCCTACACTGCCCGGCTTGCGCAAGAAACGCGCATCATGGTGCAGGGCTAATATCAGGCCATACATTTCATACACAATCTGTTCAGGCTCGACATCATCACGCAAATGGCCCAGTTGTATCGCCTGTGCTGCGGCGCGGTGCAAGGCACCCTGCCACGCGTGGACCATACCGACCAGCTCATCCCTGATAGGCCCTGCCCTGTCATCGTATTCGGCTGCACCGCTGATATAGATACAGCCGGATGCAATCTCTACCGTGACGCGCTTGACCCATAAGGCAAACATGGACTGCAAACGCGGCAGGCCACGTTCTTCTTTCATGCTTGGATAAAACACCTCTTGCTCGAAATGATGGTGGTACAGCTTCAGCACTTCGATCTGTAAATCTTCACGCGAACCGAAATGGGCAAACACGCCAGACTTGCTCATGTTCATCTTGTCGGCCAGCAAACCTATGGTCAGCCCCTCGATGCCATCACGGCTGGCAGCGTCCAGGGCTACATCCAGAATGGCGGCGCGGGTCAATTCCCCCTTGCGCATGAATTTTGATGTCATATTCATATTACATTGATTGTGTTGAAAAGATTCATGTCTGCCCGTTGTGACCATTAAGTGAAGCAAAAAGTGATGCAAACAAATGAATTTATCGAACGCTCGTACTATTATGCACAGCGCCTGAAAAGTCAAACCAGATTCGGTCTTTAGAGGAGAGTATCTATTATAAGGACCTACGCAAAACTGCCCCAGCTGCGTTGCAGCGCCTCGCCGTACTAAAGTACTGTCTTCGTTGCTGCGCCTTGCTGGGACAATTTTGCGTAAGTCCTAATTGTTTTGCCTCCTACTGTTTGGTTTTTTGTTTTCTGCTCAGTTCCGACCTAGTCTTGATTATGCGTCTGGTCCAGTTGTCGCCTGTCGCGCTTGGTGGGTCTGCCTGTCATGGTGGCAGTCGGTTCCCGGAAGTACTTTCTGTCTTCTGCCACTTTGGCGCGTTTTGCTGCACTCTCAGCGGTTTCCTCATACATGGTCTGGGCGATGGTGGCCGAGCCACGGGTTTCCAGTATGCGCAATACCCTGACTTGCCACACCTGTTCAGCCTGCTGTACCTCGATCAGGTCGCCGACTTTGACATTGTGTGCAGGCTTGACGCGCTGCTCGTTTTGCAGGGCGCGGCCCAGCTCTATGGCATTGGTGGCCAGACTGCGGGTTTTAAAGAATCTGGCTGCCCATAGCCATTTATCGATACGGGTGGTTTCACTCATGAAGGTTGTCGCTTTTCATTCAGGATAAACAAACTTTATAAAACAAGTATGACGTTAAAAAATACGTCCATTCTATTTTGATGCAATTTATGGCAGCTGTCAGTCAATTACAAGGCATTTTCGCCCAATGTTTGTGCATACAACAAAGCAACACCCTGATTGGCGCTATGTTGCAGTGCGCATAGACAATAAACTGAACGACCGTACAATTCGGCAAAGTTAGTATTAATTTATTTACATTCGCATACTTGCCAATTTGGTCGGATCAGCTCATGAGCTCTGTTGAAGAACTAAGTGGGAAAAAGCGCGCCATTCTCATTGCCGCAGAGAAATGCTTTGCAGCGCAAAGCTACGAAGGCGTTTCGATACGCGACATTGCCCACGAGGCTGGTGTACCCATCGCCCTCATAGGCTATTACTTTGGCGCAAAGAATGAGTTGTATCACGCCATCTATGAACATCACAGCGGTTATATCGCAGAACGCCTGAACGGCTTGCGCCATGCACGCACACATAGCGCGCCTGGTACGACCTTGGAAGCCATCATCGCTGCCTTTGTGCTGCCAGTTCTGAAACTCAATGAAAAAGCCGAGGGTGCAAACTTTTCGCGCATGGTCATGCGCGGTGTCATTGACCAGCACGAAGCCAGCGAACGCATCACGCGTGAATTCTACGACCCCATGGCACGCGAATTCATCGCCGCCCTGCACGATGCACTACCTCATGCCCCTGCTGACAGTGTCTACTGGAGCTATCAGTTCGCCCTTGGTGCGCTATTGCACCATGTCGTTGATACCCGCATAGAGCGCCTTTCTGATGGTTTGTGCCCGGCGCGGCAGGCTGATCTGGCGGCACCCTATCTGTTGCGCTTCATTACCGATGGCATCAAGGCAGCCACGCAGGTGGGCTGAAGCGCTGGCCTGTGTCACAATGCAGGCCAAACGGACTCGCATGCACACAAATGGAAGCCATCATCTTCATAGGACTACAGGCCAGCGGTAAATCTTCTTTTTACAAAGAACACTTTTTCAATAGCCATCTGCGTATCAGCAATGATTTGCTGAAAACCAAAAATCGCCAGGAACGCCTGCTGGATTTCTGCTTTGACACCAGCATGCCCTTCGTCATCGACAACACCAATCCGACAAAAGAAATCCGGGCAAGCTATCTGGAACAGATCAAGGCCAGGCAATGGCCGGTGACTGCGTATTACTTCAAGACCGATCTGGAAAGAGCTCTGGTATGGAATAGCCAGCGGCAAGGCAAGGACCTGGTTCCCAAGGTTGGCATACTTGATACGCATAGAAAGCTGGAGGTCCCTGATTATGATGAAGGCTTTGATCGCTTGTATTACGTCGATTTTATAGATGGCAAATTGACTGCCACTGATTGGAAAAAATGAAGTTTGATGAACTGGAAAAAGTCATGCGCGGCTATGAAACTGCGCATGACGATTACGTCCCCACCGGGACGTATATGGTCGCACGCATTGATGGCCGCGGTTTTACCCGTCTGACCAAAGAAACTTGTGCGTTTGAAGCACCGTTTGATATCAGGTTCCGCGACCTGATGGTGGAAACCTGCAAGCATCTGATGAATTGTGGCTTCAAGGTTATCTATGCCTATAATCAGAGCGATGAAATTTCTTTGTTGTTTGACTTGCATATCAATGCCTTTGGCCGAAAATTAAGGAACATCTGATTAAGTTCTAATTTTCTTAAACTTCGAAACCAAGTGCCGCTCATTCATAAAACATGCTCTCGAGAGCATGTTTTTCAGTGGAAATTAGAATAAATGTTTCCGTTTTCCGCTGCTTTTGTGCGATTTCTCGCGCAGTGGGCACACTATGCCCCTTGCAGGCGCATTAAGCGCCTGCGGACCATGAACA
>Ga0207952_1000667_pt1 | contig 22203 bp, 13 predicted proteins | sample SubbioR12Aug_8Ca_FD_184831 | JGI IMG/M metagenome (GOLD analysis project Ga0207952, IMG submission 184831) | Serpentinite rock and fluid subsurface biosphere microbial communities from McLaughlin Reserve, California, USA - CR12Aug_8Ca (SPAdes) | ecosystem: Environmental > Terrestrial > Deep...
CCCAATCGAATTTTAGTAAAACTATTTCCACCATCATTGGTTACTACAACATAAGTATGGTTATCGCCATACATATGATGATCGAGTGTTACAAAAATTCGATTGGGATTATGAGCAGATAATTCAATACTACTGATCCAAGCTTGCGCAGGAACCCCTGCTTTTGTAATACCCGCATTTTTATTGGTCCAAGTTTTACCTCCATTATTCGTGAACATTAAATTACCATCATCTGTACCCACCCAAATAATATTTTCATTTTGTGGATGTTGAACAATGGTAAAAATAGTACCATGATTTTCTGCACTGGTATTATCTCCTGTTACACTTTCACTATTTTCTGATTTGTTGTGAATGGCTTTATTGTTGGTAGTTAAATCTGGAGAAATTCTTTCCCAATTTTTTCCATTGTCTCTAGACCTAAATAAATACTGCGCACCTACATACAAATTGCTTAGCGCTTTTCCAGTTGCAGACTTCGAGTTAGACTTGGCTGTTACAATTGGCGTATTCCAATTCCATCTATGTTCTTCTTCACCAGCTTGCAACTTGGGTTTAATTCCAGTAGACAAACCAGTTCTTAAATTGATGCGATACATTTCTCCACCTTGAGATTCCGCATACACTATTTTTTCATCCAGTGCATCTGGCTGAACCCAAAATCCATCCCCACCACCTAATGCTTTCCAGTCGGTAGAAGAAACCCCACCTGGTGCAGTATTCGGAACCATCCAATTGTTGTTGTCTTGTAATCCACCATAAATATTATAGGGCGATTGATTATCTACACTAACATGATAGAATTGAGGTACGGGTAAATTGTTTAAAAACTCCCAGGTGATTCCTTTGTTATAACTCAAATAAACACCGCCGTCTGTACCTAAAAACAACATATCTGTATTAGAAGGATTCACCCATAACGCATGGTGATCTGCGTGAGGTGCTACACCTCCTATAATGGTGTTGCTAAAGGTAGATCCACCATCATTGGAATAATTAAAATCATATGCGGGTCTATATACTCTTTTAGCATCTTTAGGATCAATTACTAAAGTGCTAAAATAAAAAGGTCTAGCAGTTAACCCTGTAGCCGATGTTAGTTTGGTCCAAGTTTCGCCCTCATCATTCGATTGATACAAGCCAGATTCTTTTGCTTCTACAATAGCCAATACTTGAGAAGGCTTTGAAGGATTAATAGCAATTACAATTCTGCCTAAATTTCCTTCGGGCAATCCTTTGGTAATTTTATTCCATGATTTGCCACCGTCATTGGATTTATATAAAGCAGAACCAGCACCGCCTGATACAAATGAAAAAGGCTTTCTTCTAAACTCCCATGTGGACGCAAATACAATATTCGATTTAGTTGGATGAATGGCAATATCGGAGCATCCTGTATTTTCATTGATGTACAAGATTTTTTCCCAGGTTTTACCCGCATCCATTGATTTATATAATCCTCTGTGCTTAGAAGCTTTAAACAATGGGCCTGGAGCAGATACGTACAAGACTTTTTTGTCCGCAGGATCTAAAACGATTTTGCTGATATGTTCTGTACTATCTAAACCCAGTTTTTGCCAATTACTTCCACCATCTGTGGTCTTATATAAACCTTCGCCAATAGATACAGAATTACGCATATTGCTTTCCCCTGTTCCAGCATATACCACTCTTGCATTTCCTGGTTCTACTGCCAATGCTCCAATAGATTGATTGTATTTATCAAAAATAGGTGCGAATGATTGACCACCATTTTGACTTTTCCAAATTCCACCACCAGCTGTGCCTACATACAGATTGAGTTGAGCATCCGCATATACGCCTTCTATTGCAGTGATTCTTCCGCTCATGGTAGAGGGCCCTAAAGCCCTTGCACCCATCACTTGAAATTGAGCCGTATTAAAAGATGGAATGTTTTGCGCATGCAATAGCATGCCTATGCCTGAAAACAGGACAGCAATTAGGTATCTCATGTTTGGAATTATTTAGTTCCCAGAAAAAATGGTTTCGTCAATAGTTGGGTTGATAGTTACTTTATTGGTAACCATCATCATCATACCCATATCTGATTTGAAAGCCATTTTAATACCATTCTCCAAAGTCTTGTAGTCTAAGTACTTAACAGAAGCTTTCACTTCTTGACCTTGTTGTTTTGTAGTGGTTTCTTCTTTGTAAATTAAATTGGTAACTAAATCAAAATAGTAGGTTTTCTCATTGCCGTTTTTGGTGGTCAATTTTACCTTATTGTAAGAAGTACCTTCCTCTTCTTCTTTACCTAAAAACTCTACAGTAGAACCTTTTTCTTTATAGTTTACAAACTCATCTTGAACATCTAATTCGTCTAATTTAGATTTCAATTCTTCTGCAGTGATGGCTTCTAAACTGCTCTTACCCATTAAAGGATTTTGAGACCATCCTTTGGTTGGAGTGGTAATATCAATAATTTTATTACCCTGAAATTCTGCATCAACACGCATGCCTTTCATGTGAACTGCTTGCATGGTAAAAGGAATAGCAAGGCCTTGAACCTCAATTTGTCCTTCTACTTTTAAAGACAGTATTTTACTCCACTTGTCTGCACCACCAATGGCAGTTATATACTTGTTAATCACTTCATCAGCTGTTTGAGCTGAAAGGCCAGCTACTGCTGCAAAAACTACTAAAACCGACAATAAAATCTTTTTCATAAAAGAATATTTTAAATATTTTGACCTATAGGTATTAAAAATTATACCAATATTACAGGTTTGGCAAAAAAATCAGCTTTTTTATATGTTAATGGTATATTAATTAAACAAACGGTATTACTTACAAGATTTCTCCATTTCTAAAACAGCAGTTACATTGCCTAGTGCGGCGGCTTTTTGAAGATCGGCACATCCGCCAGCAGCTTGCTTCAGTATTACTTTAACAATCCCTCTGTTTAAATAGATATCTCCATTACCAGAATCTTGCTCAATGGCTTTGTCGTAATCGGCTAATGCGGCTGCATATTGCTTTAATTGTCCTTTTGCAATTCCTCTATTAAAAAAGATATTAGGCATTTCAGGATCCAATTGAATTACTTTATTGTAATCGGCAATAGCACCTAAATAATCTTTTGCTGCATATTTAGACAAACCGCGATTGTACCAAGCCCCTGCATTTTTGGGTTTTAATCGAATGCAAATATTGTAATCGGCCAATGCTCCTTTTTTATCTCCCAATGCAGCTTTAACCACTCCTCTGTTAAAATAAATATCTCCATACTGCGGATCTAATTTTAAGGCACTATTATAGTCTTCTAAAGCTGCTTCAAAATCGCCCGACTTTTCATATTGAATACCTCTATTAAAATAGGCACCCACATTTTTCTTATTCAACTCAATTGCACTAGAAAAATCGTCAATTGCAGCAGCAGTATCAGCCAATTCTAAATGAATGAGTCCCCTGTTTACAAATAAGTCTGTATTCTTGGGATTCAATACTATGGCCCTATCAAAATCTTCTTTCGCTTCTTTAAACTGTTGCAAGCTTCGTAATGCTACTCCTCTATTAAAATAGATATCTGCACTAGATTGATTGTCTTCTAAAGCAAGGTCTAAATCGGGCAAAGCACCTGCAAAATCATTTAATTTCATTTTGCAAAGCGCCCTGTTAAAAAAAGCATTTTCTACACTGGAGTCTAGCGCAATCACATTATTATAGTCTTCTAATGCACCCTTCTGGTCATTCAAAGCTACTTTAGAAATAGCCCTACTAAAATAAAAATCGGCAGCTGGTTCTATTTGAATGGCTTTATTAAAATCCAATAATGCAGCTTTATGATTATTGAGTTTTGCTTTTATTACTCCTCTGTTAAAATAGACATCCCCATATTTAGGATTAAGCATTAAAGCTTTATCATAATCAAGAATGGCGGCTTGCAAATTGTTGAGGTTTTCTTTTTCGATTCCCCTATTGAAATACATATTCGCATTAGCTGGCCCAATTTTAATGGCTTTATTGTAGTCTTCTATTGCCCCTGCTGCATCCCCTGAAAGACCTTTAATAAAAGCCCTGCTAAAAAATAAATTGGGATCTGCAGGGGTAACTTCTAAAGCAAAACCAATGTCTTCTATTGCCCCCGCATAGTTTTTTAATTCCCGCTTAGCAATAGATCGATTCACAAATAAATTAACATCGTCAGGGGTTTCTTCTAGTGCTTGGGTAAAATCTTCTATAGCTCCTTGATAGTTTTTGGATGCCATTCGTTCTAAAGCACGCTTCACCAACTGGTCTAAAGTTTGCGACTTCGCATCAGTAGTAAAAACCAATAACAATGCAATTAAAATCCCTTTAAAAATAAATTTACTATACACCATGTTTATAGCTGATTGGGCGCAAGTTAATTACTCTGCTTCATTCTTGAGCATCATTAACAAAGTGTAAGCACCTTTGGTTACAAAGTTGGCTGGGTCTTTTTGGGTTAATATGATCTCGGTAAAGCCATTTTCGGTTTCTCCTATATTTACTTCGGTTAGAAGATACTTTTGTTTGCCCACTTCTTTAAAAGCAAAGTGCTTCCCTTCAAATCTTACCACTGCATCGGCAGGCAAGGTAGTTGCCTTACGATTCTTCACTTTAATTTCTGCATTCATATAAGTGCCAGGAATTAACACTTTATCATAGGTTTCAAAATGACAATGAACATCGGTATAGCCTTCCGCATTTAAGTCTTTCCCAATAAGCAACACTTCACAATCGTACTTTTTATCTGGATTATTATTGGTGTAGGCAATAAGCGGTTGCCCAATAAAAAGTTTTGAAAGATCTTTCTCAAATATTTTTAAAGCCAAATGAATATCAGTAGGATTGACCAATTCAAACATGATTTCTGTTGGAGAAATATATTTACCAATATTCACATTTACTCTAGTTACATACCCATCAATTGGAGAATAAATATTGACACTCTTGCTAATATTATTCTCATTCAAGGTATTCGGATTAATACCTGCCAATTGTAATTTTTGTGCTAGAGCAGAAACTAAAATTTTCTGCGTCTTATAATCCGACTCAGACTGTTGCAACATTTTATCGCTGGTTGCTTGGCTTGCATTCAATTCTTTTTGTCGGGCAAACTCTTTCTCTAACATCACTTGTTTTACTTTAGCCATTAAAAAGTCTTGCTGCAATTGAATATACTGCTGGTCTTCCATCACTGCCACCACTTCTCCCTTGTTTACATGCATCCCTGGCAATAGCTTACTTGTTTTTAAATACCCGCCTAAAGGAACACTTATAGAAACCATATTTTGAGGAGGCACATCCACTTTCCCATTCACTTTCATTAAGGATGCCATTTCCAACTCTTGCATTGGGCCAACTGCAATAGAAGCATTTTTTATTTGCGCATCAGATAAAACTAAAGTGTCTGCAGCTACTGTTGCTGCTACAGCGGCTTCTGGCTGATTTTTATTGGAGCAAGCCATGAAAAACAAACCGCTGCATAAAATATATAAATAGGTTTTCATAATTCTTATTGTTGAATATAGTAGGTTAATTGTATAATGGATTCGTTTAAACTTCTCACTGCTTCTGTGTAATCATTTTTTACACTGGTTGCCTGATTAATTAATTGCACCCATTCTAAATAGTTGATTGATCCAGCTGATAATTGCTTATTAGCTGTTTCAGTTATTAATTGAGCATTTTTCAATCCTGTCTTTTCTAAATATTGTACGGTTGCTAAATATTTAGAAAACTGTGCAATAGCTGTTTGGTATTCAGTTGTTAGCTTTTGCTTTACTTGTTCGTATTTTGACTCAGCCATTTTTTCGGATAATGCAGCACTATTTATTCGAGCTTTTTGCGCCTTAGTAAATAATGGAATTCCCATACCAACCTGAACCGAACTGAATCTTTTACCACTGTAAAAAATATTATCTGCCCCTACTCCTCTAATACTTCCATTCAAAATTCCAACTGACAAATCCGGTAATAACTTACTCTTTTCTACTTCCGTATTTGCCATTGCAATTGATTGTTGTTGGAGCATACTCTGCAAAACAGGATGATTCCGTAACAACGCAGTATCTAATAAAGAAGCAGGATTTAAGGGGCCTCTATTTGTTTCTGGCTGATAAGCGAACTTTGTATTTAATAACAACTGCAATTGCAATTGCATTATAGCAGCATCTTGATTGAGTTGCTGTACTTGTATTTTTATTTGACCCAATAAAGTTTCCGCACTGGTCTTTTCTAAAATATTGGATTCACCAGTTTTTAATCGCAATGCTGCTTTTTGGTAAAATGCTGAATACAAACTATCCGCAAAAAGCAATAGCTCTTTTTTCTTTTGCAAGTACACCATATTGTAATACACTTGTTGAACCTGCTTTTTTAAAAGGGCTTCCTGAATGGCTATATTCAAAACACTATTTTTGAATTCTGCCTCTAATAAGGTACGTTCTCTTTTATAAAATGTAGGAAAAGCAATGGATTGACTAATGCCCAATCTAGTATCGGTATAAATACTATTGATTTGTCCTATCTCACCAATAACTGAAGTTTTTGGCAAGTTGCCAGCAGTCCCAATAAGCATTTGCTGATACTGCATTTTTAACTGCTCATTTTTTACCAACAAATTATTCTTTAAAGCAGAGTCAACAGCAGCTTGCACAGAAATGGGTTGGGCGCTATATAATCGCACGCTATCGGTTTGCGCTATTGCAACAGATCCCACAAATAAACAACCCAACAATATTGCTACTCCCTTATTAATCGGCAAACTGGCATTAAAGCCTTTTTCGAACATCATATATAATACGGGTAATACAAACAAGGTTAGAAAAGTTGCAATCATTAATCCCCCAATTACTACTGTAGCTAAAGGTCGCTGAACTTCGGCACCGGCTCCATTACTCAAAGCCATTGGAAGAAATCCTAATGATGCCACAAAAGCGGTCATTAACACCGGTCTTAATCTTAAACTTGTACCAGTTAGTACAATGGTTCTTAAATTATCCATCCCATCACTTTTAAGTCTGTTAAATTCTGCAATGAGTACAATACCATTTAATACTGCCACACCAAATAAAGCAATGAAACCTACACCTGCACTAATGCTAAAAGGCATATCTCTTAATGCTAAGAAAAAGATTCCACCTATGGCAGATAATGGAATGGCTGAATAAATGAGCAACCCATGTTTAATAGAATTAAACGCAAAATAGAGTAATAAAAATATGAGCAATAATGAAACAGGAACAGCAATCATTAATCTGGCTTTTGCTGCATTTAAATTTTCAAAAGCCCCTCCATAAGTGATGTAATAACCTACAGGAAACTTTACTTGCTTTTCTATTTTTTGCTGCAACTCTTTTACGATTGTTTCAACATCTCTACCCCTTACATTAAAGCCAATTACAATTCTTCGCTTAGCATCTTCTCTTTGAATTTGATTGGGACCATCTTTAATTTCTACAGATGCCAATTGAGAAAGGGGTACTTGAATTCCTGAAGGGGTAGGTATTAATAATTGTTGAATGTCTTTCAAGTCTTTTTTCAAATCGCCTTTAATACGTACCACTAAATCAAACCGCTTTTCTCCTTCAAAAAGCAATCCGCTACTTTGACCCGCAAATGCTGCATTTACTACTTTGTTGATGTCTTGAATATTCAAATTGTATTGTGCAATGGTACTTCGATTGTATTCAATTAAAATTTGTGGCATACCAGTTACAGCTTCCACATAAATACTTTTAGCCCCTTCTACTGTACCAGCAATTTTACCAATACTTGAAGCATACGCTGCCAATGTATCTAAATTTTCTCCAAATATTTTACAGACTACATCTTGTCTGGCACCAGTCATTAATTCATTGAATCGCATTTGCACTGGAAACTGGAAACCGGTAGTGATTCCTGGAACAGCAGACATAGTTGCTCCCATTTTATCTGCCAATTCATTAAAGGTTTTTGCAGAAGTCCATTCCTCCTTAGGTTTTAGTATAACCATTAAATCACTGGCTTCCATGGGCATTGGATCGGTAGGAACTTCTCCACTTCCAATTTTAGTTACAATTTTCTCTATTTCAGGATACTCTTTTAGCAAAAGAGACGCAGCTTTTTGTGTACTCTCTACGGTTGTAGTTAAGTTGCTGCCTGTTAATACCCTGGTGTCAATGGCAAAATCTCCTTCTTCTAATGCTGGTATAAATTCACCGCCCAGTCTACTCAAAATAAATAAAGCAACAATAAATAAACTAATTACAAAACCCAGCACCATTTTAGGGAAGTGCAAAATAAATTCCAATGCTTTTTTATAATTGGCTTCTAGTTTTGCCATGATTCGATCGGACCAAGTAGGTTGATGATCTATTTTTTTACTTAGAAATACCGCACTCATCATTGGGATATAAGTCAATGAAAGTATAAATGCACCCAATAATGCAAATGCTACCGTTTGCGCCATTGGCTTAAACATTTTACCTTCTATTCCTTGTAAAGTAAATATGGGCAAGTACACTACTAAAATGATGATTTGGCCAAACACTGCACTATTCATCATTTTGCTAGCAGAATGATTTACTTCCTTATCCATCTGGCCTTGTGTTAATCTGTTGACCACACTAAACTTCTTACTATGGCTTAATTGGTGCATCACAGCTTCTACTATAATGACTGCACCATCTACAATCAAACCAAAATCGAGTGCGCCTAAACTCATTAGGTTACCGCTAACCCCAAATAAGTTCATCATGATAATGGCAAATAACATAGCCAATGGAATAACCGATGCAACAATTAATCCTGCTCTTAAATTGCCCAAAAAAACCACCAATACAAATACCACAATTAATGCCCCTTCTAATAAATTTTTTTCCACTGTACCAATGGCATTATTGACCATTTTAGTTCTATCTAAAAACGGTTCAATCACCACTCCCTTTGGTAAAGACTTTTGAATTTGAACTATTCGTTCTTTTACTAGATTAATTACATCATTGCTATTGGCCCCCTTTAACATCATCACCACCGCTCCTGATACTTCTCCTTGGTCATTATACGTCATAGCACCATATCGAGTAGCGTGGCCAATCTTAACTTCTGCTACATCCCTTATAAACAAAGGGGTGCCTCCAGTTGTTTTTTTAATAGCAATATTTTGGATGTCTTCAATATTGGACAATAAACCCTCAGTTCTAATAAACAATACAGTAGGCCCTTTTTCAATATACGCTCCCCCCGTATTTTGGTTATTGGTTTCTAATGCAGTAAAAACATCAGCAATAGTAATATTATAACTCAATAGTTTTGAGGGGTCTACTTCAACAGAATACTGTTTTAACTTACCACCAAAACTACTCACTTCAGCTACTCCTTTTACTCCTAATAATTGCCTTCGTACAATCCAATCTTGCATGGTTCGTAGCTCTGTAACATCATATTGGTTTTCGTAACCTTTTTCGGGTCTTATTACATATTGATATATTTCTCCTAATCCAGTTGAAACAGGTCCTAATTGTGGTGTTCCAATACCAGCAGGAATTTGTGACTGCACTTGTAACAATCGTTCAGCCACTTGTTGTCTTGCCCAATAAATATCGGTTTCATCATTGAACACAATGGTAACCAACGACAATCCAAATCTGGAAAAACTCCTTATTTCTAATAACCCAGAAATATTATTATTCGCTTGTTCAATAGGAAAAGTTACCAAACGCTCTATATCTGTTGCACCAAAGGAAGGCGCTACAGTAATAACTTGAACTTGGTTATTAGTAATATCAGGAACAGCATCAATGGGGAGTTTAGTTAAATTATAGGTTCCATAACCTATTAGGGCAATTACAAATAGCCCAATAATGAGTTTATTCCTTACGGAAAACTCAATAATTTTTGTCAGCATTTTAGTTGAAATTAATTATAAGTTGAATGGGACTGCCGCTTGTGCAAGACCCTAATTCTTAATCGGCGTTAAACTATGCCATTTTGGGAGGCTGCCAGATATTTACTTGATACCCGGAAAAAATAAATGCAGGTTGATACAAAGACCAATTAATATGGATGTCCTGATCTGGATATTGAATATCAATTTGTGCATTCAAAGGAACAAAGGGAGTGGCTGATGTTGAAAAAAATTCCCCTGCAGTCTTAAAAGGGAGTTGCATATCCCTTTCATAATCCTTGTCTTTTACATTTCCTTGCATGTAATGGATTTGTAAAAAATCAATGGCTGAAATTTGTGGATCTTCTTGTTGGTGTTCAATAAAATGTTGAAATACCACTGGAATTTTTAATAATTCATGTGCTTCAGTAGTAGAACACAGGTATATACTTAAAAATAATATGGCTATTCTTTTTCTCAACGAGGTAAAGATACAACAAATTTAATAATCAGAATATGGGGCCGAACGCATGAGCTGACTATGTAAGGCCGACATATTGTTTTGATAAAAAGGCATTGCAACCAGTTTTTTCCATGTAGGAGATTCTGCAAATGCCTTCCAATGTTGATTTCTGCTTTCAATATTATCAAAACTGGTTATATACATCAAATTGGGCATTTTAGAACCGAACAATACGTCTGCATAAAATACCGCATTGAATTGAAGCTCATTGAACAAAGTAATTTCTCCACCTTCATTAAACATATGAACTTTATTTAGGTATTTTTCTTCAGTTGGGCTTTCGTAATTCCTTAGCTCATAAATTCTTTCACCCTTTTTTGATGCGTCGTTAGGTACTTTCATTAATGGCATATCCTTGAATGCACGCAACAAAATTTGCTCATATCTTTTGTAAAGTGGATCATTAAAACTAGTCTCCTCTTTTAAATTCCATTGAATAGGTTCAATTAATTTGTTCAAACTAGCCGAGTTAATTAAGAGTATAAGTTGCTTATCATTCGCAGTATCATTGGTGATTGGCTTAAATACACCAACCTGTTTAAAACCTTTCAAATGCAAAGCAGGAATAAATTGATTAGTAAGAAAATCATCCAGCTTTTTTTCTTGTGCAGTTGTAGAAAAATGATAAACAATTAGTTTATAATATTCCATTGAAGGTGCCGCATATAAACTGCTTACAATGAATATAGATAATGCGAATAATGTCTTTTTCATTTGTTGATATTTTTGTGTAAATTTAATAAGCTGCCTTGGCAATCAGCAAATTTAGCCCCCAATTGCTATATCCATGCCTACAAAGAAAAACAAAGAATTGCTTTCAGTAGCAGAGTCTATTGCCCACTTTGGCACATATGAGTTTGACTTGAGCAATCAAACCCTTATATGTTCTAGTGGAATCTATGCCATATTTGAATGGTCTTTGGATGAGCCGATACCATCCTTACCATCAATCAAAGAACAAATACACCCTGAAGATCGAAATCATATAGAGTCAGCACTCCTTTCTACCATAGAATTAGGCCGAGATCTTAATATAGAATTAAGGTTACTTATCAATCAAAAAAACCTGCACCATATTAATTTAGTTGCCTCCATTAAGAAAGATAGCAATGGTAACCATATTGCCATTATTGGAGTAATTCAGGACATAACAGATGTGAAATTAAAAGAAGAGGAACTAGTTTCTACACAAAATAGACTTCACAAAATATTAGACTCTTCGCCAGACATAATTTGCACTTTAGACGAAGATGGTTTTTTTAAAACAGTTAGCTCTGCTTGTTTTAGTATTCTTGGATACTTGCCGGAGGAAATGATTGACAAGCATTATAATCATTTTGTTCACAAAGAAGATTTTTTTGCCTCCCAACAAGCATTCTTACGCTTTATGAAAGGCTTTACAATTACAAATTTTGAAAACAGATATATTACTAAAACAGGTGAGATTATCCCAATAATTTGGAGTGCACATTGGGACAATGAAGAAAAAAGAATGTATTGCGTAGCCAGAGATGCTACTGAAATAAAAAAGCAAGAAGAGCTATTAGTTAAAAATGAAAAGCGGTACAGAGCTTTGGTAAACAACGCATCTGATGCTATATTGATCTTAAATAAAGATGGGCATCCATTTTACAGCTCACCTTCCATCTATAAAGTAACTGGCTATACAGAAGAAGAAGTAATCACACTTCAATTACTTGACTTAATTCACAAAGAGGACTTAAAAACATTATTGCATCAATACCTACTTGCAGAACAAAAAATGGGAGAGACAGTATCTGCAGACCCCATTCGCTTTAAAAATGCCAATGAAGATTGGATTGTTATTGAATTAACCATTACCAACTTATTGAATGACCCTTTTATTGAAGGAATGGTGATCAATTTTAGAGATGTAACAAGTAGAGAGAAAGCATTGTCCGAATTAAAGCTAATGGAATCGGTAGTCACCAATACCAGTGATGCCATCATTATTACTGAGGCTGAGCCATTTGAACATCCAGGCCCTAAAATTGTATTTGTGAACGAAGCATTTTGCAATATGACTGGTTATGCAAAGGAAGAAGTCATAGGAAAAACACCCAGAATATTACAAGGACCGAAAACAGACAAAGAAGCAGTTAAAAATATGAGTCAAGCCATTAAAAAATGGCAAAAACATGAAACTACCCTATTAAATTATAAAAAAAACGGGGATGAATTTTGGATCAATTTTACCATCAGCCCAATTGCCGATGAGAAGGGATGGTTTACCCATTGGATTGCTATAGAAAGAGATGTTACTGAAAATAAAATAGCTGATTTAGAAAAGACGCTATTAGCAGAAATTAATCAATTGTTTTTACGTCATAATAATTTGACGGAATTACTTAATAAAATTGTTAGGAAAATTTTAGACACTGAAGATTTTTGCATGGGAGAAATCTGGTTGTTGAGCGCAAGCAAAAAAACATTGAGTTTAACTGCATCTGCATTCAATAATGAAAATATGAGACTGTTTTTTGAAGAATCTATTCATATCAATCATATTAGTGTAAATGAGGGGCTACCAGGTATTGCTTGGGAAGATAAAAAAATTATTTACTGGGATAATTTAAGCGAGAATCAACATTTTATGCGCAGAGAATTTGCATTAAAATATGGGTTAGCGTCTATGTATACCATACCATTGATAAATGGAGAACAGGTTATTGGCGTTTTGTGTTTAGGCGAACCGAAACATCATAAAGCCAAATCTGTTTCAAAAAATCTATTTACCCAATTAAGCCACCAACTTGCAGCAGAAATAATCAGGAAACAATTAGAGATTCAATTAAATAATATTTTTAATTCTTCTTTAGACTTAATTATCATCGCAGGACTAGACGGTTTTGTAAAAAAAGCCAACCCAGCTGCAAAACAAATTTTAGAATACGAGGCTGCTGAAATAGTCAATTTACCCTTTACGCATTTTATACATCCAGCTGATGAAGCAATCACTATACATGAGGCTGAAAAACTAGCTAAAGGAGAAATCATTCCCTATTTTGAAAATAGACTCATTACTAAAAATGGAAACATAAAATGGATTGCTTGGACATTTACCCCTTCAAAGGAAGATAATTTGATTTATGGTATGGGAAAAGATATTACCGAAAAGAAAAACTTGGAGGAAATATTAACGAAGTCGAATAAACTCGCAAGAATTGGAAGTTGGGAAATCAATATCAATAAAGGGACTGTTTATTGGTCGGATATAACCAAAGAGATAAGAGAAGTAGAGCCTGATTTTGTTCCTACATTAGAAGCAGGTATATCCAAATTCAAAGAAGGCTTTCATAGAAATACCATTCAAAAAAGAGTGGAAGAATGTATTACAAACGGAACACCTTGGGATGAAGAATTGCTTATTGAAACCTTTAAAGGAAATTGGAAATGGGTAAGAAGTATTGGAGAAGGTGAATTTTTAAATGGCAAGTGTATTCGAGTTTATGGCAGTTTCCAAGACATAAACGATAAAAAGAAAGTACAGCAGGATATAATTGAAAGCAACGAACGTTTCAATTTGGTGGCAAAAGCTACCAACGATTTAATATGGGACTGGGATATTATTTCAGGAGAAACCCTTAGACTCGGCAAATCATTTTTTGAAAATTTAGGCTACCCACAAAATTTTACCAATAGCAATAAACTATTGTGGCTTGAATTGATTCATCCTGATGATTTAGATCGGGTAGAAAATAGAAGAAATCAGGTTTTTGATGACCTAAACCAAAACTACTGGGAAGATCAATATAGGTGCAAACGTGCAGATGGAAGCTATGCATATGTGTACGATAGGGGTTATATTGTAAGAACAAGCAATGGAATTGCCATTAAAATGATCGGCTCTACGCAAGACATTAGTAAATTAAAACAAAATGAAATTGAGCTAGCCAAATTAAATGAGCAGCTCATTATTCAGGCAAAAGATTTAGCACTATCGAATAATGAATTAGAAAACTTTGCTTATGTAGCTTCTCACGACTTACAAGAACCTTTAAGAATGATTAGTAGTTTTCTTTCTCAAATAGAAAAAAAATACGGAGAAATATTAGATGAGAAAGGAAAAAAGTACATCTTTTTTACAGTGGACGGAGCCAAGCGAATGAGACAAATCATTTTAGATTTACTAGAGTTTTCAAGAGTAGGTAGACAAGAGTTAGATGTGGAAGAAGTAAATATCAGATTGATTATTGATGAAATTCTTGATTTGTATAAAAAACAAATAGAAGAGAAAAAAGCAATAATTGTTATTGGGAATATGCCCAATATAATCACTTTTAAAGCGCCTATCAGACAGGTTTTACAAAACTTAATTAGCAATGCATTAAAATACCAGCAGGACAGTATTATTCCTGAAATCAATATTCAATGTGAAAGGGATTATGATTTCTGGAAGTTTAGTGTAAAAGATAACGGTATTGGAATTGAAGAGGAGTACCATGATAAAATTTTTGAAATTTTTCAAAGACTACACAACAAAGAAGAATTTAGTGGCACTGGAATAGGCTTAGCCATTGTAAAAAAAATAATTGAAGGTATGAGTGGTAAAATATATCTGACCTCTCAAAAAGGAGTTGGAAGTACTTTTTATTTTACCATACCCATTAAACAATTTCAATCAACCAAAAAAGATTGATTATGGATAAGGATGAAGAAATAGAGCAATTAAAAAAATTGAATGAACTATTTGAAGAAAGCAATAGAGCAGCCAAAATTGGGGTTTGGGAATTAGATATTGAAACCAATCATATATTTTGGTCAAATACGACTAAAGTAATTCATGGAGTTGAACCCGACTATATCCCGAACCTTAAAGAAGCATATGAATTTATTAAACCAGGAAGCAACCTTGAATTAGTTCAAAACCATGTAAACAATGCTATAACAAATAATATTCCTTATAATATTGAAATGCAAATTATCAGAAAAGATGGGGCAGAAATTTGGACAAGAGCTAGAGGTACACCTGAATTTAAAAATGGGAAATGCATTAGGCTATTTGGTACTTTTCAGGATATCCAAGACCAAAAAGAAAAGGAAATTGAGCTTATCAACTCAGAATTAAAAATGGGTGCCATTTTCAACAACAATATTGACGCACTTTTTTTAACTAGTCCAATTGACGGCTCCATCTTAAGAGCCAATAGAGCAGCATCTGAATTATTTGGATATACTGAACAGGAGTTTAACCAAATTGGGAGAAATGGAATTATTGATACTTCTGACCCAAAACTTCCCGAATTATTAGAAAAGCGAAAAAGAGAAAAACATATTACCACCGATTTAATAGGGATTAAAAAAAATGGAGAACGATTTCCAATAAGAGTTTCATCAGGAATTTTTTCAGATTCCCAAGGAAACACTCAAGCAAGCACCTGCATCATAGATATGACCGATATCAAAAACTATCAAAATCAGGTTGAAGAAATTGCAAGAAAGTTTAAAGGCATATTTCATTCTACATTTCAATTCATTGGATTTTTAACCCCAGACGGCACTTTAACAGAAGCCAACGATTCTGCCATTCAGTTTGCTGGGCTTCAACCAGCAGACGTTATTGGCAAAAAGTTTTGGGACTGTCATTGGTGGAGGATCTCTGAGCAAACAAGAGCAGAGTTGAAAGCGAATATTGAAAGAGCTGCTAAAGGGGAATTTGTGCAATATGAGGTAGAAATACTGGGTGCAAATAATACCACCACTACCATATTATTTAACTTAAAGCCATTGTTCAATGAAAGAAATGAAGTCTATTCCATCATTCCAGAAGGAAGGTTGATCCAAGAAATAGTAGACACGCGCAAAGAATTAATCAGTAAAAACAATGAATTATCTAGATTCACTACAATTGTTTCACATGACTTGAAAGAACCATTGAGAATGGTCAGTCAGTTTATGAATAAATTAGAACAAAAATATGCTGGTTCATTAGACGATAAAGCAAGACAATATATATTTTATGCGGTTGATGGGGCAAGAAGAATGAGTAAAATGATTGATGAATTATTGAATTATTCTAGAATTTCCGAAAAAGATAAAACGTTTGAAAGAATAAACAGTTTAAACTTACTTGATGATGTTAAGCAAAGTCTTAAACAGATAATTTTGGAAAAAAATGTTTTAGTTGAGATTTCAGAATTACCAGAAATTATTGCCATTAAAACCGCAATTCGAATTTTATTTACCAATCTAATCACTAATTGCATCAAATACAGCAAAAGTGATGTTCCACCAATTATTAAAATAGCTTGTATTGACGACATCAATTATTGGCAATTTTCAGTTTCAGATAATGGAATAGGCATCAATAAAGAGCATCATGAAATGATATTTCAATTATTCAGTAGATTACATTCAAGAGTTGAATACGAAGGAACAGGTATAGGTTTAGCTACTTGTAAAAAAATTGTAGAGTTGCACCATGGAAAAATATGGGTAGATTCTGAATTAGATAAGGGTAGTACATTCTTTTTCACCATTAAAAAAAATATTGATGCCTAAAATAAAACCCAACCATGTTTTGTTAGTTGAAGATAATGAAGGGGATATTTTACTAACAACAGAAGCTTTAGAAGACCGCGATTTAGCTGATAAAATCACTGTAATTAGAGACGGGAAATTAGCTATTGAGTTCTTAGAAAATATGGCTATAAAAGACAGTGCTTCTTTACCAGACATCATTTTATTAGATGTAAACTTACCAAAGAAAAATGGGCACCAGGTTTTGCATCATATAAAAGAGTCTTTGTTATTAAAGCAAATACCTGTTATCATGCTAACAACCTCTTCTTCAGAAAAAGACATAATGGATTCTTATAAAAATCATGCGAATTGCTATATCACCAAACCAACGGATGTAGACGATTTTAATAGGGCAATGGAATCCATTGAAAATTTTTGGATGCAAACCGTAACGCTTCCCAACAATCACTAAAATGATTAAAGACAAAAAGCCATATAATATACTTATAGTTGAAGACAACCCTGGCGATTTCTTGTTAATCTCAGATTACTTAGAAGAGCAGATCAGTAACCCAACTATTATTCATACTGTCAATTATAAAGAAACCAAAAAAATATTAGAAAATAGTGAGTCATCAATTGATGTTGTACTATTAGACCTTTCGCTGCCAGACAAGAGTGGGGAACTCTTGGTAGAAGACATGTTATTATTGTGTAGTCAAATACCAGTAATTATATTAACTGGGTATACCGATATCGATTTTAGTATTAACTCCATTTCTAAAGGCATTGGCGATTATTTGCTCAAAGATGAACTAAATGCCGACGCCCTTTACAAAAGCATTATATACTGTATTGAGCGTTTAAAGAAAAATAATGAATTAACCGAGTCAGAAAAAAGGTACAGCGAACTCTTTCATTTAAGTCCTTTACCCATGTGGGTATATGATATAGATAGCCTTGAATTCTTAGACGTGAATGAAGCAGCCCAAAGACATTATGGTTTTACGGAAGAAGAATTCTTAAGTATGACACTTAGAGATATCCGACCTAAAGAAGATTTGCCCTATTTTCATGCACAGTTGGATTTGGCAAGAAAACATGCACATGAATATATGTCTGGAGTTTTTAGGCATATTAAAAAGAATGGAGAAATTATTAATGTAGATATTCAAAGCAATTTTATCTCTTATAAGGGAAGAAATGCAAGGGTAATATTAGTAAATGATATTACCGAAAGACTTGAATACATCAGTGCTATTGAAACAAAAAACAAAGAATTGCAGCATATTGCTTGGTTACAATCACATGTAATTAGAGCCCCAGTTGCTAAAATCATGGGAATTGTGCATTTATTGCAACAATTAAACTTAAGCGAAGAAGAAAAAGATGGGCTTTTTATAGACCTCGTATCCTGCGCCAAAGAATTGGATACTGTCATTCACGATATTGCCAATAAAACCCATGCTGCAAGATTGAAATAAGCCATTTATTCCAATTCTAACTGAAATATGGTATTGACAGGGTCTTGCTGAATATTTTTTAAGTAAATGAAAATTCCTTCATTTACTTGCTTGAAAGTAACATTCATATTGTTCGAAAATAATTTTGCCGATTTTACTTTACCTACTGTATACGGAACAAAAATAAAATCGGAATTCACTTTTTTAAGTACATGTGCAAATAGGTTTTTTGATTTTGCAGTTAGCACTCCCCATTCTTGTGTTGGAATGATATTTCCTCTAGTTCCTTGAATAGTAGGGGCATATTGCTGCATCCATTTACCTAATAATTGAAGGGAATCAATATTCTCCAACTGAATTTTACCATTTGGCATTGGGCCCACATTCAACAAGAAATTGGTATTAAGTGATGCTGCTTTAACTAAATAATGAACCAAATCTTTTACGGACTTATGAGCATGATCGGTTATATTATATCCCCATGAATTATTCATGGTTTCGCAGGTTTCTAAAGGCAATTGATCAGAGGGTTTTTGAAAGCTTAAACCGGTATGATTTTGACCAGGTAAATCTTTTTCAAACATTTGAAAATCTTCTCCTGGCAATGGGTCTAAGTGATGATTATTACCTATTAAGCAAGCTGGTTGTAACTGATGGATGAGTTCATAAATTTCATTGTATTTCCAATCGATTCTAGTGCTTCGATCTTTAGAACCTTCGGGATTGGTTTGGTCCCAATGCCCATCAAACCAAATAGACATGATATCTCCATAATTGGTTAAAAGTTCTGTGAGTTGGGCCTTCATGAACTGTAAATAAGAAGCATAGTTACCTCCTGTCTTTCTTCCTGTTCCTTGACCTGTTCTACCGGTTGTATAGGGATAATCCTCTCTAAACCAATCTAAGGTAGAATAATATAATCCCAGTTGTATTCCTTGTTTTTTGCACTCTTCAGCCAACTGTTTTAATACGTCTTTTCCGTAGGGGGTATTGGTGATCTTCCAATCACTCTGCTTGGTATCCCAATTAGAAAAACCATCATGGTGTCTGGTAATAAAAACGATATACTTCATACCAGCCGATTTTGCTGCTCCTACCCATTCAGCTGCATTAAACTGAGTCGGATAAAATGTCTCTTTTAAAAGCGCATAATCTTTCACTTTGATATTTCTATTCTGCATCACCCATTCACCCGCTCCCAACATACTTGAAACGCCCCAGTGAACAAACATCCCAAATCGATTGTCTTGAAATTGATTTCTAGCAACCAAATTTTGTGGTGTTGGCTGATATGCTTGCCCAGTCATTTGAATACTAATCGCTAATAGAAAAACAAATAAGAAAGTTCTTATCATAATATGACTTTTTTAAATTCAACTTCATGATCCATCAACCGCTCTAATAAAACCGTTTGATTAATAGCCCTAACTAAATTGTGGTTTTGATAAAGTACTTGATAGTACTTATCATCATTAAAATAATCAGTTAGAAATCTGATGGCCTGCATATAAATCATAAACTGCGCTGCATAAAAAAAATGCGTTTTCTCAAAAGCAGTTAGTTCATTTTTCATTTCTTTATAGTAGCCTTCTACAATTGCATAATAAAATGAAGGCCTCACTATGATCTTACTAAGATCTTCCTCATTTTCTGAAACAGGACATAAATAGGTTCGCATCATATCTCCCACGTCACTAATGAAATAGCCTGGCATTAAAGTATCTAGATCAATGATACATACAGCATGATTTTCCTCATTAAACAAGACATTACTAATTTTAGTATCGTGATGAGTAACCCTTTTTTTAAAAGCAGGATTTTTTGTAATGGCTTCGTATTGCTTTACTAAGTAATCTAATTTAACTAAGCGGTTGATTAATGATTGTTCTTCTTTTACCCTTTGGGGGTTCCCTTTTTGAATGGATTCCAAGAATTGTTTGTACCTAAAAGTTAGATCGTGAAAATGAGGAATGGTCACTTTTAATTTAGTAATGTCAAATCCCCCTAAATAAGCAGTAAATCTTCCAAACTGTTCCGCCGCTTCAAATGCTTGATGGTTGTTTTCTACTACATTGATGGTATGCGTACCTGCTATAAAAGGGAACAGCCTATGGTAACCCTTTCCTGGAATTTTTACGAGCTCTGATCCTTCTAAAGAAAGAATTGGTGCTGGGAATAAATAATGCTGGTAATTTTTCTTTAAATACTGTGCAATAGCTGCAATATTCTCATGGATGTCTTCGGGATTAGCAAAAACATGGTCATTAATCCTTTGTAGAATATAATTCCCACGAGGAGATTTTACCTTCCAAGTACTATTAATGATTCCACTGGTAATTGGCTCTACCACTGAATCTGTTGACAAACCAAATGCTTGTAGAACAGTAATCATTAATATTGATCATTTAAAGCAAAAACAGGCTTCCGATACATCCATTGACCACCAGTAAAATCAGGAAATTCAACAGTTTGATTGCCCAATTCAATGGATTGTTCACTCAATGGAGTAATAGCACTCCAAGCGGCCGCATCGTATACATCCATTGGAGTAGGGGTTTGATTTTTTATAGACTCTATAAAAGCATGTATCACAAAAAAGTCCATTCCGCCATGCCCAGCTCCTGCAGTTTCTTTGCTCCATCTTACCCATAATGGATGGTCGTATTTATCAAACCATTCTTTTTGAGATTCCCATTGATGCGGCTTAGCTGATTTGCCTTCTATATAAACGGATTTATTCAAATCCATCCAAATGCCTTCCGATCCTTGCACCCTAAATCCAAGTGAATAAGGTCTTGGTAAATTGGTGTCGTGTTGCAACAGAATGGTTTCCCCATTATTACAATCAATAGAAGTGGTTACTACATCTCCTAACTTAAATTTCACTTTTGCATTGGGGTGATTTTCACCTCCTTTTTTAACGATATAATCATGCAATCCTTTTGCTTTAGAAGAGAAGGAGCACAAAGATAAAAATCGATTGCCTCTATTAATATTAATGTAATGGGCAATAGGTCCTATTCCATGAGTGGGATATAAATCTCCGTCTCTATACACAGAATGTGTGGTTCTCCAAGACGCTTCAGAAAATCCTTTCTCACCAAACTCTACTCCTCCCCCATAAGGACGAACGCCATCATTAAACTTCACTTCTCTTAAATCGTGTTGGTATCCTCCTTGCAAATGAATGATTTCACCAAACAAACCTTGACGTACCATGTTTAAAGCAGCCATCACGTCTCTTCTATAACACACATTCTCGAGCATCATGACTTGTGCCTTGTTTTGTTCTGCTGCTTTTACAACATCCCAATGATCTTGTAACGTAATACCCAACATTACCTCTGTAGCAACATACTTAATACCTGCATGCAAAGAATCAATGATCATTTCTTTGTGCAATTCCCAAGGCGTTGCAATAACAACCCCATCTGGCTTTTCTTTTACAATCATTTCCTTCCAAGCCTGGGTACTACCTGTATAAATTTTAGGCATTTTTTTACCAGCCTTCTCAATCATTGCTTTAGCAGTAGAAAGCATTTTATCGTTGATATCGCAAATGGCTGTTAAGTCTACATCTTCTCTACGCAATAAAAGATCCAAGTGATTTTGGCCACGAAGACCCGTTCCTATTAGCACAATTTTTACCTTATTGGCATTGTTTTTTGCCATCAACATAGATGAAGACAGCATCAAAGCACTTGAAGCTATTGCTGTTTTTTGAATAAAATTTTTCCGATTCATATCATTTAATTAAGCCACTCAGCATAGGAGTCACTGGTTTCGTAAATTTTCAATTTTCTTAATCTGATTTCTGTTGGCAGTTCAGCTAATAAAACATTGCGTATATAAAGTAAGATGTTTTCGGCTGTTGGTTCCAT
>Ga0207952_1000668_pt1 | contig 22193 bp, 22 predicted proteins | sample SubbioR12Aug_8Ca_FD_184831 | JGI IMG/M metagenome (GOLD analysis project Ga0207952, IMG submission 184831) | Serpentinite rock and fluid subsurface biosphere microbial communities from McLaughlin Reserve, California, USA - CR12Aug_8Ca (SPAdes) | ecosystem: Environmental > Terrestrial > Deep...
GAGCTGAACGAGATCACGGCGAACGCGGCCAACCTGCCGGTGCTTTCGGCGGACCGCGACCTGTGGGATGGCATCGCCAGCCGGATTGAAGCCGAGGTGGTGGAGTTCCCAGTAACGCCGATCCCCGGCGAGGTGCGCGCGGTGGTGCCCGTGCACGGCGGCCCAGGCTATGCGGAGTCCATCCCTGCCTCGGAACGCCCGTCCCCTCAGGTCCGCCCACGTCCCGTAGCTCCCCGTTCACTGTTCCGTCTTAGCGCAGCGGCGGCCCTCCTGATCACCGCCACCGCCGGAGTGACCTGGTCCGTCGCCACACGCGGCAGCGAGTTGAGCGCTACCGCGGCCTCAGCCGATTCCGGTTACGCCTCGGCGATGGCCGGCACCCGCGGCGTCTCCAACGCGGCCCGCCAGCCTCTCGACGTCACCTACGACACCGAAATCGCCACGCTTCGCAAGATTGTGGACGAGCGCCGCGCTGACATCGATTCCACCACGCTCGCCGTGCTGGAGCGCAATCTGCAGGTCATTGACGACGCAATCGCCGAGAGCAAGGCGGCGCTCGCCAGCAGCCCGACCAGCAGCTTCCTGATGGAACGGCTGGCCGATGCCTACGACACCAAGCTGCGCACGCTCCGCGCCGTAGTCACCGCCGCGCCGCGCGGATAAGGAAACACCAGATGAATCGCATCGTCGCCTTCGCTACATCGTTCGCCGTCCGCGGCATCACCGCATTCATCGTCGCGCTGCCGCTCACGCAGCTGGCTGCGGCGCAGGATCGCGACGCGCGCCGTATTGACACCACCTTCGCCTTTGGACGCAATGGCTGGCTGGACGTAGCGATTCCCTCGGGGACAATCATCGTGCACGGCTGGACTCGCCCCGAAGCCCGCGTAGTTGGCCGCGTCGAGAGCGGCTCCCTCGTCACCGAGATCAGCTCGTCGCGCATCGGCCTCGCCACGCGGTCGGATCGCAGCTCGTCCCGCAACAGGAGCCGAAGTTCCGGCCACGAGACGGTGTATGAAGTCACCGTCCCCATTGGCACGCGGGTGATGGCGACCTCCGCCGGCGGCGACATTCGCATCCGCGGAACCGCAGGCGAAGTGCAGGCGACCTCCGCGGGCGGAAACATCGAGGTCGTCGATGCCACGGACCGCATCACCGTGCAAACCGTGGGCGGCGACATTCGCGTCGAGAAGGCGCGCGGCCGAGTGAGCATCGCCACCACAGGAGGTGACCTGGAGCTCGACGATATCGTCGGCCCCCTCACCGTCCGCGCCGTGAGCAGCGACATGCGCATCAGCCGCGTGGAGTCGTCGGATGTGCGCATTGGATCCACCAGCGGCGACATCACGTACGAGGGCACGGTGGACCCCAAGGGCATCTATGAACTGAGCACACATTCGGGCGACGTCGGGTTTGCGATTCCGTCAGGGTCAGGTGCCATCCTGTCGCTGCAGACCTACAACGGCGAGATCAGCAGCGCCTTTCCGATGACGCTTCAGCCGGGGGAAAACCTGCGCCGGCAGCGCGGCCGGCGAATGGAGTTTGAGATCGGCGGCGGTGGCGCTCGGGTGAGCATCACCACGTTCAGCGGCGACATCACCATTTCGCGCGGCTTTCCGCGCCCAGGCAGAGAGGAGCAATAAATGACGCACACCAGGTTCCTGACCACAGCACTCGCACTGCTCGCCGTGGCGCCGCTGGCCGCCGACGCCCAGCGCGACCGTGACCGCGACTACGACCGGCGCGACAGCCGTGACTATCGCGATCCCCGTGATGCTGAGAAGTGGAACTGGAGCGGCAGCGTGGACGAGGGCCGTTGGCTCTATGTGCGCAACATCAACGGCACGGTACGAGTGGAGCCGGGCACGGGCAGCACCATTGAAGTGCAGGCACTGAAGTATCCCGGCCGCCGTGGCAACACACGCGACGTGAAGATCACGGTGGAGCAGCGCTCGGGCCGAGGCGACGTGGTCATCTGCGCCATCTGGAACGAGAACTCACGTTGCGATGAGGACGGGTACCGTAACAGTTCGAGCGGACGCAACTGGTGGGGCGGCGACCGCGACAACCGCGGCGACGTGAGCGTGGACTTTATCGTCCGCCTCCCGCGCGGCGTCCGCATCACCGCCACGAGCGTCAACGGCGGCGTGGAAGTGGACGGCGTGGAGTCCGAAGTCGTGGCGCATACGGTGAATGGCAACGTCACGGCCCGTACCAACGGCGGCCCAGTCAGCGCGCGCACCGTGAATGGCTCGCTCTACGTTCGCACGGGTGAACTTGGCCGGGGCGACCTCGACTATTCCACGACGAACGGCCAGATCACCCTGGAGATCCCTGCCGGCAGCAACGCCGACCTGGACCTCCGCACGGTAAACGGCGACATCTCCAGCGACTTCCCGCTGACCATCGAGGGACGCTTCAACACCCGCCGGGTTCGAGGCACGATTGGGCGGGGTGGGCAGCTGGTTCGCCTCCACACCACCAACGGCAGTATTCGGGTCCGGCGGTCGTAACACCCGAACCGGGCGCCCATCAGAAACCCGGCCCACCCGGCCGGCGTAGTGCCTCCACGTTCGAAGGTCACACGTGGAGGCACTGATGTTTAAGGAACCGGAGCGGCAATATCAGGAGAATCACCAGCCGCGTTCGCGCGCGGCGGAGCAGCCAACGGCGCTGGCGCCGATTCTCAAGGCTGGCCTTTTTGTCGCCCTCGCCCTGGGCACGCTCGCACTCAGCGCCTGCGATCACTCGGGGCCCATGCAGACCGAAGACGCCGCCTGGCAATGGAGTGGCCCAGTGGACGCTTCGGGCATCGTGAACATCCGCAATACGGCTGGTGGGATCACGGTCGAACCGTCGGCGGACAACCAAGTCCATGTAGTTGCGGCTACCCGCTGGAGCAAGGGCGATTGGCGCAAGGACGTCGACTTTCGGGCCGTATCGGCGGCGAACGCCGTGACGATCTGCGCGGTATGGGGTCGCGGCGAGTGCTCGGCAGATGACTATGAGAGTCGAATGACGCGCGGCAGATTTCGGAGCGACGCGAAGGTGGCGTTCACGGTGAAGGTGCCGGCCGGCGTGCGCGTGGACGCCTGGACGCTCAGCGGCGACCTGGCCATTCGTGCCTCGGCGCCGGTCAAGGCGCACTCGATTGACGGCAATATCATGGTCGGTACGGCGGTGGGTCCCGTGAGCGCCGAGACCGTCAACGGAGACGTGGATATCCGCATGACGACCATTGGAAACGATGCCGGGCCGGTGCTCGCGACGACCAAGAACGGCGATGCCGCAGCGTGGGTACCCGAGATCACCGATGGGCGTATTGAGGCGTCCACATTGAACGGCGCGGTCGGGTCTGATTTTGGCGACTTGCTCCAAGGCCGAGGCGACCGCCGGAGCTTTGAGACCTCGATTGGAACTGGGTCGCGGAAGTACTCGGTCCAGTCAATGAACGGTTCTGCCTACCTGCGTCTGATCAATGCGGATGGGTCGGTGCCCGGCGGAAGTGCGGCGAGCACGACTTCCCGATCAGGTGCGGCTGCGATCGTCAGTATTGAGGAGCCGCGGGCACCACGACCGCGCCGCCCGGAACTGAAGGTCAATAGATAGCGTAAGTCATTATTTGACAAGCGGTTAGACAGCTATAACCCCGCCGGAACCTGACGATTCGGCGGGGTGCTATAATTCAGGGTACTGGATTCACCTCAGTTTCCTGGAGAGCTTCACCCGTATGGGCTATTCGCGGTTTGCCCCGCTTCCATCTGCCGGCATCGTTTATACCGGCGAGCAGCGGGCCACGTTGGTCCGCCGGACCTACACGATGGTCCTGGCGTGCGTCTTCGTTACGATGGGCGGCACCTGGTTTGGACTCACCAATGAGTCGATCATGCTGGCCACGGCCAAGCACCCCATCATCTCGTTCCTGCTGGCGTTTGTGCCGCTGATGGCCGCCCAGGCCATGCGGAAGCTGTCGGCCCCGCAGCGGATGGGGCTGGTCTTCCTGTTCTCGATGATGATGGGCGTCATGATCTCGCCCGCCATCTATGTGGCGAACAAGAGTGCGCCGGGCATCGTCGGGCAGGCGGGCCTGCTGACGGCCACGACGTTCACGGCGCTGACCACGTATGCCTGGTTCAGCCGCCGCGATTTCAGCGCCTGGGGCAGCTTTTTCACGATCGGCCTCTGGGTACTGATCGGCACGTCGCTGCTCAACATCTTCTTCCAGAACCAGACGGCGCATCTCTGGCTGGCGGCCGGCACAGTGCTGGTGTTCGGAGGCCTGCTGGTGTTCGACACCTGGCGCATTCGTAATGTCTATGGACCGGACGATTACATCGTTGCGGCGGTGCAGATCTACCTCGACCTGCTCAACATGTTCATGGCGATCCTCACGCTGCTCGGCGGGCGTCGCTCGAACTAGTCATACCGAACCCCGGTGGACAGGCGGGCCGCTCCGATTCACTGGGGCGGCTCGCTTTTTTTCCGCACGCGGGTCTTACGGCGGGGACGCGGGTCTTACTGCGGGGACGCGGATTTTCGCGGATTGGAACGACAAGAAACGCGGATACGGCCACTGAAAGGGGGAACGACAGCGTGGACCCGAGCTGTCGTTCCCCCTTTTTAGTATCCGCGTTCATCGGTTGTGATCCGCAGTTATCCGCGGCCCCGCCGTACGACTCAGGCCAGCGAGTCCATTTCTCGCGCGAGCTCGAAGTCGAGCGGAGTGAGCCCGCCCGCCGAGTGCGTGGAGAGCGTGGCAGTGATCTTGTTGTACCGGATATCGAGATCCGGATGGTGATCCAGCCGTTCCGCGGCGAGCGCGACTTTGTCCACCCAGGCGATGCCGTCGAGGAACTTCATGAACGCGAACGTCCTGGTGATAGACGTACCGTTGCGCGTCCACCCCTTCAGCGACGAGAGCGCGTACTCGATCTCGCCTTCATCCAGCTTGCCCGGCCTCATTTCGTCTCCAGTGCCGCAGACACCTGCTCGTTGATCCCGCCGCGGCGCGACGAGCCCGTACGTCGTACCGCGACCATCTCGGCTACGACGCTTACCGCGATCTCCTCGGGGGTATCTGCCCCGATGGAGAGCCCCACCGGTGCGTGGATCCGCGCGATGCTCTCGTCGCTCACCTGCCAGTCCTTGAGCTGCCTGGCCGTGAGCGCGGCCTTGCGACGGCTCCCGAGCATCCCGATGTAGCGCAGTGGCCTCGGCGCAACCTGCGATGCGATGACCGCATCGTGTTGGTGCCCACGCGTTGCAATCACGACGTAGGTGTCCTGGTCGAACCGCGCCGCGCTCAGCACATCGTGGAACTCGCAGGTCACCACGCGGTGCGCGAACGGCAGTCGCGTCGCATCCGCGAAATCGGCGCGATCGTCCACGATCGTCACGTGCCAGCCGGCAAAACTCGCCGCCTCGGCCACGCGCGCTCCCACATGGCCGGCACCGAAGACCACGAGCCGCGGACGGCCGACGATGGGCTCGAGCAGGTGCGACTGCGTCCAGAGCGGCTCTTCGGCATATGGATCGAGGTGCGAGGCGTCGGCATCGGCGCCAGCCACGTCTGCGGCCAACACACGCTTCACCGCCCCGTTGGTCCAGTCCATCGCCGTGACCATCACGCCCCGTTCAGCGCGCGCCACCAGCGCCGCCGCCTCGTTCCACGCCGCCGACAGGACCTCGTCGGGATACACCGGCTCGATGAAGATCTCGGCAGTGCCACCGCAGGTGAGTCCGTAGTCGCCGGCGAGTTCGTTGTTCAATGAATGTGTGCTCAGGGCTGGAACCCGGCGCTCGAGCACGTCCATCGCCTTTTCAATGACTTCGGCTTCGAGACAGCCACCACCCACCGTGCCGAACCGTGCACCACTCGCCGTGACCAACAGTTTGGCTGTGGCACTCATCGGCAGGGACCCTCGGCGCCGCGCGATGGACGCAAGCGCGCCTGCACCGGCGCCTCCGGCGAGACGCGCACACTCAGCGAGGATGGTGGGATGAGTCACGGCTGTTTACGGCCTCGGCGCCGGACGCGTTGTGTACTTGTCGAAAAAGTCGAACATCGCAGGCAGATGCGGCTCCACGACATTGTTGTGACTGCCGCCGGGCACTTCGATGTACACGATGTTGGCAGAGACTGCCTTGAGTGCTGCCACCATGCTGCGCGAGCCGGCGACGTTGACGGTGGCATCGGCATCCCCGTGCACGACATAATGCGGCAGCGCCTTCATCGCAGGCGCAGTGTCTGCCGCGCCGAGACCGGCGAAGGCGCCGAGCGCGGTCCACAGTTGGGGAGTCTTGGCGGCAAGCGCCCAGGTGCCGATCGCGCCCATCGAATGCCCCATCAGGTAGATGCGTTGTGGGTCCACTTTATAGAACGCGCGAACCTGTTCGAGGGCCTGATACACGTCCTGTTCGCTGAACTCGCGTGCGCGCATCGCCACCGGATCATTGGCAGGGACGCCCAGCCTGACGCCGTACGCACCATCGGTGCGATACCCGAGTGGGGCGACGACGATGTAGCCGCGCTGCTCCGCGAGTTCGGGGAGTTTTCGGCCGTATGACTCGAAGAAACTGTCCTCAGTGCCGCCGAGTCCGTGCAGCGCGACGATGAGTGGAATGGGACGAGACGGCGTGTAAGTCGACGGAATGTAGAGCCGGTACGGCATCACCTCGCCGGCGGCGGCGAGGAGATAGTGCCGCTTGAGATCGCCAGTGCGTCCCAGCCAGGGGTCCCGGTTGCGATTCACTGCGGTGAGCAAGGACTCAGCCGCCGCAAAGTCGCGCGCCACGTTGAAGGTGCCGAGCCCGATACGGCTCAGGTTGACGTTGCGCATGCGGTCTATGGGAAAGCGAAGGTCGGAGCGCACCGGCTCGCCAACCTTGGCTGCCGCCGCTTCGAGGCGCGCGATGGATGCGTCGAGGCCGTTCCGCACAACGACATTGAGCGCTGCGGTGCCAATCACGTGTCCGCTGTCGCTGATCTCGACGGCCACGTTGTACGTGCCGTCTGGGACTCCGGCGAGGTCGGCTTCCACGAGCAATGGCGATTCGCGGAGGTCGCGGGCAACGCCATCGAACGCTCCGATCTCCTTCACCGGGACCATTGGGGTGGTGAGCGGCGCATTCGGCACACGCTGGCGCAGGAAGGCGCGCGCAGCGAGGGGGCGGGTGAGCTCGATCTGCGGCGCGTAAATCTGTTCCACACGGAAGAGCCAGCGGCGCGCAGGATCCACGACCTGCTCGCCCGTGCGAATCACCAATGATGCGGCGTACTCTGTCTCCGCCGTCCAGGCGCGACGATTGAGCAGCGCATTCGCGTGTGCGTAGAGGCGTCGGAGCTCGGCCGTGCGCCCCAGACGGCTGGCGCCGGCAATGAGTCGGTCGAGGGAGTCGACCTGCGCCTTGATCTCGGGCGTCGGTCGTGCGGTGTTCTTGAGCGTGCCGTGCGCGACGCTGAGGCCCAGAACACCCGGCAGCGCCTGCGCGCCAAGCATGGTGGTGCCGCCGAGTGCGAACAAAGCACCGGCGGCGGCACGGTACACGGCTGAACGAGCGCAGCGGTTCATCGGGATTTCCTGGTCCGGGATTTCAGGATGGCTTCAAGGACTTCAATATCGGCGAGGTCCTGCAGGCGGCTGGTGCGCTTGGAGGCGATGAGGTCTTCGATGCACGCGGTCGGGACTTTCACGCCCTCGACGGTGAACGTAACGGCGCGTGGCGCGGCTTCTTGCCACGTGAGGTTCCAGGCACGGGTGAGAATATCCACTCGGGGTGTGTCGCCGATGATCGTGACGTGGCGTGACACAATCTCGTCGGCCGTGAAGTCGGCAGCGACGCCGAAGCCGATGCGCGACAGCCCGGCAAGGACCCGCTCGGCGTTGGGCAGCGTCTTCTGGATCAGAATGTCGGTATCCTTGGTAAACCGCGACGTTCCCCACAGCTGCAGGGCACGCGCCCCAACGACGATGTAGTGCGCTCCGGCGTCGTTCAGCACACTACACACAAGGGCGAGCTTGGTCGCAAACCGATCGGCCGGCACAGGCTGGCGGCCCTCGGAAACGCGAATCCGGCGCTTCGGCGCGGACCGTGCCGTTGCCAAATCGACTGCAGCGAGATGCTCGAGCGTCGGCTCTTCCGCCTCCAACACGCGCGCCTCCGGCGTCAGCTTCAGGTCGCTCCGAAGCTGTGCAAGGCGGTACCGCCCCAGTCCCTTTCGCACGGTGCGCGGCATGCCGAGTAATACGCGATTTGGACTCATGGCCGCAACCACCCCGGAGTCGTTCCCGGGGGCAAAATCGCGGCGCCCTACACCCCTTGATCGCGCAGCTCGCGCGACTTGGCACGGCTGACGGGAATCCGCGCCCCGTCGCGCATCTCAGCCACCAGTAGCCCCTTCCCGTACCGCCGGAATGCCACCACCTGTTGCATGTTCACGATGTGGCCGCGGTGTACGCGCACAAACTGCGCGGGATCGAGGCGCGCTTCGAGACGGGCCAGCGAGATGTGCACCACGTACCGGCCTCGATCGTGCACGGCCTCGGCGTAGTCACCAGATGCGTCGAAGCGTGAAATTCGGTCCACGGGTACGGGGATGATCGATCCACCTGAGCGGACGAAGAGCCGGCTCATCGGTCCGCCGGCGAGAGCGTCGGCAAGGCGATCTGCCGCCGGCGCCGTGACCGGTTCGCCGAGTGCCGCGCGGACGCGGTCCAGCGCAGCGGCGAGCCGTTCGGCACCGAAGGGTTTCAGCAGGTAGTCGATCGCCCCGAGTTCAAAAGCCGTGACCGCGTGCTCCGCATAGGCCGTGGTGAAAACGACATAGGGTTGGTGCGTTATACGGCGCAGGAGTTCGACCCCGGAAAAACCAGGCATCGACACATCCACAAACGCGATGTCCGGCTTGAGCGTGTCGATCGCCGCTGCCGCCTTGGGTCCGCTCGCCGCCTCGCCTACAACTGTCAGCCAGTCGTGAGCGCCGAGAAGATCGCGAAGCCCCGCGCGCGCCACCGGCTCGTCATCGGCAATCACGGCGGTGACCGTCATGCGCCTTGCTCGACCGGAATCACCAGCATTGCAACGGTACCGCCCCGATCTTGCCGCTCCAGTGTAAGCCGCGCGCGGTCGCCGTACAGGACATCCAGCCGCTCCCGAAGCCGTGCCAGCCCGGTACCGTTCCGAGCTGATCCAGCGCCCGAGCCGGCCGCTCCAGCGTTGGCGGGGGCGTCTGGGGCGGCGTCAGGCACGCCGGCCTGGGCTGCGTTGTCGCGCACCACGAGTGTGAGCAGAGAGTTGCCGATGGCGGCGTGCACCGCGATGCTGGTTGGTTCTTCCCGACTGCCCACACCGTGGCGCACCGCGTTCTCCACCAGTGTGAGCAACGAGAATGAGGGCACGAGGGCGTCGCGAGCGGCGGGTGAAAGATCGACCTGAGTTTGCAGCCGATAGCCAAACCGGATCCGCTCAACATCGAGGTAGCGCTCCACGAACGCCCACTCTTCGCCGAGGGTGACGAGGTCGCGATCTTCTTCAATAGTGGTGCGAAGGAGCGCACCCACCTGTTCTGCGGCACGAGCAGCGCGCTCCGGCTCACGGGGAATCAGGTGCACAACGGAATGGAGCGCGTTGAACAGGAAATGCGGGTGCAACTGCGCCCGGAGTGCTGCCAACTGTGCCTTGGCCGCCGCCGCTTCTGCCCGCGCCACCCGTTCGGTCGCGACCGTGGCATAACTCACGCCCGCCACCATCACGTAGATCCAGACGCCGAGTGTGATGTAGGGCTTCAGGCCGACCCCAACCATCAGCACCAGCTGCGCGCTCAAGACGCTCTCAATCGCGCTGTTGAGCAGAATCCAGGCCACGGAGTATGCGAGTGCGGCCGCGCAGTGCAGCAGAATGAATGCGACGCTGAATCGACCTGGCCACGGGCGCTGAACGGCGAGACGGTGCACCCAGACCGCGAGCAGTGCCGCGGCGACAACGTTTCGAAACGAAATCCAGACCGCGTCTCCCACCCCGATACCGGGGTGGCCGGAAAGGAGGATGAGGACAAACAGCGCCCACACCGGCAACCAGCCGATGAAGATCTGCACGAGAATCATCGGCCGCTTCACGAACGAAAGCTCCGGACCCACTCAGTGCGCGCGCAAGCCCACGGTCACCGCTAGCGCGGCGCCGTGGCGGCCACGCGCTTGGCCTCGATCTTGAGCGTGCCATCCTCCCAGGTCCGCCCACCGTCGTCCGAGACATCCTGCTGCCACCGAAAGGCATTCGCGGTGATCGCCGTGAACTGACTGCGCACTTTGGTCGGCTTGCCCTCGGGACTGGTTCCATCAGCGGTGGTTGTCATCGCCTTGGCATCCCATACCGCCCTGGACGTCGTGAACTTCGCGCGGTAGACGTCGAGCAGCGTCTGTGACCACTGCTTCTCGGCGGCGCTGTATAGTCGCAGCGCGTGCGAGAGCGAGGCGGGATTGCCGGAGGCGTCCATGATGCGGAGCTCATCTTCTATTCCCCAGCCGTCGAACGCTCGCCACGCCTTCCACGTGCCGACGAGTTTGGGTGCGCCGTGGATGCGCTGGCCCAGTCCACTCGCCTTGGGCGTGACCGTGAGTTCCCAGTGACCGATGAGGAAGTCGAACTGCCGGGCCTCAGGCGGCGGAGAGACGGCCGCACCGCCACGGGCGATGTGCTGTGCGCCGGCGGTGGTGGCGCCAATCGCCACAAAGGTTGCGAGCGCAAGCAGAGCGGTGCGCGCGGTGTCGCTGCGAATCCAGTGGGCCACGGTGACATCCTCCTGAGGGTGTTATGGAGGTAATCGAATGCCCGCGTCCCCGTTGTGCGCGGAGATTTCGCCGGATGGTTCCGCGGCACTGCCCAATGGGGCCCGGCCGCAGGGGCGCGAAGGTATTGTCCGGCGTGACCATCAAACCCACGCTTCCCGACACCGCGTTGATCGCGGTCCACGGCGTCAGCCGCACCTACGCCAGCCCCGCGGGGCCCATCCGCGCACTTTCCGACGTCAGCCTCAGCATTGCGAAGGGCGAGTTCGTGACGGTCGCCGGCGAATCGGGCAGCGGGAAGTCCACCCTTCTGGCGCTGCTCGCGGGAATCGATCGCCCAACGACTGGCGAGGTAAACGTCGCCGGCACGGCGCTCAACGCGCTCGACGAACGCTCACTCTCCATCTGGCGCGGAACGACGGTCGGGATCGTGTTCCAGTTCTTCCAGCTGCTCCCGACGCTGACGGCAGCGGAGAACGTGATGTTGCCGATGGACTTCTGCAATCGGTGGCCTCGCCCCGAGCGACGGGCGCGCGCCGAATCACTCCTCGAGCGTCTCGGTGTCGCCGACCAGGCCAACAAGCTGCCGGCCACACTCTCCGGCGGCCAACAGCAACGTGTGGCCGTGGCACGCGCCCTGGCTAATGCACCGGCGGTGCTCTTTGCCGACGAGCCCACGGGGAATCTCGACTCGCGTACATCATCGGCGATGCTCGAGCTGTTTGCGGGACTGGTGCGCGACGGCCAGACCATCGTGATGGTATCCCACGATCAGCGCGCCGCTGCGGTGGCTGGGCGCACAATCACCATCGCCGACGGCCGGATCGCCTGATGGCCGATCGTCGGCTGCACAAGCTCTTTCGCGACGTCTGGCTCCATAAGGCGCGCTGTGCCCTGGTGGTGATCGCCATCGCCGTCGGCGTGGCAGGCGCGGGCATTGTGCTCAACGCCTGGGCGCTGGTGGAGATCGCCACACGCGAGGGCTATCGCGCGAGCAACCCGGCGGCCGCCACGCTTCGCACGGATTCCATTACACCCGACATCCTGGCGCGCGCGCGCGCCGTGACCGGCGTGGCCGATGCCCAGGCGCGACGCACCATCCTCGGCCGCGCGCGGGCGCAGGGTGTGTGGCGCACGGCGCAGCTTTTCGTTCTCGATAGCACGGCGGAGGTGCGGATCGGCCTCATCAAGCCCGAGGTAGGCGAGTGGCCCGCTCGGGGCGGAGAGGTCGTTGTGGAGCGCTCGTCGCTCGAGTTCTCGGGTGCCGTGGTGGGACAGTCCATTCCGCTCGCCGCAGGTCGCGACGAAACAGCACCGAGCGATGTCCTGGTTAGCGGAGTCGCACGAGATGTGGGATTGGCACCGGGGTGGATGGAACATGTCGTCTACGGCTTCGTGAACCAGTCGACTGCGCGGATGCTCGGGGTACGGCCAGATCTGGACGAACTCCAGATCACCGTGCGCGACGCCACGCTCGACCGCGAGGCGATCCGTCGCATTGCCTATGCGGTCAAGGCGGAACTGGAATCAGCGGGGCGTACGGTACGATCGGTTGACGTTCCCGAGCCCGGGGAGCACATCCACGCGGCGCAGATGGACTCGTTGCTCGTGACGCAGGGCGCGTTTGGCGTGCTCGCGCTGATCCTCAGCGGATTCCTCGTGGTGAACCTCATCACGGCAATGCTCACCGGGCAGGTGCGCGAGATCGGCGTGATGAAGGCGATTGGCGCACGCACCGAACAGCTCGCGGTGATGTATCTCGCCCTGGCCGCCGTGCTTGGCCTCGCGGCGACTGCGATCGCGATTCCGGTGGCCAGCGTTCTGGGCAGCCAATACGCGGCGCTCCGCGCCGAACTTCTCAACTTTGATATCGCGGGGTACAGCGTCCCGTGGTGGGTCACCGGCTCGCAGCTCGTGGCCGGGCTCGTGTTGCCGCTGCTCGCAGCGGCCGTTCCCGTGCGCCGCGGTTGCCGGATTCCCGTGAGCGCGGCACTGCGCGACGTTGGCGTCACCGAGCCCTCGGTCAGCGACGACAGCATGATCATGCGCGTGCTGCGCCCGTCTGCAGCGTTTGGCGGCGGTGAAGGCTCCAATCGTCTGCTGGTGCTCGGCGTTCGCAACGCATTTCGGAAGCGCCAGCGCCTCCTGCTCACATTGCTCACGCTCGCCACGGGAGGTGCCGTCTTTCTCGGGGCTCGAAACCTCAGGGCGGCCATCGCCGGTTCGCTCGACCTCGTCTACGGACCGCATCGCTATGACCTGACGGTTCGTCTCGATGGCGCACACGCCACGGACAGCATTGAGTCGATCATTCGCGGTGTTGCCGGCGTGGATGCCACCGAGGCGTGGAGCAGCGCGCGCGCGGCGATCACCTACGCCGATGGCACCCTTGGTACCGGATTCCCGCTCATTGCTCCTCCCGCCGGATCGCCGCTGCTCGTGTTGCCCGCCGTGGATGGGCGATGGCTGACTGCTGGCGACGTTGATGGGATCGTGGTCAGCCGCGGAATGGTCATGGCGGATTCCTCATTGACCGTAGGTCGGCGGCTCACACTGACGATTCAGGGCCGCTCATCGTCGTGGACGATCGTGGGAGTGGCCGAGGGGGGGCCAGGCGCCGGGGCCTGGGCGCTGCGCGAATCGGTGGCGCGTGCGATCGGCGATGCGCGGGTGAATCTCGCCGTGGTACGATTTTCCGCGCGCGGTGAGGCGACGATGTTCGACGCGATCCGTCGGGTGCGCGAGGCGCTCAACGCTGCGGGTCATTCCGTTGCGACCACGCAGCTGCTCGCGGAGGCACGTCGGGTCACGGAAGACCACCTGCTGCTCGTGGCGGAGTTTCTGGGCGCAATGGCCTGGCTGATGATCGCGGTGGGCGGACTCGGCCTGGCATCGACGATGAGTCTCTCCGTGATGGAGCGAACACGGGAGATCGGCGTGCTGCGCGCGATTGGCGCCAGCCACGGCGATATCCTTGCGCTCGTACAGGTGGAGGGCCTGTTGATCGCCGTGTTGAGCTGGCTCGTGGCACTCCCCCTCTCGGTGCCGATGAGCCTGGTGCTCGGGCGCGTGTTCGGAAGCATCTTCTTCCCTGTTCCGGATCGATACGTCCCAGAGGGGACTGGCGTGCTTGTCTGGCTCGCCCTGGCAGTCGTCGTTGCGGCGGTGGCATCGTTCGTCCCGTCGCTCAAGGCAACGCGCGTAACGACGGCAACCGCGCTGGCGTACGAGTAGCGCGCGCCGCGCTACAGCACGCGAATCAACTGCACCCGGAAAATGAGCGTCGAGTTCGGCGGAATCGGCCCCACCTCGCGGAACCCGTAGCCGAGTTCAGGAGGAATGATGAGGATCCGCGAGCCACCGACCTTCATTCCCGGGACTCCGATCTTCCAGCCCTTGATGATCGGGTCCTGTCTCAGTCGAAAGGTGAGACCCGCGGAACTGTCCACCTGCGTGCCGTTCGCGAGCAGTCCGCGATAGGCCACCGTGACGCGGCTCGCGACACCGGCGGCTGGACCGTCGCCGACGGTCACATCCTTATAGTAGAGTCCTTCGGGCGTGCGCGTGTACTCGGCAAGCTCCACGCCCAGCGCCGGCGAAATGGCATCGGCACGTATTGCTGGCGCTGAACCACCGGCCGTGCCGCCGGCGCAGGCCGCTACGAGCGCGGCAGCGACAAGTACCGTGACGCGCTTCACTTGGCCCGCGGCAGCTGTTCGCGGTGATGGTCGAGGTGGAGCGCGTTGAATCGCACGTAGTCGGCGATCGCCACTGTACCGAAGAACCCGTGCTCGAAGCTGGACTGCCCGCCTTTCACGAGATCACGTGCCAGCTGGGCGAACGCCGCAATCTCGGAATCAAGCTGGGCATAGAGTTCCTGGCGCGGGATCGGCTGATGCGCAGGCGCGAACGCCGGAGCCCCGGGACTCTTCGCCGGCAGCGCGCCCGAGCGCAGCACTTTGTCGAGGTAGAACTTGCGCGGCAGCCAGCGGAGAAATCTGGGGATGGAGCCGAACGGCGCCCTGCCGCTGATTGCGCCGCGAGCGACGCGGGTCGCAACGGCGACATGGTCGGTGAGCTGCGCCGGTGACCACTTGCCCGGCGCGCGCGGCACGTTCCAGAGGTCGTCAGGGACGTTTTGCGCCGCCGCCTTGAATGCGTCAGCGGCGGCTTTCTGGAGTGTGAGAACTGACTCGAGATCTGCCATATGCGACTAGTGGAGGACGGAAGGAAGCTAACCCACAGCGTCAGCGCGGCTCCACCGGCTACTTCCGCAGGTACGAATCGGTTTTCGCAATCCAGTCGGCGCGCGGCGGATCGAAGACGTCCAAATCCAGGGTGTCCACCAACGCTTCGGCCTTGTGCCAGACCATCGACGGAATGTGGAGCACTTCGCCGGCCATCACGTCGATCACCTGCTTTTCGTCCTCGCCGATCCAGAATCGGAGGCCGCCTTCGAGGATGTACGTGTACTGCTCGTTCTCGTGCTGGTGGCGCGGAACGATGCATCCCTTCTTGAGAAAGACCTGCGCGAGCATCATCCGCTGGCCGGTAAGAAGCTTGCGGTCGAGCATCGGCGAGACGGTCTCGAGCTCAACATCCTTCCAGCGGCTGAATGTGACGGACTGGGACACGAAGGCGCTCCGGAAATGGGGGACAGCGATAGGGAAAACGTCGCGCCGTGCGCGTACGGCGGCAAGTTGGCAGAACGTCGAAGGGCGCCCCGAACCCCTGAGCGCCCTTCTTGCACTACACGGCGGCTGACAGTTACGGCGTAATCACCGGCAGCGGACGCGACTTGTACTTGAGATAGAGGCGCGAATGACGGTCGTCATCCGCAAGCAACCGGCCCTTGATGAACACTTCGACCACCTGCGTGCGCAGGTCCATCGGGTCGCCGGTCGTGATAAAGAAGTTGGCCTGCTTGCCCTGCTCGATCGACCCGATCTCGCGCTGCGCACCGAGAATCTCGGCGGGCCAGATGGTAAGCGCCTTGAGCGCATCGTCGGCCTTGAGACCGTACGCCACGGCGAGTGACGCGTGGAACGGCACGTGACGGGCATTGGAGCCGCCGCCCGTAGAGAACGCGAACTTCACGCCGGCCTCGGCCAGCAGGCCGGGCTGCGCGTAGATCTCGTCATATGGCGCACCAACGGCGTTGGGCGCTGACTGGATGGAGCTCAGGATCACCGGGATGTTCTTCTGCGCGAGCAGCGTGCGCACGCGCCAAGACTGCGCACCGCCGACGATCACCACGCGAATGCCCCACTTCTCACCGAATGCGATCGCCGCCTTGATCGGCTCCTCGCCACCGGCGGGAATCAGCGCAGGGATCTCCTTGTTCATCAGCGGACGCATCGACTCGTAGATCAGGTCGAGCTTCGTGGAACCGGCCTTCCGTCGGGCGTCGTATTCTCTGGATGCCGTCAGGAATCCCTCAAGCTCGGCCATCTGCGCCGCCGTGTTCACGGCAGGCGCTGCGCCGCCGCGACCACCACCACCGCCCCCACGCCCGCCGCCGCCACCGATTCCCGGCAGGTTGAGCACCATACCAGCGCTCTTCACGACTGAGAGATCTTCCCAGGTCCAGCCGGCTGTGTTGATCATCGCCGCCTGACCACTGATGACGCCGCCAGTCGGCGAAGTCACCACCGTGGTCACGCCATTCATGCGCGTGACGCCGAGCAGTTCGCTCTCGACGTTGAGCGCAACGAGCGCCTTCATGTGCGGGTTGTACTGCCCCATTTCACTGCGAAGGTTCATCGTGCCGATACCACCGATCTCAGTCAGGCCGATTCCGGTGTTGGCATCGATCATTCCGGGATAGATGTACTTGCCGGCGGCGTCAATGACTTTCGCTTCGGGCGCCGTTACGCCGGCACCGATCTGCACGATGCGATTGTTGCGCACGAGGATATTCGTGTTCGCCAATCGCTGACCGCCCGGATTCACCACCGTCCCACCGCGAATCAGGTAGGTGCCTTCTTCACCGGCCCCGGCCTGGGCCGCCGCTGAACCGCTGACCGCCGCGACGAGCGCAACGGCCAGTGTTGCCTTGAGATGCTTCGTGGAAAGACGCATTAGCGCGTGCCCCCAGGACCCTGTGCCGCCTGCTTGCGCAGCGTCGGCGCTTCAGCGCGATCAAACAGCACCTTGCCATCCACGATCGTGTATTCCACCATCGCCTCAGCGGCGAACGGGTGGTGCGAGAAAACCGCGATGTCGCCGTCTTTCCCGGTCTCCAGCGTGCCGACCATCTTGTCCACGCCGAGCTGCTTGGCAGCGTTGAGCGTGATCATCTTGAGCGCTTCGTTGACGTTCATGTTGCCGTACCGCACGCCGATGCCGGCCTCCTGATAGAGGCGGCGGATGCGCTCATCCGAGTCCGAGTTCACGGAGACCACCACACCGCGCTGTGACATCAGCGCCATGTTGTGCGGAATCGCGTCCCAGGCCTCGACCTTATAAGCCCACATATCGGCGAAGGTGGACGCCATGGCGCCGTGCTTGGCCATCTCGTCGGCCACCTTGTAGCCCTCGAGCACGTGCTGGAAGGTGTGCACCTTGAAGCCAAGTTCATCGGCCACGCGGATCAGCATCAGGATCTCGTCGCCACGATAGCTGTGCGAGTGGATCTTGAGATCACCCTTCATGATGTCGGAGAGCGCCTCGAGGCGCAGGTCGCGGCGCGGCATGATGGCGTTGGGGTTCGTACGAAGCGCCGTGCGATACTCCGCCCATTCGGCATCATACTCCTTGGCCTTCGTGAACCAGTAGCGCACCGTGAAGTCCACGCCCATGCGGCTCATCGGGAACCGGCGCTGATCTTCAGGCGCGGTGGAGCTGGCGCGGGTGACGTTCTCACCGAGCGCGAACTTGACGATGCGGAAGGCGCCCTTGAAGAGCATCTCTTCGGCCGACGAGCCCCAGCGCATTTTCACGACGCGGCCCTGGCCGCCGATAGTGTTGGCGCTGCCGTGCATCAGGTGGGCCGCAGTGACGCCGCCAGCGAGCGAGCGGTAGATGACCGGATCATCACCGCGTACCTGCACCTGCACTTCCGGCGTGACGGACTCGGCACCCTCGTTGATGCCGCCTTCGAGCACGGCGTGTGAGTGGGCATCGATGATGCCCGGCATCACGTACTTGCCGGTGCCGTCGATGACGCGAAGGCCCGCTGGCACCGCAACGTTGGCGCCTACGGCCGTGATCTTGCCGTTGCGGACCACGACAGTGCCATTGGCGATGTCGCCATTGGCGATGGTGATGATCGTCGCGTTGCGGATCGCGACGTCCTGTGCGGCGAGCGCGGCCGGAACGAACGCGACGGCGATCAGTGCGCGGATGCTGTGATTGAGGATTCGCATGGGCGTGTCCTGGTTAGTAGAGGCGGCCGTCAACGAACACGTGCTTGATCGGGTTGCCGGCGGCGAAGAGATCGTTGCCGGTCACCACCACGAAGTTTGCGAGCTTACCAACCTCGATGGTTCCAACGGCTGCGGTGACGCCGAGGAGCGCGGCGGGCGTCACCGTGGCGGCGCGAAGCGCGTCATCGGCGGAGAGTCCGGCAGCAATCGCTTCGCGAATGCGGCTGCGGAAGGTCACGCCGCTTTCACCACCATAGGAGGCCAGCGCGACCGGAATCCCCGCCTTGATGAGCGCGGCGGGGTTGGCGCGCACCTCGGTATTGGCTGCAGAGTCGGCGGGCGGGATATTGCCCGGCCGGCCATTGCCAATGCCAAGGAAGGCGCGACCCGTGATGGTTTCGGCCATCGGCCAGTTGACGCTGACGACGGCCGTGGCGCCTGCCGCCTTGAGCGTGGCCACTGAGCGCCACCCTTCGCGTGCGCCGACGATGACCGGCGCCTTGATGCTGATGTCCTTGGTGATTTCGGCGACGCGCGAGATTTCGCGTTCCGTGGATGCCACAAACCACGACGGCATTTCGTTCATCGACGCCGCCATCAGGGCGCGGCGCATCGGATCGTTCGACGGACGGGCGCCCGGGGTGCCCGCCTTGAAGGCTTTCTCCAAACGCGCTTCGTATTGCGCGTCGAGGTACATCTGCTTCACGTACGCGAGGGAGCCGATCAGGGTGCCCGGGTAGCCATCACGACGGGTTCCGAACGACACGTTCTGACCAACGGCGGCGCGGAGCGGCAGACTCGACGTGGATGCCCCGCCGGTGAGCGCGGCGCCAACGCGCCCCGGAAAAATGCCACCATCGAAAACGAGGCCAACCGTGGTCACGCCACCAGCGCGAAACGCCTTGAGCTGGTCGTCCGTGGGCTGGAACATGTCCGCGGCTTCAGCATCGGCCTCGATTTCGGGGAGCACGACCGGAGGCGCAGGAGCTGCGCCGCGTCCGAGCGCGACGCCGCGGCCGCCGCCGGCTGGAGCTCCACCTCCACGCCCACCGCGACCGCCGGTGGGATCCGCAGCACCAGCTGCGGTCGGCAGCGCGCGCGTCGGACTTGGAAGCCCGATGCTCGTCGCGGCATCAATGAGGCCGGCGTAGACAGTGTGGCCGCTCAGGTCCATCTGGACCACGCCGGCCGGAACCTGCACCGTGGCGCCGACGGCGGCGATGCGGCCGTCACGGGTGAGTACGGTGCCGCGCTCGATCACCCTCCCGGGAGCGATGACGATGCGAACATTCGTCAGCGCATAGTCCGAGCGGGCGGTGGGCGCCGCGGTCGGGTTGGTCGTGGGGGTGTTCTGCGCGAACGCCACCGCGAGCACAAACGGCAGTGCGGCTGGAGCTGCGAGAAAGGATCTGCGTGCCATTCGGGGGGACTCCTCAGGGCAGGACGCTTTGGGGGGACTTCAGGCACCAACCAGGTACGAGTCAGGTACCTCGAAGAAGCTACGCCGCGGGGGTCCGTGGTCAATGCGGTCCTGGCGCAACTCTATGGTAGTACGCCCAGAGCGGGCGGGGCGCTGAACGCCGACGCAACTTGGGCGCGTTCGTATAGACTGTTGCGCCACACCTCCGGAGCCCCCCCGTGAAGATCACCGTTGAAACCTCAGTCCAAGCCCCCATCCAACTGGTTTGGGACGCCTACAACTCTCCGGCCGACATCGTCCAGTGGAACGCGGCCTCCCCGGACTGGCACACCCCCCGCGCAACGGTTGACCTGCGCGAGGGGGGCCGATTCGTGTCACGGATGGAGGCCAGGGACGGCAGCTTTGGGTTCGACTTTGGTGGTACCTACACCAAGGTCGTCCCGCTGAAGTCGATCGCCTACCGCATGGACGACAATCGAGAGGCCACGGTCGATTTCCTGGACCGGGGCGAAAATTGCATCGTGACGGTGACCTTTGACGCCGAAACGCAGAACTCAGCCGAGATGCAGCGCGGCGGCTGGCAGGCGATTCTCGACAATTTCGCGAGGCATGTTCGCGGTACAGAGGGGGACCACGGGACGTAAGGGGAGGACAGGGGAAGGGCGCGCGTGATCCGGGCTTCCCCTGCCCTCCGCCCACGTCCTGCAGTTTCCCGTGGTCAGCTCCCCCGTTTCGTCGCCTCGATATCAATCGTGATCGTGATCTCGTCGCCGACCACAGCCGCGCCCTCAACCACGCGTCCGTAGGTCAGTCCCCAATCGTGACGGTTGATCTTCACGCTGGCGCTCGCGCCCACGCGGAGATTCTGTCCCTGCTTCATGGGCGCCGATGGGCCTTCAACATCGAGCACGATTTCCCTGGTGACTCCGTGCATGGTGAGGTCGCCCGTCATCTTCAGTTTGCCGGCCCCCGCAGCCGCAACCTTCTTTGACACGAAGGTGATGGTCGGGTACTTGGCGACGTCGAAAAAGTTCGCGCTGCGCAGATCGTTGTCGCGCATCTCCACGCGCGTATCCACCGTGGCTGGGTCGATGGTCACATTCACCGCCATGGTCATGGGGTCCTTGCCGTCCCACTCGATCGTGCCCGTGGTCTTGTTGAATTGGCCGCGCACGGTGGAGACCATCAGGTGTTTCACCGAGAACTGGGACGCGGTGTGGTTGGCGTCGATGGTCCAGGTGTTGGGGCCGACTGGGGCGGCGGCTGGCGCCTGCGCGATGGCAGCGGACAAAGGAACGGCGACAGCCGTGACCATAGCGAGCGAACGGGCGAGACGAGCGACGGCGAACACTGAGTGGCTCCGGGGCAACATGTGGGCTAACCTGCGTTCTCTTAGTACTAAGAGACCTTACGCACGGGTCCACGGCATCGTTGCCGCCCAGCGAACACCACGATTTGAAGACTGAGCGGTGGAGTCAGGCCGAGCGGCGCTGCTCAAAGATCAGACTGAGGCAGGTCACACCGCCCTCAGCTTTGGCGAACTCGCTCAGGTCAATGGTCCGCGAGTCGAAGCCGAGTGCCCCAATCAGCGCCGCCGTGCGCTGATGCGTCGCGGCACTCACCACCGTGCGCCCGATCGTCAGCACGTCGGCTGCGAAGGGCTCAGACGCGTCAACCTCGACAATATCGAACCCACGCAGGTCCTTGAGCTCGACCCAGCTGGGATTCACGAGCAGGCGCCCGTCGGGGAGCGCACAGCAGGCGCTCTTGAGGTGGAGGCAATCACGCATGCCGACGCGTCTCACCACGTAACCGAGCTTCGAGACGATCGCCGCGAGTTGAGCCGCGCCCGCTTCGTTAGTCCGCGCCGATTTGCCGACGAGAATGACGCGGCCGTTCAGCACCACATCACCGCCGTCGAGCGTGCCCGGCAGCTCAATACGCGCGATGCTGCGATGGCTCATCAACTCGGCCTCGACGCCTGCAACTTCGCCGCGCCGCGATTCGGCGCCGGATGATGCCAGGATCGCGATCTCGTCGAGCACCACCGCTGTGTCCTCGACGAACACCGCGTCAGGATAGGCGTGATTGGCGTTCAGGATCACCACGTCGCAGCCCAGCGTGGCGAGCAGATCGGCATACGCGGCGTGCTGTGCGAGCGCCTTCGTCATGTCGATCGGATCGCGCCCAACGAACGAGCGCTCTCCCTTCTCGAGTGACACGGGCGGCACGTGTGTGATCGCCACGCGCCGGATGGACTGCAGGTGCGACGCGACCCCGGTGCTCGGCCCGTCGGTGGTGTTCGCGCTCACGGGCCGGCCGATCCCCGCATCATCATCTCGCGCAGGTACTCCACGCTCGATGCCTGGCCAACGAAAAGATCCGTCGGGAAGGTTCGGTAACGCAGGATCGCGTTTCGTATTTCTGTGCCGCGATAGAAGTTGAAGCCGAACCCGGCGAGATACTGCAGCCGGAGGTTCTTGTCACTGTTGATCTCTGCCGTGGCAGTCCAGGGAGCGAGGTCCTTGCCGCGACCCGTATACGTGCGGAGCAGGTCCGAGGCGGCCGTGTATCCCACCTGTTGCAGCGATGCCTTGACCTGCGCGAACTCCGGGCGGTCGA
>Ga0207952_1000669_pt1 | contig 22158 bp, 16 predicted proteins | sample SubbioR12Aug_8Ca_FD_184831 | JGI IMG/M metagenome (GOLD analysis project Ga0207952, IMG submission 184831) | Serpentinite rock and fluid subsurface biosphere microbial communities from McLaughlin Reserve, California, USA - CR12Aug_8Ca (SPAdes) | ecosystem: Environmental > Terrestrial > Deep...
CATGCGGCCCCCGCCGCACCGGCGCATCATGCGGTGGTATATCATCGCCCTCCTCCGGCTCATGCGCATGGCGCCGACGAGACGATGGAGTGTCAGGCTGTCCGGCAATTTCCCGCGCGATTTTTTCTGCTGCTCGCCAATCATCAGCCGTTATGCCGGGCTGTTTTTTCTTTTTTCCTGCTTTTTTCTCTTCATCGATTTCACGCTGTATCTGGGCGGCAATATCATTCGCACGCCGCCAATCCTCACGCTTAATTGGTTCCCCCTCGAAGCGAGCCATACGCGGTCAGGCTACTCCTGCTTCCACTGATTTTTGGAGTGATTTGATTGCCTCGTATTCGCTTGTCGCGTAATGCGTAAGGAACTCATCCAAATCCGCGATCCGTGGCTCGAGGAACGCCCGCATGGCGGCAGGATCGTTGCTCGTAATGAGCTGTGCGAAGGTCTCATGGTCGGATTTCGGGATAACCGAGAGGATTTCCAGCGCAAGACGTTGCATAATGCAACTGCCAAGCCTGCCGAGCAATTCAGTCTGAACGGCCGGCGAACTGTTCTCAATCCCGAGTTCCTTCAAGACCATTTTCGTAAATTCGTCACCGAGGAGCTCTTCGACAAATTGTTGTTGGGTACGTGCATTCATATCGTTGTTCTATCTCATATTATACGCGAACGCGACTTCCTTGAGGAACTGGTTCACGGTCATGCCCTTTCGCGTCATTTCTACGGCGAAGTGGCGGTAATCCGGCGAATAGAGCGTATCGCAGAAATTTTTCATAAATTTCGGATTTTCAAACATGTCTGAAAAATTCACGACCGTGCCGTCCGGTATGCGCGTCCAATCGATGAACCTGCCGCTACGCCCCAGCAACTCTCCCTGCAGACCCATCTTCTCAATTGTCTTCTGGAACGCTTCCGCAAACTGCTGCTTGCTCGTAAAGCTTAATTTGCCGATGTCGGGATCCTGCCCGATGACGTCCAGTCCGTGCGTCAAATTGCTCCATACGCTGCCATTGCCACGGATGACCGGGTCATCCAAAAGAGGCTTCTCGAGGAATCCAGGATGGTCAGAGGGCCCCACATCTCCAGGAATAAACCCTGCGCCCTTCGGGCCCGTCGGCACTGCTTCACCCGAGAAAAGCCTGCCGATCCAATCGAATATGCCGCCACCAAAGTACCCGTATGTCACCACACCGCCGGCGAGCAACGTTGTGGCAACTTGTGCGAACGCAGCCGTCTTTTTCCACCCGCCAGCATCAAAAATGTTATGGACGATTTTGCCCAAGCCACCGGCAGCCGCATAACCGGCGACGGCACCGAGTGGAATCGCGAATCCGGCCATCGCAAGAAGTGCTGGTGCAACCGCTGCAATCGCGGCAGTCTTAATGACACCCTTCCAGGTGAAATTCTCTCGGACTTTCTGCCAGAAACCTTTTTCGATTCCCCGTTCTTCAGCGGTCACCTTGTATCCGGCTTCGCGCAGCCCGTACGCGCGCGCAAGCGCCAGCTCGGCACGGCTCTCTGGCGATCGTCCCGGTTTATTCAAAAGCCTCAAGAATTGTTCGGAAGGTTGAGGAGTCCTTCCCATAACCCGATTCCACCACCCGGCGATACCAGGCTTTATGGTCGGCTGCACTGCGTTAATTGCTGCAAGATCGAGTTCCGGAAATCGGCCTTCTTCGACCCTGGACTCAACGTTCACCGTTGGCATGTATCCCGGAACCGGATCCCCATACCCCGCCTTCTTCCACAAATCATCTTCCGTCGCCGTATCGGTTATAGTCTCCCCCTTCGCATTCACCAACCTCGTCGTAACATTCCCATCCTTGTCTGCCTCTCTGATCCGGAATACACCATTAGACAAGAGAGTATATTCCTTTTGTCCCGGCTCCAGCTTCTTTTCCCCCGACCCTTTCTTTTCTCCGAAATCTCCACCTTTTTTCCCGCCCTTACCGGAATCTTTGCCTTTATCATCTTCATCTCGTTTCCCGTCACCTTTTGGAGCAGCTATGATCGCGGCTCTCACCTTGTCATAATCTTCTTGTGAATGAACGCGGCCGATGTCGTAGTCTCCCCCTGCGTTAAAGGAATCCCAAGGCTTCCCACGCTCCACGCCAAGCGACCTCCGGAGCTCCCGAAGCTCGTCATGCTTTGCCGCTTCTGTCTTCTCATCCCACGCCCCGTCCTTAGTCTCTTCCGCTGGTTTCGGCTTTGTTTCTTCCGCATCTCCCGGCTTCGCCGCGTCATCATCTTTGTCTCCCCTTGCTTTTCTAGCCGCCTCGGCTCTCGCCAACAATTCCTGGCTCATTTCTACGTCTTTTGGGTCAGGGGTCTCTCCTGCCGCTCGTTGCCTTGCCAGCTTCTGAATCAATAAATCAAGTCGGCGCTGATCGAGAATACTGAGCCCCTCAAGAACCCTTGGTGACCGAACCCGCACTTCTCCGCTCGTCCGTGGATTCGCATCCCTAATAGCCCGATCACGCCTTCGTGCGGCGCGCATTTCATCATTCGAAACGTTTTGCGTCCATCCCTTTCCGGCTCCCTCCCACTTCCTCCAATCGTCAATCCACTCATCCGTCGCCTCGTCTTTGTGGCTGAAGTTAAATACTTCGTTAACACCAATCCGCTGCGGCTTCCTCCAGTTAATGACCCACTGGGAATCATCAGAAGCATCATGCCAGGCATTTGAGAATTTGTTGCCGGGAACAACCTGCGCCCTCTTCCCTGGATAACGACTATCCAATTCCAGTCGCGCTGGGCGAGCAGAGCCAGTAATTGCGGCAGGAGCGGCACCGGGTGTAGCCTCCTCTTCAACTTCCCGTGCCGTATCCAGAGCGACACGATCAACACTCCGTTCATCAGCTTCATCACTTCGATCATCTGCTGCACCGGCATCACCCGAAGCAACCTCGCGGTCTATCGCAGGCCCCATCTTGTCAAACAATTCCCGAGCCTCCGGCGCCCCCCCGGTAAGCTTTTCGACTGCACCACTGAAACCCCCCGTCTTCTTCGAAAGTTCGTGCCATTGTTCGTATGTCAGCTCCGGCGCTTCATCAACACGATCCTCTGACTCTACAGATTTTTTTGGATCTTCAACCATGATGTGTGAAGTATACCAACAAAAAAACACGCCTGCGGCGCGTCAATAACCGTGGAGTGGACAAAAGAAGTCCGGCGACGCATTGGGCGCGCCGCCGGGTAGCCGAGTTACGTTGACTTGGATGGAGCAGGCAAGGCCTTCAGGTCGGCCAAGATTGCATCCACAATCCTCTGCGAGTGGCCTCCTGGCGTCCGGCCCTTGGGGAGAACCCCGGGCTTCGTCGGCTGGCGGCCGACCGGTTTGAAGGTCAATTTGTAGGGCAGCACCTTTCCGCCCGACACGATGTCCTCCGCCAGAACTTGCTTGAGCGCGGTTGGAACCCAACCGATGAAGCTGTCGTACAGCGGGTCACCGGCCGGAAGCCGGACCTGCACCTGGTACGACGGAACTTTCCGAGCCTTGTTGTAGAGGATATGGAGAAGCTTGCGGATGAGCAGCTTCTGGTGCTTCCTCCCAAGTAGGGTTTCGGGTTTGCCCATGTCAAGCTTCTGCCTCTCCGCCCGTTCACCCATGGCTGACCAGGTGACGAGCAACAGGGTGTCCAGGTTGATGTCCTGGGCATACAGCTTCGGGTCGAGGCTGAGAGAGATCTCATCCTCATCCGGCGCCACGTCAACGTACGGGATGGTTTTATAGATCAGTGAGATCAACTCGCCAACCTTGGCTTGTACCACGGCGGCGTCTTGACCCTGGGTCTGCGTAGCAGGCGTTGTCATGTTGAACTCCCATGTTCCATGACATCTACGGCTTCCCTCTCGGGAGTGGAGCGGCCGTACCTCGCATTTCCCACCGGTACTATTATATCATTAGAAATGGCTACTTGTCAATATCATCGCTGCCATCAGGATAATCTTGTATTTAAGCCATTTTCTAGGCCTTTTCCTCGTCCCATCCTATTTGCTTCCGATAGGCGATAATGGCCTTCTTGCGCTGTATCCAGTCGAGTAACTGGGCCTTGAACTCCTCGCTCGCCTGTGGATCGCTCGGCAATGTGAACGCCCGCGCTTCTGCCTCAAGCGCATCGAGACTCTCGATTGTCCGCCGGTTTTGAAGCGATGCGATCAGTGTTTTCTTCGCGCGTTCGTCGAGCGATTCGAGAAGAGGCGCTTGCGCGTAGATTTTCATTCTGAAATCGTATTTCCGTATGTCATCCGCCACCTTGAGGAGGTCTGCCGCCTTTTTGCCTTTCATGCTCTCACGAATGAGTGCGATCGCGCGGGCATCAATCGTATCGATGGCCCTTAAGAGGAGAAGTCCCTGGCCTCCCGGAGTCGCGAAGAATTGCTGGGCCTCAACCTTGAATTTACTAACGTCATCAAGCGTTCGCGCCTCTTCCAATGCATCATTACAAATGACTGATGCCCGATACGAGGCCATGCCGATGATCTGCGCGCGTGCGCGGGGATAGGCCGCGTGGAGTCTCGACATCTCGGCAGGAAGGTCTTCCAACTTCTGTACCTGCGCGAACTCGGTATAAAACTGGTCGCTAAGCCCCTCATCACCCTTCCCTCCTCTATAAAATTCCCCGAAGTTTTCGCCTCCCGTACGCTGCCTTTTCTGCTGGCTCTGCTCTATACGAATTTCATCCGGCATGTAATTAAGCTGATGTTTAACGTCATCCCATGACGCGCCGGAAAGATATGCGTCATAAGCGCGCAAATATTGCTCGGGTGTTTGAGGAAGCGGCAGGGCTTCGGGAGAAACTTCAGTGCCGACCCTTTTTTTGTATTCGTCTCCATCTGCATCTATTGCTGTCTCCCAAATTTGACGAATAAAGGGATATCTCTTCCCATCACCAGGTCGTATATTTCCTTTCCAGTGGGCCAGCTGCTTTTCTGCATCTGCATTAATCTGGTTGATAATTCGCATGAGATCTTGTGCAAGCGCCAAATTGTCAGGGTTTCGATCCGGATGCACTTCTGAATAAATTTTTCTTCGGATGCCTTTGGAACCGTCGAATGTGAGCGCCTTAATTTTCTCCTTATCCGCTTTTTTATCCGTCTCGGCAAGAGAGGCAGGCGGTTCATCCGGTTTCGCCAGCCCCGCACTTCCCGGCACAAGTTGATTAAGGTCTTTGAGATCTTTCACGACAAGTGCCGTTCCTTTCTTTTTCTTGTTGCCGTTTCCTTCTGGGCTGCCGGGTTCGCTCATAACCTAAGTGTAGAGGCGAAATGAATTTGTGCAAGTAGACATGCCGCGGCGAGTCGTGTGTATAAGCGTGCAAATATTGAGGAAAAGATTGTTATTATATATAGATTATGGGACTTTTTGGCGAGAGTGCTCCAAAACTTGAAAAAAAGCGTGCCGGCACAAATATCCCTGCGAAAGAGGGGAAAGCGACGGTTGAGAAAAAAAAGAAGAAGGCGCCCGCCAACAAACCCCGAGCGGTAAAAAACAAGAGTGTAGATGCTGCTCCAGATGCGATGAAGCAGCCGAAAAAGGAGCGGCCCGCAAAAAAACTGCCGGAGAGGATCCGACACAAGGAAACGCTTATCGATGACACTGTTACGCGGGCATATGGTGAAGATGGGAAGAAAGACGTCCTAATTGACCCAAAAGGTAATCTGCGGGCGAACCAAGTGAGCACTATATACACGGAAAAACGGCTCAAGGAGAAGAAAGTCCTCCGTAATACCAAGGAGGGACAGAAGGAAATGACGCTCTTTGATGCTCTCCCCGACCTGCGTTCTACGCCCATCGATCAAATCCGAGAACTCCAGAAAAGGATTATCGATATCGGCGGCGAGGAACCATCGAGCAGAAAAGTTCTTGCGGAATACATCGCAAAACTTCTCCAATCCGAATGTGACCTCGCAAAGATGTCTCATGCCGGATCGAAGGAGCTGATCCCGCTTTTTAAACTATGGACGTGGCTCGACAGCAATGGATTCGTCCTCGGCGATGAAAAAAAATACTACGGCAAATTTGGCAGTGAATCGAAAAAGAAGGAGAAACAGGAAGAAGAGGCCGGGAAAAGAGCGGAGCTCCTCACGGCGTATAAGGAAGGAGGCGGGAAAGAAGCATTAGTCGGAAAAATCATGAATGCGATCGGAAAGGAATTAGACTACATCACCCGGTGGGCATACAACACCAACGTCGAAGTCAGGCGGCAGAAATACCGGAAAGACCGACGGAACCCGAACGCGCCCATCCCCCGTGATTTTGCATTTATGAAGCTCCAACCGGAGAATGATTTTCCCGATCATGGGCTTCTCGCACATTTGACGCGGAAGAAAGATCTTCAGCAATCGAAAGATGAGGTTTTGGCGCTTTTATATGGGCATACGTACCTTCGGTACATCCCTCTTGAAATCAAACATACAAAAAAAACGAGCAGGGAAAACACAATAGACAAACCAAAGAAAGAGCAACAGAAAAGAGCGGAAAAGACTGGAGCAGAACCTCCAAAGAAACTGACGCCAGAGGAGCAGATGCTTGCGACGCTACGCCTGAAAATGGGAAAGATGGAGAAGAGGATGGCAAAAGCAGCTGCAATCGTCTCGGTACTTGATAAAGACGACGGGAAACTTCCTGGCAAACTCAGATTTACACTCATGCGCCTCGAGATGCACGTCCTTACCCAGCAGCAAGTATGGATGGACAGGGCGCTTCGTTTCCTTCCCGAACGTGAGCAACGCTCGTGGGTCGGGAGGATACTCAGGCAAAAAAATGTACCCGCTCTGCCCGTCGAGCGCGGCGATTTCGATAGTCTGACTTCGACATTCGATAATCTTGAAAAACGGCAGTGGCGGGGCGTCGAAGCGAACTTCCGTGAGGTGCTGGCGCTCATCCCGCAGCCGCGCTTCCTTGATAAAAAACTTGCCAAGGAGTTTACCTTCGACACTCTTACCGCTGAAAGTGCGAGAGAATTCGCGCAACACCTGAAAAAAGAATTCTATGAACCGAAGGAGGCCCAGAAGCAACCCTCGATGAACGGGGAAAAGGTGCTGGAATTACTATTATTTGCACGCGACCAGCTCAGGAAAGAATTGGGAGAAGAGATGGAACGGGTAAAGGCGGCGTCGGCCCGTGCCCCGATACAAAAGTCGAAGAAAAAGCCCCGCATGACACCGCTTGCGGACAAGCTCGACAAACGTGTGAAGTACCTGGATGCCCTTCTCGACATGAAGAACAAAAAATTTACGGATAAACAGCGGGCAGTACTTATGATCAACGCGTACAACCGGTATCGCGGACGTCGTTATACCCCGCCCAAACAGTCAAAAATCGAAAATGCGGACGCAAAAAGGAAGCGCTAATTTTATAGCCGCCCCATGAGCGTTTCGTACCGGCGCAGCAGGTCATCTATCTCTGCATCCTTCGGTCTTTCCTCAGGTCGAGAGGTTTCTCGTGCGCGCTCACGCATATGTGGCGTACCTGATTCGAGTCGAAGGCCGGTTTTCAGGGACGCAATGTCGGCTGCAAGGGTGCGCATCGCGTGGCCGCCGATGTATTCATTCATCTTTTCCACGCGAGCTTCGATGTTCTTCAGTTCGCGAGCAAGCGTACGGTATTCTTTTTCTTTCAATACATCGCCGTATGTTGCTTTGATATCAGCAATTTCCGCTATGAAGAACGACCGCTCTTGAGCGGCGATATTCGGGTCAAGCTTTTCACGCCTTCCGATCGCCAGATCGGACGCAGAAACGAGTTCCATCTTTAGTGTGGCATTGGAAACGGAACCGCCGGTAACGTTCACGGTGACCGTGCCGTTCCGCAAATCCTCTTGATCCCGGTTGTCCTCAGGGAAATTATCAAAATCCTTGGTAGGAACGGGCATCGTAATCGAGAACGGGCTGTTGGGAAGTTTGATTTTGACGAGTACAAACGGATCTTCTGCATCGTCCTTCGGGACGCGCATAATTCGCGCATTCCTGATTTCGATCGCCGCCCCGACCTCCTGCAGTTGTTTGAGAAGATGTTCAGTGGCCCATGTCTGCTGCGACCGTTGCTGTTCGCGGCGGATGATGCGCTGGCGCTCGTTCATATGGTCCGCCACATCCCGCAAATCTTCGATTGAAAAACCGGCAAGGAGCGACGGATCGCCCGCGAGTGCAGCGTTGAGCAAATGATGCACGACGACGTCGGCGAAACGGCGGATTGGCGACGTGCCCTGCGTGTACGCTCCCTTTGCGAGGCTGAAGTGCCCTCGCGCATCAGTCGTGTATTTCGCAGGACCGAGAAGGCCCATGACAGAGCCGCGCAGCATTTCGCGGTAATCGTTGCGTACCTTTTCGAACCGCTTATTGATGTTCGCCTCTGTTTCAGTTTCGGTCGCACCACGCAAGTAATGGTCCTCCTTCTCAGCAACGATCGCGCGGACCTCCTTCCTGCTTTGCGCTTCACCAGGAAGCTCTACCGTTTTTGCATACTCAAGAAGGTCATACACTATCTCGTTAACAAACGGCGTTTTATAGGGATCCGTTTCTGGCGGAGATCCTGCGCGGATATATTCATCGATACGTCCGGCGATATCGTGAGCGCCAAAATTTGTTGCAAGCCTCTTGAGTTGTGAAATTGGCGGTATCTCGTGGAAACGCAAGAGTGCGAAAAAGAGCTCTGGATTTTCGCGGGTCTTATTGAGGAGCGTATTGGCTTTCGCATCATTTGCCTGCACCATAAACGCCTCAACAAGATCGTGTGTGCGCAGATGTTTGCGTACTTCAGCGGATTCCTCTCCAAATTCATCGGTAACGACTTCGAGCTCCTGTCGGTCCGGAAACGTGATTGGTTTCCTCAATTTGCGCAACTCCCGCGACTTATCCGCATACTTCTGGAGCAGCCGTATACCGATCCGTTGGATTTTTTGTTCATTAGTGCTTGGCGTTGCATCGTACAGTTTCTGCGCTGTCTCATAGGTGTGCTGCTTTTTGACTTTGATGATGGATTTTCCCTGCCAGACACCGTTTTCGACGATTTCTCCTGTTCCCGCATCGAGAAGAAAAACGGTCGAAAAAGCAAGACGTTCTTTACCTTCCTCAAGCGAGCAAAGATCGTTCGCAAGGATTTTCGGCTGCATCGGGTATGCTTCACCTGGGGTATAGAGCGTGAATCCGCGCTTGCGCGCTTCATCAAAAAGAGCATACCACTTATGGTTTTTATCGATAGGTACGAAATGCGAACTGTCGGCAATATGCACACCCACTTCAATACACCATTTTCCGTTGGGCCCTCGAACTCGGCGGGCATGGAGCGCGTCGTCGTGGTCTCGAGCGGTTTCAGGGTCGATCGTCATTATGTGGACATCTTCGACGTTGCGCCAATCAACGCGGCTTACGCCATGCCGGAACTTTTCACCAAATTGCTGATCGTCGGGATGCACTACGCCATGAATATTCCGATCAACTAAGGCTTCCAACCTTTCTATCTCACTCGTAATAAGATTCTGCCCCTGACCCTCAAGTTCTCGCTCTACGTTTCTCACTGCTTCGGGCATGATCCTACCGTTGCCGATAAGATACGCGCGGCGTGCACTTTCTGCTTTGTATGTCTCCCTCTGTCCAAGATTTTCAGCAAAACGATATGCCTTCCCGTCGGGACGCAGTTCAAGCGCGATGAGATCTCCCACATTCGCTTCGGCAAGTCGCGGCACTGTTTGTGCGGTAAATTTTGCATCGCCGATCGCGCTATCTCGTATTTCGAGCACGCGGATCGATGGCTTCCCTCGCAGCTTTTGTTCGATCACTTCACCGACAAGATAGGTCGACGAAATCCCCTTGAGGCCTTCGGGACCGCGCGGACTTTCACGTCTCCCGCGAGACGCCTTCTCCGATTTCCCCTTCTTCTCTTTTGTTGTTTTCTTTTCACTTCCTTCTTTTGATTTAGACTCCGTCGAGGGTGCTGATACGCTGGGTAGCTGCCGAACAGCATTTGTAATATATAAAATACGACCATCGAGGTTTTCCTTCTCTTCTGCTGTAAGGCCTGGTCCTTCTGCGTTGGAGAGAAGCGTATCCGTCTCAAGGACGAATTCGTTCGGCAAGTCACTCAACTTTTTCATCGCCTCGCGAATACCTGCGACCCCTTCTTTGGTCAATCTGTGAACTCGGCCGGTCGCAGCTCTTTCTTCGGCTGTCAATTCATCTAAAAACCCCATCGTTAAATTGTACCGTGAAATCCGGCGTCTGAACCCTGTAAAAGCCGCACAAGTGAATAATTCGCCCTATAAATAAAGAGGCGGGAGCACGATGGCCCCCGCCCACACCAGCTATGATCAGCCGGCGTTCTCGGTATTCGGTTCGATCTGCTTGGGTACAGGATTGTACACGGTGAGGCCATAGCCGGCGGCCTCTTCGTCCGTGATCGCGTCAGCGATAGCCGTTGCATCCATCTCCCCGGTAAAGAGCATGCTACATGTGTCCGGTTCGTTCCCAAACGTGCTGAACTGGCCGTTGAGCCACGGCTTGTCCAAGTAACCCTGCAGGTATTTGATGCCGCCGGCATCGAGCTCCTTGCGGCGTGCACGAGCAGGCTGTTCATCGTCGAACGCAAAGGTGAGCATGTAGTACTGCCTACCGCCGTTGCCGGTCCGGATCCCACCCTTGATCTTGGTGAGCTGACGGCCCTTGAGCAAAGCCAAGAGCCCGGTGCCTTTCACCTTGTGGCGCTTGATGTGCACGGCGGGTTTCGGCTGCCCCACCGTTTTGAGCCTGCGCTTGATTGCAGTGCCAACGTCCTCTGTCCCGGTCCCTTCCGACTCAATGATCGAATCTGTCGGGACCCTGTCCAGCTCGAACTGGATTAGGGTATTTGGCGTCGGTTTGAACGTAGCCATAGCAACAATCCTCCTTGCTGGGTTGCCGCTTAGAATAATACACTATAAAGGGGTGAATTGTCAAACAGGCTACCACCCCTTCGCACTCAAGGCCTTTTCGGCCGCAGCTTGTTCCGCTTCCCAGCACCAAAATGTGGCTTGGTTGAGAGAAACATTAATTCCGCAGGATTTGCAGATGGTTTAACTTTTTGTGACTTCAATTTACTTGGCGCGTCTCAACAAGAGGAAGCCACATTTGGTTCATGGGCATGCTTGCTTTGAGCGGCCTTACCAGTTTTTTGCTTTGAGTGCATTTTCTGCTGCTTGCTGTTCAGCCTCTTGTTTAGACCTCCCTTCGCCTGCCGCGACTTTTTCGCGACCTAAATATGCGGCGACGGTAAATGTCTTGTCGTGGTCGGGGCCGGTTTGGTCCACCAATTCATACGTCGGCGTCACGGCGACTTTTTCTTGCGCGATTTCCTGGAAACGGCTCTTCGCGTCCTGCCACAGCCGCTTCTCCACCACCTCGTCCGTCTTATGGAAAAGCTGCGCATCAATGAACGCATACGCAACGTCGTACCCCTGGTCGAGATAGATCGCGCCGATCACCGCCTCGAACGCGTTCGCGAGGATGATGCCGCGCGCGCGACCCGTGTCTTTCGCCTCGCCGCGCGAGAGGAGGAGATAGTCATTCATCCCCAATTTCGTCGCCGCATCGGAAATCGACACCGTGTTCACCAAAGCTGCACGCAGCGCCGTCAGTTCCCCCTCCGGCTTTTCCGGATACTTCTTGTAGAGGAATTCCGTGACCGCGAGCTCGAGGACGGCGTCACCCAAAAACTCCAGGCGCTCGTTATGCTCGCGCCCTGCGGTGCGATTCTCATTTAAGTAGGACCTATGGGTAAACGCTGTTTCCAACAATCGCTTATCCTTAAACCCTACGCCGATCTTCTGTTCGAATGGACCAAAGTCCATGCCGATACCCTAGCATGCCCGAGCCGTTCCCGGAAATTCCCTATACCCTAAACCCTCGTGGCTATACCCTGTCTTTCTGCGCCAGGATGTTAATCGCCGGGATGATGATCTTCAGCGTGTCGTCGTAGAAATTGAGGCTCCCGACCTGTGAGAGCGGGAACCACTGCGCGTCGTCGAGGCCGCCGGAGGGCCCGAGCTTGATGTCGGTAAACGCGGACTCGCCGAGGAAGTACGAGACGCGCTTCCGCTTCTTGCCGCCTTTCACCTCCGAATCATTTGCGGTGTATTCGTTGACACCGAGTTCCGCGACAATTTTGATATCGAGCCCCATCTCTTCCTTGATTTCGCGGATGGCGCCTTGCTGCAAATCCTCGCCTTCTTCGATCTTGCCCTTCGAAATCGTCCAGTGGCCGAAGATGTCGTGGACGAACGCGAGGTACGTCTCACCCTCATGCTTCGCATAAACGACCGCGCCCGCGAGATGTTCCACTTTCATCTTCCCCACACCCTGCCCGCCGGGGCCTTGCTTGCGCGCCGTTCCCTCGTTCTTCCCCGGTTCGCCTAATTCCACGTACACCGCGCCGAGGACCCCGTTCACGAACCTCCCCGACGACGCCGACCCGAAGTTCTTTGCCAATTCGATCGCCTCGTTGATAGCGACCTTCGCCGGCACCTGCGCCCGGTCGGCAAAAAGGAGTTCCGTGAGTCCGAGACGCAAGATATTGCGGTCGATCGCAGCAATTTTGTCGAGTGGCCACTCCGGCGCCGCCTTCTCGATCACGGTGTCAATCTCTTTCTGCTTGCGTACCGCAGTCTCGAGGAGCTGCTTCATGAACGGCATGTCCGAATCGCGCGCGCCGAATTCCTGCGCGTAACTCTGCAGGCGCTGTACTGCCTCATCAGGCGACATCGCGCCATTAGAGGCGTCGCGTTCGAAAAGCACTTGGAGGACGACAGACCGCGCAAGATGTCTGTTCGCCATAGTCATTCGGAAAAAGTTTGCCCGGTGTCGGCAAAGAACCACTGCATCAAAGGAGTATAGCGCGCGTATCGCGTGATACAAACAACTGCCTGTGGAGAAAAAATTAATTTGCCGCCTTCTCTTCTTCCTTCTTCACGTCATGTCCCGATGCGCGGAGCGCCTTTTCATGGCGCTTCTGACGGCGCGCGTCACGTGCCGCGCGCGCAGCGACATCGATCACCGACTTTCCGTTGTAGCGGCCGCACTGTGCGCACGCGCGATGCGGCTGGCGGAGCGCCCCACATTCGCACTTCGTCGCACGCGACGCGACCAAAGCGTGATGGCTTCGGCGTTTTGCGGTCTGCGACCGGTTGCGGCGCATTCGGACTACCATGCCCAGCACTCTACCAGAAATGGCTCTATTACGCAAGAAAAGGCCCCGCAACGCGCGGAGCCTCCCCGAATCGTAACCCTCACTTTCGCGAACGTCGCAAGAGCGTCTTCTGGACCGGTGTGGCGAGCGCAGCTATTGTTTCCCGTTGCGCCGGCGTCAAGTCAGCGACATCCGACCCCTGCGGTAGACCACAGGCGACCCGGCATTGGTGGTGGAGGTTGTTGAACTCCGCCTCACCAAGCTGGTCTTTGGGAACAATGCTATCCAACAAGTCCTTTATTCGCATGCTATACCCCATTCAAAAGGTTGCACTTGGGCGTTTACGCCGTTATTTACCCTACACCCATCCACCAAACCCCGTCAAGCCACCCCTGTCAAAAACGTCTTCCTATGGATGAAGGGCAGCATCCCGTGCTTCCGGATCGCTTGCATATGCGCCTGGGTGCCGTACCCTTTGTGCCCGTCAAATCCGTACGGAGCATGCGAGAGCGCGAGCTCTTCCATGTGCGTATCCCGCGTCACCTTCGCGACGATGGAAGCGAACGAGATCGCAGGGATCGTCTCGTCGCCGCGCACAAAGCTCTCTTGCGCCCATTTCTGCGGCACGCGAAGTCCGGCGTCGAGGAGCACCCGCGTCCTCTCCGGGTCTGCGCCAAGCTCGCCAATCGCAATCGCTGCCGCCTCGTGCGCCGCATTCACGATCCCGATCGTATCGATTGATTCCGCGGAAACGAGCGCCCCCGCATGCCGCAGCTTCGCGGAACTCGCGATGTATTCAAAAAGGATGCCGCGCTGCTGCGCCGAAAGCTGCTTTGAATCGCGCAGCCGTGGTTCGCCGCGCTTCGTGATAAGGGAGAACGCTTCACGCCAGTCGAAATCCGACGGGTAGAGGACGGCCCCGACGCACACCGGCCCCGCAAGCGCCCCGCGGCCAGCCTCATCGATCCCGATCAGCCATTGCACACCACAATTATACCAATATATCTGACAGCGCGATGAATCGTGCCTGCCCCGCACCAAAATCAACCAGCGTCGAATCAGCCCACGAAGGAAACCCGTGAGATTTTTGGTGCTGGGGTATAATTGCCCCATGTCCGTGCGCTTTGCCCACCTCCACACCCACTCCCACTACTCCCTCCTCGAAGCCCTCCCGAAAATCGAAGATTTAGTTGCCGCAGCAAAAGAGGCAGGCCAGGAAGCGGTCGCCTTGACTGACAACGGCAACCTCTACGGCGCGATCGAGTTCTACAAGGAGGCGAAAAAAGCGGGCGTGAAGCCCATTATCGGCGTCGATTTCTTCGTGGCACCCCGCACCCGCTTCGACAGGGAACATCGCGTCGACGACCGCCACGCTCGCCTCGTCCTCCTCGCGAAAGACATAACCGGCTACAAAAACCTCATCCAATTGGTTTCGAAATCGTACCTCGAAGGCTTTTACTACCGTCCGCGCCTCGACCGCGAACTCATCGCCACCTACAAAGACCGCCTCATCGCGATCCTTCCTTCGTTCGGCGGCGAGCACGCCCGCGCACTCAAAGACGGGCAAGCAGAAAAAGCACGCGAAGCCGCCGGCTGGTACAAGAAAACCTTTGGCACAGACCTCTACGCAGAAATCACACACCATCCCGAGATCGAAGGGCACGAGGCGCTCCAATCTGAGATCATCGCGCTCGCAAAGGATGCGGATATTCCCCTCCTCGCCGCGCACGACGTCTATTACCTCACAAAAGATGAGGCCGTCGCCCGCGAACTCGTGAACAAGATCCGCACCGGCGCGACGCTAAACCAAGACGCTGGCGACCGCTCCGATTTTTCGTTCACTACCGGCGAACAGACGGATAAACTTTTCAACGACACCCCGGAAGCGCTCGAAAACATCGGAAAAGTCATCGACGCTTGTAATGTCGAATTGGAACTTGGCAAATGGGTCTTTCCGAATATCCAAATCGAAGGGAAGTCATACGACGAAGCCTTGCGTGAGCGCGCATACGCCGGCTTTGCGACGCGCGGCCTCACGGAAACTCCGCAGCTGAAAGAGCGCGTGGATTACGAACTCTCCGTCATCAAAAACAAAGGCTACGCACCGTACTTCCTAGTCGTCGAAGACCTCCTCCGCTTTGCACATTCCAATGCAATCCTCACCAACATCCGCGGCTCGGTCGCGGGCTCCCTCGTCACCTACCTCGCCCACATCACCAATGTGAATCCGATCGAGTACGGCCTCCCGTTCGAGCGCTTCCTCAATCCCGAGCGCCCGAGCGCCCCCGATATTGACATGGACTACGCGGATAACCGGCGCGACGAGGTCATTGCCTATGCGCGGCAGAAATACGGCGAGGACCACGTCGCACAAATCGGCACCTTCGGCACCATGATGGCGCGCGCCGCCGTGCGCGACGTCTCCCGCGCGCTGGGACATAGCTACGGCGTCGGCGATGCGATCGCGAAGATGATCCCCTTCGGGAAGCAAGGCTTCCCCGTCACGATCGATTCCTCACTCGAAGAAGTCCCCGAGCTCGCCAAGGCCTACAAATCCGACCCCGTCGTCCGCGAGATCCTCGACCTCGCGCGCAAAATAGAAGGGAACGCGCGCCACGTCGGCGTCCACGCAGCGGGCGTCGTCATCGCCCCCTCGCCCGTCACCGACTTCTGCCCCATCCAGCTCGATCCGAAGGGCGGCAAAATCATCACGCAGTACGACATGCACGCCGTCGAAGACGCCGGGCTCCTCAAATTCGACTTCCTCGGCCTCACCAACCTCTCAACCCTCGCCGACGCGCGCGACCGCGTCAAAAAGCGCCTCGGCGTCGAGATTGATTTCGAAACGATCCCGCTTGATGACAAAAAAACGTTCGAGATGCTCTCGCGTGGCGAAACGCTCGGCGTCTTCCAGCTCGCGGGCGGCGGCATGACGAACTACCTCGTCGACCTGAAGCCCTCTGTCATCCACGACATTAACGCCATGGTCGCCTTGTATCGCCCGGGCCCGATGAACTTCATCCCCGATTACATCGAACGCAAACACAACCCCGCAAAAGTGAAATACCTCGACCCGCGCCTCGAGCCAATCCTCAAAAATTCCTACGGCGTCATCACCTACCAGGACGACGTGCTCCAGATCGCGATCCAATTCGCCGGTTACTCATGGCTCGAGGCAGACAAATTCCGCAAAGCGATGGGAAAGAAAATTCCGGCGGAAATGGCGGCACAAAAAGAAAAATTCGTGAAGGGCTGCCTCGAGATTGGCAAGATGAAGCCGGCGGCAGTTGACCAGCTCTGGCAGCAGATCGAAACCTTCGCCGCCTACGGCTTCAACAAGGCGCACGCCGCCTCCTATGGCCGCCTCGCGTACGAAACCGCGTACATGAAAGCGAACTTTCCGGTGGACTACATGGCCGCTGTCCTTACCTCTGACGCGGGAGACGTCGAGAAGATCGCGGAAGTCGTCGCCGAATGCAAGCGCATGGGGATCGCCATCCTCCCGCCATCAGTGAACGAATCCCGCGGTACGTTCACCGTCATCGACGAAAAGACCATCCGCTTCGGCCTCTACTCCATCAAAAACTTCGGTACCGGCATTGCGGACGCGGTCATTGCCGAGCGCGAAGCCCATGGCGCATTCATGTCGCTTTCAGACTTTCTCTCGCGGGTCGCGGATAAGAACTTGAACAAAAAGTCGCTCGAGGCACTGATACAGAGCGGCTCTCTCGACGATCTCGGCGAAAGAGCGGCCCTCCTTACGCACATCGAAAAGCTCTTGGAGTACCGCAAGCAATTGTCAGCGGCGCCAGCCGGACTTACGTCGATGTTTGGCGCGACAACTGCTCCGGCGGAGATCAAAATTCCAGCCGAAAAGCCGGCGACGATGGAGCAGAAGCTTGGATGGGAAAAGGAATTGCTTGGTTTCTACGTCTCTGGTCACCCCTTGGACCGCTGCAAAGAGCAACTGTCGAAACAGAAAATGAATTTGAAGCAGATGAAAGAAAACTACCCGCGCGGCGTCGAAACGGTAATCGGCGGCATGCTCGAGAGCACGCAATTTATCCTCACGAAAAAAGGCGAGCGCATGATGTTCGGAAGATTGGCCGATTACATCGGCAATGTCGAGATCGTTGTCTTCCCGTCAACGCTGAAAGAAAATGAAAAGGCATTCTTCGCCGGCTCGTGTTTGATGCTCAAAGGAAAATTCTCGGAGCGGAACGGCGAGGCCAGCTTCGTCGCGGAGCGCGTGAAAACGCTATAAAAAGATTGCGCCCCGAGTTTCCTCGAGGCGCTGTTAGACGGACGCTTTTCAAAATCCAAGGGTTCCGTGCAAGGACGGTCGCCTCGATCTCGAGCGCATCCGCATACCCGAGATGGCTGTAGTATAGATTAATTAAAATCAATGTCAAGTCCTCGAAAATGGCTCAAATAGTGCTATTATCGCCTTCATGTCCGAACACGAAACCTGTCCCGTTAGAAGCCAGCCCTAGATAAATACAAACTCCTATGAACAAACAGCAGGATGAAAATTCAAATAACGCCAACGCTTCTAATGGGATGTCAGAGCGGGACCACAAGCGTCTCGGCAAAGAGCTCGACCTCTTCACCTTCTCCGATGTTGTCGGCAAAGGACTTCCCCTCTTTACCGTGAAGGGCGCTGCGATCCGCCGCGAGATCGAACGCTTTATCCAAGACGAGGAGATCAAGCGCGGCTACACGCACGTCATTACCCCCGACATCGCGAAGCTCGGCCTCTACGAAAAGTCGGGACACTATCCGCACTACAAGGACTCGATGTATCCGCCGCTCACGACCGAAGAGGGCGAACAATTCATGCTCCGCCCCATGACCTGCCCGCACCACTTCGAGCTCTACCTCTCGAAGCCGCACAGCTACCGCGAGTTCCCTATCCGCTACGCGGAATTGGCGAAACTGTACCGCTACGAGCAATCGGGCGAGCTCATGGGGCTGCAGCGCGTCCGTGGCTTCTGCCTCTCTGATGCACACATCATCTGCTCGAGCGAGGAACAAGCGATCGAGGAAGTGCACAAAGCGCTCGATCTCATCGAATACGCAAATGGCGTCTTGGGCCTCGAAATGGGCAAAGACTACTCCTACCGCCTCTCTCAAGGCGACCGTGCTAATACTGAAAAGTACTTTAAAGACGACGCGGGATGGGAAAAAGCCGAAGACCTCTTGCGCAAAGCGATGCAGAAACGCGGCGTGCCGTTTGTCGAAGCGAAGGACGAGGCCGCGTTCTACGGCCCAAAGATCGACATCCAGATGAAAAACGTGAACGGCAAAGAAGACACGGCGTTCACCGTGCAATACGACCTCTCGTCGCCGATTAAATTCGACCTCACCTATACTGGCGAAGACGGGAAGCAACACCGCACATTCGTCGTGCACCGCTCTTCGATCGGCTCCATCGAGCGCACGCTCGCCTTCCTCATCGAAAAATACGCAGGCGCATTTCCCTTGTGGCTCTCGCCGGTACAGGTAAAGGTGCTTCCGATTTCCGAGAAGCATGCGGAATACGCCGCGGGCCTCCAAACGCAATTACTCGAGGCGGGCATACGCGTAGAGCTTGACGATTCGAACGAAACCCTCGGCAAAAAAGTGCGCAACGCGAAAGTCGAAAAAATTCCCTACTGGCTCGTCGTGGGTGACCAGGAAGTGACGGACTCGACCGCGACGCTTGAAGGCCGCGAAGGCAAAGTCGGCGTCCTTCCGGTTGCCGACATCCTTGCTCGCCTCCAAGAGGAAATCCGTTCACGGAAGGCGTGATACAGTTTGGGGATTAGGATAATCAACCATACATATGGCGGATGATGGGACTATCAGTGAGATGCGTCGGTTACTCAGCGATGAACGCATTACAGATCTCGTGAGGCAGGCGATCAAAGCATCACCTGTTATAGATGGAATGAGGCAAAATATTGCAGAAATGAAGGGAAATGTTTCGGAAATGAGAGAAAAAATCGCAAGGATAGATCGCATGTAGCGCAAGCAAAAACCGCCGGCGCCCGAGGGCGCCGGCGGTTTTTTTACTTTAACGAACGATCGTCTTTACAAGTCGGATCTGGTTGCGGGCGGCAAGCGCGACTTCCTGCGCGAATGCGCGCGGCATCGTGCCCGAATGGCTGTACACGATGAAGTACGCGCCAAGAGCGGCGAGGAGGATCATCGCGAGCCAGTAGAGGCTGTTGCCAAGGAGGCCGAAATCAAAACCGGTGTACGGGACCTGCGAGAGCGTCACGTAGTTATAGGTCGGATACACCGTGCTCCCGACATACGGGTACGTGTAGACCGGGTAGTTGAAGTACGGGTTCGATACGTAGTTGTAGCCACCAAGGTACCGGTGCTTGTAGCCGGCGTCATAAAACGGGCTCGATGCCGAGCAGGTCGTGGAACCGCCCGGGCCGTAGACAGTGAGCGTGTAGCTCGAGTACTGCGTGCCGTAGACGACTTGCGAGCCGTTCGGCGAGACAGTGCCGACGCCGGTCAAGTATGCGCTCGTCGCGTTCGACGACCACCAGCTGATCGTCACCGAGCCGTCGTACGGATTATTGCCGCTTGTTCGATAGGTCGAGACGGAGCAGGTCGGCTTGCGGTGGTAATCATAATTGTAGCCGTGGTTGTTGTAGCCATAGCCGCCGTAATACGAGCCATAACGGTCGTAGTCGTACCGGTCATTATGGTCGGCAAACGCAAACGTGGCCCCAAAAAGGAGGGCAGCGAGTAATGAGACTGCGATCGCGGTTCGTGTCATAAGGACAGCTTTATAACATATAATACCGTCCCCCGCAACGTCTAGGCGTATCCAGCCTAATACCCCAATCGTACAGCCGCCGCGGGAGCCTGCAAGGCTCCCGCGGCGGCACTGTGGATTGCGTTATACCTTAGGAGAGCCGGAAGAGCTTGTAGATCGGCGCCGCTGCCTTGGCCGCCACATCTTCGAATGCGCGATACTGGTCAGCGAGCGAGTACGACGTGTCCACCCTGGCCCCTGCGTACGCCATGCGCCGGTTCTGCGCGATCATAAAGGCGCCCCCAGCTGCAAGCAGCATGATCGAGAGGAAGTACGCGGCATTCCCAATGGGGCCGAAATCAAGGCCCGTGTACGGGATCTGGGTAAGGGTGATGTACGGCTGGCCGACAAGCGGTGGCAAGTACGGAGCAACATACGAGGTGTGGCACGTCGCGCTGCCACCATCGCCGGTAACCGTCATGGTGTACACACGGCGTCCGTCGGCATGTACCGTCATCGAGTCGTTCGTATTCACGCTGCCAATACCTTCGATATACGCATGATCGGCATCGGTTGACCACCACGAGAGCCGCGCGCGTCCTTCGCCGCCCCAACCGTGGTCCGTCACCTGGATCGAGCACGACGGCCGGTCATAGTCGCGGTCATAATCGTGGTCATAGTCACGGTCTACGCGCACGGTTGTCGAGCACTGCTCGGTGTCCCCGTCATCGTCCCATACGGTGAGTGTGTACGTCGTCGTGCGATGCGGGTACACGGTTTTCGATCCGTCCGTCGGGACATGTCCCTCGCTCGAGAGCGTCGCCCGGTCCGCGTTGTTGGAATCCCAGTAGAGGCGCACCCCGCGGCCATCCCACCAGTAATCGTCATCGTCGTTGTGGTAGATGGAGCAGCTCGGGCGATCAGTGTCGTAGTCGTGGTCGTCTTCATCGACGACGACCGTCACGCGGCATTGTGCCGATTCACCATCCGCATCCCGCACGGTGAGCGTGTAGGTGCGGGTCGTGCTCGGCGAGACCGACTTCGTTCCCGATGTCCCCACCGATCCGGATTCCGAGAGCGTTGCCGACGTGGCGTTATCCGACGTCCACGAGATTGTCGTCGAGTCGCCCTCTTCGATGTGTGTGTCGGATGCCCAGATATCGCACGACGGTTGGTCGTTGTGCTGCGGCGGCGGGTCGTCGGTGACATTCACCGTGACGCGGCACTGTTCGCTGCCGCCGCTTCCCTGCACGGTAAGCACGTACGTTGTCGTGTGGTCGGGAGAGACCGATCGCGAGGCTTGGACCGGCACGCTGCCAACGCCTTGGTTGAGGTTTGCCGTGTTGGCATTGTCCGATACCCACGAGAGCGTGACCGAATCACCCTCTTCGATGTAGGTGTCAGACGCCCAGATGTCGCACGACGGCATGTGTTCTTGCGGCGCCGGCGGGATGCTGTTCTGGCGGTTCTTGAAGACCACCGTCGCGCACTGCTCGCTCGCGACGACGTTGACGACGCCGTTTGCCGGAGTCACCGACATGCGCGTCCAGCCTTGCGGCACGATTTCGGCAACCGTATGCGTGCCGGGCGAGACGTTGGAGAAGCGTGCGTGGCCTGCCGAGTTGTTGAAGGCCGTCTCGCCGCCGTCGAGCGTGAATCCGAATTGCGCGACCGGCGTGAGCGGCTGTCCGTTTTGGTTGTACGTTTCCTTCAGGACGTCGATGCATCCGGTTTCCTCATACGACGCCTGGTAGTACGCCTGGGAATAGTAATCCCCTTGTGAGTAGTACGAGCCTTCAGAATAGTAATTGCCTTCGGCATAATAATTCCCTTCCGAGTAGTACGACCCTTCTGAATAATAGTGCGCCTGCGAATAGTAATTCGCTTGCGAGTAGTAGTCGCCCTGATGGTAGTACGAGCCTTCCGAGTAGTAGTGCGCTTGCGAATAGTACGAACCTTCGGAGTAGTACGTCCCTTGTGAATAGTAGTTCGCTTGCGAGTAGTAGTTCGCCTGGGAATAGTACGACGACTGCGCGTAGTACGTGGACTGGTAGTACGACTGCGAATAGTACGTTGATTGCGCGTACCCTCCATCTCCGCCTCCGTCACCACCGCCGTCACCACCGCAGCATCCATCGCCGCCTCCTCCATCGCCGCCGCAGCAGCCGCCTCCTCCGTCTCCGCCACCGCCATCGCCGCCTCCACCATCACCACCGCCACCGTCGCCGCCGCCACCGTCGCCACC
>Ga0207952_1000670_pt1 | contig 22092 bp, 19 predicted proteins | sample SubbioR12Aug_8Ca_FD_184831 | JGI IMG/M metagenome (GOLD analysis project Ga0207952, IMG submission 184831) | Serpentinite rock and fluid subsurface biosphere microbial communities from McLaughlin Reserve, California, USA - CR12Aug_8Ca (SPAdes) | ecosystem: Environmental > Terrestrial > Deep...
GCCCTATTCCGTTTCTAATGAGCTCTGGCAAATGATGATGCCCCATTTTGAAGGAAATACAGTAACCATACATAATCAGGAAACCCCGGCCGAAAATGAATTATTTACAAAAGGTACCGGAGACTTTGTGCGCATGTACAATGCTATGAATATAGACCAGACCCATTTTACCCCAACAGGTCAAAACAGTCTGCTGTCTTACTTCCCCCAATTAGAAAAAGCCAAAAATATTCTATTGGTGCACAATACAACCACTAGCGAAGCCGACATGGATTATGCAAATCAGTTGTCCAAGCAAAATGCACAAGACTTGTATTATACCCTATGTGTAAATGCCAATTTGTACATAGAAAATAAATTACCCCCTATTGAATTATTGCGCAATAAAAAATCCAATATCGTTTTAGGAACCGACAGTTTATCGAGCAACCACCAATTGAGCATTTTGTCAGAAATAAAAACCATCACCAAACATTTTCCAAATATATTTTTAGAAGAAATGCTTCAATGGGCAACACTGAATGGGGCTAATGCATTACAACTTGATTCGCAATTTGGAAGTTTTGGAATCGGTAAAAAACCAGGAGTGATTTTGATAGATCAAATTGCCAACAATCAAATTACAGAAGCTAGTACTGTTAAACGCTTAGTTTAACTAATTGGCCATTTTTTTTCTGACTAGCAAATACATTTTACTCATAACTTCTTGGTGGGGCAAAGTCAAAATAGAAATGCCTATGAACAAGCCCATGATAACCAAATTACTATTATTAGTAAGGTCTAAGAAAAATATAACAGAAAAAAGACCTACTAATGAAATGGCAGTGAGCGGCATACATTGAATCATTAATGATTTCCAGGATAAGCTTTCCTTTTTTGTTTTAGATAAATGCTGACGAATATTTTCTAGAGAAGTAATGGAATGCCATAAACCAAAATAGATAATAAAGCATAAAGGCAGCGGAAGAATCAACGCACTAATAAAAACAAAAATGACCAATGTAAAAAGGTGCTTTATATCAACAATATTTTTTTTATGAATAATATAGGAGGCAATGAGCGTTAAAATGAAAAAGGTAAAACTTACACTAATTGCTACCAAAGCTATATTGTCGCCTTGTAAATAATTGATTAATCCTTGACTAAAAATATTGATCTTTTGAATGATGGGTAAAACGGTATCAATATGCACAAATAGAATAATAAATAAAATCAACAGACCGTACGCCACCTGTATCAAAACGCCCAGCAATGGAAATTTGGGCGAGTCAATGGGCAAATCGGTTTCTCCAAAATGAAAGGCAGAGATCAATAAAAAAAGATAGAAAGATAAAGTTGGAAATACATACCAAACAATCCCGTACAACAACATAGAACTGAGGTACTTAGTATGAAATTTTTTGGCGGAAAAAACTTGATTAGTTAAGTTACTACTCTGTTTAGCCACTTCATGGTCTAATGCACCATGAGGAATTCCAGTAATGATAATAATAACGCTAAAGAATATCCATTGAATATGATCAGGAATTGGAAAAAGAAAATGATGCACTATTCCAATAATGCCAGTAAAGCATGCAAGAGCAATAAAAAGTGCGCGATTAAATTGTAACTGTTTAATTTGTATTGCCATCCTTGAATACCTGTTTTAAAAAATCTTTCTTAGGCAATTTAGCAAACAATACCGCTTCTTGAAACAAAGAACTGTCTTCATCTAAAAAACGAAGTATTTGCTGATAGGGAACTTTGCGAAAAAGCTGCATCAAAATATGCAATGCCTTAGCTGGGCTATACTTAAGCAATTGTAATAGTAATCTATCGTAGAATTTAAATCGAGTGTGCGAAAATTCAACAGGTATTTCTTTACTAAAAAACTGATTAGCTAAAACTATACTATCTCTAGTAATTCTATTAAACGCATAACCGGTGGTAGGCTTAATCATACCAGCAGCAGTTCCAATTGCAATAGCCCCTTCTTTAGTAAATCTTTTAAAAACAAAGTTGGTCATTGGTATATTAGCATATTCTGTTTTAACAATCTTGAAACAACAGTTCCATTTTCGCTGAATATATTTTTTTAACTCTTCCTCAAAAAAGTCTGCGGGATAATCTTCTGAACAAAAACTAGTAATTTCTATTAAAGCGCTATGAGTGCTAAAAGGCAGCACATACGCAAAATTTACTCCTTTAGATTGAGTAATACTAAAATCCATTAATGTAGCAGCTGAAGCATTAAATACGGGTTGCTCAACTTCAATTTCCCATCCAAAAAATTGTTGCTTTAAATACAGGTTAGTTTCCTTGGATACCTGCTGTTGGTTCCAGAAACTAGAATATAAAGCTGGAGTAGTAATAATACTCTTATTGGTGTGAATGATAAATTGGTTGGCATCTTTATCAATAGATAGAACTACATCATTGCTGTACTCAATAGTTGGATGTTGTTTTATTTCATTAAAATGAAAATCAAAAAATGATTCGCTTTTAATAAAACTATACCTATATGGATTAATGACGCTTTCATTCATTTCATTAGGAAACCCAATACATAAATTATTCCAAGTAGTATTAAAAATAGATTGATAAGGATGGGCATCATGGGTATGCCAGAAGCACCATGATTTCTGTTGTAAGTAGGTTTTATCTGCATCTAATATAAGAATAGATTCACCTTTATATTGAGCATGATGAATGAACTGGTACATCAACTGCATACCTGCACATCCTCCACCTAAAATGACAATATCGTAATTAGTAGTATTCATAAAAAAGGGTTGCAATAATCAAACTATTGCAACCCAATTATTACTTAAGATTGAACAGATTTATGCTTTTTCTTCACTACGGCTTAATGCGTAGATCACTAAACCAAATCCAATTTTATTGATAGCATCCGCAATGTTGTAAACAATATCCATTGCTTTTAATGCTGCTGCAGTATCAGCAACTGGCTGCCATCCAAATAATCCGCCTGGAGTACCAAGAATATATCCTAATGGATAGATAGCCCAACCTACCAAAACGAACCATGATAGCACTTTAGTTGCTTTTGCAACTTGTGTACCAGCACTTTGAGCAAGTTTAGCCACTTCGCCAAACCAAATTAAATATACAATGTAGAAGTATGCCAATCCTGATATTACTCCCCAAAGTACACTACCATCTCTGTCAAGAACTTCACCAATGTATCCAGTTAATAACATTACTAATGAAGCGAAAATTAGTTTCCACAATAGAGAAACTTTAGCACCTGCTTTTTTAGTAATTAAGTAAAACTCAACACACATCAAAGGAACAGTCAAAATCCAGTCTACATAACGGAAGAAGGTGGGTGATTCACCTGTTTCTAAATTGTAGCTTCTCATGTAATAATAGTGAACCGCAGCAATGAAAGTGATTAATCCAGAAACCAATAAAGAGGTACGCCATTTTTTATCAGTATTATTTAACTCAAAAAAGAAAAATACCGATGCTGCCATCATGGCCATCGTACCAATGAAAAAGGTAAACGCAACATAATTGTCACTCGCAATTGGAGTTGCATTCAAGAGGACTTGTAGCATGTTAGAAGTTTTTAGGTTTAAGAAAAGATTGTTTAAGAATGGACATCCTTAAGTTAAACGCTAATATTGAAAAATGGTTGAAACCCACTAACAATAGGGGTTACATCATATTAATTTTAAATGTACTATAAGAATGAATTTTGCTTTTTATAGATTTAATAGATTAAACAAACAGACGTAAAGGGGTTTTCAAAAAAATTTTGAGAAAAATGTAAAAAAAAGCAAAAAAGTAAATCTAAGCCAACACTTCTTGTAAAATAGCATAGCTCTTCATTTGCCCAAAGCCAGGAATATGAAGCGATAGATAAAGTTGATAGGCTTCTAATAATTGCCTGCGAATGTTTTTATTTAATGGAATAGTTTCTAATTCGTTGTAAAAAGACAAATTAGAAATAGCAGAAGTAATTTCCGCAAGTTGTCCTTCTAAGTAATAAGGATGCAATGGTATGTGCTCAACAAAATTCCCCTCTTGTAAATCTATGATGGGTGTTTTAGTACTGTATACACCTTGTAATTGAAAGCCTAATTCGGAAGCTAAGTGCAAGGTAAAATACAATGGAAGATTACCGGTTAAAGTTGCATTTCCTTTGTCTAATTGTTTGAGTGTGTCTTCAATTAAATAAAATAATTCAGGATTGGCTTCTGGTTCTTTTAAGCTGTGTTGCAATAGCTCCATAACAAATATTGCAACCGTATTCTTTACCACGTTAAATAAAACCGACTCATACATATAACCCCATCGATACTCTTTAATGAACTGCAATTGCTTCATTTCATTATGGTACACTTCTAATTCTAGTATAGCGGCGGGGCTAAAATAACTGGCTTTTCCGGCAGAAGTTTTACTGCTTTGTCTTACCCCTTTTACAATGTACTGTTGAATTCCAAACAATTCGGTGTACACAGAAGTGATGATACTGGTATCGCCATATTTAATGGTACGAAATACCACACCTTTTGTTGAATGCACCGTACTCATTGCTGCAATTTAGTGCGTTGCAGTCAAAGCTGATTCAGTTGATTGTTGGGAAAGCTTTGTTGGAGGTAAATGAACTGGATTTAATTTTATTATTCCAACTGCATGGAAACCTCGCATGATTAAGAAAGTTAAATCGAACTCAAACCATTTTTTGGCAAAATTGGCATCGTCTTTAGCATAATGGTGATTATTCTGGAACAATTCGCCCATCAATAAAATACCCCAGGGCGAACTATTTTTAGAATGATCCCCATTGTCAAAATTACTGTAGCCATATTTATGCCCACACCAATTCACCACTGCACCTTGAATAGGTCCCATTAAAAAATGAATGGGCAATAATAAAAACCACCAAGCATTGGGGGCAAAAGCAATATAAAAACTAGTGTAAGCTGCCATGAAAACCAATCTGGTTAAAGGATGATGACCAAACTTGTCTAATTTATCCCAAACAGGTAAATAATCTTTGGTGAATTTTGGATCGGGCAAACGCTTTCCTGTTAAAAAACTTCTGAAGATTAAAATAGTACTGCGCATCATCTGGTACACATCTTTAAAAAAGTGCGGCGAGTGCGGATCTTCCTCCGTATCACTAAATTCATGATGCATTCGATGCATTACGCCATAAGCCCTAGGCACTAAATAAGAAGAACCTTGTACAAACCAGGTACTCAAATAAAAGAATCGTTCCCAGTTTTTACTCAACTCATACATTTTATGAGAAGCAAAACGATGTAAAAAAAACGAATGAAAAAACAAAGACCCAAACCAATGGGCAAAAAAGAATACAAGAATAGCAAGCATAACAGGTTTATAAGTTGGATGAATATAAACCAATTCAACCAAGCATGCTCTAATATTCAAATAATCAGCAAAAAGGGGGTCTAAAGATTAAACAACTCCCGTAAACTGCTTAAGGAATCGAACATCATTTTGAGAATATAAACGCAAGTCATTTACTTGATACTTTAATTGGGTAATTCTTTCAACTCCCATACCAAATGCAAAGCCAGTGTACTTATTAGAATCAATTCCAAAATTTTCCAACACTTTAGGATGAACCATACCACTTCCTAATATTTCTACCCAACCAGTATGTTTGCAAATATTACAACCCTTTCCTTCACAAATTAAACAGCTGATATCCATTTCAGCACTCGGCTCCGTGAAAGGAAAATAACTGGGTCTAAAACGTACTTTAACGTCTTTGCCAAACATCTCTTGTACAAAAAAGTATAAGGTTTGCTTTAGATCGGCAAAACTTACATTTTCATCAATATATAATCCTTCTACTTGATGGAAAAAGCAATGTGCACGGGCACTAATGGTTTCATTTCGGTACACTCTTCCCGGACAAATTACTCGAATGGGCGGCTTTTGATTTTCCATCACCCTAGCTTGAACACTGCTGGTATGGGTTCTCAACAACCAAGTTGGGCCATTGCCATCTTCTGGTTTTTTAATATAGAAAGTATCCTGCATATCACGAGCAGGATGGTCTTCAGGAAGATTCATTGCACCGAAATTGTGCCAGTCGTCTTCAATTTCAGGGCCTTCTGCAACAGAGAATCCAAGTCGTTTAAAGATGGAAACCATTTCATTTCTCACCAATGTAAGTGGATGTCTACTACCAACTGAAACCGCATCACCAGGCAATGATAAATCTTGAGCAGACTTACCAGCAGTGGAAGTTGAAGCACCAGCGAACTGCTCTTGCAATGCTTGAAAACGTGCTTCAGCAAAGAGTTTGAACTCATTTAGAATTTGACCAAACTCCTTTTTCTGTTCATTGGGCACATTACGCATTTCGCCCATAATGGCTTTTACCAAGCCCTTGGTCCCCAGCCATTTTATTCTGAATTGTTCTACTTCGTCTGTATTATTAGCGGTAAAAGCAGTGATAGCTAACTTATGGTCATTAATTTGTTGCAAAAGCGATTCCATGTTGCAAATATAAAAACTTATATTTGTTGCTGCACCAAGCAATTTTACATGGAATATAATACCTCCAGGAAACTCCTGGGAATGAAGGAGTACGGAAGACACGTACAGAAAATGGTGGATTACCTCCTCACAATTGAAGACAGAGATAAAAGACAACAACAAACACAATCTGTGATTGAGTTGATGGGATTTTTGAACCCGCACCTGAAGAACGTAGAAGACTTCAGGCATAAACTATGGGATCATCTTTTTTTCATCAGCAATTTTACGTTGGATGTAGACAGCCCATATCCCATCCCACAAAAAGAAACCTATAAGTTAAAACCAGATCCACTTCCTTATCCAAAGCGCAATCCAAAATATGCACACTTAGGAAAGAACTTAGAAGTGGTGATAGATAAGGCTTTAAAAGAAGAAGACCCCGAGAAGAAAGTAGGATTTGCTAATGCCATTGCGTACTATATGAAATTGTCTTATAGCAACTGGCATAAGGAATTGGTACATGATGATGCCATCCGTTCTGAGTTAGATCAAATAACTGGAGGTCAACTTGAATTCAGCAACACCCCATATATTAAACACCGCAATCAACCATTCGAGCGTGATGATTATCCAGCACGCAGTGGCGGAAGATGGAAACAAAATTTTGGTGGAAGAAATAATAGAAACCAAGGTGGGGGCCAGCAGCAACGCAATGATCCAAGGAACGGCGGCGGACAACGCAATGATAGAAATCAAGGTGGTGGTCAGCGCAACGATCCAAGAAATGGCGGCGGCAGTAATCGCAACGATAGAAACCCAGGTGGATTTAAGAAGCGCTATTAATATTTGATGAGCAGTTTTGAAGTCATAGGTGGCAAACAATTAAAGGGATCCATCACCCCGCAAGGTGCAAAGAACGAAGCTTTGCAAATACTCTCTGCTGTTGTATTAACGAAGCAGACAGTAACCATTTCAAATATTCCTGATATACTCGATGTTAATTTACTCATTGAGTTATTGAAAGAAATAGGTGTACAAGTAAACCGCATTAATCAAGATACTTACCAGTTTCAAGCCAACGAAATTGATGTTGACTATTTAGCTTCTGAAAAATTCAGACAAAAAAGTGGAAGGCTTAGAGGCAGTGTTATGCTAGCAGGTCCATTACTGGCTCGATTTAATAAAGCATTTATACCCAAACCAGGTGGCGATAAAATTGGCAGAAGAAGATTAGATACCCATATCATTGGTTTTCAAAAACTAGGTGCCCATTATGCATACGACGAAAGCATTGGTTGCTTTACATTAACCACCAATGCTTTGAAAGGTTGTTATATGCTATTAGATGAGCCATCTGTAACAGGTACCGCAAACATTGTAATGGCCGCTGTTTTAGCAGAAGGCACTACCACTATTTACAATGCAGCATGCGAACCCTATTTACAACAGTTGTGCAGTATGCTCAACCGAATGGGTGCAAAAATTAGTGGTATCGGTAGTAATTTATTAGTGATTGAGGGAGTGGAAACGCTGGGTGGAACAGACCACCGATTACTTCCAGATATGATTGAAATAGGGAGCTTTATTGGATTGGCCGCAATGACCAAAAGCGAAATCACCATTAAAGATGCGGGGGTTCAACACTTAGGAATTATTCCAGAAAAATTTCAGCAACTGGGTATTCAATTTGATATACAAGGAGATGATATTTATATTCCTTCGCAGGAATCATATACCATTCAAACCTTTATGGATGGAGGAATACTGACTATTTCCGATCATCCATGGCCTGGCTTTACCCCCGACTTATTGAGCATTGTATTGGTAGTGGCTACACAAGCCATCGGATCAGTTTTGATCCACCAGAAAATGTTTGAAAGCCGCTTATTTTTTACAGACAAACTCATTGATATGGGTGCACAAATTATTTTGTGCGATCCGCATAGAGCAACCGTAATAGGACTCGGCAGAAAAAATACTTTACGCGGCATCACCATGAGTAGCCCCGATATCAGGGCAGGACAAGCACTCTTGATTGCAGCATTAAGTGCAGAAGGCAAAAGCACCATCCAAAATATTGAACAGATTGATCGTGGTTATCAATTTATAGATCAACGCTTGCAAAGTTTGGGGGCGGATATAATTAGAAAAGCTTGAGATACTTCCTCTTAATAATCAGTATTCTTTGCGCAATTAATACTGCGCTTGCTGATAGTTTAGATATTCAATTAAAAGCTTCAAAAATTCAGCTCGGTGAATCACTGGAATTTGAATGCGTTTACCCGTCTTATTTGAATAAACCTAAAAGTATATTGACACTCCATTTATGGGTTGAAGACTTAAACCGTTTGAAGACCTGGAAGTTTCGATACCCAATAGCAGGAGGGAAAGCCATAGGTTCAATCAAAATAGACAGCAGTATGAAAGAGGGTGCTTATGCATTGCACTTCTTAGTTCAACAATCGCCACTTTCCATCTATGGTAGCATAAATAATTTTATTAAAAAGGACTCAGTAATAAGCATGATCCTATCATCTGGGAAGGAAATTATCATGGATGATATTAAAACAGATGAACAAGGGAATTTCAGAATCAACAAATACATTTTTGAAGACAGTGTCAATTTCATTTTTACACCTAAACAAAAAAAGAAAGGGAAAACTGATGCTTTAAATATCAGTTTGATTACCCCTGTTGATTCAGTTTTTAAAGCTGAAGTTTCAAAAACACTCGTTGTACAGATTGGAAAAAAAAGTATTGAGTTACCTAAAGCAACTGAAATAGTATTCGATCCATTTAAATTCAGGAATGACAATACCATTCCAGAAGTAGTAGTGTATGGGCATAGAAAAAGTAAAGAAGAAATGTTTAATGAAAAGTATGCCACTGATTTGTATAAAAGAGAGGATGAGAAAATTATTTCAGGCTTCGAGAATTTTACGATGATAGGCTATACAACTGTTTTAGATTATTTAAATGATAGAATTCCGGGTTTACGAATATTACAAACAACAGTAAAGCCAAGTCCATACTTATTTACTATGAACGAAGAAAAAACCGATATCGAAAATAATTTAAAAACATATTGGACTTTTGCATATCGATCATCCAATGAAGCTAATTTATTTATAGATGAAATTTTAGTTGAGCCGGAACAATTGATCAGTTTTCCAATGTCTGATATTGCCATCATAAAAATCATTCCTCCACCATTTATAGGAGGTTGGGGCAGCAACCCATTTGCCATTTTAATTTACTCAAATAGACAAGAGTTTAAAAGCCCAACTAACAAACATAGTTTCACAGTTAATGGATATACACCTGCACGTTGGATAATAAAACACTAAAAAGGCCCCGAAAATTTCGAGGCCTTTTGCTAATCATATTTATTTGTATTTCAGTTTGCTTTTCTATCTGCAATTACTTAATCGTCTTCATCAATTCTTTCACCGCCACTTCTAATTGTTGATCTACTCCTTTCTTCACTACTTCATATTCATTGAACACTAAGAAGTCTGGATCGGTGGCTGCATTTTCTAAATACTTACCTGCATTGGTTTTAACACCCACGGTTGGTGCTCCCCATCTGATGCCTGAATCCATTAAGCTTTCCCATGCTGCAAAGGAACAAGTACCAGGTACTTGAGTACCTACTAGCTTGTTTACATTTAATTCTTGCACCATGAATGCATAGCAATGTCCATCACTGTAGTTAGCTTCATTGGCCAATGAAATACTTGGTTTGGTCCAACGGAAATTGGGTTCAAATCCATTGCTTCTTACATCATTGGTATAGTTCATGAATTGTTTACCACTCAAGAAAACAGCTAGGTCTGCTACTAAGTCTCCGCCTCCATTATTTCTGGTATCTACCACTACGCCTTTCTTTAAAAAGTGTTTACCCATGATGTCTTCATAAGTAGATCTAAATGTACCATCACTCATGCCAGGAATATGTACATATCCCAATGCACCGCCACTTAATCGTTCTACTTCATCCGCATTTCTTTTAACCCAACGTCTATACAATAATCCATTCTCTTCTCCTGTACTAATGGCTTTAACGGTGATTTCTCTTTTAACGCCATTTTCATTTAAAGACAGCAATACTATTTTGCCAGATTTTCTATTTAAGTACTGTGCAAGGTCTTTATCTGTTGTAACCATTTCCCCATCAATCATTTCAATGATGGCTCCTGCTTTTACATTGAGTCCTGCTTTATCTAATGGACCACCTACTACTACTTCTTCAATCCTTAAACCATTGCCAGTATAAGCCGCATCATAAAACGCACCCAAGGATGCAGTAGCATCTCCATTGGCATTAAAGCTGCCAAATGAAGCGCCACTATGGCTCACATTCAATTCACCTAATAATTCACTCAACATTTCACTGAACTCATAATTATTGCCAATTGATGGTAGGTATTTTTCGTAATCGGTTTTATAACTATCCCAATTAATTCCGTGGAAAGTTTTATTGTAAAAAGTTTTCTTGGTTCTTCTCCATACATGCTCAAACATGGCTTCACGTTCTTCACGCATATTGATGGCCATTTCTCCATTGATAGCAATTCGATCTTGCTTACTACTAGCCACATCTAATTTGGTAATGCTGCCATCGCTACTGATGAAAATATTTTTCTGATCCTTATCCCAAACCATACTTGCACCATTGGCATTTAATGGAACCAGCATTTTGGTTTCTTTGGTTCTTAAGTTAGTAGTCCACAAATTCATGCCTCTTTCAAAGCGAGCTAGGTAATACAATGTTTCTCCATCCTTGCTCACCAATGCATCACCCATTCCAGATGAATGTATGGTTGCTCTTGCTCTGCGCTGTGTTAATCCCTCCCATTCTATTTCAACAGCTTCTACGGTAGGTGTTTTCTTCTTACTAGTATCTGCTTTGGCTTTTTGCTCTTCCATTTCTTTTACTAATGCCAATTCTTCTTTGGTCAATTTAAATCGATCCATTGCTGCCTGTGTGAAGAACATTAAGTAAGCATCACTTTGTGCGCCTCCGCTCATAGCAGCGCCTCTTAATCCATCTCGATTACTTTGCCACAACATAGCTTTACCACCCATTACCCATTTAGGACGATAATCATTAAATCCACTCTCGGTAATATTCATGATTTTCTTTCCATCAACACTGGCCAATCCAACTTCACCTACTGCACTTCCTACTACTGCATAATCAAATAATAACCACTTGCTGTCTGGGCTCCATTGAAAATATTGATCGTTTTCTGTCCAAGCAAAAATTTGCTCTGAACCTAATATTGTTCTGCTTTGCTTGGTTGCAATATTGTATATACGAACATTGTTTCTATTTTCTACAAACGCGATTTCTTTTCCATCAGGAGAATACAATGGTTGTGTATTATCGTTCGCATTATCTAATACCGGTGTTTCTTTAATTAGGGTTGATGCATAAAAATAAGGCTCGTCTGCACGTAGTTTAGTACTTTCAAAAATGCTCCATTTATTGTTCCGCTCTGCAGTATATATAATGGATTTACCATCTGGTGAAAAACCAATCCCTACTTCTTGTGTTGGGGTTGCTGTAATTCTTTTAGTTACGCCTCCATCTACACTACTTACAAAAACATCGCCTCTGTATAAGAATACAACTTCTTTTCCGTTCGGTGAAACAGCAATATTACTTCCACTACTCACGCGCATTACTTGCTCATCGTTCTTGCGTGCATCGGCTAAAATATTGATGGATAATTTTTGTGGGTTACCGCCTGCTTTCATTGTATACAATTCACCATCATAACTAAAGCAAAGCGTACCATCTACGGATGTACTTAAAAAACGTACTGGATGCTTTTTGAATGAAGTTAATTTTTCACTCTTCCCTCCTGCAACTGGCATTTTGTGAATATTAAAACTGCCGCTTTCTTCACTTAAATAAATCAGTTCCTTTTCTGCATTGGCAAAAACCGGATTGCGATCTTCTCCATTAAAGTTAGTTAGCTTAGTATGCTTGTCTGCTTTAACATCATAGATCCAAATATCTCTGGCAATAGAAGAAGTATGGTGTTTTCTCCAAGTATTCTCTCCACCTTTTTTATCCTGATAAATCATTTTATTTCCATCCTTGCTAAACTTAACTTCTTCTGCAGGAGTTGTTAATAATTGAGTGGGCCTACCACCGTTTACACCCACGCTATAGAGCTCGGGCATAGATCCCGTAGGAAACTGTCTATTACTTGCCAAGTCCATTCTTGATGATCCAAAAATAATTTTCTGGTTATCTGCTGAAAAATCATAGGGATATTCTGCAGCCGAATGAAAACTAACTCTTTTGGCTTCTCCACCTGTAACAGGAATAGTGAATACATCAAAGTTTCCATAACGATCACTTGCAAAGGCAATGGTTTTACCGTCTTTACTCCAAACCGGCATAAAATCATGTGCTTCATGCATGGTTAATGCAGTAGCATTACCGCCTGAAGATGAAACAGTATACAAATCTCCTTTGTACGTAAACACGACTGTTTTACCATCTGGAGAAATATTCGAATACCGCAACCATTTGGGGTTAGATTGGGCATTTACCTGACCAGCCATTAAAGCTGCAAGCGTAAAAAGTGAAATTATTTTTTTCATACAGTTAATTGTTGATTGGAAAGATAAAGAAGAACGGGTTGAATATAAAATCAATTGTATGAACGCGGGGCTTTAATTAAGTAACTTTATCCAGTGAAAAAAACGATTGCACATATCTATGCATTGGGAGACCAAGCCATCACTATTGAATGGGCTTCAAGCATTTCAGAAGAAGTGAACAATCAGGTAATGCATTCATTTCATTTTTTTCAAATACATCCTATAGAAGGAGTGACTGATATGATACCTGCTTACAGCAGTTTAACCTTACTCTATAATCCAACGATAATTCGTAAACAAGCAATGGGGGGTTCTCCTTTTGAATGGCTGAAGAAAAAATTAGCTGCATTAACAGTAGCTTCAGAAACAGCTACTCAAGAAACAGCACCAATCATTGTACCGGTATGCTATGATACCAGTTTAGCTCCAGATTTAGTAGAAGCATCACAAATAACCCGATGCTCCATTGAAGAACTCATTACTTTACATACCAGCAAAATATATAAAGTATATATGCTGGGATTCTTGCCTGGCTTTGCTTATATGGCATCGGTTCATCAACAAATTCAACTACCCAGAAAAGCCAACCCTAGAAAATCAGTTGCTGCAGGAAGTGTGGGCATTGCAGGAGAACAAACTGGAATTTATCCTTTAGAAGCTCCAGGAGGATGGCAATTAATTGGCCAAACTCCTTTGAAAATATTTGATATAACCAAGGAAGAACCTTGTTTATTTAAGCCAGGTAATTGGGTCAAATTTGAAGCTATTACCCTTGAACAGTTTCATCAATTTAATGCCGCTTAAATTATGAGTATTACCATCATTAAAGCGGGATTATTTAGTACGGTGCAAGACAGTGGCCGTAAAGGATTTCAACACCTGGGCATCAATCCAAACGGTGCCATGGATGTTTTGGCTATGCAAATAGCTAACTTACTAATTCAAAATAAAGCAGACGAAGCGGTCATTGAATTTTTTTACCCTGCGCCAGTATTTCGTTTTAACACAGCTGCTTTTATTGCATTGAGCGGTGCAGATTTTGGTGCCAGCATTAATGATATTCCTGTTCCCATTAATCATCCCATTTTTGTTCCTGAAAATGCGGTTTTAAGTTTTACTAAAAAATTATCAGGGCATATAGGTTATTTAGCTATTCAGGGTGGATTAGAACTGAATGAATGGATGAATAGCTATAGCACCAATACCCGCGCAGGTGCGGGAGGTATGGAAGGACGCGCATTACTAAAAGAGGATGAAATAAAATTAAAAGCAAGTGTACTTCAAAAAAATAGTCAATGCCAATTACAGGTACTCCCCTGGATGGCTGATACCAAAGGATTGTATCAAACACAATCATTAAGGTATTTACCCGGAAATGAATTTGCACTATTGAATACATTTTCACAACAATTCATGACCAATGCGCAGTTTACTATTCTTGCTGATAGTGACCGAATGGGTTATCGGTTAAAAGGGCCTGCATTAAAATGCAAAAAACCAATTGAATTAATTTCCAGTGGGGTAACCAATGGCACCATTCAACTATTGCCTAGTGGTCAATGCATTGTTTTATTAGCCGATCACCAAACTACAGGGGGCTATCCAAGAATTGGCCATATTATTCAATCGGATATTCCTACATTGGTTCAACAATCACCAGGAACAATCATTCGGCTAATTCCAGTGAATATGGAAACAGCTGAAAAAATCAATAACAGACAAGGGCAATATTTGCAACAATTAAAGAATGCCTGTACCTTACAACTCAATGCATACCATCGACATTAATTGCGATTTAGGAGAAGGATTTCCCAACGACAAAGCACTCATGAAATTCATCAGTAGTGCCAATATTGCTTGCGGATATCACGCAGGTGATATTGATACAATAAAATCAACCATCGCCTACTGTGTAGAAAATGGGGTTGCGATTGGCGCACACCCCGGATTTAACGACAAAGCTAATTTTGGTAGAACAGAAATGCAATTATCCGATTGTGAATTATATGATTTGGTTGCAGAACAAATTACGCTGATGCAAGATGCTTGCAAAGAAATGGGCGCCAGTTTACATCATGTTAAACCACATGGTGCTTTATACAATATGGCTGCTAAAAATGCTACGATGAGTTATATTATTGCTGGCGTAATTAAAGAATTGGGGCCACAATTATTGCTGTATGGATTAAGCAATAGTTATATGATTTCCGAGGCAGAAGCATTGCATATAAAAACAGCATCAGAAGTTTTTGCAGATAGAACCTATAATGCTAAAGGCCAATTAACACCTCGATCTGAACCCAATGCAATGATTCATACAACCGAAAATGCATTAGCGCAGGTATTGAAAATGATTGAACACAAAACAGTAATTGCAACCGATGGATCTGTTGTGCCGTTAGAAGCTGAAACCATTTGTATACATGGAGATGGAAATCATGCTGTATCTTTTGCAACAAGTATTTATACAGCAATGCATGCAAACAATATTTTGATTAAACCCTGTTCATCCTTCTAATGCTAAAGCAAAGTCCTCAACCAACTTCAACAAAATCTGTAATAGTAGGTGCAGCTTTTCTAATGGCTACTTCGGCTATTGGTCCAGGCTTTCTTACACAAACCACCGTATTCACACAACAATTAGCTGCCAGTTTTGGCTTTGTGATTTTGATTTCTATTTTATTAGATATAGGGGCACAAATGAATATCTGGCGAGTGATTGCTGTGACTGAAAAACGAGCACAATTAATTGCCAATGAACTCTTACCTGGTATGGGTTATTTTTTAGCAGCTCTTATTGTATTAGGAGGCTTTGCGTTTAATATTGGCAATATAGGTGGGAGTGGATTGGGGCTGCAAGTAATGACAGGCCTTGATCCCACTTATGGTAGCATCCTTAGTTGTATAGTGGCGTTGATTATTTTCTGGTACAAAGAAGTGGGCAAAGCCATTGATGGGTTTACTAAAATATTGGGATTGTTGATGATTGCGCTCACTTTGTATATTGTATTTAAAGCAGCTCCTCCCGTTGGTACAGCAATTTATCGAAGCTTTGTTCCTGAACAATTTTCTGCATTAGCAATTGTTACTTTGGTTGGGGGAACTGTTGGTGGCTATATCAGTTTTGCAGGCGGTCATCGTTTATTAGATGCTGGAATAAAGGGAGTAGCAGCATTACCTGAAGTAAATAAAAGTGCAATATCTGGAATAGTCATTACCGCTATCATGCGCTTTTTATTATTCCTTTGTGTATTAGGTGTCATCAATCAGGGCTTAATCATCAATCCTAACAATCCACCTGCGTCTGTATTTCAATTAGCTGCTGGCAATTTGGGATATCGTTTTTTTGGGGTAGTCATGTGGGCTGCAGCCATTACTTCCGTTGTAGGTGCTGCTTATACTTCTGTATCATTCATCAAAACGTTTCATCCTTGGTTAGAAAAAAACGAAAAATGGATTATTAGTTTTTTTATCATAACCAGTACACTAGCTTATCAGCTGATTGGGAACCCTGTAAAAATATTGGTTACTGTAGGGGCACTCAACGGATTGATTCTTCCCATAGCATTGGCAATTATTTTATTGGCAGCCACCAAGAAAAAATTGGTTCAATCTTATAAGCATCCATTGTGGTTAAGTATTGCTGGATGGATGGTAGTGATTGCAATGAGTTGGATGAGTGGGCTCACCTTGTACAAATGGATTACTAATTTATAATACAAACTACCACATCTAAGATCACTGCAAAAGCTTGATTGCATTGGTTTTTGCATCTACTCTATTACAAGGAATTGTATGAATTAACTGTTCAGGGTTTTCGCGTTTTTGAGATCCTGCAAAATAGCCTTTGTCATAGTATTTTAATAAGATGGCAAAGCATCCCATGATATCATCTTCAATTAAACAATTGATAGCAGTCTTGGTTTCTAATCCTCCCAAGCGTTTTTTAATTCTAATGACTGCATTCACTAAATGCTCTTTACTAAATTTACCATAGCCTTGTAAAATATACTGCAGTCTTTCATCAAATGGAATATCTAGGAACAAGACTTTCTTCGAACGCATTTGTTTGAAAAAAATCGTTGGAATATTTACTTCGCCTATACGTTGGCTTTCATCTTCCAGCCAAATTACTTTTTCACTAGCTAATAAAGCTGCTTTAGCGCTTAATTGAGCAGCCAATAAATTTTCAAACATTTCTTGACTGGGTTGTGGCGGCTGTCCTAATGCACCAAATGCAGAACCTTTGTGATGTGCCAATCCCTCTAAGTCAATTACAATTTCTCCTCTATTACTCAACTCTTGTAATACTTCCGTTTTACCACTTCCTGTATATCCTCCAACAATTTGAATGGGATAAGTCAACTCAAATTGGTTGAGAACCCAATTTCGATATGTTTTATATCCCCCTACTAGTGTGTATACTTTAAAGCCATAGAGATCTAATAACCAAGCAACGCCTGCGCTTCTCATTCCCCCTCTCCAGCAATGTACCATTACCGTTTTACTATTGGCTTCTTCTGTTATTTTTTCAACTGCTTCCACTATTTTAACCATCTTGACCCCAAAATATTTGAGGCCTATTTTAATGGCTTTTTGTTTGCTCTCTTGCTTATACGCAGTTCCTACTATTTTTCTTTCCTCATTATTAAATAAGGGCAAACTATATGCGCCTGGTATATGTGCATGTTGGTACTCCCCTTCGCTTCTTACATCAAAAAAGGGGTACTGCTTGCTTAATTGTATAAATTCGTCAATTAATAACTTAGATACAGCCACAGCACAAATGTACAATTCAAATGAACTAACTTTTCAACATGAAGCAATTATTACTCGTAAGACATGCCAAGAGTAGCTGGGCAAATCCAGGACAAGCCGATTTTGATAGACCATTAAATGAACGAGGTCATGGCGATGCGCCAATGATGGCCAATAGAATGATTGAACGTGGAGTTAGTATTGATATGATTATTAGTAGTAAAGCAGTAAGAGCTTTAACTACTGCCAATTATTTTGCAACTGCAAATGGAATTGCCATTTCCGATATTGTAGAACACGATTTTTTATACCATGCACCTCCAGAAAGATTTGTAAAAGCGATTATTCAGATTCCTGATGAAATAAATACTGCGGCTATTTTTGCGCACAATCCAGGTATTACCGATTTTGTAAACCAACTCACTTCAACCCGAATTGATGATATGCCTACTTGTGCCATTTTTGCTATTCGTATAGATACCCTCAGTTGGAAAAACTGGGCAAAAGCAAAAAAAGAATATTGGTTTGCCGATTGGCCTAAACAGGTTTAGTCAACTTCTTTGCGTTCACTAAGTATACGCCTGTAAAAATTAAAATGGCTGCCACTAATTTGTAAAAAGTAAAATATTCGCCTGTGAAAATCATCGCAAAGATGGCTGCAAATACAGGTTGCGTATAAATAAAAGCCCCAGTTGCAGACGAGCCAATTAACTGTATACTCTGAACCGTTAATAGGTAAGCTACAAAAGTGGAAAAGATGGCTACATAACCCAATACCATCCAGTGAGTAAAATCAAAACTTTCCCAACTGGTGCTTAACATATAAGGAAGGCCAACAGGCAATATACCAATGGCCCCCAAGGTAAATATCCATCGCAATACTTGAATTCCTGAATACTTTGCCATCAAGGGTCTTACTAGCACTAAGTAAAATGCATATGATATGGCATTTATAAGCACCAATATATCGCCTAGAACCATATTACTTGCGGTACCTGATTGATCTTTCATTAATATCAAAATACTTGCACCCCCAACTCCACAAGCCAATCCAATTGCTTTTAATATTGTAAATCCTTCCTTTAATAACCAAGCAGCTATAATGGTAATAAAAATGGGCGAGCCCAATGAAAGTAAAGAACTATGAATTACGGTGGTTAAGGATACTCCTTTAATAAAAAATAATTGATTAATCACAATGCCAGTAAGTGCACAAATCAAAAATCGGGGTAAATCTTTTCTGTCAAATTTTACTTTGCCTGGCTTAAATAAAAACAAAATCCAAAACAAAGAAAGCGTAACTGCTACCCTTACAAAGTTCAACGCAAATGGATGAATATATCCCGGTGTAATGAACTTGACCGCCGCATAACTACTACCAAAAATTAAATTTGCTACAAGGGCAGCTGTATATGCTTTATAGGATTGGTTCATTTAGGCAAATTTAGCAATAATGCTTTAAGTTGCTCTACATCAAACTGATCAATATTCATTTTACTAAATGTAAAACTTTGTGCTTTTGCATAGGTATCTTCCATACTAAAGACCGATTGGTCTATTCGCATAAGACGTTTGGTACTCATCAATAATTCACTCAAATATTCTTGCTCTGTTTGTCCTGGTGTAGGAACTACAATCAATCTTTTATCAATAGACAATAACTCCATTAATGAAGTGTATCCACCTCTACAAATGATATAATCTGCTTGTTGCAATTCTAATGCAAGATCTATAGTGTCTAAATGATTGAATACCGTCACATGTGGAGGCACTTCAATGGGTTCTGTTTCTGTAGGAAGCCCCCGAATTAATACTACCGGCTTGGTGAACGCTTCTAAATCTATCAAGATATTGTTTTCTAAAATGGTTCTTTGTGGTTCAGGACCAGATAACACAATTGCAAAACTGTATTTGGTTGCACAGGACACCCTTGTAAATCTAGAGAGCAACTTCATATACGACACTGGCACTTTAGGCATTACAGCAGGATGAGATAACTTTCCTGCTAAGCCTGGATTGGCTACCATATCGGGCACCCAACATGCGGTGAATTGATTAATGAAATAATAATTAATCCGCCTAAAAATATATTCCACCCATTGGTATGGTGCTTTAATAATTAACTGATGAGTAATAAATACGGAAGGAACAACTGGATGGTGCAACCCAAATCGGTTATCAGAAATAATCAAGTCAATTTGATTTTCTTCAACTACATTTTTTAACCAAGCTTCCTCTGCTTTGATTGTTTTATATAGCTTGGGGATTTGTAGCATTAAACTAAACAAAAGTAGTAAGCGAGACTTTGCATAATGTACCCGATAACCTGTTAAAGGTATAATAGTTAAATCGGGAAACTCTTTCAACAATAATGCAGCCTGATGGCCTTCTGCAGCCAATATCACTTTGATGTTTAATTGCCTGAAAGCCTTGATAATAGGGATGCAACGGGTAGCATGACCAAGTCCCCAGTCTAGTGGAGCAATTAAAACGGTGGAAATGTTAAATTGATTTTTCAAGATTGCGTTTGTTGAATTATTGAAGCTATTTTGTTACTTTAGTTGAGTATATGAAAATGAAAATAAACCAAATTATTCTTTTAGTGTTAGTTATCATGTTGGCATCTAGCTCTTGTGGTGTTTTTCAAAAATCGAATAAAACCAAATTTTGTGGATGCCCTAAACACTGAATTTGTTTACTATGAACAGAGATCTGTTGGTTTTAACTAAACAAGCATATTTAACCGAAGCAGAAGCCGCTTCTGTTGTTGCTGGTTTAAATAAAATTTTGGGACCAGTTGAAAACTGGGCTGCATTTTGTGTGGCGAACGAAATCATAGACATTAATAAACATAAGATTGTTACCAAAACGCATTTGGTAAAACAAATATTGCAAGACAAGCCAAACAAGGCATTTATCTTTATTTGCAATAAAAACTAGATGGAGGGTTCCCCCATTATTAAGTACTAAAGCCCAACAAAAAATATTAAGAAAGTTTGCTCAAAGCAGATTCTAATTGTTGTAACATGGTAGGGATATCTGCTTTCTTGCAAGTTCCCACACTTAATCTGTACCAACTGCTATCTGCCCCTGCACCAAATGCTGAAAATGGTACAATGGCAATTTTGGCTTCGCTTAGTATATAAGTAGTAACATCGGACTGTGTAGCCAATACTTGTCCCTCGGCAGTTTTGCTCCCCCTTAAATTAATTTGAATGGTTAAGTAAATGGCAGCTTGCGGCGCAATGGCATCTACCTGATATCCTTTTTGCTTTAGTGCATTAATGCCATCATATATAGTTCTTAAGCGATATTCAACTTCCGATTTAAAATGAGTGAGGTAATTTCCAATGGCTTCTTTCATAGGCAAATAATTGGCAACCGCATGTTGCTCGGCCATTGGCGCCCATGCTCCTAAATGACTTAATATGGCTTTCATTTTTGCAATCACGTTCTCAGGACCCAATGCCCATCCCACTCTTACGCCTGTTGCAGAAAATACTTTTGATATACCATCAATAAAAATGGTATACGGTTTCATGGCAGGATTCAATGTTAATGGATTGTAATGAACCGTATCACCATAGGTAAGTGTCCAATACATTTGATCGAACATTAAATACAATTTCTTTTGATCGGGGGTTCTGGTTGCATTTTCTGCAAGAATTAATTCGCAAATTTCGGCCAATGCACTTTTACTTAATGTAGTTCCAGTAGGGTTTTGTGGAGTACACAAGCATATTAAAGTAGCTCCTTTTATATGTGGCTTGATATCTTCTACTGTTGGCATGAAATCATTTTCAGGTAAACAAGGCACTTCACAATGTTCTCCATCGGTTAAATGAACATAGTGATTATTGTTCCAAGAAGGTACCCCATAAATTACTTTATCGCCTTTGTCTACAATTACTTTAAACAATGCATAAATTAATGGACGGCCACCCGATGCTACTTGAATTTCAGCTGGTGTAAAGCTCAGCCCTTCCCAATCTTGAATAAATCCACTAATGGCTTTACGCAAATCTAAAATACCTTCAGCAGCTGGGTAGCTGGTCTTTTTTTGTTGATACGCTTCAATAATCAGTTGCTCTAATTCAGCAGGAATTGGAAATTCACTAGGATTAAAATCGCCAATGGTATAATTATAAATGGTCTCTCCGTTTCTAATTCTTTCGTTGATGGCATTTCCCAACTTCACAATTTCACTTCCTATTAAGGTTTCTGCTAAATGACTCAACTGGCTCATAG
>Ga0207952_1000671_pt1 | contig 22059 bp, 19 predicted proteins | sample SubbioR12Aug_8Ca_FD_184831 | JGI IMG/M metagenome (GOLD analysis project Ga0207952, IMG submission 184831) | Serpentinite rock and fluid subsurface biosphere microbial communities from McLaughlin Reserve, California, USA - CR12Aug_8Ca (SPAdes) | ecosystem: Environmental > Terrestrial > Deep...
CTCGCCTGACTACGCCTCATCAGCCCAACACTCGGCCTCTGCAAACGTATACGTCATTTAAACGCTCAGAGTTGGGCTGATACCCCGTAGCCCAACCTACGAAGCGTAGGGTAGTCTAGCCTGGCGAGGCCCAGCCCAAGCTACGAAATTACACACGCATTCCTGACCCACCTCCCCCTCACACCCTGTCCAGCGGCAATCTCGTCATCAAAAATTCCAGCAAGGCGGCTACCCGTGGTGGTATCGCTTCCTGTTTGTAGAACACTGCCCAGACTGGTTGCAACCACGGCAGGCTGATGTCGGCCAGCACGGGTTTGAGCCTGCCGTGGGCGCGGTCGGCCATGGTGAGGAAGTCGGATAAACACACGATGCCAGCGCCCTGCACGGCCAGGTGGCGCAGGGTTTCGCCATTGCTGGCGCTGACAACGGGGTCTATGGTGTAACCTTCCGCATTTACAATATTTTCAATATCATCCGCAGCAGGCAGCGGCCAGGTGTTCAAACTGGCGGGGGCGGTAAAACCCAGCAGCCGGTGCTGGGCCAGGTCAGCCACGGTTTGTGGTTCACCATGGCGGGCCAGGTAATGCGGTGCCGCCACCAGGCGGATGCGGCTGCTGCCGAGGCGGCGGGCATGCAGGCTGGAGTCCGTCAACTGGCCTATGCGTATGGCCAGGTCTGCCCTTTCTTCGATGAGGTCGACAAAGGTTTCGCCACTGACCAGTTCAAGCTTGATGAGCGGGTAGGCATCGAGAAAATCTGCCACCAGCGGGGCCAGTAAATGATCGAGCGTGGGGGTGGCAGCGTTGACCCTGACCAGGCCGGATGGTTGCGACAGGCGTGCGCTCAGTTGTTCTTCAGTGTCATCAATATCGCAGAGTATCTTCTTTGCCCTTTGCAAGAGCCAGTGACCTTCCTCAGTCAGCTCCAGCTTGCGGGTGGTGCGCGTCATCAGGGTCATGCCTAGCTGTGCTTCGAGGCGAGAAATACTGCGGCTGATGCCGGACGGCGTTTGCGCCAGGCGCTCGGCCGCGGCTGAAAACGAGCCGGTATCGGCCACTGCGACCAGGGCTTTCATGGTTTCCAGGCTTAGCATTGTTGACTCCCAGTCATAAGTTAAGTGTAGCTTAAGCTATTTTTCTTCGCTACGCATGGGTGCAGACTGCAGCCTGTTATTCATTTCCCCATGTATGGAGTCCATAATGCCCTTAGCCCTGTGGGCGCTGACACTCAGCGCCTTTGCCATCGGTACGACAGAATTTGTGATTGTCGGCCTTATCCCCACTATCGCCAGCAGCCTGGGCGTATCTGTTCCTTCTGCCGGTTTGCTGGTCAGCCTGTATGCACTGGGCGTAGCGGTCGGTGCCCCGGTATTGACAGCACTGACTGGCAAGCTGCCGCGCAAGCAATTGCTGCTGGGCCTGATGGCCTTGTTCACCATTGGTAACCTGGTGGCCTGGATCGCACCCAACTATGCCTCGCTGATGGCGGCGCGCGTGCTGACCGGGCTGGCGCATGGGGTGTTTTTTTCCATAGGTTCTACCATCGCCACTGGACTTGTGGCCAAGGACAAGGCCGCCAGTGCGATTGCGCTGATGTTCAGCGGCCTGACGGTGGCGCTGGTGACGGGTGTGCCGCTAGGCACCTTCATCGGCCAGCATCTGGGCTGGCAGTCGACGTTTTTGGCAGTGTCGGCGCTGGGTGTGATTGCCTTTATCGGTTGTGCGATATTGATCCCTTCGACGATTGCCAGCAGCAAGCCGGCCTCTTTATTGACGCAAATGGCAGTGCTGAAAAAACCGCGACTCTTGCTGGTATATGCAATGACGGCGATGGGTTATGGCGGCAGCTTTATCGCCTTCACTTACCTGGCACCGATACTGCAAGACATCAGCGGCTTTAGCGCCAATGCCGTGGGCCTGGTGATGCTGGTGTATGGTGTCTCAGTCACTTTCGGTAATATCTGGGGTGGCAAACTGGCTGATAAAAAAGGTCCGGTCGCTGCATTGCAAATCGTCTTTGCCTTATTGGCCCTGGTCTTGCTGGTACTGACTTTTACTGCGCACAATAAATGGCTGGCCTTGCTGACTGTGCTGGCCTGGGGCGCGGTGGCCTTTGGTAATGTGCCGGGCTTGCAGGTGTATGTGGTGCAACGTGCAGAACAGGATGCACCACAGGCTATCGACGTCGCATCTGGCTTGAATATCGCTGCCTTCAATGTAGGCATCGCCGTTGGTGCATGGGCCGGTGGCCTCATCGTCAGCCATATCGGTTTGATGCATACGCCATGGATAGGTGCGCTGGTGGTAGTCGGTGCCTGGGGCTTGACGACGCTGGCGGGGCGGCTGGACAAGGCGGACGGGATAGCCTTTGTGCCGGGGCAAGCCCGGGTAGTTGCGATGCATTGATCGTGGTCAGGGAAGCGTCGTTTATTCTCCGCGATAGCTGTTGGGCCGGGCCTCGCCAGGCTACGCTTTACCAGCCCAACACTCGGCCTCTGCAAACATAAACGTCATTTAAACGCCCAGTGTTGGGCTGGTAAAACGTAGCCCAACCTACGGCCAGCCTCAACCTAAGCCTCGCTGAGCACGCGGGACAGGATTCGGTGTACGCATAAAAAATTGGTAGAATTGCGCCTTTATTATCTTTGCGACTAGCAGGCAAACATCAGGCAAACTTATCCAGCCCTGCCTGTGCAAGCAATCTCCCTACAAGTATCTTGATGAACATCTCCAGACTATCCCTGATTATTTTATTGTCCCTCGCCAGCCAGTTGCCTGCCACCAGCTTTGCCGCGGGCCCCGCCAGTCTGGTCGCACCAAAACAAGTTGTTGCCGGTAAAACCCAGGGGGAATGGTCCACTGCCTGGTGGCAATGGGCGCGTTCATTTGATGGCGAAGGCAATAGCCCGGTGGCAGACAAAACCGGTGAGTCCTGCCATTTGAAACAAGATGGCCCGGTCTGGTTTTTGGCTGGCACATACAGCACACAAAGAACCATCAGGACGTGCACCGTCCCAAAAGGGAAATACCTGTACTTCCCCATGATTAATTACATGGTCAATTCAACTGTACCAGGCAATGTCAGTTGCCAGGGCGTCACTGAAGCCGTCAGGGAAACTATCGATGGCATCCATATGCTGGTGCTGGAAATTGACGGCGTGCGCGCTTCAAAACTTGAAGCTCACAGACAAATCAGCCCAGGGTGTTTTGATGCAGGAGCACTGACAGGCGGTCGCGTCAGACTCAACCCCACTGCTGCTGACGGTTACTACATCATGCTCAAACCCCTGAGCCCGGGCAAGCATACAATCAACTTCGGCGGGCGTGGCAATGATATGTCGCAGGCGGTGACGTATACGCTGATCGTTGAATAAGCTTGGCCACTCCCTCCCTGGCGTTAGCTTTTTTCTGCATTAACACTTATTAACCCTTAGGGGCAGCTTTGGCTGCGAACAGTCTGTGCATGTCACTCATCATGTTCGCGACTGTAGCCACGAGTACCTGCCTCCTTATAAACAAGATTGGCCCAGTCTGATGCTGTTGTAAAACAGGATTGGCAACTGCTTTTCCTGCGGGCCAATTGTAAGTTTTCTGTAACAGGGAAATCAATTTGTTTCTTACAAATTTGTCATAAATCAGGGAGCGGTAATACCACTTTCTTTTCCAGGCAAATTTCGTGTATTACAAATTTAAATTTGATATTTTCTGGCCATTTTTTGTCAGCACTTATCTGGGTCAGTATCTGGGTCTGCCGATGGTTTGTGCAAGTGGTATTACCACGGACATTGCCCCAAAATTTGGAAAAGTTTCCAATTCCAGCAAGACAAATTTGCCAGCCAGCGATGGGATGCTTTCCAAACTGACCAAATCTGTCAGTCCCACTGACAAAATTTGAGATGGACCACGCCCCAAATCAGGGCAGGCATCAGCCCATTTACACGAGCTTGCAACATGCCTGGCATTTGGCTACTGTCAGGCCACACACAACAATCAATCACCCGTTTTACCTGTTTCTCTTTTTAGCTTTTTTGTGCTTTTTTATGCTTTTTTGTGGCCCTTGGCTTCAGCCATGTTTCACTGCGGCGCATCCACAAACATGCGCCATGCAATATAGACAGATGCCATCCATGCATCTGCACATCTATAAATCAACGTAAAAAACCAGGAGTTCATACGTGAAAAAAATATCTCCCCGCATGACGGCCATCTATCTGGCCTCATCCCTACTTTGTCTGCAACTGGCCGCTTGCGGCGGTTCCAGCACTGCTGATTCTGGCAGCACCAATGGTGGTGCCAGCCCCATGGCGGCACCACCACAGGCTGCGCCTGCCGAGACGGCGCTGACACCTGTCACTGCAACGGCAAGTTCGGTAGAACGTGGTGACCTGTCGGCAGCAGCAGCGATAGACCACAACGACAATACCCGCTGGGGCAGTGCGTTTACCGATGACCAGTATCTGACGCTGGACTTTGGCAAGACAGAAACCATCACCCGCGTGCGCATACAGTGGGAAAACGCCCATGCCACCCAATATCTCTTGCAAGTCTCGGACAATAATAGTGACTGGACCACCATCAAGACCGTAGCCAATAGCAAGGGGGGGATTGAAGACCTGACAGAACTCAATGGCAAAGGCCGTTACCTGCGTGTGAAGGGGATCAAGCGTTCTACCCAGTATGGTTATTCCATCATAGAGATACAGGCATTCACAGGCACGCCAGTAACACAACCTGGCACAGATCCAACCCAGCCCAGCCAGCCCGGCAATCCTGGAACGATAGACTTGAGCAAGCCTGGTGTGGCAGTCAAACCTGTCGCCGCCACTTCTTCCGCAGTAGAAAACCAGGCCATGTCCGCCGCCATGGCGATCGATGGCAAAGCCAATACCCGCTGGGGCAGCACCTCAGAAGACGGTGCCTGGATACAGTTTGACTTTGGCAGCAAGACACCCGTCGGCTATATGAAGCTGGTATGGGAAAACGCCTATGGCAAGGAATACGCCCTGCGCGTTTCTGACGATGGCCAGACCTGGACGCAACTGCGCTATGTCAGCGGTGGCAAGGGCGGTACGGAAGAATTCTTTAACCTGGGTGCGAATGCGCGCTACATACGCCTGCAAGGCGTTGCCCGCGCCACCCAGTATGGTTATTCTTTGTTTGAAGTTGAATTCAAGTCACCGGGCAGCGACAACACCCTGCCAGATGCCACCACCTCTGCTTTAAAATTCCCTGCCAGTGGCAGTGGCTGGGCACCTTTGCCTGCCGCAGCAGAACCACTGGAAAGCCTGCAATTCACTCTGCCTGATGGCACCCTGGTCACACGCTTTGGCGCACGCGGCCTGGCACGCCACGGTCGTGAACGTGGTGAAGAATGGAATGAAACCGGCTATGGCCCGAATGAAACTGTTGATGCCGCAACTGGCTTGCCCGTCGACAAAGGCCCGGGCAATTACCTGACATTCGTCGCGCAATATTTCAAGAACCGCACCTGGGGTTTTGAGATCATCGACAATAGCCGCGTGGCTGGCGTGACCAAGCCTGTACTCACAGTCAATCAATACAATACCGTCGACTTTTTGCCAGGTGGCGTGGCCTTCTTCCGTGGCTTTGACCGCGTCGGCGTCACTGGTTATGGCTGGATGAATCCAGGTGAACTGGTCGACCGCAATGTCGCCATCTGCAAACCCGTGCCCTACCCTGCCAATAACAAGCTCAACACACCTGATGGCGTGAATGGTGCCTGTACCTTGCGCGTGAAAGACTATCCCGGCCATAGCGACCTCGATGCCAATGGTTTCCCAAATGGCAAGAACATCCCGGCACGTCCGCTGGTAGTGGGTGACATCATTGAAGTATCGCCATCCATGTTCTCCACGCCTGAAGGCATGGCTGCCAAGGGTGACAATGGCGGCGTGCGTTATTACTCGTCTGAATGGATTTATGTGGTTGGTGCTGGCCTCAAGCCCTGGTATGGCGTACAGCCGCGTTTGAACTCGGTGCCACTGCCGGATGAAACTTTGTCTGGCGGCCAGGGTTCGGTCTCTTACAATTATTCTGACAATGGCTTGTTCATGTTCCAGCAGCCACACAATAATGCGGGTATGCAAAACATACAGCGCTTTGTTGAGGGCCGCCGCCTGGTACATACCAATTTCACCACGGGTGATCATAATGAGAATGGCAATGATCGTTACCAGCAAGCCGTGGGTTTGCAGGGGCCGCGTTTCAACCAGTCTGCCTGTATTGCCTGCCACGTCAACAATGGTCGCAGCCCTGCACCGGTGGCCATCAACCAGCGTCTCGACAGCATGTCGGTGCGGGTAGCAGCGACCAATGCAGCGGGCCAGCAATTGCCGCATCCGCAATATGGCACCGTGGTACAGATGAATGCCTACTCCAGCAGCGGCGTGCCGCAAAATTGGGGCACCAATGTCAACGTCGCCGGATTTGAAACCCGCACGACAAAACTGGCCGATGGTACCAACGTAGAATTGCGCAAACCCACGCTGGCATTTGAAGGTGCAGTACCAGCAGTGTATTCGCTGCGCGCTGCCCAACCCATGATAGGCATGGGTTTGCTCGAAGCCATACCTGAAGCCGACATCCTGGCGCGTGCCCGTACATCACCAGATGCCGATGGTGTCGTCGGCCTGGCCAACTATGTGTATGAACCAGAAACCGGTGCAGTACGCGTAGGCCGCTTTGGCTGGAAAGCATCCAAGGCCACCCTGCGTCACCAGACTGCCGCAGCACTGTTACAGGACATGGCTGTCACTTCACCAAGCTACCCTAACCGCAGTTGTACAACAGATCCGGCAGGCTGTGCTGCCGCGCCTGCGCAAAAAGGCATCTCGGAAAATGATCTGCAACTGATCACCCGCTACCTTGGCCTGGTGGCCGTGCCTGCACAACGCAGCATTGCCAGCGGCTTCCCCAAAGGTGTCGCGCCTATGGATGAGCATGTCGTCAACCCGCAGCAAGTCAGTGCTGGTGCCAAGGTGTTCCAGGCCATGCGTTGTTCTGCATGCCACACGGTAGAGATGAAAACGGGCAGCGGCCATTTGCTGGCAGAACTGCGCAACCAGACCATCAGGCCATACACAGACTTGCTTTTGCATGACATGGGCGCCGGTCTGGCCGACAAGCTGGTAGAAGGCCAGGCACTGGGCAATATGTGGCGTACCGCGCCGCTGTGGGGCATAGGCTATACCGACAAAGTCATGGGCAATAACAGCAAGGTAGGCTACCTGCACGATGGCCGCGCCCGCAACCTGACTGAGGCCATACTCTGGCACGGCGGCGAAGCAGATAAATCCCGCCAGCGTTTCGAGAACCTGTCCAAGGCTGACCGTGATGCGGTGCTGGCTTTCTTGAAGTCGCTGTAAAACTTTTGTAACTAGCTTTGCGTTTGAAAACGGCTGTTGAACAGATACATGTTCAGCAGCCGTTTTTCTTTACAGGCGGGTACTCTGCGTGTGCGGCAAGTCTGATGTATAGTTTCTCCACACTTATTGAGGATATTCGTGAGGAAACCGTATGAATAGTCTGGCTGGAAAAACCGCAGTCATCACCGGTGCAGGACGCGGCCTCGGCGCCGCACTCGCCATCTCACTGGCAGAGGCAGGCTGTAAAGTGATTTTATGTGGCCGCAATCTTGTACAGCTCGCTGATACCGCCAGCACCATACAAAGCCTGGAACTTGAGATGCCGGTATGTGTTGAAACCGATCTGGCCGATGTGCACAGCGTGCAGGCCACCATCGATGCGCTGAGCAAATCGCACACGCATATTGATCTGCTGATCAACAACGGCACCATGTGGCTGGAAGCAAGGGACGAAGCCTATACAGCAGCCGAAGTACTCGGCGTCATCAATTCTGCCGTCACAGGCACCTTCCTGTTTACCCAGGGCCTGCTGCCGCTGCTGAGATTATCAAGTGGTGCAGACATCCTCACCATAGGCTCCATCAGCGGCTTGCCAAACGCCAGGATGCAAAGCGTGTCTGTCCCCTTCTACGCCGCTAAACGCGCCCAGGCAGGCCTGGCAGACGGCTTCCGGCAAATGCTGGCAGGCACCCCCATACGCTCCATCAGCGTGCACCCGCCTTATCTCGATGACGTAGCACCCCAGCAGCCGGAATGGGATGCAGTACAAGACCGCAAAAAAGGTGAGCGTGCGACCAGCAAGGACGTGGTGGATGCAGTATTGTTCGCACTGACACGCCCACGGCATATTACTTTGTCGGTGATACTGGATGCGGATGAGGGTGGGGTGTTTGGGTCAGATTAGCTTGTATGTATTGGTGAGGGACGTTATGGATCAAAGTGCTTTTGTCACGAGAGCGTAAGACCTGAGAACTAACCACAGAGACACAGAGTCACGGAGAAATGCAGGAGGATGGTGGAAATGTATGCTGCTATATGCCCCATGCTTGAGGTCTTTTTCTTTTTTGGAGTACACGGTTTTGTACGATTACGCTGGCACTAATCGTACCTACATGGACTTCATTTTTCGCATAATTTTTTTGAGTTGTTAGAACTGATCATGGTTACTTATGAACGATACAAAAAGAAATCAAGATGGTGTACCAGCACAGTTGTTAATCGAGGGCATGGCACGTTATCTTATTGACGGCAAGGCCACTCCGGTGTTGGAGTTTGCTGAACAATTAATTGGAAAATTAGCTTTAAGGCATATTTGTATCACTTTGCTTTCATGGCTAAAATCAAGAGACCGACTCCAAAAAATTGTGCCGATGAAAGCAGGACGCAATGGATCTCAGACTGCTTTGAAAATGGCATCAATGAAGATAACAGAAGCAGGATCTGATCAGGCAGCACTGATTCAATTGCTTAATATTGACTCATCATTTAATTTGGTGTTTGTTATTTGTGATGACAAGGTTCAACTGCATGAAAGTTTCTCTAGAAAGGAAATTGACGAAATTCTTGATGCAGCGGGAAAAATGTACAATCCATTACGATTTTCGACTGTTCGGCGAACTGTTTAGGAAGGGAGGTACGATTAGATTAGCGCAAACGTAATCGTACGCATGTCACCTGTTCAAGCCTGCTTCTGCACCACGGTTTATTTACGACTTCCAGTCGACAATAAGTCATTTTCGTGATGGTATAGACTATCGATGAGGATGCGATATGCTTGAGGTCTATGGCTATTTCCGCCATCTCAGTCCTACGATTAAGTTGTGCTAATCTTACCCACGCGGGCTCGGCCAGCATCCGTAATTTTATAAGTAGGATACGGCAACTGTTGATTAGAAATTGTCTCAAGAAGTCCCTCCGATAACAAACGCTCCAAAATTTGTACCGCGTTTGCACTCCCATCAAACCCTTGACGAGACAATGCTATCTCCAGATTGTACCAATTCATCCTCGCATCTTTTTTTGAGATCAATTCAAGGACAATTTTGTCTTCATCAATATTTGCCATGGTGCATTCTTATGGGAGAGAGGGTGAGGTATAGTTCTTTCGTTCAAGCGATAGGGGCGCACTAATCGTGTCTACGCGGGCTACCGAGTATCATGCGATATGCTTGAGGTCTTTTCTTTTTTTGAGCCACGGTTTTGTACGATTTCGCTGAGCAAATCGTACCTAGGCGGGCTAAATCTCACGGATTCCTTCTCCAATAAATACATTAAAATTTAATACCAAATTTGGTCAATCGACGCCACGAAGATCCTTCATCAATACTTTTATAAATGTTCCCATCAGTTATTATATATATCTCGCCATTTTCTTTTACACTTAAGTTAGCGTTCCTTGTGTGATGAAAGTCTAGTTTTTTGGCAGAATTACCATTAACACTAATGTAAGAGTTCAGTTCGCGATTTAAAGAATTATTAGCAGCTGTTATGTATACAACTCGATTTTTAACATCAACAACATTTGCTAAAACATCTTGTGGAAGCCCAAAATCTTGACGATACCAATTAAGACCTCCATCAGAACTCTCATGGCCAAATGCATATAATTCTCCTTGGCTATCAATTTTTATATCGTGCACTTTCCCCCTGGAGAATAGGCTTTGCATCTCTCCATTCACTTGTGGCACTTGGGTCCATTGCATGCCCGCATCTAAGCTTTTGTACAGACCATCATTGGCAACCACATAGGCTACGTTTTTATTTGCGGCAACGGCATTGCATTGCCTAATTTCTTGCGCCTGTCGCCAGCTTTTCCCCACATCACTGGAAATTTGCAAAGATCGATTATCGACACAAATATAGTAGATACCATTTTCATCGATACTGGTGTATGCGGAGGATACATGGAACATCTGCTCTACCCAAGGCACATCTGCTACTTGACCATCATGCATCCAAGTGAGGCCGAAGTCTTTACTTCGATAAATGCTACCTGACAATCCTATCGTTAGAAAATCAGATTTCTGTTTCAGCAGAACAGTACCCGCATCTTTTAAAACCACTTTCCATTTCAAGCCATCATCTGTACTTCTGTAAACGCCGAATCCGGCAAGTACCAGTAGCTCACCATTTGATCCAACAAATAAGTTTCTAAATTCTATTTCCGTAGAAGCGGGTACAGGTGTTGCACTGGTATTGAGCATAAAAAATAGCGAAAGAATTATCAAGCTGATTTTTTTCATGCATTAGCCTTTCTAATATAAAAATAAGCAATCGAAATTTCTACAAAAATTAAGAACGTAGATACGATAAGCGCAAGCATAATCGTACGCATGCTACCTGTTCAAGCCAGTTTCTGCAGGGTTGGGATTTTGCGGTTTTTAGTCAACAATAAACCACTTTCATTCTGAAATAGACTGGCGATGAGCATGGGATAGACTCGAGGTCTTTTGCGTTTTTGGAGGGCTACGGTTTTGTACGATTATGCTGCGCTAATCGTATCTACACAGGCTCTTGCGCAGTCCGCCAAATGAGCCAAAAAACGCATGCAGATACAGTGCCGATTGGTGCCATCGGTAACAAATCATTTAAATGCGGAACACTCGGTAGTCGCATTAAAATTCCCACTAAGCCACCGATAACTGTTCCCATTCCAACGGTAGACCACCAGGTAACCAACTTGAAGTGATCAAGCAATAGAAACGCTGGCACTCCCAATAAGATAGTAGTAATAAGCGTAAAAAAGTAAAAAAATAAGATCAAGCCGTAGGCATTGAAGTCTTGGAGGCTAAAAATTGGCGACCTCAAGGCAATCATTAATGCCGCAATTAAAGGTGCGAAAATGAACCCGAGAATTGTGGCAGATTTCTTGCTCATAAATTGATTCTTATTTTATGCATTTATATTGTTTGATTAGATTATCCATTTGCCAGCCTCCAATCTGGAGACGTAGGTACGATTAGCGCAGCGTAATCGTTCGCATGTAACCGCAACTTTCCATGCTTCTTTAAAACACGTCTGCTTTATGATTTTGAATCAAGGATACATCACTCTCGTGCAGAGATATATAGGCTGCGATCATGGGATTTGTTTGAGGTCTAAGGCTGTTTCCGCCATCTCATACGTACGATTACGCTGCGCTAATCGTACCTACGCGGGCTACATATATTCAACCACTGACACTCCCCTCAACAGTTACATCTGGACAAATTTTAAATTTCATATCCAGGTATTCCACGCGCTTCTTAGCGGTCTCCGGACTAAGTTCCGACCACGGCCGATGATCATCCTTTTCGGGATAAAACGCCACCACCCCATCTGCATCGACAAAAAATTCATTAAACCCCACGTAACCGCCCATGCTATTTTCTTCACTCACCTCACCACACATCCCCTTGGTCTGGTGATAATAATAGACTCTGCGAAACACTGCCGCATCGGGGTTTTTTAGCATTTCACGGACACGCTGCTCGCCTCGATATTTTGAATACCATCCAGTTAACTGGATGGCTCCCACACCTGCACCAAGTAAAACAGCGACGCTCAAAACCACTTTTATTTTCATTTTTAACATCCTACCAGCTTAAACGAATCTCAGGGACGTAGGTACGATTAGCGCAGCGTAATCGTACGCATGGTCAGCCGCAATTTTCTATGCTGCTTCAAAGTCAGGGCTGCTTTATGATTTTGAATCAAGGATACATCACTCTCGTGTTGAGATGCATAGGCAGCGATCATGGGATTTGCTTGAGGTCTGAGGATGTTTCCGCCATCTCATTCGTACGATTACGCTGCGCTAATCGTACCTACCTGGTCATGCCAGATTTTCTGGCATCAACGTCACCCACGTCTTCAGAAAACGCGTCTCCTTCAAAAATATTTTTGCAAATCAGCGATATTCAATCTCGTTGCCATTTTTTGGCGGTCTGCCTTCAATTCTGCCAGGGCTGATTTCAGTTCGCTTTCTGTCGGCCTCAAGGGTTTTAAGCTGGGGCCTAGGACAGGGATGATGCGGCGTTTGACATAGCGGCTGCCTGCTGTGAGCACTTGCCAGCCTATCCCCAGCAAGGCTGTGATGGCGCAGGCAAGAAAGATGAGGCCTTGGTCAAAGGGCAGGATTTCCACTAGCAATGCGGGGACGATGCTGATGAAAAAAATCGAGCCTACCAGCGCCAGGCTGATACCCATGTCTATGTGGGTCTGCGCCATGCGCCGTTCAACCAGAGGCGACAAGAGATGAAAGGGTAGCCTGATCATGGAAGCACGTTCTTGTGGCGTCAGCAGGGCGGGGGTTTTTATGATTTTTTCTGCGAGTTCCAGCCTGTCTTTATGCACTTCCTGCAAGTTTGGGAAAGTCGTCTTGATCAACTCAGCAAGCGACAGCCACTTCTTTGACAGTGTCTGATACCAGGCAGGATCGGCATTGAACAGCGTCTTGCATTGCAGGCATTCACGCTCATGGCTAAGCAACTCCCCGTCGCCGGAGGTAATGTAATACACATGGCCAGCCAGGCCGACACGGACCAGCCTGAATGCCTGCGGCGCGCGGCAGATAGGGCAAAAATCGGCCGCATAGCCAAGATTTTTGCGTACATGTTTTTTCCCCCAGACGATGAACACGGATTTTCCCCTTCTTTGATGTATCTTGTTTTATCTTGCTTGATATCAGCATCATGCCTGCATAATGTGTGCTTGCATTATATCCATGACTATTTTCTGCCAGTCAGAAATCAATGCAAGAACACAAAAACAGAGTCTTACATTCTTGCATTTCAGTCGTGTGACATTGGCTTCATCTAAGACCTGCACCTTCCGTCGTTCTATTCCCCCGCATCCAGATACCCAAACACCGCCCTCCTCACCCGCTTGCGCAAATTGGCTGCGCTAGTGTCTGCACGCGCCCCTGCCGCATCGACCATGCCCTTGATGATGCCCATTAAATCGACCATGACTTCTGTGTCGCTGGCACCTTCTGGCATATCGGCCTGAGAAAGTATGTCGTGCACGGTTTTGCGCAGGCGGGTGGACTGGCGTTTGAGGTCTGCGGCGACGGGCAGGCGCAGTTCTTCTGCATCGAGTATTTTTGCCAGCGCCGGTCTTTTTAGCTGGTGAGCGATGGCGACATCGATCAAGTCTTCCAGTGCCTTGCGGCCACCCTGTTCCAGGTTTATTTTTTCTGCATCTTCGACCAGTGCGGTGGTTTGTTCCAGTATCAGCGCCCTGCTGATGGCGTCTTTTGAGGGGAAGTACTGATACAGCGAACCTATGCTGACGCCAGCCTTTCTTGCCACGGCATTGGTGGAGCAGGCACTGAGGCCTTCAGTTTCGAGAATGTGAGCAGCAGCTTGCAAGATCGCTTCTACGGTGGCGACTGAGCGGGCTTGTGTGGGGCTTTTCCGAGGGGCCAGCGGGGTGGCAGCCTTCTTGATGGGCTTGGTCATGAATGCGAGTTTCAAATATGAGCGATAGCTCATATTATATCTCTACTTTATTGAACTTAACGAACTTAACGAACTCAAGGAAGGCAAATAATCATGCAAACACAAAACCACCATCGCCAACAAAACGATCAACAACTAAGCGATCAACAATTATTAAACGCCACCGTCATCGCCGTACGCCAGGCGGCTGACTTGCTGCTCCAGCGTTTCGAGCCAGATGCACGTCCTGCTGACTTGCCGCAACTGCTGACGATGATAGAAGACAATGACACTGCCGTGACGGCGCAATTGCGTGAGTCTTTACTGGCTTTGCGCCCAGGTGCGCAATGGCTGGACGATGAAAAATCCAGCGGCCCCTTGCCTGCTGGCGAATGGTGGGTGGCTGACCCAGCAGAAGGCAATGTCAATCACATCCATGGCACGACTGAATGGGCAGTGACGGCAACGCTGGTACGTGACAATGTGCCTGTGCTGACTGTGGTTGCCGAACCGCTGGCAGCAAAGCTGTATACGGCGGTGCTTGGTGGTGGTGCTTATCTGAACGGCCAGCCCCTGCGTGTATCACAAAAACCCAGCCTGGCGGCGGCCCTGGTCAGCACTGGCCAGGCGACGCCGGGTGAAGGCAAGCTGGCTTACAGCAGGATAGGCCAGTCTGTCACGGCCATGCTGGAACATGCGCTGCTGGTGCGCATGGCTGTGCCTGCCACCATGCAACTGGTACAGGTCGCCAGCGGGCAACTTGATGCATTCTGGCAGCACGGCAATGTCTTGTCCGGCCTCGTCAGCGGTGCCTTGCTGGTGACTGAAGCTGGTGGCCAGGTGACAGACTGGACAGGCCAGCCATGGACTTTATCCAGCCCCAATTTTATTGCCAGCGCGCCTGTGATGAACAGCCAGTTGGTCGCCGTTTTGAAAAACATATAAACAAAATAAATCAATAAAAGAAAAGAGAATAATAATGATGAAAGAATACGCAGTAGTCGGTGCCAGCAGCGGCACAGGTTTGGCCATCACCCGTTTGCTGGCCAGCCAGGGTCACACTGTGCGTGCCATTGCACGCAAGCCACCCGCAGCAACAGAATTGATCAAACCCGTCGTTGCCGATGTAGGCAAGCCGGAAGCCATAGCCGCAGCGCTGGCAGGTGAGCTGGAGGCAGTATTTTTTACGGTGGATATCCACAAGGCATTTGCGTCAAAGCAGCTGATACGCTCGGTGATGTTTGATGGTTTCGTGAATGTGCTGAATGGTGTACAGCGCCACGCAAAGCCGCCACGCATTGTCCTGCTCTCGGTCATGGGGCCGGGCAAATCATCACTGACCTGGCATTTGCTGAACCTGGCAAAACGCGGCATGCAAAAAAATATCGTCGACAGGGAACAGGCACTTGTGGATAGCAGCCTGCCGTATGTGATCTTGCGTGCGCCGCGCCTGGTTGATGTACTGGAAAATGAAATTGAAACGACCAGGCCAGCAACAGCCGCCATGCTATCTGCCCAGGGGAATCATCGCTTGGACATGAAGCGCACGATAGCAAGACCTGACCTGGCTACCGCCATGGTGGCCGCTGCAACATCAGCGCCTGGGGACAGTGTTTGGGATGTGTATGGTGATGATGCCGGGCCTGTGCCTGCATGGTTGCCTTAAAAACCATGCCAGCTACTGGCGTAGCAAATTCAGGCAATGTCCCTGTGCATGAGATTATCTATGGTAAGCATGTCGTTCATACATATATCCTTTGTTCTGCGGAACTTTCCCGGCTAAAGATGGCCTGAAACTCACCGACCCGCATGCGGTCGATGCGGGGCATCAGTTTCAATTTCTGCCTGCAAACATTAGCTGAGAATTTCTATTAACAGATTGCCCATGACTAAAATACTGCCCGCCCTCATTCTGACTTTTTCGCAGATCGCCTTTATAGAAGCAGCACAAGCAGTGCAAGCTGGCACAGGCCCCAGGCCAGCAGCTCCGGCTCCGCAAATAGAAGCGCCGCGTGACCGGGTATTTCATGGCGTCATGAAGCTGGATGTGGATGCCTCGGATACGGTGCACAAGATCATCCGCGTGCGGCAAAGCATACCTGTGCAAAAAAGCGGCCACATGGTCTTGCTGTATCCTGAATGGGAAACCACCAGCCACGCTGCCACGCAAACCGTGGCTGACCTGGCGGGCCTGAACATCATGGCAGGTGATACAAAGCTGGAATGGCAGCGCGATGCAGTGAACCCGTATGCTTTTCATATCATCGTGCCAAAAACGGCGCGTGAACTGAAACTGGATTTCCAGATACTGCCAGCCAGCCGTGGTTTGTCGCCGGACATATTGAAGTTGCAATGGTCCAAGCTGGCGCTTTATCCGGCGGGCTGGTACCTGCGCAATATTGCCAGCACCGCCTCCCTCACCTTGCCTAAGGATTTTCAATTCGCCACGTCGCTGGACAGCGATGCAGTCAGTGATAATAAGATCAGCTTCAAACAAACCAGTGTTGATAAACTCATGGATGCGCCTGTGTATGCAGGGCGATATTTCAAACGGGTAGAACTCACGCCTGCAGGTGCGGCTGTGCCGGTACGTTTGAATATGCTGGGCGACTCTGAGGCCGCAGTTGCCATCACGCCAGAATTCCTGGCGAGGTATCAGTCCATGGTGGCGGCTGTTCCTAAACTGTTCAAGGGTCAGCCTTATGCGCATTTTGATTTTCTGGTGACGCTGTCGGATACGATATTTTCTGGCGGTGGTGCCGAACATTCGGAATCGACAGAGATTAATCTGCCAGCTGATTTTTTCTCGAATGCCGATGCACAATTACGCATTGCCAGCCTGCATCCGCATGAATATGCGCATGCCTGGAATGGCCGCTACCGCCAGCCTGCCGATTTATGGACGCCCAACCTCAACCTGCCCATGCGCGGCAGCCTGCTATGGATGTATGAGGGGCAGACAGAATTCTGGGGCCGCATACTGACATCGCATCTGGGTTTCATGACACGCCAGCAAAGCCTGGATGCACTGGCGATGGATGCCGCCTTTGTCAGCGCCCGCGTGGGCAGGCAATGGAAGTCACTGCAGGACAGCACGATAGACCCCATCTACATGGCGGGCGGCAAGGCCGCAGTGCGCTGGCGTGACTGGCAACGTCGTGAAGATTATTATGTCGAAGGTGTAATGCTGTGGCTGGATGTAGAGATGCTGATGCGCGAACGCTCATCCGGCAAAACAGGATTGGCTGATTTTGCTGGCAAATTCTTTGGTGGCGGCAAAGCGAGCAGTGTAATCAGCACCTATACCTTTGCAGATATCTGCAAGGGCCTGAACCAGCTGGTACCTTATGACTGGGCCGCTTATTTCACCAAACGCCTGCAAGCGCACGATGCCAGCCATGCACTCGATGGCCTGACACGCAGCGGCTACCGCCTGGTTTATACCGATGAACCCACAGACTATTTCACGAAGATGGAAGTGGATGCAGGTGCGACTGATTTTTCTCATTCGCTGGGCCTGACGGTCAATAGCAAGGGTGTGGTCAACAGCGTGGCATGGGAAGGCCCGGCCTTTCGCGCTGGCATCAGCCTGGGTGCGCGCTTGCTGAATGTGGGGAAGGAAGCGTATACGGATACAGTATTGAAGCAGGTGATCAAGGCAGCATCGGTATCAAAGGAGGCGATAGAGCTGACTTTTATGGCTGATGGTAAAACGCGTACTGTCAGCATCAACTACACTGGTTCGCTGCGCTACCCGCGTCTGGAGCGTATACCTGGCACGGTTGACCGGCTGGAGGCCTTGTTGAGTTTGCCTGTTTATATTGGTGGATGAACACGCTTACTTTTAATCGCAGATTGGGCTACGCTTCATGAGCCTGGCGATGCCCAGCCTAAGGAAGCTTTGCAGAATTGCTTGATAGCACTATACTCATTATTCTTGTGTCAATTCAATAGTGATATCTTTTGATTTGATTTTTTACTCAAGGCAGGTTCCATTCGACCTGCCTGAGACGATATAACAATAATGGTATTCAATGAATTCTGTGTATAAAAAACTGTCCTCCTGCGCCAGGCATTTGCTGGCGTCTGCCGCGCTTGTCCTGGTCATGGCACCTGTTGGCGCGCAGGTGCAAACCAGGCCGGATACAAACAGCACGACGCCTGTCGTGCGCCGTATTGCCATCACCATCGACGATTTGCCGTTTGAAACCCGGCGTTTGAAACTCGCCGATGAGCAGCGTGCGACCAAGGCCATACTGTCGGCTTTGCAGGCACACAAGGTAAAGGCACTGGGTTTTGTCAATGAAGACCGTTTGCTGGTCAAGGGTGAGGTTGATGCCCGCATAGGCATGCTGGAGTCATGGCTGGATGCAGGCATGGAACTAGGTAATCATAATTTTGGCCACCTGGGTTTTCATGGCAGCAGTCTGGCAAAGTATCAAGAGGCCGTGCTGCGCGGTGATACTTTCACGCGCTGGTTGCTGCAGGAACGCAAGCAGGTGCCGCGCTATTACCGCTTTCCTCACAACCAGACTGGCGATAACGCTGAAGTGCAAAAGCAGTTTGAAGACTTCTTGCAACAGCATGACTACAAGATCGCACCTTTCACGATAGAGCATGATGACTTCACCTATGCCCGCGTGTATGAAGATGCGGTCCTGAAAAACCGCAAGGAGGATGCAGAGCGCCTGCGCAAGGCATATCTGGCCAATCTTGACCGTGCCGTCAACACCTTCGAAACCATGAGTGATGAAATGTTTGGGCGGCAGGTTTCCCACATCCTCAACATTCATGCTTCCCTATTGAATGCCGACATGCTGGACAAGATGCTGAGCAAGCTTGAACAACGCGGCTATCAGTTCATCACCCTGGAAGAGGCATTGCAAGACCCGGCTTACCTACTGCCAGCAGGACCCAGCCGTCAATATGGCATGTCATGGCTGGCACGCTGGGCACGCATGGCGAAAAAACGCCTGTCAGTATATGGGCAGCCTGATCCTGAAGAATGGATCATGAAGTGGGATCAGGAATTGGCGCGTTGATATTTGCCGGGCCGTAGCTTGAGCCCGGCCCTGCTGCAAACTTCAAGACCACTCAACACAGAGGCACAGAGACACAGAGTGGGCACAGAGAAAATCTTTGAGAGGGCATAGCATTCGAGTACGTCAAGTCCCTCGTTAAAATCTCAGTGTTCCCTCTGTGTCTCTGTGGTGCAGCAGGGAATTCGGGCGGTGTACCGCCCGCCTGCGTAACAAAGACTTCTTGCAAGAAGTCTTTCCTTCCTCCGTGGTGAGATTTTCGGTCTTTTTAAAATCTACAATTAACTCTTGCGTTGACCCAAGCTACGAAATCGCGCGCCTCCCCGCATAAGCCACCCGTATCGCCTCCGCCAGCGCCATGCTCGCAGCACTGGCCCCGTGCGCCGGCATGCTCAGGCTGACGGCGAATTCATCCAGCTGCGGCAAGCCTGTTTCTGCACCAAGTACATCCAGTCCAGTCGGCACGGTGGATGGCAGCAAGGCTGTCACTGCCAGGTCGGCCTGCACGGTGGCGGCGATGGCTTCCATGCTGGGATAATCAACGACATTGCGCCAGTCTATGCTGGCCCTGGCCAGTTCGCGTATGACGCTGGGTTTGAAGACGCAGGTGTCGGAGACCAGGCAGATGGGCAGCGGGCGTTTTTGCCATGCACAGCCATCGTGTTTGCCTGCCCAGACTGGTCTTTCCAGAGCGAGTAACTCTCCCTCAGCACTTACTGTAGGCTCTTCGATGATGGCGAGATCAAGCAAACCGCTGTCAAAGTTTTTACGCAATTCTGTCGATGAACCTGCCAGCAGGGATATCTCTACCTCTGGATAAGCTTTGACAAACGCGGGCAGGATAGTGGGCAGGTGCATGACCATCAAGTCATGCGGCACACCCAGGCGCACCGTGCCTGCCACTTCTGTCATCACCATTGCCGCCAGGATGCTGTCATTCATCTCGACCATGCTACGCGCCTTGTGCAGCAGGAGTTCACCTTCTGGTGTCAGTGTGATGCCGCTCTTGCCTCTGTCTAATAGACGCCTGTCCAGCACCTCTTCCAGCCGCTTGATTTGCTGGCTGACTGCGCCCTGCGTCATATGCAGCCTCTGCGCGGCAAAGGTCATGCTGCGGGTTTCGGCCACATGCAAGAAAGTCCTGAGCAAGGCGATATCAAGATTTTTCATCTTCAATCATTAGACTTTGTAATGCACTGCATTATGAATATTCGATTTATTAATGGTTGGCGTCTGACTATAGTAGCCGAATACGTCTTATTGCATGAAAGCCCAGTATGAAATTAACTTCCCGACTCGCTCTCGCCATCACCTTCATCAGCACAATCACCATGTCCAATCCCGCTACCGCTGCTACGCCCACTCCCATCGATTTTCAATCCCATTATCTCAGCAGCGCAGAAGACAAACTGGCCATAGAGCGCCTGCTGAATAGCTATACGACCGCAGTCAGCACTGGCGATGGCAAGACCTTCGCCACGCTGCTCCTGGACGAGCAAGTACCTTTCATGGCGGTGCGCGGTGTGACTGATATCGCCAGCAATGACGCAGTGCTGGATACCCGTCACTATGCGGATTTTTACCAGGGCGTATTTGCCAGCGGCCGCAAGCTTGAGCAGGCATTCTTCAATGTAAAAATCAGCCAGGACGGCGCACTCGCACAAGTCTCGCTGGACTTCATCACCAAGGAAGCAGGTACACAAAAAGGCGGCTTTGGCTGGAAGCTTTTACATCTGCTGAAAGTCAATGGCAAGTGGAAAATTGCCAGTGAGTTTTATACGGTAAGGGCGTTGCCTACGGCGCAGTAAGAAGAAGCAGCCCGGCCCAAGCTTAGAACTTCAAGACCACTCAACACAGAGGCACAGAGACACAGAGGGAACACTGAGATTTTAAAGGGGCAAACTACCTACTCTAATGCCAACAACATGCATGCCCTCTCAGAGATTTTCTCTGTGCTGACTCTGTGTCTCTGTGTCTCTGTGGTGAGATGTTTGGTCTTTTTAAAATATGCATTACATCCCCCTCAATACGCCGTCTCCGCCACATTCTGATGCTCAAGCACGGCGCGCAGGGTTTTGTTACCCGTCGTGCGTTGCTCGGGTTTGCCTGCGAAGATGCATTCACCTGCACCCTCGCCATTCAGCAATTCTGCATCACGGCCACTGAACAGCGGGCAGCGCGGAAACAGTTCTGCCACCCAGTCTACAAAGGCGCGGACCTTGGGTGAGAGATGGCGGTTGGCCAGGTAAACCACCGAGATGGGCATGGGGGCGGGTGTCCATTGCGGCAATACTTCGCGCAATGCGCCGGATTGCAGATGCGGCATCAGCATGAAGCGTGGTGCCTGTATCAGGCCAAAGCCCTTGAGCGCGCAGGCCAGGTAGGCTTCTGAATCATTGACGGATATCTTGCCATTGACGGTGACGGCAACGGTCTGCCCATCGACAACAAAATCCCAGTCGAGGTTGCGACCGGTGCGGCTGGAAAAATAATGTACCGCCTGGTGATGCTGCAAGTCTTCCAGGGTTTGTGGTTCGCCATGGGTGTCGAGATAATCCGGTGCTGCGCAGGTGATGCTCTGGAAAGTGCCTATACGGCGCGCCACCATACTGGAATCCTGCAACTCCCCTACCCGTATGACGCAATCAACCGCTTCCTGCACCATGTCGACCATGCGGTCACCCATGCCCATGACCAGCTTGATGTCAGGGTAGCGCGAATAAAACTCACAGACTTGCGGCAGCAGGATGAGCTTGCCTATCGAAGTTGGCACGTCTATGCGCAATTGCCCCTTGGGGCCGCGCGCGACGTTCTGGAATGAGGATTCAGTCTCGTCCACGTCGGCCAATATGCGCACGCAGCGCTCATAGTAGGCTGCGCCGTCTGGCGTCAGGCTCAGGCGGCGGGTGGTGCGGTTCAGCAGGCGCACCTGCAACAGGCTTTCCAGGTTCTGGATGATGGTCGTGACGGTGGTGCGCGGCAAGCCGAGGTTGTCGGCGGCGCGGGTAAAACTATTGCTGTCCACCACGCGGGTAAAGACTTGCATTGCCTGGAAACGGTCCATCGCGGTACTCCTGAATAACTGGTTGGCATAGTCAAGGACTATTCGTCTGAACGAAGTATAAACCTAATTTGAAGCTTGATTAGTCGGCCTGACGGAATAGTCATGTTGGATTATAGGCGTTTATCCCGAAGCACATCGCGCCTACTATTCGGT
>Ga0207952_1000672_pt1 | contig 22050 bp, 17 predicted proteins | sample SubbioR12Aug_8Ca_FD_184831 | JGI IMG/M metagenome (GOLD analysis project Ga0207952, IMG submission 184831) | Serpentinite rock and fluid subsurface biosphere microbial communities from McLaughlin Reserve, California, USA - CR12Aug_8Ca (SPAdes) | ecosystem: Environmental > Terrestrial > Deep...
CAAAGGGTTCATCTAATAAAATGAATTTAGGATCAACCGCCAAAGCCCTAGCAATCTCTGTTCTTCTTCTTTCGCCGCCACTTAAGCTGTCACCGTTGTTTTTTCTTACATGGTGCAGATTAAACTCATCTAATAAAGATTCCATTTTATGAAGCCGCTCCGCTTTAGTAAGATTAGTCATTTCTAAAACAGCCATGATATTGTCTTCAACCGTTAATTTTCTAAAAACACTCGCTTCTTGTGGCAAATAGCCAATACCCATTTGAGCTCTTTTATACATGGGTAATTTGGTAATGTCTTGATCGTTCAAGAATACAGTGCCTTCATCTGGCTTAATCAGGCCCACGACCATATAAAAACTGGTGGTTTTACCTGCGCCATTCGGACCCAGCAAACCCACAATTTCTCCTTGTTTAACGTTTACAGAAACATTATTTACAACGGTTCTACCCTTGTAACTTTTGTAGAGGTTATTGGTTTGTATAGTCAAGTTCACCGGTAACGCTTTGTACAAATGTAATATGTCGTTTGTATATTGCGGCATGAAAGTTACTGAACATATTCAACAGGCCAAGAACACATTAATTTCATTTGAAGTTTTACCTCCTTTAAAAGGCAAGACCATCCAACATGTTTTTGATCACTTGAACCCGTTAATGGAGTTCAAACCCTCTTGGATTAACGTAACTTATCATAGAAGTGAAACTGCTTTTAAAAAGAAAGCCGATGGCACTTTTGAAAAAGTAGAAGTGCGCAAGCGCCCAGGTACCGTTGGGATCTGTGCCGCTATTATGAACCATTACCGCATAGACACGGTACCTCACTTTATTTGCGGTGGTTTTAACAAAAGAGAAAGTGAAGACGCGCTAATAGACCTCAACTTTTTAGGAATTGACAACGTATTGGTTTTAAGAGGGGACGCAGCTAAAAACGAAGCCAGTTTTGAACCTGAAGCCGATGGACACAAATATGCCATTGATTTGCAAAAGCAAGTAGTGAATTTGAACAGTGGCATCTATTTAGACGAAGACATTCAAAATGGAGGTAAAACCAATTTCTGTATTGGTACCGCTGGTTACCCAGAAAAGCATTTTGAAGCACCCAATTTAGAGATAGACTTACAACGCTTAAAAGAAAAAGTAGATGCAGGTGCAGATTATATCATGACCCAAATGTTTTTTGATAACCAGAAATTTTACGACTACGTAAAAGCGTGTAGAGATATGGGTATAACCGTTCCTATTATTCCAGGATTAAAACCCATTACCAATAAAAAACAATTATCTGTATTGCCCAGAATATTTCATGTAGACATTCCTACCGATTTATCCAATGCCATTTCAAAATGCAAAACAGATGCCGATTGCGAGCAAGTAGGAACCGAATGGTTAATACAACAAAGCAAGGAGCTCAAAGCTTTTGGTGTACCTGTTCTACACTATTATACCCTCGGAAAACCCAAAGTAATTTGGAATGTAGTGAATGCGGTTTATTAAATTAGGGTTAATCCGAATAATTGATATTTGATTAGCGATTAATTGATAGTGCCCCTGCTTAAATATTGATAATTTTGGCGCAACCCAATTTATCGCTGATGTTACATTTACTCAATAGCATCTCCCAAGCCAATAGTGCACTACTTTCTGAAGGAGATATAGACAAGGCAATCAATGATGTTATTGCCATTTTAGGCCATGCAACACAGGTAGATCGTGTGTATGTTTTCACCAATAAAAAAATTGACAACGAGCTAAGATTATATTATACCCACGAGTGGTGTAGGGAAGGCATTGAGCCCCAATTTGGAAATCCAGAGTTAAGTGATATATCCTACGATTTCTTTCCTTACATGTATGAAACCCTTTCTCAAGATAAATACATGTACGGCTTGGTAGAAGATTCAACCAATCAGATGTTTAAAGAAATCATGGAGTCGCAGGGCATTTTGACCTATTTATTCACCCCCATATTTTGTGATGGGGATTATTGGGGATGGATTGGTTATGACAATTGTACAACAAAAGATAAGTGGGAACAAGAAGTGGTTCAATCCTTATATACGGTAGCAAGAAATATTGGGATAAGGCTCTCAAGAGAAAAAGCTACATCAGAACAAAACAAATTACTTGAAAGATTTGAACTAACAATTAACGCATCACAACAGGGTTTATGGGAATGGGATATAGTCAATAATAAATTGAACTATTCTCCTATTTTCATGAAAATGATTGGCTATGAACCCAATGAGTTTGAACACACTTATGATAATTGGAAAATTAGGGTTCATCCAGATGATATCATAAACGCAGAAAACTGTTTACATGCGTATTTCAATCAAGAAATTGAAACTTACCAGAACGAATTCAGACTTAAACACAAAGGAGGTCACTATATATGGATTAATGGATTTGGCATTGCCAAAAGAGATGAAAATGGCAAACCCATTTATATGGTTGGAACACATGTAGATATAACCGCTTTGAAAAAGCAACAAGAAGTTTTAGAAGAACAGAAAAATGAGTTTGACAAACTGATCAATAACTTAGGAGAAGCCGTTTTTAGACTAAACAGCTACAATCAAATTACATTCATGAATAGTTATTGGCATGAATTATCTGGATTTGATATTCAAGACTGTATGATGGAGCCTATTACAGAGTTTTTTGAAGCCTCCGACAATCAGCTCATTTTTGAACAATTAGAAGCATTAAAAAAATCGGAAACAGGAAGAACTACCATAGAAGTAAAGTTAAAACAAAAAAACAATAATTGGCGCTGGACAGAATTATCGCTTAGAGAAAACAAAGCTGCATCAGTTAAAGATTACTTTATTGCAGGAAGCATCATTGATATACATGACAAAAAAATTGCCCTAGAAAAAGAGAAAGAATTGTCAGAATTAAAAGCAGGTTTTGTTTCACTCACTTCACATCAGTTCAGAACTCCTTTAACAGTTATATTCTCAAATATTGAAGTAATAGAATTGTCTGCAAAAAAACTAAATATTGCCTTATCGGATACAATTAGAGATTCTGCAGAAATGATTAAAGATCAAATTGATCGAATGACGCAGTTAATGGATAATATTTTACTAGTAGGCAGGTATGATGCTAAGCAGCTGGCATACAACTTACACCCAATTAGTTTATCTACTTTCATTAGGTCTATCATCAAAACTTATTTTCAAAATGAGTTAGATGGAAGAACTGTCTTACTTAAGGAAGATGTATCCGATCACAAAGTTGCTGCAGATGAATTGTTATTCATGCATGTGTTAACTAATATTATTTCCAATGCTTTAAAATATTCAAAAGGCTATGCAAACCCAGAAATATCGATTTCCTATAAAGATAACAATGCCTTCATTCAAATTATAGATTTTGGAATAGGTATACCGGAAGATGAAATTGAAAAAGTATTTCATTCTTTTTATAGGGCATCCAATACACAAACCTATCAAGGTTCAGGTTTAGGCTTATCCGTTGCGAAACAGTTTATGGAAATACACGGAGGTAAAATCAATTTAGAAAGCACCCTTAATAAAGGAACGAAAGTGATTCTTTCTTTACCGCTTGTTGTTTAACCCAATTCTATTTGCTAATAAAATTGGCTGCATATGCTTTTGGTGGCTTACCATATTTTTTCTTGAAGCAATGACAAAAGTAAGCCACAGAATTATATCCAGATTGAAATGAAACTTGTTTAACACTGGTATTTCCCTGACGCAATAAGACCTCTGCTTTCATCAATTTGATTTCAGTGATATATTGCTTAGGCGTCATTTTATATTTTGCCTTGATCATTCTTTCTAGTGTAGATACACTAACAGATAATTTTTTAGCAATCGAGGGGATCGTGCTTAACTCATCCTCATTTAGTTTTTCAACTATGGCTTCAAAAGAATCTTCAAAAAAGTCTTTGGCTGTGCCATTTGAAGAACCCCTGGTTGAAAGCAGTCTTTTTTGTTTCGCATTCTCTTCGTTCATCTGTACAATACCTGTAAGATTTCTTATTTTGAGTAGCAGCTCTTTAGACTTTATTGGCTTTATTATAAAATCATTGGCACCCAACTCTAATCCTTGAATAATCTTATCATCACCAGAAATTCCCGATATAATGATTACTGGAACTCGATTGGTAGCTGGGCTATTTTTAAATAAACGCAACAAAGAAAACCCATCTAATGGATAGGGTAACATTAAATCGAGCAGTATAATATCAGGAGTAAAACTGCGGAGTATTTCAAGGGCTTCATTGCCATCAGCAGCATCGGCTACTTCATAAGATTCCTGAAGAATAACCTTAATAGACATTCGGAACATTTTGGTATCTTCTACAATCAGTACTTTATTTCTTTCGTTCATGAATATAAATTATTGGTTCAATGATATTTCGGTTCTTATACCTTGGGGCTTTACATCTTCAAAAAATATTTGTCCATTTTGGCTATTTACAATTAACATGGCTAATGCAAGTCCTATACCCAGGCCCTGTTGTTCAAATTTGGAGCGCTTTATTTGACCTATTGCACCAGACCGTACATTCAATTCGGAGGCTTTACACAATTTGCCCTGGTCTAATATTTCAATACTAACACCCTTTAAGCCAGACAGGAGCTTAATGGTTACTGTGCTGTTTTTATCGGAGAATTTAAATGCATTATCAATTAATTCGTTTAAAGCAATGGAAAACAACTCAACGCTTATATTTATTTCTAAGGGCTGCATAGGTGTTAAAATTAAACAAGCTGCCCGCTGGTGTTCTGCTGCAACTTGATTGGCAATATGCTGGATCAAGAGATCGAGTCTTAACTTGCTTCTGTCGCTCATTGGAGCAATACCAGATAATTTTAAATCGTAGTACACTTTTATTTTACTAAAAGTCTGTTGTAGTCGATTACTTGATCTTTCTAAATAGTTGCAAAAATCTTCAATCTCATCGTTTGCTAAATCTTTCGCCTTTTGCTTTATTAAATTGGTAAACGATAAAATACCATGCATAGGGGTTTTAAACTCGTGACCAACCATCAGCATTATGGTTTGCTCTAAGGTATTAATTAATCTATTTAATTGTTGTTCCAGTTGATCTTTTCTTTCTAATCGTCTTTCAATTGATTGAAGTAGTTCGGCACTTTTAAAAGGCTTAAAAATATAGTCGTCTGCCCCTAAATTCATTCCAGTTCTTAATTCGTTGTATTGTGCTTTAGCAGTAAGAAAAATCAATGGGGTTTCTATTGATTTATTTCGCAATTGCTCTAATAATCCAAATCCATCTAAAACAGGCATCATCACATCACAAAGGATTAAATCAGGCTTTCGGTCAATCACTTTATTAAGTCCTATTTGACCATTCTCTGCTGTTTCTACTTCATAATCATTCAGCTCTAAAATTGTTTTTAAAGATTCGCGAATATCTTTTTCATCTTCTACAACTAAAATTCTTTTACTCATAGTTTTACAGTTTTATTCTTGTCGTAAGGAAAACGAATGGTTACAATGGTGCCCTTATCCTTTTTACTCCTTACTCTAAAAGAACCACGATGATGATCGGTGAAAAATTTAATAGTCATTAACCCCAAGCCAGTCCCTTCAATATCTCCAACATTTGATCCGCGAATAAACGGTTCTCCTAATTTGTTAATTTCCTCTTGTTCAATTCCAATTCCACAATCAACCACTGTTAAAAACCACCACATAGGGGTATAGCTTACTCTAACCAGCGGCGCTTCTGTAGAATTAGAAGAATATTTGAAAGCATTATTGAATAAATTGATTAGGATATGCCTAATCATGGTCTTATCAAATTTTACCAAATTAGGATTCCCCTTAAATATCATTTTAAGGAATCTTCCATCGGACCAAGGACTGTAGGATTCTTCTTTAATTTCATTTAAAAGAAGATTTATATCAATTAGTTCTAATTGCGGGGTAATTTTTCCAGACTCAATTTTGCTGATGAATAAAAAGTCATTCATTAATTGAGTCATTTTATCAACTTGGCTGATAATTCTATTAATATATACTGCTCCTTTTTCAATTTCTTTTGCTGCTAATTTGCAGTAAATCATTTCTAGAATTTCAGCACTAGATAGAATAACGGAAAGCGGTGTTCTTAATTCATGAGAAACCATCGACATAAAATTTGTTTTCATGTCGCTTAAGCTTCTTTCCTTTAATGCTGCTTCTAATAAATCTTGCTCTGCTCTTAGCTGATCGGTAATATCAGTAAAAAATATAGACACAATTTGACCTCTTTCTTCCACCTGATTAAACCTAGACATATAATATTGTAGCGTGCGCAACCGTCCAAGCTTATCGGTTATTACCACATGGTTTTCATTCATAATAGGCACAGTATGTCCGCTAAAAACAGTAAAAAGGGTTTTTCTAAATTGATCTAAGCCAGATTCAATTAATCTAAAAATGCTGTTCTCGCCCAACATTTCTTTTTCAAGACCTGTAAGTGACAACCACTTCGAATTCACAAAATTGACCGTACCTGTCATATCTAGCGTAATAACTAGTTGGTCAATATTGTTAAACATCAAACTCAGTTCGTCATAGTGTTGTTGTAAACGTTGTTCACTTTCTTTAATTCTGGTAATATTAATGCCATAGCCAATTACATACTCTACATTCTCACTCAATCCTAACACAGGTTGAAATCTTCTCAAATTATAGACTTTATTTCCTGCACTGTCTAAATTGATTTCGTCAAACTCAACTGTTTTTTTTGAACTCAACGATTTTTCAAAAAAATTTCTCCTCCTGACCGCAGCATCAGTGGGTTTATTTGAGTATTTGCAATAGTCAAAATCATCCTTACCGATTATCCATTCACGCACTTCTTTTTTTGCAATAGCCAATTTGTTTACAAACAGATAGCGATGAGAGGGATCAAAAATGGCAATGTCTGCTGGTATATTATCTAATAAATCTTCATAAAATTGTCGCTCTGATGATGCAGTACTTAAAAAACTGATTTCGGCATCTGGTTGCTTATATAACCAAAGATGTCCATTGATATTCCCATTCAACCGCATGGGTTTGTAATCTCGTAAAAAGGTTTGACCACTAGCAAATCTAATTTCTTCGTTTAAGATTTCTTGGCCATTCGCATAAATAGATTCTATTCTAGACAAAAACAGAGATGGCTCCGCAAAATATGAAGCCGAAGCAACTGCATTGTCTTTACAATTGGTGCCAAGCAGTATTTCCGAAGAAGCATCAATACCAAACATGGTACAAAATGTTTGGTTAACATATTGAACAATATGATCTGAAGACTCAAATAGTACTGCATGTGGCAGGCTATTGAGTATAAAAGATAATTCCTCTTTTTTCAGATTCATTTTGGTTAGTTTAACAATGTTGCTCCCAACTTAATAAGATTAATTAATTCTTCTTTATTCACTGGTTTTTCTAAATAATCTAATACACTGTCCCCCATTCCAATTTTTAAAAAAGCAGACGATAAATTAGCAGTAATAACTATGATTTTGACTCTACTTTTAAAATTTGGTTCCATATTAACCCGAGCTATCACTTCATTACCATCCATATTTGGCATATTGAGGTCGAGCAGTAAAATCACTTTTCTGTTAGGATCATGATTTAAATAGGCCATTGCTTCTTCTCCATCTGTAACACAGGTGATATCTGCGTTTAGATATTTCAGCATATACTTTAAAACGAGTCTATTAATTTCATCGTCGTCTGCAATAAGTATGGTATATGGATGCGTTATATTTGTCATAAGAAAGGAATCAATTTTAGTTCTTACCCGACACTCGATTAATGAATGCCATTCTAGAATTTACTTTTACTTTTTTATACATATTTTTGATATGCTCATTTATAGTTGCATACGTAACCTTTAAAACAGTTGAAATTTCTTTATAACTAGACCCTGCCAATAATAATTCTGCAACCTGTATTTCTCTCTGTGTTAACCCAAATTCCTGAAACCGCTCCACTCCTCCATTTGCATTAAACCTATTTCTTGCTGTTTGAATTAAGCCAGTCATTGTTTCAGGCTCTAAAACGGTACCTCCAGCCTGTAAAATTTCCAACTGTTTTTGCATTTCTGCCAGTCTAAATGGCTTTAACAAAAATCCATTTGCCCCATTCATCATTGCTTGCCAAGCAACCAATGGATCCTCCATACCCGTTATTACCAATATTTTAACCCCAGGGTAATAACTACTAATTATAGAAATAGCGTCTAAGCCAGATATTCCAGGCAAGCCTATATCTAATAAAATGCAATCGGGTATTATACCTGCATCTTGTCTGATACTAATCCATTTTTCGATTCTATTACATGAAAAAACCAAGGAAAGATCCTGTTGCAAGGAAATATAATTCTCCATGGTTTTTCTCAATTGAACATCATCTTCTATAATACCTACCAAATACATTGTATTCTCTTTTGCATTTCTTGTAATAAATAGGAAAGGATACCAAAAACTTATACAAATTTAACCAATTAAGGATGCTGCGTTTTCCCTTAAACTAGGGATATCCTTTCTAATTAAACTTACTCATTGTAGCTATAAAAAAAGATGAGATTGGTCATAAAAAAGCGGAAAAATCAAATTGAAAATTCCGCTTACAATTGGGGGGATATGTATAAAAGTTGAACTAATTACTAGTTACTAGCTGCAATTATTGAATTACTAGATTCGGTTGTATTGCTTACTACAGAAAGGTTTTGAGCCGATTGATCATTGGATTTTGTGTAATTGTTGGTCATCAAAAGGAAAACAGTTATTAAGAACGTAAACATGATAGAACTGATAATTGCAGCGGGTACACGGAGTACTTGGTGGTGCCTTTCTTTGATTGCTTCGCATATATGTTCCATCATGTAAAGTGACTACATCATCAACGAATCCAATATCAATTTGAAATCAAATGCTTGTGCAAATTCAGCGTTTTTTAGCATCCATTAAAGCATCAAATTGTTCCAATGTCAATTGCTTTGCTAAAATGCGCTTTTTATCGTCTAGTAAATAAACTGTAGGGGTTTTAAAAATATCATATAACTGCCTATAGTTGGGCAAGCCCGCTTTTTCTTCTGCTTGTTTATCTTCTTTGGTTTGATATACTTGGTACCAATCGGTAGACAATTTGCGATCTACTATAAATTTTTTCCAGGCTGAATTTTCATTTTCGTAAATATTGACAGAATAAATCGCTACCCCTTTTGACTTCCACTTCGCTTGGTAAATAGAATCATATCTGGGTATTTCTTCTTTACAGTGCCCGCAGTTGGGATCCCAAAATGTTACGATGGTAAATGGAGCATTGATGGTATATAGTCCCACTTTCTTGCCACTGGTATCGGTTAAATTAAGCACAGGTGCTTGCTGACCAATTTGGTTGGCCATTAAGCTATAAGCCCTTTCTGTAATTGATTTTCGAGACGCTGGATTTAATAGTACCGTATCCCCTTTTGCATAAAAATTTTCAAAAAGGTATACAAATACCTTATCCTGCCCCATGAATTCAGGATTGATGTATTTATTGGTAAACTTGGTTAGCAAATAAGGATAAATTTCTTTTCCAGTTTTAGCCATCAACAACATTTGCTTTACTTCAGAAATAATAGAATCGGGGTCTGCAGAAACATAGTATTTAAAATACTCATCCAGCTTAGGTTCAAAAAAAGGGGTTCTTAATAATCGATCCTCATTAAATAATACATTGTCCCAATAGTGTTGTTTTACATATTGGTATGGATAGGCAGAATCTGGCTTACCCTTTACAATTGGCACTGGTGGCAATTCAGGACGCTGCATAATATAAAACAGCGTAGACAATAAAGAGGTAGGATGGGTCTTGTGAATATTGATCTGGTACTGTTTGATTTCTTTTTCTGTGCTGGCAATAGATGCCCTTATTTTATCTGCTTCTGCACCATTGGCAGACTGTAATGCCAACTTTAATTGCTGCAGCATTCTTCCTTTTTCATTTGAAAACCGGGCATAATCTTTAAACAAATCATTATCTGGAGAACCCTTTATGATTGCAGATTCTTTGGCACTGGTATCTGCCTGTATACTAAACCGTTGTTGCTGATCCATCAACAACTCAAATTGTATGGTATAAGTAGGAGAAACCACAAAGTAAATACCAGTAGTAAGCTTATTGGTGCCTTTAAATACCCCTTTACTATTTTGGTCTAAACGGGTAGAATCAACCAGGGTCATCCCTTTCCCAAAATAGCTGCCTAAGTAAACTGTGCAATTTTTAAGAGGGGTAAGCGTAATAGCGATCTCCCTTCCCCCAGTAACTACTGCTTTTGAAGAGACTGGTTTCTTAACAGCAGCCTTGGTTTGATTTACTACCTTTTTTTGTTGAGCCAATAAGCTTTGAAACTGAATCAATATCAACACACCGAACATCAAAAAACGCATAATCCTTATTTAGGGTTAAAAATACGCAATTTGGGGGGCTAAATAGAAAACGACCTACCTTTACAGCGTGAGAAAACAACGAAAAACAGTTGTACTAGAGAAAATACTGGTACAAGATTATGCCGCCGAAGGAAAATCTTTGGCTAGAGTAGATGGTAAAGTAGTTTTTATTGAGGGAGCAGTTCCTGGCGATGTAGTAGATGTTCAATTATCTAAGAACAAAGCCGATTGGGCGGAAGGCCATACTGTTCATATTCATAGCTTGTCTGCTGATAGGGTTACCCCCTTTTGTGAACATTTTGGCGTTTGTGGAGGCTGCCAATGGCAGATGCTTCCCTATGAAAAGCAATTGTTTTATAAACAAAAACAAGTTACCGACAACCTTACCCGTATTGCAAAAATTAATCTTCCAGAAATAGCTCCAATTATTGGAGCCGATGTAACACGCGGCTATAGAAATAAAATGGAATATACTTTTGCTACCCGTAAATACATCCCAACAGATGAATTTAGAAGAATGAAAGCAGAAGGAGTAGATTTCAATAACCAGCCGGGAGCGGCAGGCTTTCATGTACGTGGTTTTTTTGATAAAGTAGTAGAAATAGACACTTGCCATTTGCAGGAAGAGCCCACTAACTTCATTAGAAAAGCAGTAGCAGCTTATGTTCTAGCGAATGAGTTGCCATTTTACAATATTAAAACCCATGAAGGGTGGATTAGAAACCTCCTGGTAAGAAGCAGTACTACTGGAGAGTTGATGGTGAATATGGTCATTGCCTATGAAGACAAAGAGCATCGGATTGCGTTATTAGACCAATTATTACAATCATTCCCAGAAATAACTACCCTTTTATATACCATCAATGGTAAAAGGAATGATAGCCTTCATGATCAAGAACCCATCGTTTACCATGGTAAGGGCTATATCATTGAGAAACTAGAAGAACTTTCATTTAAGATAAGTCCTAAATCATTTTTTCAAACCAATACCAAGCAGGCAGAAAAATTATATGCAGTAACTAGAGAATTTGCTGAACTAGATGGCAGCCAGCTTGTTTATGATTTGTATTGTGGAACAGGGAGTATTGGATTATTTGTAAGCAAATTTGCTAAAAAGCTAATTGGGGTTGAAATGGTTGCTGATGCTATTGAAGATGCCAAAGAGAATGCGGCTTTAAACGGCGTAAACCATGCTTCGTTTTTTGCTGGGGATGTAATTGATATTTGCAACGATGATTTTTTTGAAGCGCATGGAAAAGCAGACGTAGTAATTACAGATCCTCCAAGAGCTGGGATGCATGAAAAATTAGTGAAAAAATTATTGGAAATAGCAGCGCCTACGGTGGTTTATGTAAGCTGTAATCCTGCAACGCAAGCAAGAGACTTGGCCTTATTGAGCGAAAAATACCAAGTAACCAAAATACAACCAGTTGATATGTTTCCACATACCTTACATATTGAAAATGTTGTACAACTGAAATTGATTAATGAATTATGACAGAGTTTAGACCCAGTAGATTTGAGATATTACCTACCATCGTAAAAAACTTATTGATCATCAATGGGCTTTTTTTTCTGGCACAAAATATCATTTCAGGACCGAATGGATTCTTGAATATGGAAAATATTTTTGCCTTGCATGGTTGGCAAAGTAGTTTGTTTCAGCCATGGCAATTAATTACCCATATGTTTATGCACGGAGACTTTGGGCATATTTTAGGTAATATGTTTGCACTTTGGATGTTTGGGTCGGTTTTAGAAAACTTATGGGGTTCCAAAAGATTTTTAACTTTTTACTTGATTTGCGGACTAGGTGCAGCTTTGATTCATTTATTGTTCTTAAGCTACGAGTTTGTGCCACTCATGAATGATTATAAAGTCATTTTTAACTTGCATGAAGATGGAGGTGCATCTCTGAACAATGCAATGATTCGGTTTATTGACACCTATAATATTCGTTTCGAAAATCACAGTGAAATTATTAATAGTTTAAGGTTAAACCCAGATAACACCCTTGCCAGTGCTCAAATGTTTGAAGCATTGACCAACTTTTACGATAAAAATATTAATACTGCAACCCTAGGTGCCAGTGGAGCCGTTTTTGGAATTTTGGCAGCCTTTATTTATTTGTTCCCCAATACCTATATCTATATCTATTTTCTATTCCCGATTAAGGCAAAATGGATTGGACTCCTCTATTTCTCTTATGAGTTCTTTTTCGCCTTAAAAAACTCTGCAGGAGACAATGTTGCCAGATGGGCACATATTGGCGGGGCCATTGTTGGATTACTAATTGTTATTACTTGGAACAAAACCCGCAAAAAAACGTTCTATTAGTATGTCACCACTAACACAAAAAAGCGCCCGAAATATATTACTTGGCCAAGACAATAACGCACTGGTATTTCTATTTGCTGTGAACTCTTTGGTTTTTGTATTAATTAATTTTATAAGGATAGTTTACTTCTTATCGGATATTCCTTTAGAATTTTTCAATAAACAAATATTAGACTGGTTTACACTTTCTCCTGTACCAGAAGTATTTTTTTCAAGACCATGGACCATTTTCACCTCAATGTTTACCCACTTAAGTATATGGCAACTGATCAGTACTTTATTGTGGTTGTGGGCTTTTGGTTATATTCTGCAAGACTTAGCTGGTAATAGTAAATTATTACCCATCTATTTATACGGAGGATTTGTTGGTGCTATAGTGTTTTTATTAACCAACAACTTATTCCCTGTTTTAGAAAGAAATATTTTAACCACCCCAGCTATGATGGGAGGAGGTGCCGCAGTGATGGCGGTTGCTTTGGCTACTACTACACTGGCGCCTGATTATAGGATATTCCCCTTAATAAATGGAGGAATACCACTTTGGGTACTTACATTGATATTTGTAGCTATTGATTTTGCCACCCTTTCAGGAGGCAATGCTGGTACTGGTGCAGCACATTTGGCTGGAGGAGCTATTGGATTCTTTTTTGTAAAACAATTACAAAAAGGAATTGATTGGAGTGCTTGGATGAATTCACTGGTAGATTGGGTAGACAACTTATTTAATCCTGAGAAGAAAAAAGAACAACAAAAACAATCAGAAAAACATTTCTATAGAGCCAATAGAAAACCGTACGAAAAGATTGCCAATATCACCCAACAGAAATTAGACGATATCCTTGATAAAATAAACCAGCATGGATATGCGTTTTTAACAGACGAGGAGAAGGCTTTTCTAAAAAGAGCCAGCGACCAAGAACTGTAATGAAATCACCACACCCCATTTTTACTTTTATTAAGACCAGCATAGCTGCATTGGGGTTTCCCTTAATATTCACTTATTGGATTGGGTCATTTAGTGGGTGGATGGATCCTCATATTTTTACTGGCATCACATTTTTAGCAATTGGGTTTCCAATACTTTTTTTAGTAAGCTTTTTATGGTGCTGCATTATTGTGTTGTTATTTAGAAAAAAATTATGGCTGGTTTTTTTGTTATTACTACCTGGAAGCTTTAATCTCTTAAATACTTACTCAATCGGTTTAAGCAAATCATTTGATCTTGCAAAAGGCCCCCAATCAATAAGGGTATTAACTTGGAATGTAAATGAGTTTTTATTTAGTAAGCCAGAAATTGAATCTTGGAAATACGATCAAGGTGAAATGCTACAATTCATCAAAGAGGTAAACCCAGATATACTTTGTTTTCAAGATTATATTGTTTCTCCTGGTTGGGCAGAACGAGATATTCCAGGATTTATTCGAGATAGTTTAGGATTTCCCTATCAGTTTTTTAGCATGGACGACTTAGATTACGGAACCATTATTTTTTCCAAATTCCCTATTAAAAATAGTGGCAGAATTGTATACACACAAGCATCTCATCCAGAAAGTATTGCATATGCAGATGTGGAAATAGGTCGAAAATCTGTTCGCCTATTTAATACCCATTTCAGATCAATGTTTTTACACCACAATAAATTATCTAGTAGGGTATTGGGAAATTTAAAATACGTAAAAGAAGACACTGGTTTTTTATTCAATACGAATCGGTTTGAAAGATTAGAGTATTATGATCGAATTCATACTGAACAAGCCAAGCAAGTACTTGATGCATTTGACGATACCCAAATGCCATTTATTTTTTGTGCCGATTTGAATGCAGTACCTAGTAGTTATGTATATCAACTGTTAAGACAAAATACCCTTGATACTTATTTAGAAAAAGGGACTGGCATAAGAGGAACCTATAAAAAAGGGAGTTTCTTAGCTAGAATAGATTTAATACTCACTTCTACAGATTGGAAAACAATTCAGTATTATTCTCCAAAACTCAATTTATCGGACCATTACCCAGTGATTGCAGATCTACAACTTGCCAATTAAAATTTTTGTAATTTTAATTATGGCTAAAGGCTGGATTAGAAAAACCACTAAGAAAATTTTCATCATTGCTAATGCAATTATTGCCTTGTTCTTTTTGATTGCAGCATTATCCCCCTATATTAATCCTAACCAAATTTGGCTACATGGATTTTTGGCATTAACCACGCCCTACCTAATTTTAGCATTAATCTTATTTACTTTATTTTGGCTAATATCTAAACCAATTTGGTCTTTACTGCCAATTATTGCTTTACTAATTGGATGGCAACAAATAGCAGTAGTATTTGCTTGGACTGGAAATTCCATCTTTACAAAAAGAAAAGCCGAAAATCATTTTAGAATTGTCAATTGGAATATCCAAAGTTTTAATGGTTTATCAAAAGATGCATTAGCAAAAAAATTAGTAAGAAACGAAGTAGCATCAAGCATATTAAAAACCTATCCCGATGTAATATGCCTACAAGAGTTTAATAATGCTGAATCAGAAAATAATATCAGTCTATTCAAAAGTACCCATCGTTTTTACTTTTTTTCTAAAGATCATAAGAGAAACGACGGCACTTATCAATCAGGATGCATTATATTCTCCAAATATCCCATTATCGATTCTGGGAGAGTTGTTTTCCCTTCCGAAGAAAGTTTAATATATGCCGACCTTTTAAAAGGGAATGATACCATCAGAGTATTTACAACCCATTTACAGTCTTTTAAGTTTAAAAAGAAAGATTACGCGGATATTGAAAAAATTAAAGACTCAGATGAATCTTCTTTAAGTGCTTCGCTCAGTATAATGCGAAAAATGAAAGCAGCCTATCAAAAAAGGGGGATTCAAACCAATTTAGTACGAAATGCGCTTGATAAAAGCCCTTATCCTACGGTGATTACAGGAGATTTCAATGACGTTCCCAACTCCTATACCTATTTTAATATTAAAGGAGATAAAAACGATGCTTTTCTACAAAGAAGTTTCGGCTTAGGTAGAACCTTTATTTCATTAGCGCCAACCCTTAGAATTGACTATATCTTATTAGATAAACAATTTGAAGTAAAGCAGTTTGATATGGTGGATGAATCTTTAAGCGACCATATCATGCTGGTAGCTGACATTCGTTTGAAAAAATAAAATAACTTTGCGGCATCATGTCGCTGAAAGTATATAACTCGCTTACCCGTAAAAAAGAAAATTTTGAGGCCATTAATCCCCCTTATGTGGGAATGTATGTTTGTGGCCCTACTGTAAGTGGAGAAAGTCATTTAGGTCATGCACGACCTTTTATCACTTTTGATGTATTATATAGGTATTTGATGTACTTAGGATACAAAGTAAGATATGTAAGAAATATTACCGATGCAGGTCATTTTGAAGAAGAAGGTAGAGAAGCAGAAGATAAAATTAGTTCTAAAGCGGTTTTGGAAAAGCTAGAACCAATGGAGTTGGTGCAAAAATATACCAATATGTACCATTGGGCAATGAATCAATTTAACAACTTACCTCCAAGCATAGAACCAACTGCAACAGGACATATAGTAGAGCAAATTGAGATGATTAAAAAAATCATTGAAGATGGTTATGCTTATGAATCAAATGGCTCTGTCTATTTCGATGTTGATAAATACAATACCGATTTTAGTGCCAAAGGACAACCCTATGGAATTTTAAGTGGTAGAATTTTAGACGATCAAATTGAAAGTACTAGAGAATTAGACAATCAAGAAGAAAAGCGGAATAAAAGTGATTTTGCCCTCTGGAAAAATGCACCTCCTGAACATATCATGCGTTGGCAGAGTCCTTGGGGTGAAGGTTTCCCTGGATGGCATATTGAGTGTTCTGCAATGAGTACAAAATACTTAGGTAAAGAATTTGATATTCATGGAGGTGGAATGGATTTACAATTTCCACACCATGAATGTGAGATTGCTCAAAGTACAGTGTGCAATCATCAAATGCCTGCAAGGTATTGGCTCCACAACAATATGATTACCATTAATGGTAAGAAAATGGGGAAGAGCTATAATAATGTGATTAAGCTTAGTGAATTATTTGCGGGAACACATCCAATATTAGAACAAGCGTATGCGCCTTCTACTGTTCGCTTCTTTATTTTACAATCACAATATAGAAGTACACTAGATTTTAGCAATGAAGCATTACAAGCAAGTGAAAAAGCCTTGAGAAGATTAATGGACGCTTATGAATGGTTTATGAGTTTTGACCATGTAGCTAATGAAACTGCAAATGATCAAACACTTAATCAAAAAGTAATCAAGTTGGTTACTGAGTTTGATGAGTTTATGAACGACGATATCAATACTGCCAAAGTAATTGCCAATATGTTCGAATTAGTTCCAGTAATTAATTCTTTAAAAGACAAACATATTAGTGCTAATGCTTTAGACAGTAATACGATTGCATTAATGAAGAAACAACTATCTGCATTTATTGTAGATATTTTTGGATTACAAAGCAGTAAGGCAGACAACAACAATAAACTTGAAGGAGTTTTACAATTATTGATAAATATTCGCAAAGAAGCAAAGAATAGAAAAGACTTTGTTACATCCGACAAAATCAGAAATGAATTAAGTGCTTTAGGCGTTCAATTAAAAGATGAAAAAGATGGAGGAATGAGTTATACCATCCAGTAGATTATTCTCCTGGACGGTATTCCTTTTCTTTGTTTTTGAATACATCTTCTTTATAAAAAAATACGTCTTTAAACTTGCCATAAATAAATCCTACAGATTGATCTCTAAAATGAGGAGATAATGGATTATTACTATGGCCCCCTGTCACAATCGTTTTAGCTTTAATACGCTTACCAAATTCAACTGCTGCAATAAAACTATTTCCAGAAAAACCATAACGACCTTTAGAACTATACATTGATCTACTTTCAAATGCAGGCAATGAGCCCCACCTAGAAGAGCTTAATGGAACCGCTAAACTTTCTTTACTATCGTCGTACACTTCTGCAAATTTACCGGTAAGGCGCTGATAACGATTGATAGAACCCCATCTTACTTGCCAATATCCATACTTGGCTGTTAATTCGTTCACCACTTCATTTAACTTTTCTAACATTTTTCTTCCGCTGACACCACTGGCAATTGCATTGAATCTGCCAATCCATTCTGTATTTTCTTCTTGGGTTTTAGCACGAGGCCAAAGTGCATTTACTTTAGTAGCCCAATCAATTGCTAATGTAGTTGCAACCGAACTAGTATCGGTAATCTTATTCCAAGCCCTCAAGGTTTCTACTGCAGGTCTAATTTTATTTTTTAAAGAGTCGGTATTACTGGTTGCATCAAAAGCCTTAAACAAAGGAGGCAATAAAATATCAAACGCTGTTAAATAACGATCGTATCCAATTTCGATTAATTCTTCTAATGTAATGCTATCGCGATTGTTTAATAAACGCATGGCATTTATTCCCCTGGCATTCTGGCCATCAGGAGCCATATAATATGGATAATTATTTTTATTCGGGCTACTCTCTCCTGCTAATGTAAATGGAGTTGCATTGCAATTTTGCATCCACCCGCTAGATGGATTAATTAAATGTACCGTTTCTTCTAATGGGTGCACGCCTAGCCATTCTGTTGCAGCAATAGAACCGTCTACTGGTAAGCTAAAATCAAAACCAGGATTTCTTTTAGGCACAAAGTTTCCATGCCAATAAGCAATATTTCCTTGGTCATCGGCATACACCGTATTATTGGTTGTATTAGAAAGTCCTTTCATTGCTAAAGTGTACTCTTCTAAGTTGTTGGCCTTGGTTGTTTTCCAACTCTGTATCAATGCCTTCATAGATCGATTGTACTCTTTTAATGCCAACCATTTTCCATTTCTTTTAGCCACTATAGGACCATGATGCGTATAAAATGCAGTGAATGACTTCGCTAGTTTTTCACCGTTAACGGTGTAGTAAATGGTAATAGATTTAGATTTTACAGGCATGAATTTTTTGTCGTATTCATATACCCAGCCTTTGTTTGTTTTAGAAATTTTTTCTTCATACAAATCTGCTACATCTGTATAGCCCGAAGTGTGCATCCATCCTACATGTTCATTAAATCCTTGGTAAATAAAAAACTGACCCCAAGTAGCAGCACCATAAGCATTCAAGCCTTCTTCGCTCACCATTTGCGCTTCTGATCTAAAATAAAAAGGCACGTGTGGATTAATATAGAGCATCGCATTACCCGAAGCAGAACGTTTAGGACCAATCGCAAATCCATTGGATCCTCTTTCTTCAATGTCTTTTATTTGATGATAAGCTGTTGAATTGGTTTCAGGACCATTTTCATAAAACTGTTTAACTTCTTCAACAGAAGCTCCACCAGTACTTGTTGCAGAAACACTTCCGTCGGTATACATTAAATGAAACCATGGTTCGAATTTCTTTAAAACAACAGGTCTAACTTCAGGATGTTTGTACAAGAAATAATTAATTCCATCTGCATGCGCATTTAATAACTTCTTTAACCAGATTGGGCTTTGTAAATAATCTTTTTTTGCATCATTGCTATCGGCAATTAAGCGCATCAGTAAATCATTGTAAACCAAACGTTCTCCCTCCATCTCGGCTCTTCTTCCCAACATTTCTAAATAATTGCGCTCTATCCGTTCAAAGTTTTCTTCGCACTGTGAATACATTAATCCAAAAACAACATCAGCATCTGATTTACCATAAATATGTGGAACACCATAGGTATCTCTTACAATATTTACTTGCTTGGCTTGGGCTTCCCAACGCTTTACCTCAGCCGTACTAGGCGATTGAGCAATAGCGGAAGCCATGATCAAACTACAAAATGCAACAAAGCCTATTTTCATAAATTTTTTTTTGATATTATAACGATTAGTAACCAATTATCTAAAGGGATGTAGCGATGATTTTACAAACAAATTATTGCCCCTTAAAGCCCCACTTTTTCATAACGTTTAAATCTTCTTTTATGCATTCAAGCGGAGCAATACCTTGATATGCTTCTTGCTCAACAATCAAGTGTAAAGTGCCTCCATTTTTTAAACCCTCTTCTACAATTTCTTTTACTAGTTGAACTCCTTTTCCTAAGATGGTGCTTTCATATCCGTTTCCATTGGCTCTTTTGATTTCATCTTTTACATGCATGGAAACAAACCGGCCTGGATATTTTTTAACAATAGATAATGCATCTGCACCTGTTCCGTACAAATTACCCATATCAAATTGTTGGGTTACCATAGAGGGGTCTGTATTGTTAAGCATTACTTCGTACATGGTTTCAGTACCCATCATTTGTGTAAACTCAAAATCGTGGTTATGATAGCCAAACCGCATTCCCGATTTTTTACACAGCTCACCAGATTTATTAAATACTTCCATAAAGCGCAACATTTGCTCTTTTGATTTTCGTAAACCCGACTCCAAAGATGGGCTTATCACTAATTCTTGGCCTACTACTGCCGCATCTTCAACGGTATATTTCCATGTATCTGTAAAATCATTTTTTGATGCATCCCAATGATTCGCTCCCATTACGGTATGTCCAGACGGCATTTTCAGCCCCAAGTCATCTAAAACTTTTTTAAACTCAGTTGCAGTATACCCATAAAATTTTCTATTCACATAATTGGCATGCTCTACATTTTTATATCCCATTTCTGCAACTGCTTTTAAAGTAGCCAATGGGTCTTTACGCATATCTTCACGTACAGAATACAATTGAACACCAGTAATGAATTTCTTTTTAGCGGCAGCAGAAGCCCAAGAAGGAAGCGTAACAGTAGCTAAGGCAGCTAAAGTACCTTGTTGTAAAAATTTACGACGGTTCAATTGCATATTTTTAATTTTTTGTGATAACCAAAGTACGCAAATTTTGTATGAAAGCAGCATCTGTGCACGAGATCAAACAGGCTTTAATGAGCAACTCCAGCAAAGAGTTGGCTGAACTATGTTTGAGACTGGCAAAATTCAAAAAAGAGAATAAAGAATTACTTACTTATTTGATATTTGAAGCACATAATGAAGAAGCATATATAGCTGAAGTAAATCAACTTATTACAGACGAGTTTAGCGAAATAGATCCAGGCCAGAACCTCTATTTTGTAAAGAAAACCCTTCGCAAAATTTTAAGAATTGCCGCCAAACATATACGTTATACAGGTTCTAAGCAAGCAGAAGTAGCTATTTTACTTCATTTTAGTATAAGCCTAAAAAAATCAGGTATACCATTTATGAAAAGCACCGCATTGGCTAATTTGTATAAACAACAAATCAAAAAATTAAATGCCGCAATTGGTACACTACATGAAGACCTTCAATACGATTATCTACAAATGTTGAATGAATGCTAACTACTGTTCTTGATCAAAGTAAAGTTTATAGTAATGTTTGCCCGTCATTTCGTCGTAGCCTTTCTCTATTAAATCCCTCCTGCCATGCACATACACATGAAAGTTTTTATCTAATTTAAGAATGCTCTTAAAATGCCTTTGTTGTTTTTGAATAGCAGCTGGATTAATAGCAAATTCGTCCTCAATATTAACTTGCTTCGCTACTTCATATTGTTGTTTGTACTGGGTAAAGCTATCAATTACTTCGGGGTGGTATAATACCTCTTTACTAAACTCATCTATCTGAAATTGATCATGGGTTTTAAAATAATCCATGCTTCTTTGCAGCATATCAATTTGATCGGTTTTGTTGGTGTCGAAATGCTCTGTCAATTCATTGCTAATAAAAAGTTTACACATACCCAATGTTTCATTGGTATTGTGGTAACTGTTCACAATTGGGGCAGCCTGTAAAAAAGCCGATTTCCAAAATGCTGCGTCTCCTTGTTTGGAAGCAGCAGATTCATGAATTAAGGCTAAAAACCCTTGATTTTGCTCTTTTCTTAGCAAAATCACCCCTTTTTCAGGCTTTTTCAGGTCAATTCCATCCTCAATGGACAAATTTATTCCGGTTGGCTGGGTCTTAACTTTTAAGAATTGGTCTTTAGTACTGGTATGAAAAAGGCCAATTGCATTGGTAAAACCATCATCAAAAGGTATATTTTTAAAAAATACCATGTAAAACTCACCCGATTTTGCAAAAACCGATTGGCTCTTTAGATGAAAATGTTCAGCAAGGGTTTTACTCCCCATTTCAAATGGCATATTGCCATCAAAAACTTGAGCAATGGTATTGTATACCAAGTTATTTTCTTGGTTTAAATGGTATTGTTCGGCCTCATTAAAGGGTTTTAGGAAAAAATGGGCC